>Ga0207700_10000006_pt1 | contig 348187 bp, 353 predicted proteins | sample LARL82metaG_FD_184348 | JGI IMG/M metagenome (GOLD analysis project Ga0207700, IMG submission 184348) | Corn, switchgrass and miscanthus rhizosphere microbial communities from Kellogg Biological Station, Michigan, USA - LAR L8-2 metaG... | ecosystem: Host-associated > Plants > Roots >...
CGAAGAACACGAGCCCGCGGGCGCCGTTCACGATTGCCTGGTAGGCCATGAACCGCTCGTCGGGGAGCGACGGGAAGCGAGGCACGGAGTCTGGGCGCGACTTGGACGTGGCCGTCCCGGACCAGGCAATCTGGAGCGTCATCCACACAGGCTTGGCCCCGGCGGCCTCGTCCATCGTCTTCGTCACGTCACCGACCACGCTGATGTCGGTGTTCGTCCGGCCGGCCTGCTGGCCCGGCGGGTAGGCGACCGGGTAGATGTCCGCGCCGGTGATCTCGTACGCCGGGCGGTAGGGCGTCAGGTCGGCGACCGTTCCGCGCGGCGCCTGGATGATCACGACCGGATGGTCGGGGTCGAGCGCGCGCAGCTTCGCGTGCGCACGGACGAGCCCTGCGGCGGGGATGCTCGAGTGCTGCGGCTCGTCGATCCCCTTGTACGCGCCCAGCCCGGGATGCGCCTTGAACGCGTCGACGACCTGCGTGAGCAGCTGCTCCTTCGCGGACCCGGCCGTGGTAGGCAGATTGGGCAGATCGCCGAGCCAGAGCCAGGACAGAAGCCCATGCGCCGCGGCCGCGTCCTCGATCTTCTGCTCGGCCGCGATCTGCGCGTCGATCTCCTGGGCCTCCCAATTCGCCCGTCCGGTGCGGACGAAGCTCACGCCGCCCTCTTTGAGCTCCTGCCAGGCATCTTTGCCGTCGGGCGTCGTGCCGCCGACCGGCGGCGGGAGCGACACGCCGAGCGGGAAGACCTTCCGCCCGTCGACGACGAGCGCGCCGGTGGTGTCGATTGTGACGCGGGGCACCGGTCGAGGGTACGCCGAGGCCGCTAGACTCGCTAGTGCCCGACCCTGTTCGTGGCCTCGCGCTTACGTTTGAACCAACACTTACGTAGAGGGAGCCTGGGTTCGGCTAGGTGCTCACCCCACCGACGCCGGCACGGCACCCACCTGGTTCGCCAGGTTCACTGTGGCGCGAGGACAACGGCAGGGTCAGGGCGCCTTTTCACAAGCCAGCTAGCCTGACCTGGACATGCTGGAGGTCTTCGGAGACTCCTCGCGGGGCGGTGAGCTCGCGCTCGTCCGGCTCGCGGTCGACGGCGAGCGGATCGTCGAGGCCGACGCGCCCGGGCTCGAGCGGCCGCTCGCGGGGCTGACGCTCCTCGAGGCGGCGGCGGTCGGCGGCGAGACGCTCGCCGTGGACGCGCTCGCGAACGCGCTCGGGCCCGTCTTTCGCGCCGCGCCGGCGCCGGGGCGGGTCGCGGTCGCGATGAGCGGCGGCGTCGACAGCGCCGTCGCGCTCCTCCGGTCCGGCCCCGACGCGATCGGGGTCACGCTTCGGCTCTGGCTCGACCCGGACGGCCCCGACGCCGAGCGCGCCTGCTGCTCGCCCGAGGCGGTGATCGCCGCGCGGGAGACCTGCCATGCGCTCGGCCGGCCGCACGTGACCCTCGACCTGCGAGAGGAGTTCCGCCGCGCCGTCGTCGGGCCGTTCGTCCGCTCGTTCGCACGTGGCGAGACGCCGAACCCGTGCATCCGCTGCAACGGGTCGTTCCGGTTCGCGGAGCTGCTGGCGTTCGCCCGCCGTGCCGGTGCCAGAAGCCTCGCTACAGGCCATTACGCCCGCATCGTCGACCGCGGCGGGCGCCTGCTCCTCGCGCGCGGCGCCGACCCGCGCAAGGACCAGTCGTACATGCTCGCCCGGCTCGACCCGCGGCTCCTCGAGCGGATCGCGTTTCCGCTCGGCGGGAGCTCGAAGGACGAGGTGCGCGCCGAGGCACGCGCCGCGGGGCTCGCGGTCGCCTCCCGCGCCGAGAGCCAGGAGGCGTGCTTCCTCGCCGGCGGCGACTACCGCGACTTCCTCGCGCGGCGCGGTCTCGAGGCGGCTCCGGGGTCGATCCGCGGCGAGGACGGCGAGGAGCTCGGCCGGCACGAGGGCTTCTGGCGCTTCACGCCCGGTCAGCGGCGCGGGCTCGGCGTCGCAGCGGCCGAGCCGCTCTACGCGCTCCGCACGGAGCCGCGCACGAACACGGTCGTCGTCGGCCCGCGCGAGTCGCTCGCCCGGCGCGACGTCGACGTTCGCGGTCGCCTCTACGTCGCCGTCGACCGTGCCGAGGCGAAGCTCCGCTACCGGTCTCCGGCCGTCGCGGCGGCGGTCGAGGAGACCGCCTCCGGTTTCCGCCTGCAGCTCGACGAGCCTGCCTACGGCGTCGCGCCGGGCCAGGCGGCCGTTCTCTACGACGGCGACGCGGTGGTGGGGGCCGGGACGATCGGCCCGGCCGCGTAAGATCGGCCCGTGTTCCCACTCGCCTTCGCTTGGAGCGACGTCGCGTACGCCGCCCTGAGCGTCTTCCTCGTCGTCGTCGGCCTTGCGCTCGGCTACGCGTTCTTCCAGCTCGGCGGAACCCTCGGCCGCCTTTCCGCGTTCATCAAGGGGGCGGAGAACGAGCTCCTCCCGGTCATCAACAAGGTCGGAGGCACCGTCGATCGCGTGAACGGTCAGCTGGACAAGGTCGACCACATCACGGACAGCGCCGTGGACGCCGTCGAGAGCGTCGACTCCGCGGTGCGGGCCGTGAGCTTCGCGATCACGCGGCCGGTGCGGAAGCTCTCCGGCCTGGCCGCCGGGCTCTCGCACGGCGCGTCCGAGCTGCGTGTGAGCCGCGACTGGCGCTCGGCCGTCGCGGCCGGCAAGGACGCCGCCTCGCGCCGCGAGCACGAGCTCGACGAGGAGCTGCGCGACGTGGGCGGCGACGGGCCGTGACGCCCGACACGATCACGCTCACGCTACCGCCGGAGCGGGAGTTCCAGCGCGTCGCGCACCTCGTTCTCGGGGGCCTCGCGGTGCGGCTGAACCTGACGCTCGAGGCCCTCGAAGATCTCCAGCTCGCGCTCGACGGCCTCCTCGACAGCGGCTCCGCCGAGGAGGAGGTGACGCTCCAGCTGAGAGTCGTCGACGGCGCGATCGAGGCGTCGGTCGGGCCGTTCCGGGCTCAGTCGGTGCAGCATGCGCTGGAGGCGGAGGCCGACGGGGTCGGCCTGCGCCGCGTTCTCGATACCGTGGTTGACCGGGTCGAGGTCGACGCGCGGGAGGGGGGCGACTGGGTGCAGCTGACGAAGCGGATCGACCCGCAGAGGGACGGCGCGGCATGAGCACGCTCGAGAAGAACGACAAGGTGCTCCTCCGCCGCTACCACGAGCACGGCGACCTCGCCGCGCGCGAGCAGCTGATCGAGCAGTACATGTCGTTGGTGCGATCGCTGGCGCGGCGCTACTCGTACCGCGGCGAGCAGCTCGAGGATCTCGTCCAGATCGGCGCGATCGGCCTCATCAAGGCGATCGACCGCTTCGACCTCAACCGCGGCGTCGAGCTGACGACGTATGCGACGCCGAACATCATCGGCGAGATCAAGCGGCACTTCCGCGACAAGGGCTGGTCGGTGCGCGTGCCGCGCGGGCTCCAGGAGCTGAACGTCCAGCTCTCGCGGCTCATCGAGCAGCTCACGGTGCAGCTCGGCCGCTCGCCGACGATCGCCGAGCTGGCGAAGGCGGCGAACGTCGAGGAGGAAGAGGTGCTCGAGGCGCTCGAGTCCGGGCGTGCCTACAGCTCGCTGTCGCTGTCGACGGGCGGCGGGGGCGACGACGACGGCGACCTCGACCCTCTCGAGTCGATCGGCACCGAGGAGCACGCGTACGAGGTCTCGGAGGACCGCGCCGTGCTCGCTCCGGGCTTCCGCGTCCTCGACGACCGCGAGCGGAAGATCCTGCACCTGCGCTTCTTCAAGGGGCTCACGCAGTCGCAGATCGCGCAGCAGGTCGGGATCTCGCAGATGCACGTCTCGCGCCTGATCCGGCGCTCGCTGGAGAAGATCCGCGACGAGATCGCGGCCGAGGAGGACGACACCGGCCGCCACGCCGCAAGCGGCTAAGCGTTCGGTTGCGCGAACGGTTCGTGCCCGAAGCGCGGCTCGAGGACTCCGGCTCCGGGCTTGCCCCGGTTACGGACGGCTGGTTCGTCGTCAACGTGCGCGATGCCGAGTGGTGGCTCGCCGACAGCAGGGGGGCGGCGTGCTGGTTCGAGAGCGAGTACGGCGATCCGCCGGTCGAGTTCGCGCAGCTCGGGATCAACGTCACGGTTCTCGAGCCGGGCCAGAGCGGCGTCTATCACGCCGAGTCGAATCAGGAGGCGTTCCTCGTTCTGGCCGGCGAGTGCAGGCTGCTCGTCCAGGGCGAGGAGCGACGCCTCCGGCCCTGGGACTTCTTCCACTCGCCCCCGTGGACGGAGCACGCCTTCGTCGGGGCTGGCGACGGGCCGTGCGCGATCCTGATGGCCGGCGCGCGCATGGGCCCGGAAGTGCGGTACCCGGCGTCGGAGCTCGCGGCGCGCTACGGCGCGAGCGTCGAGCAGGAGACATCCGATCTGGGCCAGGCCTATGCGACGGCCGAGCGGTTCCGGCGTGAGCGGCCGCCGTACTGGTCACGCCTGCCCTGGGGCTAGGCGGGCGTCACTGCGGAGCACCGGCGCGCGCCTACAATCGGCCGCGTGCGCACGACCGCCGAGCTGCGGGAGGGATACCTCTCCTTCTTCGAGTCGAAGGGGCACCTCAGGCGCCCCTCGGCGTCGCTGATCCCGCGCGCCGACGACCGCTCGACGCTGCTCACGAGCGCCGGGATGCAGCCGCAGATGCCGTACTTCCTCGGCCGCGAGCCGCCGCCCGCGCCCACCGCCACGACGGTGCAGAAGTGCTTCCGCACGCCGGACATCGACGAGGTCGGCCTCGACACCTACCACCTGACCTTCTTCGAGATGCTCGGGAACTTCTCGTTCGGCCAGTACTTCAAGGAGGGCGCGATCGAGCTCGCGACGGAGTTCGTCCGCGACCACATGAAGCTCGACTGGAACCGCATCTGGTCGAGCGTCTTCGCCGGCGACCCGGAGCTCAAGCTCGGCCCCGACGAGACGGCGATCGAGCTCTGGGAGCGGATCGGGATGCCGCCGGAGCGGATCGTTCCGCTGCCGGCCTCGGAGAACTTCTGGTCGGTCGGCGGCCCCGGCCCGTGCGGGCCCGACTCGGAGATCTACTACGACCGCGGCGCCGAGCTCGGCTGCGGCCGCCCCGAGTGCGCGCCCGGTTGCGCCTGCGAGCGCTTCCTCGAGATCTGGAACCTCGTCTTCATGGCGTACGAGCTGCACCCGGACGGCACGCTCACACCGCTCCCGCAGCAGAACATCGACACCGGCATGGGCCTGGAGCGTGCGGCCACGACCCTCCAAGACGTGATCTCCGTCTACGACACGGACGGGTACCAGGACATCATGGCCTGGATCGCCGACGCGTCGGGCGTCGCGTACGGCGAGACGCCGGAGGCGACGAAGGCGCACCGGATCCTCGCCGACCACGGGCGGGGGATGACGTTCCTCGCCGCGGACGGCGTCTCGCCCTCCAACGAGGGCCGCGGCTACGTCATGCGCCGCGTCGTCCGGCGGGCGGTGCAGCAGGCGTCGAGGATCGGGCTCGAGCCGCCCTTCCTCGCCGACCTCGCCGACGTCGTGATCGAGCAGATGGGTGACGCATATCCGGAGCTCCGGGAGCACCGTGCCGACGTTCACCGCATCCTCGCCGCCGAGGAGGAGCGCTTCTCGCAGACGCTCGCCCGCGGCCTGCGCCTCTTCGAGGAGGTCGCGACCGGCTCGGAGATCGCCGGCGAGGACGCGTTCAAGCTCCACGACACGTACGGCTTCCCGATCGAGCTGACGCAGGAGCTCGCGCGGGAGCGCGGACTCGGCGTGAACGACGAGGAGTTCACGCGCCTCATGGCGCAGCAGCGCGAGCGCTCGCGCCGGAGCGCGGCGACGACCGACATCCGCGTCGCCGGCGAGACGAAGACGCGCTTCGTCGGGTTCGAGAAGACCGAGGTGCTGACCGCGATCTCGGCGCTCGCCGACCTCGGCGACCGCCTCTTCGAGGCGAAGCTCCACGAGTCGCCCTTCTACCCGGCCGGCGGCGGCCAGGTCACCGACGAGGGGTTCGTCGAGAACGAGGCGACCGGCGCCACGGCGAGGCTCGTCGAGGCGCTCCGGCTCGAGGACGACCAGGTGCTCCGGTTCGAGGGCGAGGGCTTCGCCGAGGGCGACCGCGTGCGCGCGGTCGTGCCGTGGTCGGTGCGCTTCCCGACGATGGCGAACCACACCGCGACACACCTCCTGCACAAGGCGCTCCAGGAGATCCTCGGCGACCACGTCCGCCAGGCGGGCTCCGCCGTGCGGCCCGACAAGCTGCGCTTCGACTTCACGCACCCGCAGGCGCTGACCGCCGACGAGCGCGCCGAGGTCGAGCGGCGCGTGAACGAGAAGGTCTTCGAGAACCTCCCGGTGCACGCGTTCGTGACGCCGATCGGCGAGGCGCGGCGGCTCGGCGCGATGATGCTCTTCGGCGAGAAGTACGGCGAGCACGTGCGCGTCGTCGAGATCGACGATTACTCGCGCGAGCTCTGCGGCGGCACGCACGTGCGCTCGACCGCGGAGATCGGGCCGTTCGTCGTCCTCAGCGAGAGCTCCGTCGGTGCCGGCGCGCGGCGGATCGAGGCGGTCACCTCCGGCGAGGCGTGGGCGCTCCTACAGGGTCGGGCGCACGAGGCGGACGAGCTGCGGGCCGAGCTCGAGCGCGTGCGGAAGGACCGCAAGCGCGCGCCCGACGCCGCGGCGCCCGAGGCCGACGTCGTCGTGCGCCGTAAGGACGGCGGGGTCGTCGTCGCCCAGACGAAGGCGCTCTCCGGCGGCGCGCTCCGCGACCTCTCCGACCGGCTGAAGCAGCGCGAGCAGGCGCTCGCCGTCCTGCTCGGCTCGGCGGTCGACGGGCGCGCGTTCCTCGTCGTGAACCTCGACTCCTCGCTTGCCGAGCGCGGCCTCGACGCGGCGGCGGTGGTGCGTGAGGTGGCGCCGATCATCGGCGGCGGCGGAGGTGGGCGGCCGACGCTCGCCGAGGCCGGGGGCCGTGACCCAAACAAGCTAGAGGAGGCACTGGCCGCCGCGGAACGACATATCCTCTCCGCCCTCGCGTGAAGGTGCTCGCGCTCGACTACGGTGCCGCGCGGACCGGCGTGGCCGTCTCGGACCCGACCGGGACGCTCGCGCGACCGGTCGGCGTCGTGGAGAAGGCGTCGTCGGAAGCAGGCCTCGCGCGGCTCCTCGAGCTCGTGCGCGCGGAGGAGCCGGACCGGATCGTCGTCGGGCTGCCGCTCACCCTCCGCGGCGAGCACGGCGAGCAGGCTCGCGCGACGGAGCGGTTCGTCGCGACGCTGCGGAAGGCCGTCGACGTCCCGGTCGAGAGCCTGGACGAGCGGTTCACGACGGCGCTCGCGGCGCAGACGCCGGCGCGCGCCGCCGAGGACGCCCGCGCCGCCGCGCACTTGTTGACGACCTACCTCGAGCGCGAGAGCGGGAGCCGGCGCTGATCGAGCCGCAGGCGCCGGTCTCGGGTCGCCGCCGGCCGACACGGCGGCAGGTGGTCGTCCGCCGCACCGTCGCGCTCGGGTTCCTCGCCGTCGTCCTCGGAGGGCTCGGCTGGGGGGCCGCGGTCGCGATCGGCAAGCTGCGCGGCTCGTCGGCCCCGGCGACCTCCGCCGTCGTCGCGCCGCGTCCGCCGAAGCCGTTCCGGATCGTCTTCCCGGAAGGGTTCACGCGGCGCGAGATGGCCGAGCGGATCACGAAGGTGAACGCGATCGCCTTCCACGAGCGGCGCGTCCATCCGCGCCTGTCCGCCAAGACGTACCTCGCGGCGACGGCCTCCTCGGCGCTGCCAGGGAAGTTCGCCGGCGACCGCAAGCGGCGCTCGCTCGAGGGCTTCCTCTTCCCGGCGACGTACGACTTCCTGCGCCGGACGACCTCGAAGCAGCTCGTCGCGGCGCAGCTCACCGCCTTCCGCCGTGCGTGGAAGGGCGTGGACCTCCGATACGCACGCTCGAAGCATCTGACGCCCTTCGACGTCCTGATCATCGCGTCGATGGTCGAGAAGGAGGCGATCGCGCCCGACGAGCGGCCGAAGATCGCGGCCGTGATCTACAACCGTCTGCACAAACGGATGCCGCTCGGGATCGACGCGACGATCCGCTACGCGCTGAACGTGCCGGGGACCGAGCCGCTGCACGAGTCGCAGCTCAAGAACCCGACGCCGTACAACACGCGGCTGTATCCCGGGCTGCCGCCGGGGCCGATCGCGAACCCGGGGCTGGCGTCGATCCAGGCCGCGGCGCATCCGGCGCACGTGGACTACCTCTACTTCGTCCGCAAGCCGGACAAGGTGCACCACTTCTTCACGGCAAGCTTCGTGGCCTTCCAGGCCTACGCGAGCTCACACGGCTTCTGAGCTACTTCTCGGCGGCGGCAGGGGCCGTGGCCGGCGCCGGTAGTGGATGCGCGGGTCCACCATATGACCGCGACGATGCGGCTCGCTTCGCACCCACCCGATTGACAGCGAATACATTTGTCGTTAAGTTCGCTTCCGTATGGCCCGCATCGCCGCACTCGTCGCTGTGCTATCGGTCGCAGCGGCGACTTTTGCGGCAGCCTCGTACGCCGTCGACGCGGTCTACGCCGGTCCGAAAACCTGGCTTTCGGGCTGGAATGCGGAGAGCGCCTACGACAGTGCCGCGTCGAACCGCTGGTGGTGGGACGAGATGGACCGGAAGAGTTGCGGGGGCGCTTCGGATTGCTTCGCGCGCGTCACCTTCATCAAATCCGACGGCACCTGGACGTACAGCTACAGCGATACCCAGGTAGCGACGGCCACGTCCGTACCGCCGGGAGCCGAGAACTACACGAAGAAGCCCTACTGCAAGAACAACTCGTCCCGGACCTATACGGCCAGGTGCTGGGGGAGTCACTACTGATGCGGAGGCTCGCCGTCCTCGGCGCAGCGCTCGGGCTCTGCTCGTTCGCGGTGCTGGAGATCGTGAATGCGATCGGGGCGAGTGGTGAGCAGCCGCCGTCCGTCCTCCAACGCCCTGCGCAGCCGTCGGATGCTCTTCCGATGACGGTACGCGAGCGAGCGCTGGCGGAGGGGTTCGACCTTAGCAGCGCGAGGAGAATTTCGTCTGGCACGTACGTCATCCGCCGGAACGGCGGCTTTCTCTGCCTCGTCTCGGTGGCGAGAGGCATGTCAGGCGGCTGCAACCCCGCCGGGAGCTTCTTCCACGGCGAGCAGCTCGTCTACGGGATCTCGGAGGAAGGTATGCCGAACGCGCCCAGCTACCTGCGCGTCGCGGGAGTTGCGCGGGGCGAGGTCGCCAAGGTTCGGCTTCGGTTCGACGGGTTGACGCTCGAGACGGCGACCTCCTCGGACGGCGGCTTCGCGATCGAGGCGACGGCGGATGCCCTCGCCCACGGACGGCCGACGGCACTCGATGCGATCGGTAAGAACGGACGCGTCTTGAGGACCTACAGCCTGCCCGAAGACTGACGGCCAGCAAAACTGTGGCCGATGATCACTGCGGCCACGCGGCTCGTTGCGCTCCTCGGGCACCCGGTCTCGCACTCGCTCTCGCCGCGGATGCAGAACGCGGCTTTCGCGGCGCGCGCGCTCGACTGGGCCTACGTCGCTTGCGACGTCGACCCCGACGCGCTCCACGCCGCCGTCGCCGGCCTGCGCGCGCTCGGGTTCGCGGGGGCGAACGTCACGATCCCCCACAAGGGCGCGGTCGCCGAGCTCTGCGACGAGCTCGACGACCTCTCGCGCCGGAGCGGCGCAGTGAACACGCTCGTCTTCAGCGACGGACGGATCGTTGGCGCGAACACCGACGGGCCGGCCGTCGCTGGCGCCGTCGACCCTCCCAGCGCCCACGTCCTCGTCCTCGGCCGGGGCGGCGGGGCCCGCGCTGTCGCCGTCGCGCTCGAGGACGCCGGCGCGGCGTCCGTTCGGCTTGCCTCCCGCTCCGACGCCGACTGGCCTCCGGTCGACGACGACGCGACGATCCTCGTCAACGCGACGCCGCTTCGCGACGAGACCCCCGTGACGCCGCGAGCGCACCAGCAGGTCGTCGACCTCGCCTACCGCACGGACGGCCACCCGACCGCGCTCGTCGCCGCCGCGCGCGAGGCGGGTTGTACGACCGTCGTCGACGGCCTCGAGATCCTCGTCCGGCAGGGCGCGGCCGCGTTCGAGCTCTGGACCGGTGTCCCGGCGCCGCTCGAGGTTATGCGCGCTGCCGTCGCGCGTATCGTCTGAGCATGCGTCGAGCCGCCGTCGCGCTCCTCCTCGCCATCACCCTCGCGGGTTGCGGCGGCCGGGGCGCGCAGCACCGCGCCGCCTCGGCGGGAGGAACCGACGGCGCCGCGATCTTCGCGAGCGCGGGCTGCGCCGGCTGCCACACGCTCGCCGCGGCGCGCTCGCACGGCACGACCGGGCCGGACCTCGACCAGCTCGCGCCCACCTACGACCAGATCATCCGGCAGGTGCAGGGCGGCGGCGGCGGGATGCCGTCATTCCGCACGAAGCTGAGCACCGAGCAGATCCGCGCGGTCGCGCTCTACGTGATGGGCGCGACGGCGAAGCGGCGCCTCTCCGTTGCTGCCGCGTTCAAGCCCGACCACCGCACCGTCGCGAGCTGTCGCGCCGACGCGACCTGCTTCCAGCAGGCGTTCGCGAACCTCGCCTACTACCGCGGCCCGAAGGTTGCCCTGGCGCGGTTCGTCCACGCGATGCACGCGAACCCGTTCGTGGAGGAGAACTGCCACCGGATCGCGCACGCGATCGGCGCCGGCGCGCTGACGCGCTTCCACGGCGACGTGGGGACGGCGTTCGCGCGCGGGTCGGCGGTCTGCTGGTCGGGCTACTACCACGGGATCCTCGAGCGCGCCTTCCAGGGGATCCCGGACTCGCGCCTCGGCACCGTCGCGCGCCGGCTCTGCGCGAAGGTCGAGGCGCGCGACTCGACCTTCATCGCCTACCAGTGCGTCCACGGTCTCGGCCACGGGCTGATGATCTACACCGGCTACGACCTGCCCCTCGCGCTGCACACCTGCGACAAGTTGCGGACGTCCTGGGACCAGGTCTCCTGCACGGGCGGGGTCTTCATGGAGAACCAGTCGTCCTCGTACGGCTTCAAGTCGCAGTGGCTGCGGCCGAAGCAGCCGCTCTATCCGTGCACGGCCGTCTCGCGGCGGCACAAGCTCTACTGCTACCTGATGGTGACGTCGCAGATCCTCCCCGACGTCGGATACAGCTGGACGAAGACCGTCGCCCTCTGCCGCCGGAGCGAGCCCGGCTGGGTGCCGACGTGCTTCCAGTCGCTCGGCCGCGACGCCTCCGGCCAGACGCGCGGAAGCGTCACGAGGATCGAGCACATCTGCGGCCTCGCCGGCGACATGGAGCGCGAGTGCCTGCTCGGCGCCGCGAAGGACCTGACCTCGAACGACGCGAACGGCCGCCGCGCCGCGCGCCTCTGCTCGGCCTCGCCGGGTGCGGTGCGCGCGTACTGCTTCTACGGCATCGGCCAGATCCTCGGCACGTTCACGGCCGATCCGGCGCAGCGCGCGGCGGACTGCCGGGCGCTCACGCGCGAGCGCGCCTGCGTCGCCGGCGCGAACGGCCGGCCGTTCCCGGCGTGACGCTCTCGCTCGCCACGGCCGGCGAGTCGCACGGGCCCGCGCTCGTCGCCATCGTCTCCGGGCTTCCCGCGGGCCTCGTTCTCGGTCGCGAGGCGATCGACCGCGACCTCCGCCGCCGCCAGGAGGGGTACGGGCGCAGCCCGCGCCAGCAGATCGAGTCGGACGCGGTCGAGGTGCTCGCCGGCCTCCGCCACGGCCGCACGCTCGGGACGCCGCTCGCGCTCGTCGTCCGCAACCGCGACCACGCGAACTGGGAGTGGGGGATGAGCCCCTGGCCGCCCGAGGGCGAGCCATCGGGGAAGGGGACGAAGCCGGTGACGCTGCCGCGGCCCGGCCATGCCGACCTCGCCGGCGTGCAGAAGCACGGCCTCACCGACGTGCGCGACGCGCTCGAGCGCGCGAGCGCGCGCCAGACGGCGGTGGCGGTCGCCGCGGGCGCGGTGGCGAAGGCGCTCCTGCGCGAGATCGGCGTGGACGTGGCCGGAAAGGCCGTGGCCGGAGTTGATCCCGCCGAGATCGACGCGGCGCGCGCCGACCGCGACACCCTCGGCGGGGTCGTCGAGGTGCGGGCGCGCGGCGTGCCACCCGGCCTCGGCTCGTACGCTTCGAAGGAGACGAGGCTCGACGCGCGCCTTGCCGCCGCGCTGATGGGCATCCAGGCGGTGAAGGGGGTCGAGATCGGCGACGGCTTCGCGCTCGCGTCGCTCCGCGGCTCGGCGGCGCACGACGAGATCGAGCCCGACCGGCGGCGCGCGACGAACCGTGCCGGTGGGATCGAGGGCGGCGTCTCGAACGGCGAGGAGGTGGTCGTCCGCGCTGCGATGAAGCCGCTGCCGACGCTCATGCGACCGCTGCGCTCGGTCGACCTCGCGACCGGCGAGCCCGGCCAGGCGCTCGTCGAGCGGAGCGACACCTCCGCCGTCGAGGCACTCGCGGTCGTGGCCGAGGCGGCCGTGGCCTTCGAGCTCGCCCGCGTCGCGCGGGAGAAGTTCGGCGGCGACGCGCTCGGCGACTTCGTCGCGGCCCATCGCAAGTACCTGGAGCGCATCCGCTGAGACGACATCTCGCGCTCGTCGGCTTCATGGGCGCGGGGAAGACCACGCTTGGGCGGACGGTGGCGGCGCGGATCGGCCGGCGCTTCGTGGACGTCGACGCCGAGGTGACCGACGACGCCGCGGCCTTCTTCCGCGAGCACGGCGAGCCGGCGTTCCGGCAGCGCGAGGAGGAGGTGACGGTGCGCGAGCTGCGCGCCGACCTGCCGGCCGTGCTGAGCCTCGGCGGCGGCGCCGTCACCTCGGCCGCGGTGCGCGAGGCGCTGCGCGAGCACGCGACCACGGTGCTCGTCGACGTCGACGTGGACACGGCGTGGGAGCGGGTGCGCTGCGGCGACCGGCCGCTGGCGCAGCACGAGACCGACTTCCGCCGGCTCTACGAGGAGCGCGCCCCGCTCTACCGAGAGGTCGCCGACGCCGTCGCCCGCGACGCCGACGACGCCGTGCTGGCAGCGGCGGGAGTCCGGGTCGAGACGGGGTCGCTCGAGCGGCTCGGCTCGCTCGTCCCGGGCGGAGGCCCGGTCGCGCTCGTGGCCGATGCGCGGGTGGCCGGGATCCACGGGGCCGCTGCGCAGGTCGCGCTCGGCGGGCGGGTCGCCTCGACGCACGAGGTGCCCCCGGGCGAGGAGGCGAAGACGGTCGCGACGGCGGAGCGCCTCTGGCGCGAGCTCTCGCTGGAGCGCGGGGGAACCGTCGTCGCGCTCGGAGGCGGCTGCACGACCGACGTCGCCGGCTTCGTCGCGGCCACGTATCTCCGCGGTGTCGCGTGGGCGCCCGTGCCCTCGACGCTCCTCGCGCAGGTCGACGCGGCGATTGGCGGCAAGACGACGCTCAACCTCCCGGACGGAAAGAACCTCGTCGGCGCGTTTCACTGGCCGGTGCGGACGATCCTCGACCCGGCGCTCCTCGCGACGCTGCCGGAGCGCGAGCGGCGCGAGGGCATGGCCGAGGTGGTCAAGACCGGCCTCCTGGTGGGCGAGCCGCTGTGGGAGCTCCCCGAGCCGGAGCTCGTGCGGCGCTGCGCCGCGTTCAAGGCGGCGGTCTGCCTTCGTGACCCCCACGACCGCGGCGAGCGAGCGCTGCTCAACCTCGGTCACACGTTTGCGCACGCGCTCGAAGCCGGCTCGGGCGGCGAGGTGACGCACGGGCAGGCGGTCGCGCTCGGCCTGCTCGCCGCGCTTCGGCTCTCGGGGGTCGAGACGCGCACCGTCGAGGAGATCCTGCGGCCGCGGCCGGTACGCGCCGACCGCGAGCGCGCCTGGGCGGCGCTCAGGCGTGACAAGAAGGTCTCGGACGGACGTGTCCGGCTCGTGCTGCTCGAGGCGCCCGGCCGCCCGGTCGTCGGCGCCGAGCTCCCCGAGACCGAGGTGCGGAGGGCGCTGGACGGGCTGATCGCCGGTTAGGGTGCGCCGGTGCGCGTCGCGGTCCTGAACGGAGTCAACCTCGACCTCCTCGGCCGCCGCGACCCCGAGCAGTACGGCAGCCTCACGTACTCGGAGCTCGAGACGCAGATCTACAGCTGGGCGAAGGAGCTCGGCCTGACCGTGCGCTGCCGGCAGACGAACAGCGAGGGCCAGTACGTCGAGTGGTGCCACGACGCGCTCGACTGGGCCGACGGCGTGGTCGTCAACCCGGGCGCCTGGACGCACTACAGCTATGCGATCCACGACGCCCTCGAGCCCCACACGGCGCCGATCGTCGAGGTGCACCTCTCGAACGTCGACGAGCGCGAGGAGTGGCGGCGGTTCTCGGTGCTCACAGACCTGGCCGCGAAGCGCATCGTCGGCAAGGGGCCGGAGGGCTACCGCGAGGCCCTGGAGTTCCTCGCGGCCCGTTGACGCGGGTTGACAACGGATATGTTCAGCGCGATCCTTTAGGTCGTGCTACGAGGCGCTGCCGTTGCTCTCTTGAGCGTGTTCCTGGCGCTCGTCCTCGTTCCGGCTGCTCTCGCCGACACGCTGTGCGACTACGGCTACGGCCCGTACTGCTGTAACCAGACCGCCTTCCTACGCCTCGTGCAGACATACAAGTCACAGTGGCACAGCGAGAAGGACTTCGTCGCATACCGGTTCCAGTCCGACGGCAGCTATACGTATCGCCACTTCCAGCCCGTCAGCTCTCAGGGCATGAGTCCGTTCTGGACATACACGAACTCCGTCAACGCACTCCGGCAGACGGCGCAGCAGCGGGGCGGGTCCTCCTCTGCAAATTGGGAGATGTGGGAGTGGTCGCTCGGCGCATGCAGCTGAGCCGCCTGTCACGTCGGTTGCTCGGCGCGGCCGTGGTCGTCGCGCTCGGCGTCGCCGGGGGGCTGATCCTCGCGAATCGTGGAAACACGAGTCAGGGCGCGCCGCCGGTGGGCACACCGCCGGATTGGCGACCTGCGCCGAACGCACGCATCGTCCTCCATCAGCCAGCCCACGCGCCCCCGGGCGGATGGGTGTTCAAGACGTTTTTGAACCGAGAAGGCTGGACGTGTTACGCCGAGGTATTGCCGGGCGGCGGACAGGGCGGCACCTGTAGCGCACCGGGAACGATGTTCCGAAAGACGCCGCTCGTCGCCTTCCTCGGCTCGCGGCAAGAGGACGGTGACTTCACTCAGTGGGACAATGCGTGGGTGTGGGGCTTCGCGAAGATGCCGATCACACACGTTCAGCTCGTACTCACCGACTGCACGATCCGGGATCTGCCGGTCGATGCGGACGGGGTCTACGCCGATGTCGAGGGACCCGACACGCTCCACGCCGGGGCATGGCCGTACAAGGTCGTCGGGCTTACCGCCGGCGATGAGGTCGTCGCGACGCATGAGGTCGAGCTCGGCCCGCCCGAAACTGCGCAGGCCCGCGCCCAAGGAATCACCGCGCCGCCCGTTCCCGCCCGCTGCGCGTAGTCGAGGGCTACACTCCGCCGCCGTGGCGGAGACCGTCTCCACGAATCAGTTCAAGAACGGGATGCACATCGAGCTCGACCGCGACGTCTGGCGGATCGTCGAGTTCCAGCACGTGAAGCCCGGCAAGGGCGGCGCGTTCGTGCGCACGAAGCTGAAGGCGCTCGGGTCGGGCGCCGTCGTCGACCGCACCTTCCGCGCCGGCGAGAAGTTCCCGCGCATCCACACCGAGGTCAAGAACGTCCAGTACCTCTACGACGCGGGCGACGAGGTCGTCTTCATGGACGAGGAGACCTACGAGCAGTTCGCCGTCCCGCGCACCGAGGTCGCGGACGTGCTCGAGTTCGTCCAGCCGTCGAGCTCCGTGCAGATGCTCACGGTCGACGGCCGGCCGGCCGGAGTGCAGATGCCCTCGTCGCTCGAGCTCGCCGTCACCGACACCGAGCCCGGCGTGAAGGGCGACACCGTCTCCAACGTGACGAAGCCGGCGACGCTCGAGACGGGCGCCGTCGTCCAGGTGCCGCTCTTCGTGAACGTCGGCGACCGGATCAAGATCGACCCGCGCGAGCGCCGCTACATCTCCCGCGCCTGACCGCGCCTAGAGCGGCGCGCTAGGGTCCCGCCGTGCCCCAGCTCGTCGACACGACGATCCGGCTGCTCGGGCAGGAGCCACTCGCCGGGCGGATGCCGACGGCGGCTGTCCTCCGGCTTGCGGGGATCCTCGACGAGGCCGGCTTCGGGCTGCTCGAGGTCTCCGGCGGCGGCGTCTTCGACAGCGCCGTGCGGCGCGGCGTCGAGAGCCCGTGGGAGCGGATCCGCGCGATCCGCGCGCGCACGAAGACGCCGCTCGGGATGGCGCTACGCGGACGATTCCTCGTCGGCTCGCACCCTGTCGACGGCGACTTCGTCCGCCGCTTCGTCGCCTCGGCGGCGGAGAGCGGGATCGACGTCTTCCGGCTTCACGACCCGCTGAACGACGTGTCGAACCTGCGCGAGGCGGCCGAGGCAATCGAGGCGGCCGGGCGCGAGTTCGACGCCGGGCTCGTCTACAGCCCCGGGAAGACCGGCGAGACGCACGAGCTCGTCGAGCAGGCGCGGAAGCTGCCCGACCTCGGCGCCACGCGGATCGTCCTCAACGACCCGACGGGCGCGCTCCAGCCGCACCGCGCCGCCGAGCTCGTGACGCAGGTCGGCGACGCGAGCGGCCTCCCCGTCGGCGTCTACTGCCAGGGCGCCGCCGGGAACGCGCTCGCGGCCGCGCTCGAGGCCGCTCGTGCCGGCGCGGATCTGATCGGCTGCGCCGTCTACCCGGTCGCGCTCGCGCTCCACCGCGTCTCCGGCGAGGGGCTCGCCCAGGCGCTCACGGGGCTCGGGCTCGACTGCTCCGTCGACGTCGAGGCGCTCTGGCGCGCGTCGGACGTCGTCGACGAGCACATCGGCGACGCGCCGGTGACGCCGCTCGCGCCGCGCATCGCCGCTCGCGCCGCGGAGCACTCGCTGCCGGCGGGCCTGGTCGCCGCGCTCGACGTCCACCTCCGTGCGCACGCCGCGACCGACCGGATCGACGACGTGCTCGAGGAGCTGGCGCGCATCCGCGCCGAGGTCGGCTCGCCGCCGCTCGCCGCGCCGATCGGCCAGATCCTCGCCTCGCAGGCGCTCCTGAACGTCCTCTCGGCGAGCCGCTACCTCACCCTCACCGACGAGCTGCGCGACCTGCTCGACGGCCGCTACGGCGAGCCGCCGGGCCAGATCGACCCGACGGTGCGCCGGGCGGTCGGGCTCCTCGGCGGCGCAGGCGAGGAGGAAGAGGAGATCGGGCTCACGGAGGTGCGCGCCGCCGCCGCCGCCGAGGGCCTCGCGGCGAGCGAGGAGGAGCTCCTCCTCCTCGGGCTCTTCGGCGAGGAAGCCGAGCCGCTCCTGCGGACGATCCGCGGCCGGAGCCGCGGCGAGGAGACCCTCGCGGGAGGCACCGTCGACCAGGCTCGCGCGGAGCGGATCCGCGAGCTCGTCCGGATCGTCCAGGAGTCCGGCGTGGGGGAGGTGACGATCGAGGACGACGACCTGCGCGTGACCGTGCGGCGGACGGAGGACCGCCTGCCCGACCTCCCGGCCGCGCCGGCCGGCGCGCCGCTCGCGATCGAGGAGCCGGAGCCCGCGCCGGTCGAGCCGCTTTCGGACGGGCTCGTGCGCGTCGAGGCGCCGATGGTCGGCACCTTCTACCGCGCGTCGCAGCCGGGCGCGCCGCCGTTCGTCGAGGAGGGCGACCCGGTCGCGCCGGGCCAGACGCTCTGCATCCTCGAGGCGATGAAGCTCATGAACGAGGTGAAGGCCGACGTCGAGGGCATCGTCCGCGCGATCGCGGTCGAGAACGCCCAGCCGGTCGAGTTCGGGCAGCTGCTCTTCGAGCTCGAGCCCCTGAACGGGCGGCCGCTCGACGCCCTTTGATCGACGTCAGGCCGGAGCGCCCGGACGACCGGGACGCCGTCGCCGCCGTCGTCCAAGCCGCCTTCGGGGCGCACGGGCCGGCCGTCGTCGCGTTCGTGGACGCGCTCCGCCGCTCGCAGGGCTACGTCCCCGAGCTTGCGCTCGTGGCCGTCGACGACTCGGGCGTGGTCGGGTACGTGATGCTGACCTGGGTGCCGCTCGAAGGCTCGGCGCGCGACCGGATCCTGAACCTGACGCCGATCGCGGTGCGGCCCGACCGGCAGCGGACGGGGGTCGGCACCCGACTGGTCACGTCGGCGCTCGCGCTCGCCGACGAGGCGGGCGAGCCCGCTGTGGTGGTGGAAGGCGTGCCCGGGTACTACCCCCGGTTCGGCTTCGAGCGGGCAAGTACCCACGGCTTTCGCCTGCCGCACGACGGGATTCCCGACGCAGCGTTCATGGTGAAGCGGCTCGCCGCGTGGGATCAGGCCGTCGCCGGCCGCGTCGTGTATCCGCCCGCGTTCGACGTGCTGTAGGTCGAGCCGCACTAGAGTGGCGGGATGTTCTCGCGCGTCCTGGTGGCGAACCGCGGCGAGGTCGCGGTGCGGGTCATCCGCGCGCTGCACGAGCTCGGGATCGAGGCGGTCGCGGTGTACTCGACCGCCGACCGCGGCGCGCTCCACACCCGGCTCGCCGACCGCGCGATCTGCGTCGGGCCGCCCGCCGCGGCCGACAGCTACCTGAACATCGCCTCGCTCGTCGGCGCGGCCGAGACGACCGGCTGCGACGCCGTCCATCCCGGCTGGGGCTTCCTGGCCGAGAGCAGCGCCTTCGTGCGCGCGTGCGTCGACAACGACCTCGTCTTCGTCGGGCCCTCCGCGGAGACGATGGAGCGGGCGGGAGACAAGGCGCTCGCCAAGGAGGAGCTCGCGCGCGTGGGCGTGCCGCTCGTCCCGGGGACGGAGGGGCGGACGACCCTCGCGGAGGCGCGGGCCGCCGCGCACGACCTCGGCTACCCCGTGCTGCTGAAGGCGGCGGCGGGCGGGGGCGGCAAGGGGATGCGCCTCGTCTCGGTGCCGGACGAGCTCGAGCCGGCTTTCGACCGCGCGGCCGCCGAGGCGCAGGCGGCCTTCGGCGACGGAGCGCTCTACCTCGAGAAGGCGATCGCGCCTGCGCGGCACGTCGAGATCCAGGTGCTCTGCGACATGGATGGCGGCGTCCTCACGCTCGGCGAGCGCGAGTGCTCGATCCAGCGCCGCCACCAGAAGCTGATCGAGGAGTCGCCCTCACCGGCTCTCGATCCCGAGACGCGCGAGGCGATGGAGGCGACGGCCGAGCGGGCCTGCCGAGCGCTCGAGTACACGAACGCCGGCACCTTCGAGTTCCTCCTCGACCCGAGCGGCGCCTTCTACTTCATCGAGCTGAACGCGCGCCTCCAGGTCGAGCACCCGGTGAGCGAGCTCGTCACCGGGATCGACATCGTGCGCGCGCAGCTCGCGATCGCGGCCGGCGAGGCGCTGCCGGCGACCGGCCGCGCGTCGCGGCGCGGTCACGCGATCGAGGTGCGGATCAACGCCGAGGACCCGGCGAACGGCTTCAGGCCTTCGCCCGGAGTTGTCGCGCGCTTCCGGCCGCCGCTCGGGCCGGGCATCCGCGTCGACACGCACATCGAGGAGGGTGCCGTCGTGCCGCCGCACTACGACTCCCTCGTCGCGAAGCTGATCGTCTGGGACTCGACGCGGTCGGCGGCGATCGAGCGCACGCTGCGCGCGCTCGAGGAGCTCGACCTGCGCGGCGTCGCGACGACTCGCGACGTGGCGCGGGACGTCGTCTCGAGCATCGAGTTCCGCTCGGGCGACTACCACACGGGCTTCCTCGCCGAGGCGGAGGGGCGCCTGCCGGCGCTCGCGGCGCGATGAGCGACGGCTACGTCCTCCGGGAGGACGGGGGCGCAATCGACGTCACGGCGGGGGCGCTCGCGCAGATCGTCCGGCGCGCCGTCGAGAGCGTGGAAGGCGCGCGTGTCCGCCGGCCGCGGCGCGGGCTCGAGCTGCGCCTGGAGGACGGGCGCGCACGCATCGAGCTCGAGCTCGCCGTCCGCTACGGCATCGTCTTGCCGGAAGCTGCACGCGAGGTGCAGGCGCGCGTCGCGGACGCGCTCGAAACCATGGTCGACCTGGACGTGGAGGCGGTGGACGTGTCGATCGAGGAGCTCGAGGGAGTCGACTCCTGATGGCCGGTCGGCGCGCGGGGCGGCGCACGGCGCTCTTTCTCCTGTACCAATGGGACGTGACCGGGCAGCCGCTCACCTCGCTCTACGAGGGTGAGGTGGACGAGTTCGCGCGTGGCCTCGCGGAGGCGGTCTGCGCACGGGCGCCGGAGCTCGACGCCGCGATCACCGCCGCCGCCGAGGGCTGGACGGCCGACCGGCTCGGCGCGGTCGAGCGCAACGTGCTCCGCATCGGCACGTACGAGCTCGAGACCGGCTCGGTGCCGCCGGAGGTGGCGATCAACGAGGCGGTCGAGCTGTCGAAGCGCTACGCGACCGAGGACGCCGCGCGGCTCGTGAACGGCATCCTCGGGCGGATCGCGCGGGAGCACGTCTCGTGAGCGAGGCGGAGCAGGCGCTCGAGCGCGCGGAGGCGCTCGTCCAGCGGCTCGAGGAGGCGCGTCGCCGGCTCGAGTCGACGCAGGACGCGGAGGCGGCGACCGAGGTACTGTCCGAGCTCGCGGAGATCGCACGGGAGATCGAGACGGAGCTCGCCGAGGCGCGCCGGCGGGGGGAGGAGGATGCTCGTGAGGAGTCGTGAGGAGCTGCGAGACCTGGCCGAGGAGTACCTGCGCGACCTGGCGCTGACGCCGGAGCTGGGCGCGCTCGAGGAGGCGGTCCGCTACGCGCTCGAGTCCGGCAAGCGGGTTCGCGCGGTCATCTGCCTGGCCACGGCCGAGGCGGCGGGGGCCGAGCCGGACACGGCCCTTCCGGCTGCGGCCTCGCTCGAGCTCGTGCACGCCTTCTCGCTCGTCCACGACGACCTACCTGCCTTGGACAACGACACGGAGCGGCGGGGCCGCGCCAGTACCTGGGCGCGCTTCGGACACGCGGAGGGCATCCTCGCCGGGGACGCGCTGCTCGCGGAGGCGTTCCGGCTCGCGCTGTCGTACTCGTCCGCGGCGGTCGCGCGCGAGCTCGCGCAGGCGACGCTGGGGATGATCGGCGGCCAGTACCTGGACGTCACGGACACGGCCCCCGACGAGGTCACGCTCCATCGCCTGAAGACGGGGTGCCTCTTCGCCGCCTCGGTCGGCCTGGGCCTGTGGGTCGCGGACGTGCCGGAACGAGACCAGGCGCCGTGGCGGGCGTTCGGCGACGAGCTCGGCCTGCTCTTCCAGATCGTGGACGACATCCTGGACGGCGACGGCTACGTCCTCTCGCACGGCGCCGAGGGTGCACGTGCGCTCGCCGACGAGGCAGCCGCGCGGGCGCGCGAGCGGCTGGCCGCAATCGCCGCGGACACGTCGATCCTGGCCGACATCGTGGAGGTTCTCGCGACGCGGACGGCTTAAGGCGTCGCTTGCGACGCCGCCGTCAGGACGCGCGGGTTTCCCGCGCGTCCGTCTGAGCCGTCCGGTCGACACGCTGGAGTCATTTTCGGAACCGCTTCTAACGCTTCCGGCGCACGTCGACGCCTGCCGCTTCCAGGGCACGGACGAGCTCGTCAATGCGGCCGGGCCACGACGAGAAGTACAGGCGGTCGCGCTCCGGCGACCGGCAACGGAACCTCAGCCCCTCGGCCCAGTGGACACGCCCCGGCGGTACGCGTCGTTCCACGTGGAGGAGGTCGTCGAAGGGGATCTCGATCGGCCGCACGACGCGCGCGAGCAGGCCGCGCGGCGCGAGGACGACACCGGAGGACGAGAGCGTGAGCCGGCCGAACGGCCACGAGAAGTTGCCCTTCGAGAGCGGGATGCGGCGGTACGGGTAGACGATGCCGCCGACGACCGAAAGCGGCTCGCGTCCCATACGACCTAGCCTAGGCGGCGTGAAGAAGCGGGTCGACGTCCTCCTCGTCGAGCGCGGGCTCGCCGAGAGCCGCGCGCAGGCGCAGGCGCTCGTCCTTGCGGGGCGCGTGCCGGGCTTCGAGAAGCCGGGGACGGCCGTCGACGAGAGCGCCGAGCTCGCGGTCACCGCGCCGCCGCGTTTCGTCTCGCGGGGCGGCGAGAAGCTCGCGCACGCGTTGGACGCCTTCGTGGTCGACCCGGCCGGGCGCGACTGCCTCGACGTCGGCGCCTCGACGGGCGGCTTTACCGACGTTCTCCTCCAGCGCGGTGCAGCGCGGGTGCTGGCCGTCGATGTCGGGCGGGCGCAGCTCCACGAGCGGCTGCGGGCCGATCCGCGTGTGACGGTGCTCGAGCGGACGAATGCGCGCTCGCTCACGGAGCTCCCGTTTGCGCCGGAGCTCGTCACCTGCGACGTGTCCTTCATCGGGGCGCGGCTCGTCCTGCCGCCGGTGCTCGCGCTCGCGGCTCCGGGCTGGGAGGCCGTCGTGCTCGTGAAGCCGCAGTTCGAGGCGGGGCGGGAGGAGGTGCGGCGGGGCGGCGTCGTCCGGGACCCGGAGGTGCACCGGCGGGTGCTGCGGGAGGTGGCCGGGGCGGCGCTCGCGTGGCAGGCTGAGCCGGTGGGCGTCGTAGACTCCGGCCTGCCCGGCCCGAAGGGGAACCGCGAGTTCTTCCTCCATCTCGTGCACCGCGAGCAGCCGGAGAGGCCAGATGAGCTCGACGACTGGATCGATCGCGCACTCGGGTAGCCGCGTCCGCCGCGCGGCGGTCGTCACGCATGGCAAGGCGGAGACGATCGGGCCAGCGCTCGGGCGGCTCGAGGCGCTCGCGGCCGGGCACGGGGTCGAGCTCGTCTTCCCCGAAGAGGAGCGGGAGAAGCACGATCTGCCGAGCGCGGACGGCGATCCGGCGAGCGCCGACCTCGCCGTCGTCCTGGGCGGCGACGGGACGATGCTGCGCGCGCTCACGCGCTTCCTCGGCACGCGCGTGCCTGTGATCGGCGTGAACTTCGGGCGCGTGGGCTTCCTCGCCTCGATGCACCCGGACGAGCTCGAGGACGGCCTCGGCCGCGCGTTCGCGGGGGACTTCGTCGTCGTCGAGCTGCCGACCCTCGAGGCGCGCGTCGAGGGCGAGCGGCGGGCCGCGGTGAACGACGTCGTCGTGACGAGCGGCGCCCTCGGCCGCATGGTCGAGCTCGTGTGGTCGATCGGCGACGAGGATCTCGGCCGGCAGCCGTGCGACGGGCTGATCTGCGCGACGCCGTCCGGCTCGACGGCGTACAACCTCTCGAACGGCGGGCCGGTGCTCGTCTGGGGGCTTGACGCGATGGCGATCACGTTCGTCGCGCCGCACTCGATCCACGTCCGGCCGCTCGTCGTCCCGCGCAACCGTGACCTGACGGTGACGAATCAGACGCCCGACGTTCCCGCGGTCGTCCTCATCGACGGCCACAAGCTCACGGAGCTCGGCCCCGACGGGCGCGTCGAGGTGGGCCTCGGCCCCCAGCGGACGCTGCTCGCGACGCTGCCGGAGCGGACGTTCTTCCGCCGCTACCGCGAGACGTTCGGCTCCTGACGGCGTCGCCAAGCCACAGCTTGAGCTTCGCTAGCGATGTCGGGTACACCGATCCAGTCCGTAAGCTGGAAGAGTGTTTGTAGTGGGACATGAGAAGTATCCGCTCTGCCTTCTCGACACGATGGCGGTCAGCGAGATGGTCAAGCATCCGGCTGGAGCGTTCCGGCAGTTCTACGAATGGGCGGTGCAGTCAGAACCGTGCTTTGTCCCTTGCTTCTCGCCGTTTACGTTGATCGAGCTTCGACGACGTCCTGAACTCTTTCGGCAGTTCATCCAGCAGTTTCACCCGTTTCCGTGTGTGCTCTTGAAGGGCTACGAGTGGCTCCTCCAAGATGAAGTCGAGGGGTATCCAGACCCGGCGATGATCGATCCTTGCGCCATCGCCTTCACTCCTTTGGGCGGCGAGGGAAACCTCCTGACCAACCTACCGACCATTATGCAAACGTCGCAATTCGCACAGCAGGAGGAGCACTGGAACGCCGTGCAAGGCGTAATCGTGGACGGCATGGTCTCGCTCGTGCCGAACTTTCCTCCACAACGAGATGGCTACACGCGCGAGGAGTTGCGCGAGTTCATCGACCTTGCTGGCTTTTCTCAACTTGTTTTGCGTGCCGAAGCCTTCGTCCAGGACATGTTGAGGCGCCACCTTCCAGTAGATCTGGATGCATTTCCATCGCTGAAGGCCAGCCTGTACACGGCATTTCACAAGTTCTATGTCGACAAGAGCCGAAAGCCTTCGACCTCGGACGCTTTCGACGTGATAATCGCTGCTTCTCTCCCCTACGTTGAAGCCGTCATCACCGAGAACCATCAGGCGGAAGTTCTTCGGAAGACGAAGCGGCGCGACGGCTTCCTTGATCATTTGCGCGTCTTTACGCTCCGAGACTTTCGGGAAGCCGCAGCCTAGCTTCTGCACCCAGGCAACACTGCGAGACACGGCCGGTTCGGACGCCTCGTCGCCGACGGGCGCGGGCCGTACCATCCGAGCGTGCTGCGGCGCCTCCGCATCGAGAACCTCGTCCTCATCCGCGAGGCCGACCTCGAGCTCGGCCCCGGGCTCAACGCGATCACCGGCGAGACCGGTGCCGGCAAGACGATCCTCGCCCAGGCGATCGGGCTCCTCCTCGGCGCCAAGGCGGACGCGGGCTTCGTCGGGCCGGGCGCGAACGAGGCATACGTCGAGGCCGAGCTCGACCTCCCGCCGGGGCTCCTCGCCGAGGAGGGCCTGGACGCGCTCGCCGAGCTGCGGCCGGCGGACGAGGACGGGCTCGTGCTCGCACGGCGCGTCTTCGCCGACGGGCGCACGCGCGCCTACGCGTGGGGGAGGGCCGCGGCTCGCGAGGACCTGGCCGCCGTGGGCGAGCGACTCATCGCCATGTCCGGCCAGTTCGAGCAGCGCCGCCTCGCGCGCCCCGCGTACCAGCTCGACGTGCTCGACGGCTTCGTCGGGGAGGAGCAGGCCGCCCGCCGCACCGAGGCCCGCACCACCTGGCGCGAGCTGACCGCCACGCGCCGCCGGCAAGCCGAGCTCGCGGCCGGCGCCGCGTCCGAGCGCGACCGGCTCGAGGAGCTCCGCGCGCTCGTCGAAGCGACCGAGGGGCTCGAGCCGGCGGCCGAGGACGATCTGCGCGCCGAGCGCGAGCGGCTCCGGCACGTGACCGAGCTCGCGACAGCGACCTCGACCGCACGCGCCGCCATCGCCCCCGAGGACGGCGACGGCGCCGCGGCGCTCGTCGCCCACGCGGAGCGGGCGCTCGGCGAGGTGGAGCGGCTCGCGCCGGAGCTGGCCCGCACCGCGGAGGAGCTCCGCGACGTCGAGGTCCGCCTCCGTGAGAGCGCAAGCGACCTCGCCTCCTTCGCCGCCTCGCTCGAGGCCGAGCCCGGGCGGCTCGACGAGGTCGAGGCCGAGCTCGACCGGATCGCCGACGCGAAGCGGCGCTTCCGGGCCGGCTCGTATGAGGAGCTCCTGGCGGCGGCCGCGGCCGCACGGGCCGAGCTCGAGACCCTCGACGCCGGCGTCGATCCCCTCGCGGCGGCCGAGCGAGCCGTCGCCGCGGCCGAGGAGCGCCGGCGGCGGGTCGCCGAGGAGCTTCGCGCTGGCCGCGCTGCCGCAGCCGTCCCGTTCGCCGAGGCCGTCGCCGCCGAGCTCCAGGACGTCGGCATGCACGAGGGCGAGTTCCGCGTCGAGCTCGCGGAGGCCGAGCCGGGCCCGACCGGGAGTGATCGCGTCGCGTTCCTCGTGCGCCCGAACCCGGGCCTGCCGTTCGCACCGGTCGCCGAGACCGCGTCCGGCGGCGAGCTCTCCCGCATCGCGCTCGCGATCGCCGCGGTCGGCGGCGGCCCGACGATGGTCTTCGACGAGATCGACGCCGGCATCGGCGGCGAGACCGCGAACGCCGTCGGCCGCACGCTCCGCCGGCTTGCCGGGCGCGCGCAGGTCGTCACGATCACGCACCTGCCGCAGATCGCGAGCCTCGCCGACCGCCACTTCAGCGTCGAGAAGGTGCCCGGCGACCCGACGCACACGCGGATCGAGGCGCTCGGCGAGGACGAGCGCCGGGCCGAGCTCGAGCGGATGCTGGGCGGCGCGGACTTCCTCGCTTCCGTACGCTAAAACCATGACTCCACTCGGCGTGCGGTGGCATGCGCATCTCGCGCTGGCCACGACCCTGGCCGCCGTCGGGTGCGCGGTCGACCTCGCGACGAAGTGGGCCGCGACCGCCGGTGCGCTCGACACCGTTCGCTTCAACCCGCGCCCGCCGGCGGAGCTCGCGCCGTTCGCCGCGGTCGTCGTGCTCCTCCTCGTCGCCACCTCGCTCGCGGGCTCGTGGCCGCTCGACCTCGCCGCCGGAGTCCTCGCCGGCGGCGCCTTCGGGAACATCGCGAGCGCGTTCGCGTGGCGGCGCGGGATCCCCGACTTCATCCCGGCGCACGGCGTCCTCCTGAACGGCGCCGACCTGGCCATGGCGGCCGGCGTGGGCGGTCTCGTCACCGTCGCGCTCCTCCTCGCCGGGCGCGAGGCGGCCACGCGTGCCGCGCGTTGAAGCCGCGCGCCGGATCCTCGCGCCGCGCGAGGACGTCTGGGCCTTTCTCGCCGAGCCGCACAACCTCGCCGACTGGTGGCCTGGGATCGCGGCCGTCGAGCCCGACCGGCGCGGCCTCGCCGCCGGCGCGCGCTGGCAGATCCGCGGCACGAACCGCGCGAGCTTCTTCCGTGCCCCGAACCCGTCCGGGATGCTGCTCGTGCTCGCCGCAGCGCCGCCGGAGCGGCTCGTCTTCCAGCTCACCGGCGAGCGGATCGAGGCCGAGCTCCGGCTCGAGGCCGCGGCATCCGACCGCACGATCGCGACGCTCACCGTGACCGGCCCGTGGCTGATCGGCCTCGGCCGCTCGTTCCCGCACCGCGCGCTCAACCGCCTGCACGCGCTCGTCCAGACGGCGGCCGATTCCTGAGGCGAGACGTCGAGCGGTTCGATCGGCGCGCCGACTCGTATGAGCGCGGCCGACTCGGTTCCTGGCACCTCCTCGTGGCGCGCCGGGTCGCCGAGTTGGCGCTCGCGGCCGTTCCGGCGCCGGGTCGCGTGCTCGACGTCGGCTGCGGGACCTGCGCGCTGCTGGGCCTGCTCGCCGCTCGTCTGCCCGGCGCGGAGCTCGCGGGCGTCGACCCCGCTCCGCGGATCCTCGCCGCGGCGCGGAAGCGATTGGACGGGGTGCGGCTCGAGCAGGCGGCCGCCGAGCGCCTCCCCTTCGCGGACGGATCCTTCGACCTGGTCGTCAGCGCCATGTCCTTCGACCACTGGGCAGACCAGGCTCTCGGCCTCGCCGAATGTGCCCGTGTCCTCCGCTTCGGCGGCCGTCTCGTGCTCGCCGATCTCTTCGCAGCATGGCTGCTCCCGCCGCGGCGAGCCCCGCGGAGTGCGACGGCTCTCGTGGTCCGCGCCGGCTTCCGCGCGCCGAGCTGGCAGCGCGTGTACGACCTCGGGCCGCTTCCGCTCGTCCAGGCCGCTCTCGCCGTGCGCTAGCCGCGCCGTCCAGGCCGCTCTCGCCGTGCGCTAGCCGCGCCGCGGAGGCGCCGCTTGCGGTGCCGACATCAGACGTGTCGGCTCTGCCGACTCGTCGTCTGAGCGACCGGTCGATGCGTCGGCACGGGAGAGTCGTTGCGGCGACGTCGCCCGCGCATGCTACGGTGGCATCCCGTGGTGAAAGAGTGACCACGGAGCGGGCGACGAAGCACGTATTCGTCACAGGGGGCGTCGTCTCGGGCCTCGGCAAGGGGATCGTGGCCGCCTCGCTGGGCCGGCTCCTGAAGGCGCGCGGCCTGAGCGTCCAGGTGCAGAAGTTCGACCCGTACCTGAACGTCGACCCCGGCACGATGAGCCCGTTCCAGCACGGCGAGGTGTTCGTCACCGAGGACGGGGCCGAGACGGACCTAGACATCGGCCACTACGAGCGCTTCATCGACGAGAACCTGACCCGGAACGCGAGCCACACGGCCGGCGCGATCTGGGACACAGTCCTGCGCAAGGAGCGCAAGGGCGAGTTCCTCGGCGCGACCGTCCAGGTGATCCCGCACATCACGAACGAGATCAAGGCGCGCATCCGCCGGGCCGCCGAGGCGACCACGGCCGACGTCGTGATCAGCGAGATCGGCGGCACCGTCGGCGACATCGAGTCGCTGCCGTTCCTCGAGGCGATCCGCCAGTTCCGGCGGGAGGCAGGGCCGCAGAACGTCCTCTACCTCCACGTCACCCTCGTCCCGTTCATCGACGCTTCGGGCGAGCTGAAGACGAAGCCGACGCAGCACTCGGTGAACGAGCTGCGGCGGATCGGCATCCACCCGGACATCGTCGTCACGCGCTCCCGCGAGGAGCTCTCGTCGGAGATTCGCGACAAGATTGCGCTCTTCACCGACGTCGAGCCGGACGCGGTCGTGGCCAGCCCGGACGTGTCCGACGTGTATCTCGTGCCGTCCGTCCTCCGGCGGGAAGGTCTCGACCGGCTCGTCTGCGAGAAGCTCGGCCTCGAGCTCCGCGAGCCCGACCTCGCCGAGTGGAACGAGCTGACGGACTTGATCCGGCGGCGCGACGGCGGGCCCGAGGTCGAGATCGCGCTCGTGGGCAAGTACGTCAAGCTCCAGGACGCGTACCTCTCGGTGCACGAGGCGCTCAAGCACGCGGGCCTCCAGCACGGCTGCGGCGTACGTGTCCGCTGGCTGGACGCAGAGGGCATGTCCCTCGAGGAGGCGGCGGTCGTGCTCGAGGAGGTCGACGGCGTGCTCGTCCCCGGCGGCTTCGGCTCGCGCGGCTGGGAGGGGAAGATCCTCGCGTGCCGGGTGGCGAGGGAGCGCGGCGTGCCGTACCTCGGCATCTGCCTCGGCATGCACGTCGCCGTGTCCGAGTTCGCGCGCCACGTGCTCGGGCTTGACGGCGCGAACTCGACCGAGATGGACCCGGAGACGCCCTACCCGGTGATCGACCTGCTTCCCGAGCAGAAGGAGGTCGAGGACCTCGGGGGTACGATGCGCCTGGGCGCGCAGGCGGTCGAGGTCGCGGCGGGGACGCGGGCGCGCGAGGCGTACGGCGAGCCGATCGTCCACGAGCGGCACCGGCACCGCTACGAGGTGAACAACCACTACCGGCCGCAGCTCGTCGAGGCCGGGCTCGTCGTGGCCGGGACGGTCTACGAGGGCCGGCTCGTCGAGATCATCGAGCTCGCGGATCACCCGTGGTTCGTCGCGAGCCAGTTCCACCCGGAGTTCAAGTCGCGGCCCACGCGGCCGGCGCCGCTCTTCCGCGACTTCGTCGGCGCGGCTCTCGCGCGGGCGCGCGAGCGGGCCGGCGTCGCGGTTTCCGCCGCCGTCTAGGATCCTTCTATTCCGGACGTCGTCGAGCTCTTCACTGACTTGGCCGCGCTGCCGAGCCCGCCGGGCGAGGAGCGCGAGGTCGCCGACCGCGTGTCGCTCTACCTGCGCGAGCTGGGGCTCGACGTGGACGAGGACGACGCTGGCCCGAAGGTCGGCTCGACGATGGGGAACCTCCTCTGCCGGCTCGAGCCGACGAACGGCGGGGGAGGCGTTCCGATCTTCCTCTGCGCACATCTCGACACGGTTCCGCCGGAGGGGCCGATCGAGCCGGTCCTCGTGGACGGAATCGTCACGAATCAGGAGCAAACCATCCTCGGTGCCGACAACAAGGCGGCGGTCGCGGCGATGCTCGACGCGACGCGGCGCGTGCTCGAGGAGGGACGGCCGCACGCGGGGCTCGAGCTCGTCTTCACGCCCAAGGAGGAGGTCGGCCTGCAGGGCGCCGCGGCGTTCGACCACACGCGGCTCGCGGCCCGGCTCGGCTACGTGTACGACCAGGCGGCGCCGATCGGCGAGGTCATCCTCGGCGCGCCGTTCTCGCAGTCGATGGAGGTGCGCTTCCACGGGCGCGCGTCCCATTCGGGCATGTACCCGGAGGAGGGGAGGTCCGCGATCGCCGCCGCGGCGCGCGCGATCGCCGACCTGCGCCTGGGCCGGATCGACGACGAGACCACGGCCAACGTGGGCGTGATCGAAGGCGGCACGGCCGGAAACATCGTGCCCGAGTGGTGCACGTTCAACGCCGAGGCGCGCTCGCACGACGAGCGCAAGCTCGCCGACCTCGTCCAGGAGATGCTCGACGCGATCACGTTCGCCGCAGGAGTCGCGGAGTGCGACGCCGAGACGACGGTGCAGAAGAGCTACCGCGGCTACCGGTTCCGCCGGGACGACCCGGCCGTGCGGCTGGCCGCAACCGCGCTCGAGCGGAGCGGCTTCGCGCCGAGCTACGCGCTGAGCGGCGGCGCGGCCGACGCGAACGTCTTCAACGAGCGCGGCGTCCCGTGCGTCAACCTCGCGAACGGCATGGCCGCCATCCACACCCCGGACGAGTCGATCGCGGTCTCAGACCTCGAGGCCATGGTCGAGGTGACCCTGGCCCTCGTGGACGCGGCTCGCGAGACTGAGGCCTAGGCCGCGTGCAGCCGGACGAGTCGCGCACCGTCTACGACGGGGAGCTGATCGACGTGACCTTGGAGCGGTGGGGCGAGCACGAGCGGGAGATCGTCGAGCATCCGGGAGCGGTGGCGATCGTCGCGGTCGACGGCGAGGAGCGGGTCACGCTCGTCCGCCAGCTGCGCGAGCCGGCGCGGAAGGAGCTGCTGGAGCTGCCGGCCGGGACGCTGGAGGAGGGCGAGGAGCCGCTCGCGACCGCCCGGCGCGAGCTCGCGGAGGAGACGGGCCAGACCGGCGGCGAATGGCGCGAGCTGGCGGCCTTCTACACGACGCCCGGCTTCTGCCGGGAGCGGATGCACCTCTTCGTCGCGGAGGGCGTCGAGCCGGGGGAGGCGCGGCAGCAGGACGACGAGGCGATCTCGCTCGTTGCCGTCCCGGTCGCGGAGCTGCGTGCGCTCGTGCCCGACCTCGAGGACGCCAAGACGATCGCCGGGCTTCTCCTCTACCTCGAGACCCGCGACCGGCACGGGTGACGGCTGGTCTGGGCGCTTCGGGGTGGATAGCCGTTTGGGGCACCCCGGCCCACCACCCGCTTTCGAGCGTACCGGCGAAATCGTCACGTGTCTGTGTCCGTCAGTGCCGAAATCGTCGCGAGGTGAGCCGAAAGGCGCGCACGCAGCCTGAGCCAGCGGGGTATCGTTGCCCGGCCCCTGCATGAAGATCGGCGTCGCAAAGGAGATCAAGACCGACGAGTACCGCGTCGCGCTGACGCCGGCGGGCGCGCGCGAGCTCGTCCAGCGCGGCCACGACGTCACCGTCGAGACCGGCGCGGGCGACGGCAGCTCGTTCCCGGACGCGGCGTACGAGGCGGTCGGGGCGCGCACCGGCTCGGTCGACGACGTCTGGGCCGAAGCCGAGCTCCTGCTCAAGGTGAAGGAGCCGATCGAGCCCGAGTACGGCCGCCTCCGGGAGGGTGTCGTTCTCTTCACCTACCTCCACATCGCCGCCGACGAGCCGCTCACCCGCGCGCTCGTCGAGAGCGGGATCACCGCGGTCGCCTACGAGACCGTCGAGACCGACAAGCGGGCGCTCCCCCTGCTCGCCCCGATGAGCGAGATCGCGGGCCGTCTCGCCGCGCAGGCGGGCGCGTACTTCCTCGAGAAGCCGCTCGGCGGGCGCGGGCTTCTGCTCGGCGGGGTTCCGGGGGTCGCTCCCGGCCGGGTGCTCATCATCGGCGGCGGGATCGTCGGCTACAACGCGGCCGTGATCGCGCTCGGCCTCGGCGCGAACGTGACGATTCTCGAACGATCGATCGACAGGATGCGCCACCTCGACGAGGTCCTTTCGGGCCGTGTCAGCCTCGTCATGTCGTCGACGCTCCAGATCGAAGAGTCGATGACCGAGGCGGACGTGGTCATCGGGGCCGTGCTCATCCCAGGCGCCCTCGCGCCGAAGCTGATCACGCGCGAGATGCTCCGCGGCATGAAGGAGGGCGCCGTCTTCTGCGACGTCGCCATCGACCAAGGCGGCTGTGCGGAGACCTCGCGGCCGACGACGCACAGCGAGCCGGTGTACGAGGTGGAAGGAGTCACGCACTACTGCGTCGCGAACATGCCGGGCGCGGTGCCGATCACGTCGACCAAGGCCCTGACCAATGCGACCCTGCCGTACGTGGAGTCGATCGCCGAGCACGGGCTCGCCGAGGCGGTCGCACGCGACCATTCCCTCGCCCGCGGCGTCAACGTCCTCGACGGACACGTCACCTACGAAGCCGTCGCCGAGGCCCATGACCTCGAGTACACCCCGCTCGAGGACGTCCTTCCGCTGACGCCGGTCTAGCTCGCTACGAGGAGCTCTCGGGAGTCGACCGGTTGCCCGCCTGCGGCTTCGGCGTGAGGCGCACCACCGCCCACGTGACGGCTGCCGCGAGGGCGATCACGCAGGGGATGAAGACCAGGAGTCCGAGCAGGCCGAGCGCCTTATCCACCGGCTTAGAATAGCCGCATGCCCCGCGCGTGCGTCATCGTGCTGGACGCCGTGGGAGCGGGGGCTCTGCCCGACGCCGAGGATTACGGCGACGAAGGCTCGGACACGCTCGGCAACGTGGCCCGGGCGGTCGGCGGGCTCGACCTGCCGAGCCTGGAGGCGCTCGGCCTCGGCAACGTCGAGCCGCTCGAGGGGTGCCCTCCGCAGCCGGGCGCGCAGGCCGTCGCCGGTCGCCTGACGGAGCGCTCGAAGGGCAAGGACACGACCACCGGCCACTGGGAGCTGATGGGCGTCGTGACGCCGCAGGCGATGCCGGTCTACCCGCACGGCTTCCCGCACGACGTCATCGACCCGTTCATGCACCGCACCGGCCGCGGCGTCCTCGGCAACCGGCCCGCGTCCGGGACCGAGATCATCCAGGAGCTCGGCGAGGAGCACCAGCGGACTGGCAAGTGGATCGTCTACACCTCGGCAGACTCGGTCTTTCAGGTCGCGGCCCACGAGGACACGATCCCGCTCGAGGAGCTGTACGACGGGTGCCGGGCTGCGCGCGAGATCCTGACCGGCAAGCACGCGGTCGGCCGCGTCATCGCGCGGCCGTTCACGGGCGAGCCGGGCAACTACGAGCGAACGCCGAACCGGCACGACTTCTCGCTCGAGCCGAAGCGGCCCAACTACCTGAGTCTCGTGCGGGACGCGGGCCTCCCGGTCCACGGCGTGGGGAAGATCTACGACATCTTCGCGGGGGTCGACATCGACGAGTCGCACCCGACCAAGTCGAACGTCGAGGGGATCACGCAGACCGAGCGGCTGCTGCGCGAGCTCGACGACGGGCTCGTCTTCACCAACCTGGTCGAGACGGACATGCTCTGGGGGCACCGAAACGACCCCGTGAACTTCCACCGGTGCCTGCAGGACTTCGACCGGCGTCTCCCGGACCTCCTCGACGCGCTCCGCCCGGGCGACCTGCTCGTCCTCACCTCCGACCACGGCTGCGACCCGACCACGCCGTCCACCGACCACTCGCGCGAGTACGCGCTCCTGCTCGCCTACGTCGAGGGCCGGAACGCTGGTGGGCGCATCCACGAGGGCGAGTTCGCCGACGTGGGCGCGACCGTGAACGCCTGGCTCGGAGGCAAGGCGCCGACGCGCGGGATTCCGGGGCAGCCGATCGTCGAGCCGTGACGCTCAACGACCCGCGCGTCGTCGCGGCCGAGTACGCGAGCGAGCGCGGGCTGGAGGGACGGCGGGCGGCGTACCGCTTCTCGACCGGTCCGGATGCGCCGCAGATGGCCTTCGACGCGGTCGCCGAGGTCGCGCCGGGCTGCGTGCTCGAGGTCGGCTGCGGCCCGGGCGAGCTCGCGGCGCGGATCAGGGACGAGCTCGGAGCGGACGTGGTCGCGGTGGACATCTCGCCGCGGATGGTCGAGCTCGCGCGCCGCCGGGATCTCGACGCGCGGGTCGGCGACGTCCAGGAGCTCCCGTTCGCCGCCGGGACGTTCGACTGCGCGGTCGCGGCGTGGATGCTGTATCACGTTCCCGATCCGGATCGCGCGCTCGGCGAGCTCGCTCGTGTCCTCGGCCCCGGCGGCCGCCTCGTCGCCGTCACGAACGCTCCGGATCACCTCCGCGAGCTGCGTGCGCTCCTCGGCCTCCCGACTGACCGCGCGGCCCACCCGTTCAGCGCCGCGAACGGCGAGAGGCTGCTGCGTCGCCATTTCAGCAGCGTTGAGCTGCGCGACGCCGCCGGAACGGTGCGGTTCCCGAGTCGTGACGACGTCGTCGCGTACGTCGAAGCGTCGCGGATGCTCTTCGCGACCACCGCCGAGATCCCGCGGCTCGAGGGCGAATTCGTCGTCACGGTCCATCCCGTCGTCTTCGTCGCGCACACCGCGTGATCCGTCCCGCGGAGCTGATCGAGCGCAAGCGGGACGGCGGCGAGCTCACCGACGACGAGCTCGCGGAGCTCGTGCTCGGCTATGCGCGCGGCGACGTGCCCGACTACCAGATGGCCGCCTTCACGATGGCGGTCTACTTCCGCGGGCTCTCGAGCGCGGAGACCTTCGCGCTCACCGACGCGATGATCCGAAGCGGCGCGACGATCGACCTCGGCCGAGCGCTCGGGCGGAAGGTCGTCGACAAGCACTCGACCGGCGGGGTCGGCGACAAGACCTCGGTCGCAGTCGGGCCGATCGTCGCGGCGTGCGGGGTCCCCTTCGGGAAGATGAGCGGCCGCGGCCTCGGCCACACCGGCGGGACGCTGGACAAGCTCGAGTCGATCCCGGGCTTTCGCGTCGAGCTCGGCCTCGACGAGTTCGTCGCGCAGGTGCGCGAGATCGGCCTGGCGATCGTGGGCCAGACGGCCGACCTCGTCCCGGCCGACAAGCAGCTGTACGCCCTCCGCGACGTCACCGCGACCGTCGACAACCTCTCGCTGATCGCCGCGAGCATCATGTCGAAGAAGATCGCCGCCGGGGCCGATGCGATCGTCCTCGACGTCAAGGTCGGCGACGGCGCCTTCATGAAGTCGGTCGACGAGGCGCGGGCGCTCGCGGAGACGATGATCGAGCTCGGGCGCCGCGCCGGACGGGAGGTCGTCTGCCTGCTGACGGACATGGACCAGCCGCTCGGGCGCGCGGTCGGCAACGCGCTCGAGATCCGCGAGGCGCTCGAGACCCTCCGCGGCGAGGGGCCGCCCGACTTCGCCGAGCTCGTCGTCGACGCTGCCGGCCACCTGCTCGCGCTCTCCGACCTCGGAATCGACGAGGCGGAGGGACGTGGCCGCGCGGAGGCAGCGATCGCCGACGGCAGCGCCGTCCGGGCGTACGAGCGCTGGATCCGCGCCCAGGGTGGCGACCCGGACGAGGACGCCCTGCCCACGGCTGCGGTGGTGCACCCGGTCCCGGCGGCGCGTGCCGGCTACGTCGCCGAGGTAGGCGCAAGCGCGATCGGGCTCGCAGCGCTTCGACTCGGCGCCGGCCGGGCGTCGAAGGACGACTCGATCGACTACGCGGTCGGCGTCCGATGCCTGCGCAAGCGCGGCGACGCCGTCGAGGAAGGGGCGCCCCTCGCGGAGGTCCACGCCCGGGACGACGTCGGCGCGGCGACGGCGGTCGCCGAGGTGGCAGCGGCCTATCGCATCGAGGCCGAGCCTCCGCCGGAGCAGCCGTTGCTCGTCGACGTCGTCCGCGCCTGACCGCGGCGCTCGAGCAGGCCAGGGTTACCCTTGGACCTGTGCCCGAGCTGCCCGAGGTCGAGACCGTGCGCCTGCGGCTCGCGCCGGCCGTCGTCGGCAGACGGCTGGAGCAGGTCGAGATCCGCGACTCGCGGCTGACGCGGCCCGAGGATCCGCTCGTGGTCGCGGCCGAGCTTCTCGGTGAGCGCGTGGCTGCGCTGGAACGGCGCGGCAAGTATCTGATTTTTCGGTTCGAGAGCGGTAGAGGTCTCCTGGTTCACCTCCGGATGACGGGGGGTTTTCGTCTTGCGGCGGGGAACGGGCTCCCGGACGACCCGTACGTCCGCGCTGTTGTCACTCTAGACGACGGATCGGACGTCGCCTATCGGGATGTGCGCCGTTTTGGAACGTGGCAGCTCCTAGAGCCGCACGAAGTCGAGCCGTTTCTACGCGCACGTTTGGGCGAGGAGCCGCTCGGCCGCCGGTTCACGGCGCGGGCGCTCGGCGAGCGGCTCGCCGGCCGACGCGCGCCGGTCAAGGCTGCGCTCCTCGACCAGCGGACGATCGCGGGGATGGGGAACATCTACGTCGACGAGGCGCTCTGGCGCGCGCGCATCCATCCGCTGCGGCCGGGGGGCCAGCTCGACCGGGACGAGATCAAGCGCCTCCACCGTGCTGTCCGGCGCGCGCTCGAAGCCGGCCTCGCCCGGCAGGGAGCGACGATCCGCAACTACGCGACGCCCGACGGCGAGGCGGGCGCGATGCAGCACGAGTTCAAGGTCTACGGCCGGGCGGGCGAGCCCTGCCCGCGCTGCGGGACGCCGATCGAGAAGACCCGCGCCGGCGGCCGCGGAACCAGGTACTGCCCGAACTGTCAGCGCTAGCCCCGCCCGGCGCAGGCCCCGCACGCCGCGGCCCCCGCCCAGCCAGGCGCGAAGGCCCGGGAGGTGCGAAGGGACGAGATGCGCGCTACGCCGCTGCCAGCTCGTCGAGCGCGCCCTCGCGGTCGAGCCGCCAGAGCTCGGTGTAGCCGCCGATCGGCTTGTCGTCGATGAGGATCTGCGGCACCGTCCAGCCGCCGGTCAGCTCGTTGAGGTGCGCCCGGAACGCGGGATCGTCGTCGAGGTTGATCTCCTCGTACGGGAGGCCCTTCTGCTCGAGGAGCATCTTCGCGCGGACGCAGTAGCCGCACCAGCGCGTCGTATACATCGTGATCCGTGGCATCCCCGGTTGAAACGCAGAAACGTCGGAATCCGTTCCCGTCTCCCCGAAAACTAGACTGGAAGCGCCATGGCCGGGAGCCGCTCGTACAAGACCGAGGCGATCGTCCTGCGCTCGTTTCGCCTCGGCGAGGCCGATCGGGTGCTCCACCTGTACACGCTCGACCGCGGCCGGGTCGGGGCCGTGGCGAAGGGGATCCGGCGGACGAAGTCGCGCTTCGGCGCGCGACTCGAGCCTCTCTCGCACGTCCAGACGATCCTCCACCAGGGCCGCGGGGAGCTTCAGACCGTCACGGGGGTCGACCTCGTCCGCTCGCACCGCGCGGCACGCGAGGACCCGTACCGGCTCGGCGTCGGGCTCGTCGGCCTCGAGGCGATGCTCCGGCTCTACAGCGAGCAGGAGGCGAACCCGCGCGCCTTCTCCGCGCTCGCGCGCTTCCTCGACCTCCTCGACGAGAGCCCGAGCCGCGCGCCCGCGCGGCCGGCGCTCGACCCGCTCGCACTCGCGTTCCAGCTCAAGCTGCTCTGGCTCTCGGGCTACCTTCCGCACCTCGGCAGCTGCATCGAGTGTGGCTCGGAGGGGCCGGTCGTCGGCTACTCGCCGCGCTCGGGCGGCGCCGTCTGCCGCACCTGTGCGGCGGACGCGCTGACGCTCTCGCCGGCCGGGATCAGGGCCATCGACGGGCTTCTCCGTCGCCCGCTCGCCGAGGCCGGCGTCGTGCCGCTCGACGAGCGGAGCGCGCGCGAGGCGCTCTCCGTGATCACCGCCTGGTACGAGTTCCACGGCGGCTTCCGCCTGCGCACGCTCAGCGCCTAAAGGCGTCGCAGGCGACGCCGCCATCAGGAGGTGCGGGTTTCGCGCGCCTCCGTGTGAGCCGACCGGTCGACACGCCGACTCGTCGCAACCACTTCTAAAGGGTTAGTTCCAGGCGCCGGCCGGAATGGGCCGGTTGGCCCTTGAACGCGGCGGCTCGGAGTGCGATCTTCTCAGGGTGACCGAGACGCAGCTCCTCGTCGCGATCACGGTCCTCATCGTGGTCGAGATCAACCACCTGAAGTGGATCTGGTGGACGCAGTGGCAGTGCCGCGCGTGCAAGGCGAAGAACCGCGACTGCCCGTGCAGCGACAAGTGGAAGTGGATGGTCTGGTTCTAGGTTCGCAGTGGTAGCGGCCTAGGCTAGGTTCCGCGCCGTGCGGCGCGACCTAGGCGACGGCATCGAGCTCGACGACGATCCGACCAGGATCGACCTCGACGCCGTCCACGACTTCCTCTCCAACCACGCGTACTGGGCGATCGGTCGGCCGCGCGAGACGGTCGAACGGACGGTTCGGGAGGCGAGCCGCGTCGTCGGCCTCTACGCGGACGGGCGCCAGATCGGCTTCGCCCGCGCCTTCACGGACGACGTCTCGATCGTCTATCTGGCGGACGTCTACGTCCTCCCCGAGCTCCGCGGCCGCGGCCTGGGCAAAGAGCTCGTCCGCGAGATGGTCGAGGGAGGCCCGTGGGCCGACCAGAAGTGGCTCCTGCACACGCGCGACGCCCACGAGCTGTACCGCCGCTTCGGCTTCGGCGCGCCGTCCGAGCGCGTGATGGAGCGACAGTAGGATTGGCCGCCGGATGGGCGGCCTGAACTACCAGGACATGATCCGCGCGCTCGAGGCCTACTGGGCCGATCAGGACTGCGTCCTGATGCAGCCCTACCACACCGAGCTCGGCGCGGGGACGATGAATCCGGCCACCTTCCTGCGCTGCCTCGGCCCGAAGCCGTGGCGCGCGGCCTACGTCGAGCCCGTGATCCGGCCGGGCGACGGGCGCTATGGGGAAAACCCGTTTCGCTTTCAGCACTACTTCCAGTACCAGGTCGTCCTGAAGCCGTCGCCGCCGGACGTCCTCGACCTCTACTTCGGCTCGCTGCGCCACCTCGGGATCGAGCTCGAGCGCCACGACGTCCGCCTCGTCGAGGACGACTGGGAGAACCCGACGATCGGCGCCTGGGGCCTCGGGTGGGAGGTCTGGATGGACGGCATGGAGGTCACGCAGTGGACGTACTTCCAGCAGCTCGGCGGGCTCGACGTCGACCTCGTCACTGCCGAGATGACCTACGGCCTCGAGCGGCTCGCGCTCTTCCTCCAGGGCAAGCGGAGCGCGTTCGACCTCGAGTGGGCGCCCGGGGTGACCTGGGGGGACGTGTACCGCGAGGCCGAGCGGGAGTGGTCGCAGTACAACTTCGAGGAGGCGCCGGTCGAGACGCTGATGCGGCGCTTCGACGAGCACGAGGCCGAGTGCCGGCACCTGCTCGAGCGCGGGCTCCCGCTGCCGGCCTACGACCAGGTGCTGAAGGCCTCGCACACCTTCAACCTGCTCGAGGCGCGCGGCGCGATCTCCGTCACCGCGCGCGCTGCGTACATCGGCCGCGTGCGCGATCTCGCGCGGGAGGTGGCGCGCCACTACCTCGACTCGCAGGCGGAGGCCGAGGAGCCGGAGCCGGAGCCGGAGCATGCCGACGCTGCTGCTTGAGGTCGGCTGCGAGGAGCTCCCCGCCGGAGCGTGCTACGAGGCCGAGGCGCAGCTCCCGGAGCTCGTCCGCACGCACCTCGGCGTCGAGCCGACGAGGCTGTACGTCGGGCCGCGGCGGCTCGCCGTCCGCGTCGACGACCTGCCGGGGCGCACGCCGGACACGTCCGTGAAGGGCCCGCCCGAGGCGCGGCGCGAGCAGGCGGCGGCGGGCTTCGCGCGCAAGCACGGCCTGCTCGAGGAGGAGCTCGAGGTGCGCGACGGCTTCCTGTGGGCGCGCGTCCCGGGGGAGGAGCTGCGCGGCGAGGCGCTCGTCGACCGGATGCGGCAGATCGTCCACGGCCTCGCGTTCACGAAGTCGATGCGCTGGGACGAGAGCGGGCACCGATTCGCGCGGCCGATCCGCTGGGCGTGCGAAAAGCTCGACGAGGAGACGCTGTGGGGCGACGGGACGACGTTCGGCCGCCGCTTCTTCGCCGGCGAGGTCGAGGTGCCGAGCGCGCAGGCGTACGAGGAGACGCTCCGCGCCGCCGGCGTCGAGCCCGACGCGGCCGAGCGCGAGCGCATGATCCGAGAGGGGCTCGACGCGCTCGGCGAGTGGCGCGACCCGGCGGGCGTCCTGCGGGAGGTGATCCATCTCGTCGAGTGGCCGTTCGTCCTCGAGGGTCGCTTCGACGAGCGCTACCTCTCGCTGCCCGAGCGCGTGATCCAGGCGCCGATGCAGCACGACCAGCGGTACTTCCCGCTCGGCGGCAACCGGTTCGCGATCGTGGCGAACGGCGGCGAGCCGGACGTCGTCCGCGCCGGGCACGAGAACGTGCTCGAGAGCCGGCTCGAGGACGCGAGCTTCACGTTCGAGCGCGACGTGAAGAAGGGGATCGACGGCCTGGCCGGCGAGCTCGGCGCGATCACCTTCTTCGCCGGAGCCGGGTCCTTCGCGGACAAGGCCGAGCGGCTCGTCGGGCTCGTCGAGCGGCTCGGCGGCGGGGAGGCGTCGGGCGAGGCGGCGCGGCTCGCCAAGGCCGACCAGGCGGCCGAGCTCGTGCGCGAGTTCCCGGAGCTCGAGGGCTACATCGGCGCCGAGTACGCACGGCTCACCGGCTATCCCGAGGCCGTGTGCGCGGCGATCGAGGAGCAGTACCTCCCCGATGCGGCGGGCGCGCCGGTTCCGTCGAGCGAGGGCGGCCGGATCCTGTCCGCGGCGGACAAGCTCGACAACCTGAACGTCGCCTTCGGGCTTGGGCGGCGGCCCACCGGCTCGCGCGACCCGCTCGGGCTCCGGCGCGACGCGATCGGCCTCTGCCGCCTTGCCCTCGAGGGCAGGCTCACGATCCCGCGCGAGCTGCTCGAGGGCGACGTGCGCGGCTTCGTGGAGGAGCGGCTCGAGGGGTTGCTGGACGTGCCGGTCGAGTTCGTCCGCGCAGCGCGGGCCTCGCAGGTTCCCGACCTCGGCGCCGTCGCCGAGCTGGCGCGCGTGCTCGCGACGCTCGACGACGCGCGGCTCGACCGGCTGCACACCGTCTACACGCGCGCGAGCAACATCGTCCGCAAGGCCGGCGAGGACGAGCTGCCGGAGCTGCGGCCCGAGCTGCTCGTCGAGGACGCCGAGAAGGCCGTCGCGCAGGCGCAGGACCGCGCGTTCGCCGGCCTCGGCGAGGCGGCGAGCTTCGACGAGGCGGTCGCGGCGGCAGAGGAGCTCGCCGACCCGCTCGCGCGCTTCTTCGACGAGGTGCTCGTGATGGCGGAGGACGCCGAGGTGCGACAGAACCGCCTCCGGCTCCTCCTCGACGTGCGCGACCTCATTCGCTCGCACCTCGGAGACCTCGCGCAGATCCCGCGGTGAGGCTGCTCTGGTTCGCGGTCGGGCTCGCGATCCCGGCCGCGGCGGTCGCGCTCGTGCTCGGGTTCCGCGGGCCCGACACCCGCGGCGTCCGCGTCGAGCGCTTCACGCTGCACAGCCGGTACGTGCGCGGGGCGCGCCACGAGGTGCTCGTCCGGCCGAACGGCGCCGGGCCAGGGCGGCCGCTGCTCGTCCTCCTGCATGGGCGTGGCGCGCCGCCCACCTCGTTCCTGAACCAGGGCCTCGCGGCCGCGCTCCGGGCGGTCGGCGCGCAGGCGCCGAACGTGCTGCTCCCGGACGGCGGCGATTCGAGCTACTGGCACGACCGGCGCGACGGGAAGTGGGGCACGTACCTGCTGCGGGAGGCGATCCCGGCCGCGGTGGCGCGGCTGCACGCCGACTCGCGCCGCGTCGCGATCGGCGGCGAGTCGATGGGCGGCTTCGGCGCGCTCGACGCGGCCCGGCTGCACCCGCACCGCTTCTGTGCCGTCGGCGCCCACTCGGCCGCGCTCTTCCTGACCGGCAGCTCGACGCCCGCGGGCGCCTTCGACGACGCCGCCGACTTCGAGCGGCACGACGTGCTCTCGTCGCCGTTCCCGTTCCACGGCCCGGTCTGGATCGACGTCGGCAACCACGATCCGTTCGTCGGCTCCGACACGGAGTTCGGCGTCGTCCATCACGTTCGTGTCCGGGTCTGGCCCGGCGGGCACAGCGGCTCCTACTGGGCGAAGCACATGCGCGCCTACCTCCGCTTCTATGCCCAGGCGCTACGCTCGTGCCGCCGATGAGCGCCGCGCCGCCGGTCGAGCTGCACGTCATCTCCGACTCCACCGGGGAGACCGCAGCGCGGCTCGTCAGCGCGCTCGAGGCGCAGTTCCCGGACCTCGAGTTCGAGGAGGTGCGGCACCCGCGGGTCGAGACCGTCGACGACCTGCGCCTCGCCGTGAACCGCATGCGCGGGCGACGCGCGGTCGCCGTCTACACGCTCGTCCAGGAGGAGCTGCGGACGACGATGCGGGCACTCTGCCGCAGCGCGAAGGTGCACTACTGCGACCTGCTCGGGCACCCGATCGACGCCGTGCGCCGCGTCTCCGGCACGGCTGCGGCGATGACCCCTGGGTCGCGCGCACCGCTCAACTCGACGTACTTCAAGCGGATGGAGGCGATCGAGTTCGCGGTCAAGTTCGACGACGGCGTGGGGCGGGGGCTCGAGGTTGCGGACGTCGTCCTCGTGGGCGTGTCCCGAACCTCGAAGACGCCGCTCTCGATGTACCTCGGCTACCTCGGCTACAAGACCGCGAACGTCCCGATCGTGAAGGGGATCGAGCCGCCGGAGGAGCTCTTCCGGATCGACTCGGCGAAGATCGTCGGCCTGACGATCGACGCGAGCCGGCTCGCAGAGATCCGGCAGGCGCGCGTGCGGAACCTCGGCGCGTCGCCGCGCGCATACGCGGAGCTCGTCGAGATCTACGAGGAGCTCGAGCAGGCGGGCGCGGTCCACCGGCGGCTCGGGTGCCCGGTGATCGAGGTCTCGGAGATCTCGATCGAGGAGACGGCGCAGCGCGTGATCCGGATCGTCCAGCAGCGGCGCGCCGAGGCCAAGGCGTCGTGACAGCCCCGGCGCCGCGCGCGCCGACACCGAAGCCGCCCGTGCCGCTCTGGCGGTGGGGGAGCTGGTGGGCGATCCTCGTCGCGGCGCTCTTCGTCTTCTACGTGCTGCTCGTCCCGGTGTGGATGGGGCTGCGCGCGGCGGCGTGGATCGCGGAGCTCAGGGCGCGACGGCGCCGCCTTGCAAGCGCGGCCGACGAGGTCTAGGCTCGCTGCCGAGAGTGAGCGCCGCCGCACCCTCCACGCCGCCCATCCGGCACCGGAAGAACGTCTATCTGCTCTCGCAGTCGCAGCGGCAAGCGCTCCGGGACGCATTCGGAGCGGTCGAGGCGATCTCGGACAACCGCGGCTTCCAGTTTTTCGCCGGGATCCACGGGGTGCCGGGCAACTTCTGCATCCACCACCCTCCGCCGCCCGCGATCTCGCTCTTCCTGCCCTGGCACCGCGCGTACCTGTACTTCTTCGAGCTCGCGCTCCGCGACCAGGTGCCGGACGCGACGCTCGCCTGGTGGGACTGGAGCTCACCGAGAGCCCACACGAACGGCATTCCGGGCCTCTACAGCCAGCAGAGCGTCGGCGGGAATCCGAACCCGCTCTTCCAGTCCGCCATCGACCCGCGCTTCGGCGGCCCGACCGAGACGTTACGGGATCCGGGGGATCCGGCCGACCTACCCACGCGGCAAGACGTGCAGAGCGTGCTCGCGATCCAGCGCTTCAACCGCTTCTCGAGCCGGCTCGAGGACGTCCACGACAGCGTCCACGGCTGGGTCGGCGGGACGATGGGGATCATCGCGTGGGCCGCATACGACCCGATCTTCTGGGCGCACCACACGAACATCGACCGGCTGTGGTCGCTCTGGCAGCTCAACAACCATCCGACCTTCCCGCAGTCGTACCTCGACCGCGCGTTGCCGCCCTTCTCGATGACGGTGCAGCAGACGCTCGACGTCTCCCGCCTCGGCTACGACTACGCCTCCTCGACCTCCCATGCGACGGCGCCCTGATGGCTGATCCCGTCACCTTCGAAGGGCTCGAGGTTCCGAAGCACCCGGAGAAGGACCTCGACTTCGACCACGCCGACCTCCAGTTCCACAACGTCGACCACTCGGGCCACTCGTACGAGGTGCGGGTCTACCTCAACAACAAGGAGGCCACGGCCGAGACGGGGCGGGACGAGGCGCGCGGCTACGCGGGCTCGTTCCACATCTTCGGCCACGGCGGCTGCTACGGCGAGGAAGGCCACTGCGACCCCGGTCGGCGCGGCACCTATGCGTTCGACTACCGGCTGCCGCATCCGCTCCTGCCGATGATGAAGAGCATCGAGGTCACCGACACCTTGAAGCGGCTCCGCGACGAGGGCGCGGAGGAGGCTTCGGTGACGCTCGTCCCGATCCGCTATGAGTCGTCGGCCGCGCTCGTGACCGGCGACGTGCACGACCGGCTGAAGCTCGACAGCGTCAGCCTCGTGACCTACGAGACCGCGCTGGCTCCGTAGCCTCGCGGAGCTCGCGCAGCGCCGGCCCGAGCGCCTGCCGCGTCTCGAGCACCGGCGCGAAGAGGTCGCCGTCGCGCGCGAGCCGCTTGCGCGCCGCCTCCATGCCGAGGCGCCGGAAGTCGAGCTTGCCATCCAGCTCCTCCCAGCGCAGCGGCGTCGACACCGGCGCGCCCGGCTTCGGCCGCACCGAGTACGCCGACGCGATCGTCTTGCCCCAGCCGTTCTGCCGGTGGTCGACGAGGACACCGTGCCGCTTCTCCTTCAGCCACTCGGTCGTCAGCTTCCCGGGGTGGCGCTCCTCGAGCCGCCGCGACAGGAGCTCCGCGAACTCGTACGTGTCGTCGTAGCCCGACCGGCGCGCGATCGGCACGAGCACGTGCATCCCGCCCGCGCCGCTCGTCTTCGGCCAGCCCTCGAGCCCGAGCTCCGCAAGACCCTCGCGGATGAGGAGCGCGACCTCGACCGACGCGGAGAAGTCGTCGCCCGGCGGGTCGAGGTCGAACAGCACGAAGTCCGGCCGGTCGGGCCGGTCGACCCGCGAATACCAGGCGTTCATGTCGATGCAATGCATCTGCACCATCCAGAGGAGCGCCTCGGTTGAGTTGACGAGCGGGAAGTCGACGAGCCGCGAGCCGCCCTCGCGCCGAAACGTGCGGTACTGCCGCGTCTGGATCCACGACGGCATGCCCTTCGGCGCCTGCTTCTGGAAGAAGCCCGGCCCGGAGATGCCCTCGCGGAAGCGCTTCATCGTGAACGGCCGGTCGCGCAGGTGCGGGATGAGCGCCGGCGCGACGTCGCGGTAGTACTCGAAGAGGTCGCCCTTCGTGACCCTGTCCTTGGGGAAGAGGACGCGGTCGGCGCTCGAGAGCTTGACCTCGCGGCTCACCGCTTCACCGCCCGCACGTGCAGGAAGAGCGGGATCCGCTGCGAGCGCGCCCGGTGCGTCCCGGGGATCTCGCGCACGCGCTCGAGCAGGAAGCCCGCCTCCTCGAGTGGTCGCAGCCACCCTTCGAGCGAGCGATGGTCGCTCGTGAACGTCATCACGATGCCGTCCTTCTCGATCCCGTCGGCGTAGCGGCGCCGCTCGAAGTACGAGTCGCGGACGACGAACGGCGCGTCCTCCTCGTCCCCCTCGAACTTGCCGCCCGAGTTCAGCGGGTGGACGAGCGCGATGCAGAAGCGGCCACCGGGCTCGAGGACGCGCCACGCCTCGCGCACCGCGCCGTCGGCGTCGTCCATGTCCTGAAGCGACATGAACGCGATGACCAGGTCGGCGGAGCCATCCTCGAACGGCAGCTCGGCGCCGCTCGCGAGCACGTACTCGCCGTCGGGGTCGGCCTCGCGCGCGTAGGCGACCATCGACGGCGAGGCGTCGACCGCAACGATGCGATGGCCGAGCGCGGTCAGGTCGCGCGTGAGCCGGCCCTCTCCGCAGCCGACGTCGAGCGTGCGCCGACCAGGCGGAGGCAGGAGCTCGAGGAACGCGTCGCGATGGAACTTGCCGTAGCTGTCGTGCCCGACGCGCCGCGCCCACACGACCCAGTTCGTGGCCTCCGCCTCCCACGCGTCCCGCAGCGTCACCGCTTCACCGCCCGCAGGTAGAGGAAGTTCGGGATGCGCTTCCACTGCTCGTCGTCGCCGGGGTCGGCCGGCTCGCCGAGCGCGTCGAGGAGGAAGCCCGCGTCCTCGAGCGCGCGGGTGTAGTCCTCGATCGGCAGGACATAGCCGTGGAAGGTGATCCCGAGCCCTGCGCGCTCGCACCGCCCGTGGTATTCGCGGCGCTCGAAGTAGGGCTCCTCGAAGACGAACCGCGCGTCCGGCCCGTCGCCGTCGAACTCGCCGGCGTCGACGATCGGATGGACGATCGAGGCGCAGAGCCGGCCACCCGGCACGAGCACCCGTGCCGCCTCGCGCACGGCGCCGGCCATGTCCTCGACGTCCATCAGCACGTTGTAGGCGACGACGAGGTCGAACGATGCGTCGTCGAACGGCAGGGCCGCGGCGTCGCCGAGGAGGTACTCGCCGTCCGGATCCGCCTCGCGCGCGAGCTCGACGAGCGTGGGCGAGGCGTCGATCCCGACGACGGCGTGGCCGCGCCCGGCGAGGTCGCGCGCGACCCGCCCCTCGCCACAGCCGAGGTCGAGCGTCCGCCGGCCCGGAGGCGGCACGAGCTCGAAGAAGAGCGGCGAGAACCGCCAGTACGAGTCGTGGCCCGGCTCACGAACCCACGCGGCCCAGGCGCGAGCGTCCCGCTCCCAGAGCTCTTTCACGGCTTGACCGCGCGCAGGTGGAGCGAGATCGGGAGGTGCGGCCGGTTCACGCCCGGCACCTCGCCGAGCGACTCGACGAGGAGGCCGGCTCCGAAGATCGCCTCCGCGTACCACGAGAGCGGCCGGTGCGTCGTCTCGAGCTCGAAGTCGGAGTGGGCGAGACGACCGCGCAGCCGCGCCGGCTCCAGATACGAGCCCGCGATCGTGTGCGGCTCGCCGCTCCCGGCCGAGAGGAGCGGATGGACGATCGCCGCGCAGAAGCGGCCGCCCGGCGTGAGCACGCGCGCCGCCTCTCGCACCGCCCCGGCCGCGTCGTCCATGTCCATCAGCGAGCTGAACGAGACGACGAGCGGGAAGCTCGCGTCCTCGAAGGGGAGGTCGGCCGCGTCGGCCTCGACGACCTCGTGCCGTTCCCGCGCCCGCGCCGCGAGCGTCGGCGACTGCTCGACCCCGAGCACGCGATGGCCGTGCGCCGCGAGCTCCGCACCGAGCCGCCCCTCGCCGCAGCCGATGTCGAGGGTGGCGCCGGACGGCGGCGGCAGCAGCTCGAGGAAGGCCGCGAGGTTGACCCGGAAGAACGGGTCGCGCCCCGAGCGCACGTAGTCCGACCAGGACTCGGCCGCGGCCTCCCAGGCTTCACGAAGCGTCACATGGGAAGATTCCGTGCCGCTCATGACCGCAGAACGATACGTCTACGACTTCGACGAGCCTACCGAGGGCGGCAAGGAGCTCCTGGGCGGCAAAGGGTCCGGGCTCGCGGAGATGACGGGCCTCGGGGTGCCGGTGCCGGCGGGCTTCACCGTCACGACGGATGCCTGCCGCGCCTACATGGCGAACGGCAAAGAGCTTCCGGACGGGCTCGAGGAGGAGGTCGAGGAGCACCTGGTCGCGCTCGAGGAGCGGACCGGCAAGCGCTTCGGCGATCACGAGGATCCGCTGCTCGTCTCGGTGCGCTCCGGCGCGGCCGTCTCGATGCCGGGGATGATGGACACGATCCTCAACCTGGGCCTGAACGACGAGGCCGTCGAGGGCCTGTCCCGGCAGACGGAGAACCCGCGCTTCGCGCGCGACTCGTACCGCCGGCTGATCCAGATGTACGGCGAGGTCGTCGACGGCATCGACGCGCACCGCTTCGAGCAGGCGCTCACCGACCTGAAGCGCGCGCGCGGCGCGACCCAGGACGTCGACCTGACCGCCGACGACCTGGCCGAGCTGATCAAGACCTTCAAGCGCATCTACCGTGACGGGACCGGCGCGGACTTTCCCCAGGACCCGCGCGAGCAGCTCGGCCGCGCCGTGCGCGCCGTCTTCGACTCGTGGGAGACGCCGCGCGCCCAGGTCTACCGGCGCGCGCACGGCATCCCCGACGACCTCGGCACCGCGGTGAACGTCGTCCAGATGGTCTTCGGGAACAAAGGTGACGATTCCGGCACAGGCGTCGCGTTCACGCGCGACCCGGCGACGGGCGAGTCGGGCCTCTACGGCGAGTTTCTGCCGAACGCGCAGGGCGAGGACGTCGTCGCCGGCATCCGCACGCCGCAGCCGATCGAGCGCATGCAGAAGGTCATGCCCGATGCGTTCGAGCAGCTCCTCGACACCATGCGCCGGCTCGAGGAGCACTACCGCGACGTGCAGGACATCGAGTTCACGGTCGAGGACCAGCGGCTCTACCTGCTCCAGACGCGGAGCGCGAAGCGGACGGCCGCCGCCGCGGTCAGGGCCGCCGTGGCCATGGTCGAGGAGGCTCTGATCTCTCGGGAGGAAGCGGTGGCGCGGGTCGACCCCGCGTCGCTCGATCAGCTCCTGCACCCGATGCTCGACCCGAAGGCCGACTTCGAGGTGGTCGCGAAGGGGTTGAACGCCTCCCCAGGAGCCGCGTCCGGAGAGGTCGTGTTCGACGCGGACACGGCCGAGGAGCGCGGGAAGGCGGGGGAGAGCGTGATCCTCGTCCGCTGGGAGACGACGCCCGACGACATCCACGGCCTGCTCCAGGCGGCCGGGATTCTGACCGCGCACGGCGGGATGACGTCCCACGCGGCGGTGGTGGCGCGCGGGATGGGCAAGCCGTGTGTCGCCGGGGTCGAGGAGCTGACTGTGGACGCGCGCGCGAAGACCGCGCGGTTGGCTGGCCACGACCTGTCCGAAGGGGACGTGATCACGATCGACGGCGGCACGGGGCGCGTGATGCTCGGCGAGGTGCCGCTCGTCCCGCCGCAGATCAACGAGGACTTCGAGACGATCCTCGACTGGGCCGACGACCTGCGCCGCCTGCGCGTGCGCGCGAACGCGGACACGCCCGAGGACGCAGCGAAGGCGCGCGAGTTCGGCGCGGAGGGCATCGGCCTCTGCCGCACCGAGCACATGTTCATGGCCGAGGACCGGCTGCCGGTCGTCCGCGAGATGATCATGGCCGAGGACGAGGACGGCCGCCGCGCCGCCCTCGATCGGCTGCTGCCGATGCAGCAGAGCGACTTCGAGGGGATCTTCGAGGCCATGGCCGGATTGCCCGTGACCATCCGGCTGCTCGACCCGCCGCTGCACGAGTTCCTGCCGCCGGAGGAGGAGGCCGTCGACGACCGGATGCGCGCGCGGATCCGGGCGCTGCGCGAGTCGAACCCGATGCTCGGCACGCGCGGCTGCCGGCTCGGCCTCCAGTGGCCGGAGGTCTACGAGATGCAGGTGCGTGCGATCGTGCGCGCCGCCCGGGCCGTGGAGGAGCGGACGGGCGAGGCGCCTCTGGTCGAGATCATGCATCCGCTGGTGGGCTTCGCCGAAGAGCTGCGTCGTCTCCGCGAGCTGACGGTCTCCATCGCCGAGGCGGAGGGCGCGTCGGAGTACCTGTGCGGCACGATGATCGAGCTCCCGCGCGCGTGCGTCCGCGCCGACGAGATCGCCGAGTACGCGGATTTCTTCTCTTTCGGCACGAACGACCTGACGCAGACTGCTTTGGGGTTCTCACGCGACGACGCGGAGGGCAAGTTCCTGACGTACTACCTCGAGCACGGGGTGCTGGAGCGAAACCCGTTCGAGACGCTGGACGTGAGCGGGGTCGGCGACCTGATGCGGGTCGCGGTCGAACGCGGCCGGTCGGTGCGCGGAGACCTGCATCTCGGAATCTGCGGTGAGCACGGGGGAGAGCCCGCGAGCGTGGCGTTCTGCCACGAACTAGGCCTGGACTACGTGTCGTGCTCGCCGTACCGCGTGCCGCTAGCTCGGCTGGCCGCGGCGCAGGCGGCGCTGACGGAAGCCGGCGTCACTGCGGTCGCGGCCGGCGGCTAACGTCGCTCAGAGCGGGGTTAGGGCATGGCAATCGGGAGTGTGAGCAGCCAGACCATACGGATTCCCATTCGGCTGGTTCACGCTCGCTCGCTTGATGTCATCCTGCGTTCGTGCCACTAGTCGGAGAGCAGGACGCATTTGAATTTTTGTATCGAGACAAGCTGAAGGCACTTCTTGTGCCTTACGGGCTTCTGATCGAGTACCACGAGGATCGCGCCGCACTCGACCTCGGTCTGCACCCGTACAAGCCCGAACCTGGGCGCGACCGCGTCCTTAGCGACGCCCGCGTCTGGTTCCAGTGCAAAGGCGTCCGGACGACGACACTTGGAGCTGCCGAGTTCCTGGCGAGCGATGCCGTAGTCGTCTCGGCCTTACGGCTAGACCACGTGCGCTACTGGTATGGAGCTGCAGATCCTGTTTACCTCGTCATCTACGTCGAAGCCGACGACGTATTTCTCGCGCACGAGATTCGCGACCTCGTCGATGCGGCAGGCGGTATGGCCATGTTGGCCACACTGCAGGAACGTGGGCAGAAGACGCTCACATTGACAGTGCCGCGGAAGTCAAGACTCGAGACTTCCCTTGAGCGAATGCCTCATCATCGCTCCATCCGAGTTGATGGTCCTCACTTCAGAGGCCGGCCGCTCGGGCACCGCTACGACCCACTGCGTAGCGAGCTTGAGCCGCTGCCGCCCATCGAATTTGAGGCGCTTGTTTCACGCCTCCTGGAGTTGCATGATTTCCGAGTTAAGAACGAAATCGACCTGCGTCCGATGCTTAGCGGAGAAATTGGTCGAGTACGCGCGCTGCGAGGAACCCTCTATCTGACCTATGAATGGGTTACTCCGCTCGGAACCCAGTTCGGCATCGACGGAATCAGCGACTTCCGGCTAGAAGCGCAGCCAGAGTCTGCGCACGGCGAGGTGCTCGTAATCATTCACTCCGAGATCCATGCAGCGCCCTCACGCACGTCAGCGATCGACCGCTTCCTCAAAAAATGTGAGGCTGAGGGAGTCTCTCGAGCGCTCGTGTTCTTCAATGACACGGATCTAGGCGGCACCTTTGGCGGCTGGTTCTCCACCTTCCAGCCATTGCTTCGAACGCCTCAGGGACTCGGCAGTCTCGCCTTTAACGTGCTGACAACGACTCTCGTCTATCTCGAGTTCGTGGACCGACTGCGATGGAAATACCTCAACTATCTGTGGTGATTACGAGCCGAGTGGGGTAATGAGCGACCGATAAGCTGCACGGCTCTGGGGCCGCGACGCGAGGTCGAAGAGCGACCCCGGCTTGCCGTTCACGTACACCAGCAGCTCCAGGCGGCGGTGGGTGCGCGCGAAGCGGGCCATGTCTCGGATGTACGCCGGGTCGTCGCGGCCCCACAGGCCCCACTCGGGGATCGCGAACGGCTTGCCGGCGTAGCGGCGGTAGTACGCCTCCTGCTCCGCCCACTTGATCCGCGGCTCGCCGTAGATGTCGTTTCCGACCACGTCCACGTACGCGCCGCCGGGCCAGTAGCGCTCCGGCTGGTTCGCCGCCAGCTCCGGCACGGCGTAGGCCTGCGGGTTCCAGATCACCTTCAGCCTCGGCGCCGGGTTCGCCGGCAGGTCGCCACCAACGGCCGCAAGCGGCGGCATGCCCAGACGACGCAGCGCACCATTGATCCCAGCCACAGGGCCGCCGTGCAGGATCAGGTACGTCCGCGCGAACGCCTTCCGGAACGCGGCCGTCGAGTGCGCCGGGCCCTTCGACCGGCCCGCGCGCGTGAACGCGCAGTAGGTCGACCAGAAGCCGTCCGCCTCGAAGAACGGGCGCACGTAGATCCGCCGGCCCCACGTCGCGATCGCGTTCGACAGCGCGACGAGGTACGCGTCGCCGCCGCCGCGCGCAATCGCAAGCGGCGTGATCGCCTCGGCGCTCGAGCCCTTCGCGTCCATCGTCAGCCCGAGCAGTGGTACGTCGCCCATCGTCGCGAAGAGCTGGCCGAACGGCGAGCCCCACGTGTAGCCCTGGTTCCAGCCGATGACCTTCTCCACGACGGTCGACCGCTGGCCGGTCAGGCCCTGGAACCGCAGCGGGTTCCCGAGCACCCCGAGGAGCGGCTGCGCGGACGCCGACGGAGCAAGGACGAGCGCGAGGAGCGCGGAGACCGCGAGTCGCCGCATCGGGCGATTATCTAGTGGCCGTTGGACGAGAAGTGCATGTAGTCCTTCGTGCCGGTCCAGGCGCCGCCCCAGCCCCAGCCGATCGAGCGGAACGCGGCGACCGCGGCCGGCGTGGCCATGCCCTTGCGCAGGCGCGAGCGGTCGAGGTACGGGCGGCTGCGGCGCTCGCGCGTCTTGCCACAGCCGGTGTACGGGTTCTCGATCGGGTTCAGGTCGATCGCCTCGCCGTAGGCGTGCATCGACCAGTGGCCGGTGCTCGAGCCGCCGGAGCAGGGCGAAGGCACGGCGTCGCGGCAGTCGAAGGAGGACGTCTGGTCGCCGCTGTCGTTTATGGGCTCGATCTGCCGGATCCGGAAGTGCAGCGCGTAGAGCCCCCGGAAGACGCGGAGCACCGGCCCGGCGACGGCCTGGTTCACGACCAGCGGGCCGCTTCGGACACGGCCGTCGAAGCCGAAGTAGTCGACGGACACGACGCGGAGCCGCGAGAGCGGGACCGGGCAGCCGCGGTGCCACCGGTGCTCCGCGATCTGGGTGCGGAGCGGCGGCCGCAGCGGCTGCATCGAGCCGTGGAAGGCGAGCACGGCGAGAGGCAGCGCGAGGAGCTTCATCGGCTCGTACTCTGTTCCCGTGCGCCTGTACGCCGCAACCGGGAACGGGATCGCGCGGCTCGACGAGACCGGCGACGGGTGGGCCGCCGAGCTCTACCTGACCGGGAGCGGCGCGCAGTGCCTCGCCGTCGACCCGTCCGATCCGGACACGGTCTACGCCGGCCTGCGGGAGGGCGGCGTACGGAAGACGATCGACGGCGGCCGGAGCTGGACGGATTGCGGGCTGCCCGACCCGGGCGTGTTCTCGCTCGCGGTGAGCCGGGCCGGCGGCGCGGTCTACGCCGGGACCGAGCCGAGCCGGCTCTTCCGCAGCGACGACGGCGGCGAGAGCTGGCGCGCGCTCGACGCGCTGCTCGACCTCCCGTCGCGCTCGCGGTGGAGCTTCCCGCCGCGACCGTGGACGTCGCACGTGCGCTGGATCGCGCCGAGCCCGCACGACGCCGACCTCGTCCTCGTCGGCATCGAGCTCGGCGGGCTCATGCGCACGACCGACGGCGGCGAGACGTGGCAGGACCACCGGCCCGGCGCGCAGCCCGACGTCCACTCGCTCGCCTGGCACCCGCGTGCCGAGGGGCGCGCCTATGAGTCAGGCGGCGGAGGCGCGGCCTGGAGCGAGGACGGCGGGGAGACGTGGAGCGCCGCCGACGACGGCCGCGACCGGCACTACACGTGGGCGCTCGCGGTCGATCCCGAGGACACGGGGCTCTGGTACGTCTCGGCGAGCACCGGGCCGTACGCCGCGCACGGCCGCGGCGACGCGCAGGCGCGTCTCTACCGCCGTCGCGGCGAAGAGCCGTGGCACGCGCTCGACGGCGGGCTGCCCGAGCCGCTGCCGGCGATGCCCTACGCGCTGCTCGCGAGCGACGACCGCCTCTTCGCCGGGCTCAGCGACGGGCAGGTCTGGGAGAGCCGCGACCGCGGCGACACCTGGACGCGGCGCGCGGAGCTGCCGGCTCTGGTGGCTCTCGCGGCTGCCTAGGCGCGGATCAGCACCGGCGTCCCGAGCGGGACGAGTCGCATGAGCTCGCGCAGGTCCGCGTCGCCGGCGTGGATGCAGCCCGCGGTCACGGCGCCACCGGTCGGGCCGCCGTGGATCGCGATCCGGTTGCCGCCGCTCCAGCCGGCCGGGAGGTTCGGCTGCGTGGCCGAGAGCGCGAGGATGCAGCAGCCGTAGTACGCGCTGTAGGCGGGGCCGCTGAGCTTGTCGGTGACCGAGAAGCGGCCGGTCGGCGTGGGGGAGCCGGGGCGGCCCACGCCGACTGCGAAATGGCGTAGGACGCGGGAGCCCGTGCGCAGTGTGGCGAGCCGCTGCGAGAGGTCGACGTCGACCTCGAGGCGCGTCCGCGCATAGCGCAGGCCGCCGGCGCGCGCGTCGACCCAGGCGAGGTGGCCGTTGCCGAGCTCGGGCGTCGAGACGGCGAGCCAGCGGCCGCGGCGCGAGCGGACGACCGAGAGCGCCTGCGGCGAGCCGAACGACGTCTGCGTCGACAGGTGCTCGACGACGCGGCCGCCCGGGCGCGCGCGGAGCGCAACGTCCGAGCGGACGTACGCGATGAGGTGACCGCTCGACCGCGGCCGCGGCTTCGGCTTCGGCTTCGGAGCCTGCGCGACCCGCACCGGCGGAGGACCGGCCGCGACGACGACGGCACGCGCCGGCGAACGAGGCACGAACGTGAGTGAGATGGCGGCGAGAACGAGAACGACGAGCGTCGGCCGGGCCACGGAGTTCGGATCGGCAGCCGCGCCACCGGGTCGCGTCCCTCGTTCGAGGGCACAATGGATCGATGCGCACGAAGGTGCTCCTCCTCGCCGCGGCCGTTGCGCTCATGGGCGCTTCCTCCGCGAGCGCCTTCCGGCTCACGAGCCCGGCCTTCCGCTCCGGGGCCGCGATCCCGAAGCGGTTTAGCTGCGACGGCGCCGATGTCTCGCCGCCGCTTCGCTGGACGGCGCCGCCTCGCCGGGCGCGCTCCCTGGCGCTCGTCCTCGAGGACACGAGCACGGCGCCGCCCTTCATGCACTGGCTCGCGTGGGGACTCGCGTCGCGCGTCCGTGCGCTCGTTCCCGGAGCGCGTCTGACCTTCCAGGGCCGAAACGACTTCGGCCGGCTCGGCTACGGCGGCCCGTGCCCACCGGGCGGCGCGAGGCACCGCTACGTCTTCCGGCTCTACGCGCTCCGCAAGCCGCTGAAGCTCGCCGCCGGCGCGACCGCGCGTGAGCTCGACAAGGCTCTGAAGCCGGGGAACATCCTCGGCCAGGCGAGCCTCGTCGGCACGTACAAGAGGCCGACCGGAACCTAGGATGCTTAAGTCGGGCGCGTCGGGGGAACGCCGCCCGCAATGAGACTCCGCCAGCAAGACCGGCCGCCGCCCGACGAGGCGCTCATCGAGGACGCGCCCCAGCCGCAGCCCGAGCACGACGAGCCGAGGCTCCGCGACCCGGAGCCGACCGACCTGTCCAAGCGGGACTACGTCGCGATCGTCAAGCGCGCGCTGAAGGAGGCGAACCGCGACCACGTCACGAACCTCGCCGCCGCGCTCGCCTACTACGCGTTCCTGGCGATCCCGTCGGCTTTGCTGCTCGCGGCCGGGATCTTCAGCCTCCTCGCCGGGCCGCACGCCGTCACGACGATCGTCGACAAGCTCGGCACCATCATCCCCGGCCAGGCACAGACCCTGCTCAGCGGCAGCCTGCGCCGGATGACCCAGCACCAGGCGACCGGCGCCGTGGTCGCTGGGATCGGCGGCGCGCTCGCGCTCTGGTCGCTCGGCGGCGCGATGCAGAACCTCATGTGGGCGCTCAACATCGCCTACGACCGCGAGGAGACGCGCGGCTTCGTGAAGCGGCGTCTGACCGCCTTCGTGATGGTCTTCTTCGCGCTGCTCGGCTTCGCGCTCGCCTTCGGCGTGCTCGTGCTCGGGCCGCACCTCTCGACGTGGATCGGGAACGCGATCGGCGCGAAGACGGTCGTGAAGATCGTCTGGTGGGCGGCGGAGTGGCCGCTCCTCGTGGGCGGCCTGCTCGTCTCGTTCGCCGGGATCCTCTACCTGGGCCCGAACGTGAAGCACCCGCGCTGGAAGTTCCTCAGCTTCGGCTCGGTGCTCGCGATCGTGATCTGGCTCGCCGCCTCGGGCGCGTTCGCGTTCTACGTCAGCAAGTTCGGCTCGTACAACAAGGCGTGGGGGACGCTCTCGGCCGTCGTCGTCATGCTGACCTGGCTCTGGCTGAGCGCGCTCGCGCTGCTGCTCGGCGCCGAGGTCAACGCCGAGGCGGAGCGGAGCCGCGAGCTGCGGCGCGGCGAGCCGGCCGAGGCAGAGCTCCAGGCGCCCGCGAAGGCGTAGATTCCCGCGGACGTGGACCACCGCGCCCGCTTCCGCGAGCTGCACGAGCGTGAGCAGCTCTTCGTCATGCCGAACCCGTGGGACGTGGGCTCGGCCAGGCTCCTCGCCTCGCTCGGGTTCGAGGCGCTCGCGACGACGAGCGCCGGGTTCGCCTGGTCGATCGGCAAGGTCGACCAGACCGTCACGCGGGACGAGCTCGTCGCGCACGTACGCGCGCTCGCGGCCGCGACGCCGCTGCCGCTCAACGTCGACAGCGAGCGCTGCTACCCGGACGATCGCGGCGGCGTCGCCGAGACGGTGAGGCTGCTCGCCGAGGCGGGCGCGGCCGGGTTCTCGGTCGAGGACTACGACCCGGCTCGCGACGCGATCGACGACGTCGAGGTCGCGGCCGAGCGGGTGCGCGTGGCCGCCGAGGCGAAGGGGAACCTCGTGCTCAGCGGGCGTGCGGAGAACCACCTCCACGGCATCGACGACCTCGACGACACGATTGCGCGGCTCATCGCCTACCGCGACGCGGGCGCCGACGTCGTCTACGCGCCCGACCTCACCGACCTGGAGCAGATCGCTGCCGTCGTCGAGGCAGTCGGGGTGCCGGTGAACGTCCTCGCGCGGCCGGACGGGCCGTCCGTCGCCGAGCTCGCCTCGGTCGGCGTGCGGAGGGTCTCCACGGGAGGCGCGCTCGCGCGGGCGGCGTACGGTGCGCTCCTCGCGGCGGCGCAGGAGCTGCAGGAGCACGGCACCTCGCGCTACGCGGAGCACGGCGCGCCGCGGGAGGCGCTCCAGGCTGCGTTCGGTGGCGGCTAACCGTCGCGGCAGACGCCTGCGAGCCGTATTTCAGATCGGCTTCGGGCCCGCGAGACTTGCGCCATGTACCCGACAGTCACCCAGTTCAGAGACCCGGCGCCGGCTGCGCCTCGAAGCTCTTAAGCGGCTCTTAGCCTCGCGCGGCTAGCCTCTCCGGCGTGACGCGCCGGACGGCGCTCCTCCTCGCGGCCGTCGCTGCCATGGGCCTCGGCGCAGCAGCGGCGGTGCTCGCGACGCGCGACTACGCTCGGCCCGCTCCTCGGCAGTCCTCGGCGGCGAAGGCGACGCCGATCGACAACCGGTTCCGGCTCAGCCGCGCGGAGTCGCAGCGGCTCGTCGACTGGGCGGAGCGCTTCCGGTCGTGCATGACCGGGCGTGGAGTCGTGCTCGGCGCGCCGGTCGCGCACCCGAAGCAGATCGACCTCGCGCTCGTGCGGGCTCCGGGGCAGCCGACCCTCCTCAGGGAGGTCGCCGCTTGCGGCGACGGGCTCGGCGAGCCGCCGCGCCGCTCGTCGCTCCAGCTCCGGCCGGGGAAGCTCGTGCTCTACCTGCCGAAGCAGTGCCTGCTGGACACGACGGTCGTCAGCGGGACGACGACGAGCTGAACGTCCGCCAGCCGAGTAAGCCGGCGAAGCCGACGATCGCGAGCGCGGAGACGGCGTCGATCCCGGCGACGAGCCGCGGGCCGACGTAGCGGCGCCCAGCCGCGGTCCCGGCCGAGAGCAGCACGAACCAGACGAACGAGCCGGCGCAGACCGCGCCGACGAGGACGAGCGCGGCGACGCGCGACGAGCTGACGACCGACGCCGTCGACGCGGCCGAGAAGATCGCGGCCCACGCGGCGATCGTCATCGGGTTCGACGCCGTCGCGCCGAGCGAGGTGACGAAGGCGCGCCGCGGCGAGGCGACCTCCTCCTCGGCCTCGCCGCCGAGGCGGATCCGGAACGCGCTCCCGAGCGTGCGCAGTCCCATGAGCGCAAGCACGACCGCGCCGATCAGGCCGAAGGCGACGCGCAGCGGGTCGATCTCCAGCAGTCGGCTCGCGCCCGCCACGCCGAGCGCGGCGTAGACCATGTCGATCACGGCTGCACCCGCCCCGATCGCGACACCGACGCGAAAGCCGCCGCGCAGCGTCGAGCGCAGGCAGAGGAGCCAGATCGGCCCCACCTGCGCAGCCGTGATGAAGCCCAGCCCGAGCCCCGCGGCGAGCGCACCCGCCATCAGACGCGGACGATGATGTCCTCGAGCGGCTTGCGCACGAGGTCCGGCACCTCGGCGTCGTCCGCCGGGTAGCCGACCGGGATGAGGATGAACGGCCGCTCGTTCTCCGGCCGGCCGAGGATCTCGCCGAGGAAGCGCATCGGCGAGGGCGTGTGCGTCAGCGCGTAGAGCCCGGCCGCCTGGAGCGCGGCGAGCAGGAAGCCGACGGCGATCCCGACCGACTCGCGCACGTAGTAGTGCTTGATCTTGTCCCCGTCGTCGCCGGGCCGCCAGGCCTGCTCGAAGACGACGATGACGTAGGGCGCGTCGGTGATGTGCGTCTTGATCCAGTCGGTGCCGATGGGGGCGATCGCCTCGAGCCACTCCGGCGTCGCGCGCCGCTCGTAGAACTCGCGCTCCTCGGCCTCGGCGCCCTCGCGCAGGCGGCGCTTCACCTCCGGGTCGGAGACGAGCACGAACGTCCACGGCTGCTGATGGGCTCCCGACGGCGCGGTGCCGGCGGCGCGGATCGCGTTCTCGACGAGCTCGAGCGGCACCGGCTCGGACGAGAAGCGGCGGATCGAGCGCCGCGCGTCGAGCATGGCGAGGAAGGCACGCGACTGCTCGAGCGCCGCGTCCTCGGCGGGGCGCTCGTACTCCAGCGGAACGGGCCGGTACTCCGCCACGCCGCGAGCTTAGCGACAGCGTTTTACCCGGTTCTTACGCCGACCTCGGCTTCATGTGTGGCCGATGGGTCGGAAAAGTCTCGCCGCGCTCCAGCTCCTCGTCACGCTCGGCCTCCTCGCCGCGGTTCTCGGCCCGGGGCACGCGGAGGCGAAGCGCAAGCCGAAGACGCCGCCCGCGCGCGGCATCCACAAGATCAAGCACGTGATCGTGATCATGCAGGAGAACCGCTCCTTCGACTCCTACTTCGGCACGTTCCCGGGCGCGGACGGGATCCCGCCGAACGTGTGCGTTCCCGATCCCGCGCACGGCGGCTGCCAGCGGCCCTTCCACGACCCGAACGACCTGAACGCGGGCGGCCCGCACGGCCAGGCGAACGCGACCGCCGACGTCGACGGCGGCCGGATGGACGGCTTCGTCGCGCAGGCCGAGCGCGGGCGGCGGCGCGGCTGCAAGCAGCACCCGAACAACCCGGCGTGCTCGACGCGCTTCGCGAACCCGGACGTGATGGGCTACCACGACGCGCGCGAGATCCCGAACTACTGGGCCTACGCGAGGAGCTTCGTCCTCCAAGACCACATGTTCGAGCCGAACGCGTCCTGGAGCCTGCCGGCCCACCTCTTCATGGTCTCCGAGTGGTCGGCGCGCTGCACGATCAAGAACGACCCGGCGAGCTGCACGAACGCGCTCCAGAACCCGAACCCGGTGCCCGACCAGCAGGGCAACCCGCAGCACATCCCGCCCGACTACGCGTGGACCGACCTCACCTACCTGCTGCACAAGCACAAGGTGAGCTGGCGCTACTACGTCTTCGCCGGCACCGAGCCCGACTGCGAGGACGACGCGATGATCTGCGAGTCGGTGCGGCAGGGCGCGAAGACGCCCGGGATCTGGAATCCGCTCCCCTGGTTCGACACCGTGCAGCAGGACGGGCAGGTCGGGAACGTGACGTCGCTCGGGGGGTATTTCCGAGCGGCGCGCACGGGCAAGCTGCCGAACGTCGCCTGGATCAGCCCGACCGGCGCTGTCAGCGAGCACCCGCCGGGGCTCGTCAGCGCGGGCGAGACGTACGTCACGCGCCTGATCAACGCGGCGATGCGCGGGCCGGAGTGGAAGAGCACGGCGATCTTCCTCGCCTGGGACGACTGGGGCGGCTTCTACGACCACGTCGTCCCGCCGAGCGTGGACGAGAACGGCTACGGCCTGCGCGTCCCCGGCCTCGTGATCAGCCCGTACGCTCGGCGGGGCTTCGTCGACCACCAGACCCTGTCGTTCGACGCGTACGTGAAGTTCATCGAGGACGACTTCCTCAAGGGCCGGCGCCTCGACCCGCGCACGGACGGCCGGACCGATCCGCGCCCCGACGTGCGCGAGCGCGCCCCGCAGCTCGGGAACCTCGTCCGCGACTTCGACTTCTCCCAGAAGCCGCGGAAGCCGTTCATTCTCACGCCGCGCTGAGGCTTGAGCTGCTCGTCGAGCGCGCCGGGTCGTTCAGCGCTTCGGCGGGCCGCCCTTCTCGCTCACGCTCGTATCGGGAAACGGCGGTGTCGGCAGCACGGGCCAGTTCCCCTTCGGCCTCCTCCTGATCAGCTTGCCAAGACCCATAGCCAGACGACGAGTTCGCATCCGAGACAGACGCTAGCAACGGCCAACGCACGGAACAACGCTCGCAATTGCCGCGTGTTCGCATCGAAATTGCGCCCGTTGTAGAAAGCGATCGCCCTCCGGTACTCGCCGAGGGACACTGGCGGCTCACGGTTCAAGTACGCCTCGACGAGACCATTCGGGTGGTGAGGGGCGTCCTCGCGCCAGCGAGCCCGCCAAGCAGCGCAGTGGCCACACTGGCGCTCGCGACCAGAGCTCCCGCACGTGTGCGCAGGGCGTCGAGCACCCGCGCCTGCTCGTCCAGCGCGCGAAACGACTGGTCGTAGATCGCTGCCTCGACCGCCGCGAGATCGTCCATGGGCCGATTGTGCAAACGCGCCGCGCCCGCCTCGCGTGCGGAACGGAGGAAGACACGTAATCGGCACGAAATCGGCGCACATGGCCCGGCGGAAGAAGCGGGCCGGTCGTCTGCGTCCCAAGACGCCGGCCCGGATCAAGAAGAAGCGGGCGCGCCGCCCGCACGGAAGCCAGCACCCTGAGCTCGTCGGGCTTCTCCTCGTCGCGCTCGGGATCTTTCTCGCGAGCGTGCTCTGGGCCGGCTGGAGCGGCGGCGTCGTCGGCGGCGCGCTCGCCGACGGCGTCCGCGGCGCGATCGGCGGCGCGGCCTACGCCGCTCCGCTCGCCTGCCTCGCGCTCGGCGGGCTGATGGTCACCCGCAGCGAGCTCGTCGACCTGCGCCCGTTCCGCACCGGCCTCCTCGTGCTCACGCTCGGCCTCGAGCTCGCGCTCGGCCGGGCGCACGGCGGCCTCGCCGGCCGCGTCCTCGAGAGCGTCTTCGGCACGCTCCTCGGCGGCACGGGCTCGACGATCCTCGGCACGACGGCGCTGGCGATCGGCGCGCTCCTCCTGAGCGGGGCCTCCGCCGGCGCGCTCATCCGCCGCTCGGGGCGCGTCGTCCGCCGCGCAGCCCGGCGTCCGGCCCCGAGGCCGAAGCCCGCCGCCGTGGCGCCGCCGCCGCCCGCGCCGGCCCTACCGGCGACTCCGCCCGTCGACGCCGTCCACGACTTTCCCGACGTCGTCGGCGAGACCCTCGAGCCGCCGCCGCTCCTTGTCGAGGAGCCCGAGCCCGAGCCGATCTTCGAGGCGCCGGTCGAGGCGCACTCCGAGTATCGGCTCCCGGATCGCAACGTCCTTCGCCGCTCGCCCGAAGCGACACCGGCCTCCGCCGAGGCGGGGGCCCGCATCGCCGAGGCGCTCGTCCAGACGCTCGCGCACTTCGGCGTCGAGGCGAAGATCAGCGGCCAGATCGCGGGTCCCCGCGTCACGCGCTACGAGCTCCAGCTCGCGCCCGGGACGAAGGTGTCGAAGGTGGCGGCGCTGAAGGACGACCTCTCGTACGCGCTCGCGACGACGGAGATCCGCATCCTCGCGCCGATCCCGGGCAAGCAGGCGGTCGGCGTCGAGCTCCCGAACCTGAGCCCGAACATCGTCACCCTCGGGGACATCTTCGACGACCTGCCGCAGGCGGCGAGCCCGCTCTCGGTCTGGCTCGGCAAGGACATCTCCGGCAGCGCCGTGTGGACCGACCTCGCGCGCATGCCGCACGTGCTCATCGCCGGCACGACCGGCTCGGGCAAGTCGGGCTGCATCAACACGATCCTGACCTCCGTGCTCCTGCGCGCGACGCCGGACGAGGTGCGGATGATCCTCATCGACCCGAAGCGAATCGAGCTCGGCTTCTACGAGGCGATCCCGCATCTGCTCACGCCGGTCGTCTCGAGCCCGAAGGGCGCCGCGGCCGTGCTCGCGAACGTCGTGGGGGAGATGGAGCGCCGCTACGAGCGGCTCTCGGCGGTACGGGCGCGCAACCTCCCCGAGGCGAACCGCGCCTTCCGCTCCCGCGGCGAGGACGCGCTGCCATACCTCCTCGTCGTCATCGACGAGCTCGCCGACCTGATGATGATCTCGCCGCAGGAGGTCGAGGACGCGGTCATCCGGCTGGCGCAGAAGTCGCGCGCGGTCGGCATCCACCTCGTGCTCGCGACCCAGCGGCCGTCCGTGGACGTGATCACCGGGATGATCAAGGCGAACGTCCCGAGCCGGATCGCGTTCGCCGTGTCGAGCCAGACCGACTCGCGCGTCATCCTCGACCAGGCGGGCGCGGAGAGCCTGCTCGGCCAGGGCGACATGCTCTTCAAGCCGCTCGGCACCTCGCGCCTCCAGCGCGTCCAGGGCGCATACGTGACCGAGGAGGAGATCGCCCTCGTCGTGGAGCAGTGCAAGGTGCAGCGCGAGCAGGAGCTCGACGAATCGCTGCTCGAGCTGCCGCAAGCCTTCGCGGAGGACGCGGACGACGACGCCGACGGCGACTTCGACCCCGACGAGGATCCGCTCCTCGACAAGGCGATCGAGATCGTCGTCCAGACGCAGACCGCCTCCGTGTCGCTCCTCCAGCGGCGCCTCCGAGTCGGCTACACGCGCGCCGGCCGGCTCATCGACATGCTCGAGCGGCGCGGGATTATCTCCGGCTACGAGGGGTCGAAACCCCGACGGGTTCTCGTCGGAGAGTCAGAGCTCGATCGAGTGCGCGTTACCACAACGTAAAGCCGGCACTCGATTCGCCAACCGGATCGCGTTAGCATCGTCTCGGTTTACGCCGAAGCGGCGTCGAATACTCAAGGAGGGCATGTGACAGGAAAGCGATTTTTGCTGCGGGCCGTCGCGCTGCTTGCGCTCGCGGCGCTCGTAGTGGCGGCGGCCGCCGCCGCGCGCACAGGGCGCGCAGGAGGGCCGACCGCCAAGCAGGCGGCGGCGAAGGTGGCGCTCGTCACCGACATCGGCGGGCTCAACGACCGCGGGTTCAACCACCTCTCGTACGTCGGGCTCCAGCAGGCGATCAAGAAGCTGAAGATCAACGGCCGCGTCTTCATCACGCAGACGGCGAACGACCGGACGCCGAACCTGCGGACGGCGGCGCAGGACGGCTACGGCCTGGTCATCCCCGTGGGTGTCCTGTTCGCGTTCGGGCCGCTCGACGACGTTGCACCGGCGTTCCCGCAGACGAAGTTCGCGGGCGTCGACGTGCAGTGGTCGTCGCTCGCGAAGAAGCCGACGAACGTCCGCGGGATCCAGTTCCGCGAGCAGGAGGCCGGCTACCTCGTCGGCTACATCGCGGGCCTCGTCATCAAGCGGCACCCGTACAAGGGCAAGCAGGTCGTGAGCGGCGTCGGCGCCAACAAGGTCCCGGCGATCGTCCGCTATCTCGGCGGCTTCCGGGCCGGCGCGAAGAAGGCCGACCCGAAGGTGAAGGTGCTGCTCAACTACGCGAACGACCCGACCTTCGCCGACCAGGCGAAGTGCAAGGAGACGACGCTGAACCAGATCCAGCAGGGGTCGGGCGTCGTCTTCGAGGCCGCGGGCGCCTGCGGGCTCGGCGGGCTCGACGCCGCGAAGGAGCAGCACATCTGGGGCATCGGCGTGGACGCCGACCAGGGCTTCCTCGGCAAGCACATCCTGACGAGCGCCCTGAAGAACGTCTCGCTGTCGGTCTACCAGGCGATCGCCGCCTACAAGGCGAACCCGTCCGGCTTCAAGGGCGGCTTCGACAAGATCTACAGCGTCAAGAACAACGGCGTCGGCTACGGCAAGCTGAGCACGAAGCTGTCGAAGGCCGACCGCACGTACATCACGAAGAAGGTCGCGGTCATCAAGAAGCAGATCGCGTCCGGCAAGATCAAGCCGCCGACGCAGTAGCGGCAAAGCTGGTTCCTGGGGGGCGGGTCCTTCCCGCCCCCTAGGATTCGCACTCGATGGTCGAAGAGCCTTCCGCGCTCGAGCTCAAGGGGATCACGAAGCGGTTCCCCGGCGTCCTCGCCAACGACCACGTCGACTTCGACCTGCGCCGGCGCGAGGTGCACGCGCTGCTCGGCGAGAACGGCGCCGGCAAGTCGACGCTCATGAACATCCTCTACGGGCTCTACCACCCGGACGAGGGCGAGATCCGGATGCGGGGCAAGCGGGTCGCGCTGAGCTCGCCGAAGGACGCGATCGAGCACGGGATCGGGATGGTGCACCAGCACTTCATGCTCATCCCGGTGATGACCGTGGCGGAGAACATCGTGCTCGCGAGCGAGCCGACGACGGGAGGGGTGTTCCTCGACTACGACGCCGCGAAGAAGCGCGTCGCCGACATGGCGCGGACGTTCAAGTTCGCGATCGACCCGGACGCGCGCGTCGAGAACATCAGCGTCGGCCAGCAGCAGCGGGTCGAGATCCTGAAGGCGCTCTACCGGAACGCCGAAATCCTCATCCTCGACGAGCCGACCGCCGTCCTGACGCCGCAGGAGGCGCACGAGCTCTTCGAGATCCTGAACAACCTCCGCACCGAGGGTCTGTCGATCATCTTCATCAGCCACAAGCTGAACGAGGTGCTCGAGATCGCCGACCGGATCACCGTCCTGCGGCGCGGGAAGAAGATCGAGACGCTGCCGCGCGAGGGGGCGACCGAGAAGGAGCTCGCCCGCCTCATGGTCGGCCGCGAGGTGCTGCTCCGTGTCGACAAGGCGCCTGCGCATCCGGCGCAGCCGCTGCTCTCGGTCGAGGACCTCCACGTCCTCGACGACCGGGGCCTCGAGGCGGTTCGCGGTGTCTCCTTCGAGGTGCGCGCCGGCGAGATCGTCGCCGTCGCCGGCGTGGACGGGAACGGGCAGACGGAGCTCATCGACGCCCTTGCCGGGCTCCGCCACCCGCTGTCAGGTCGGATCGCCCTCGGCGGCGAGGACGTCACGGGCGAGAACGCTCGCCACGTTCTCGATCACGGGCTCGGCCACATCCCCGAGGACCGCCAGCGCCGCGGGCTCGTGCTCGAGTTCACGCTGGCCGAGAACCTCGCTTTGCACGACTTCCGCAAGGAGCCGAACTCGCGCTTCGGCTGGCTCTTCCCGACCCGGCTCGTGCGCTGGGCGCGCCGCCTGCTGGAGCAGTTCGACGTCCGCGGCGGCGGCCCGCAGACACGCGCCGCCGCGCTCTCGGGCGGGAACCAGCAGAAGGTCGTGCTCGCCCGCGAGATCGCCCGCGAGCCGAGCGTGCTCCTCGCCGCGCAGCCGACCCGCGGCCTCGACGTGGGCGCGATCGAGTTCGTGCACCGCCGGCTCGTCGAGGCGCGCGACAGCGGCAAGGGCGTGCTGCTCGTGTCGCTCGAGCTCGAGGAAGTCCTCTCGCTCGCCGACCGCATCCTCGTCATCTACGAGGGCCGGATCGTCGAGGAGTATCCGCCCGACGTGACCGAGGAGGAGCTCGGCATCGCGATGACGGGCGGCCACCGAGAGGAGGTGCCGGCGGCTTGACCGACGCGCCGCAGCCGTCGCCGAAGCCTGCCGAGGCCCTCCCGAGCGTGGCTGCGCGACTCGCGTTCTACCAGCGCGCGAGCGGTATCGTGACGCCGCTCCTGACGGCCGTCCTAGCGTTCTTCATCGGCGGCCTCGTCGTCCTCGCGACGACGCACAAGAACCCGCTCAACACCTACAAGGAGATCTTCAACGGGACCGGCCTGAACTGGCTCTTCCCGTGGATCCACGGCACGGAGCGGGCCAGTGCCGCGCTGAACCTCCAGCAGACGCTCATCTACGCGACGACGCTCGCGCTGACGGGGCTGGCAGTGGCGTTCGCCTTCCGCTGCGGCCTCTTCAACATCGGCGGCCAGGGGCAGTACATCGTCGGCAGCCTCGTCGCGGTGCAGATGGGCATCTGGTTCACCTCGATGTCAGCGGTGCCGCACGTCCTCCTGGCGATCATCGCGGCATCGCTCGCGGGGGCCCTATGGGGAGGGATCGCCGGTTTCCTACGCGCCTCGGTGGGTGCGCACGAGGTGATCACGACGATCATGCTGAACTGGATCGCGGTCTGGGCCGGGCTCTATCTGATCCAGGGGCCGCTGCAGGACCCGAGGGCGGCGCTCGTCCAGGTGTCGGTCACGAAGGAGGTCTCGCCCCATTCGAAGCTGCCCGTCTGGTGGGGGAACTCTGCGCTTCAGGGTCTGCACATCGGCTTCTTCGTCGCCCTCGCCGCCCTCGTCGTCTACTGGCTCGTCCTGAGCCGCACCACGCTCGGGTACGAGGTGCGCGCCGTCGGCTTCAACGCCGAGGCGGCCCGGTACGGCGGGATCAACGTCGCCCGCAACTACTTCCTCGCGATGGCGATCTCGGGCCTGTTCGCGGGGCTTGCCGGTGCGATCGACATTCTCGGCTGGCAGTTCCGAATCGACCAGACGGGGATCACGGTCGCCTCGCAGATCGCCTTCCTGGGCATCGCGGTCGCGCTCCTCGGCCGCAACACTCCGATCGGCGTCTTCCTCGCGGCGATGCTGTTCGCGGCGCTGACGACCGGGACGTCGACGCGGAACCTCGACCCATCCGTCTTCAGGCCCGAGCTGGCCGGCAACCTGACCCGCATCATCCAGGGCCTCGTCGTCCTCTTCGTGGGCGCCGACCTGCTGATCCTCTACATCTGGCGGCTGCGGCGGAAGCTCAAGCTCGACCGGTCGAAGGTGCTGCCGCAGGAGGTGCCGCAGGCGTGATCGCGCGGGCGGACACGCTGTACGACCTCGGCCGTTCTCGGGTCGCGACCCCTCGGGCCGCTGCCGCCCTCGGGATCTTCCTCGGCCTCTTCGCGTTCTGGCTCGCGCTTCCGCCCGTGGCGGCGCGGTCTGTTGTCGTCCCCGGCGTCGTCGCCGGTGCGGCGGTCGCGATCGGCCTCTGGGTCGTGAGCCGCGGCGACCTGCGCCCCGGCTGGGGCGCCGTCGCCGCGGGGATCGTCGGCATCCTCGGCGGCGCCTTCGCGACCCGCGCCACGACGTCCCATCTCGACGTCGTCATCACCTGGTCGGCGCTCGTGGCGGCGACGCTCCGGTACGCGACGCCGCTCACCTTCGCCGCCATCGGGGGGATGTTCTCGGAGCGGAGCGGCGTGGTGAACATCGGCCTCGAGGGGATGATGCTGATGGGCGCGTTCTTCGGCGCGTGGGGCGCGGACGTGACGAACAGTTGGGTCGGCGGCCTGCTGATCGGGATGGCGTTCGGAGCGGGGCTCGCGTTCGTGCACGCCGTCTTCTCCATCCACCTACGGGCCGACCAGATCGTGAGCGGAACGGCGGTGAACTTCCTCGCGCTCGGGATCACCGGCTACTTCTTCAACGACATCTACGGCAACAACGGCACGCCCGACGACCTGGCCGGCATCCCGGACGTGCGCCTAGCCTTCCTGGGGCACATTCCCCCGCACGGGCTCGGCTCGTTCCTCGACGACTCGTTCGGCCAGCTCAACCTCATGGTCTGGCTCAGCCTCGCGCTGATCCCCCTCTCCTACGTCGTCATGTTCAAGACGCCGGTCGGGCTTCGCATCCGCTCGGTCGGGGAGCACCCGCGCGCCGCCGACACCGTCGGCATCTCGGTGTACGGCATTCGCTACGCCTGCGTGACGCTCTCGGGCGCCCTGGCCGCGATGGGGGGCGCCTTCCTCTCGATCGGCTTCGTGCACTCGTTCGCCGAGAACATGACCGCCGGTCGCGGCTTCATCGCGCTCGCGGCATTGATCTTCGGTCGCTGGCGGCCCTTCGGCGCCTTCGGCGCCGCGCTCCTCTTCGGCTTTGCGAGCGCGGTCGCGCCGCGGCTCGAGCTCGTCTCCGGCTGGGCGAACTACGGCACGCTCTTCCAGATCCTGCCCTACGCCCTGACGCTGATCGCCGTCGCGGGCGTCATCGGCCGCTCGATCCCGCCCGCCGCCGTTGGCCGCCCCTACGCGAAGCAGTAACCCCGCGGCGGCTGCGGCGCTCGTCGCAGGACTCCTGGCCGTTGCCGCTCTGCCGGTCGCGGTCGCGGTGGCGCAAGTCTCCTCGCGCGTGAAGCTGACGCAGGCGGCCGCGGGAGCGCCGGTCGCCGCGGTCCTCGGCCTCGTCGCGCTTCTCCTCGCGCGGCGCGCCCGCCGCCGGTCAGAGCGGACACTCGGCCGCGCGGGCAGCGAAGGGGTCGCACGAGCCGGCCGCGTCCTAGGCGTGCTCGGCTTGTGCCTTGCCGCCTCGGCCGCGATCGCCATCGGCTTCTACGGGTTGCTCGTCCACTACCAGTAGGCGAGGCGCCGCTTGCGGTGCCGACTTCAGGACGAACGGGCTGTGCCCGTGCGTCCGTCTGCAATGACCGGTCGATCCGCCTGCTCATGGCCTACTACCGGTAAGGCCCGAGGCCGCCTAGAATCGGGCGGCTGTGTTCGAGATCGGCAACAGCCTTCGCGAGGCGCGCCTGCGCCAGCACCTCGACTTCCCGGAGCTCGAGCAGGCGACGAAGATCCGGGCGCGCTACCTGCGCGCTCTCGAGGAGGAGGAGTTCGACACGCTCCCCGCGGAGACGTACGTCAAAGGCTTCCTGCGCGCGTACGCGGAGTACCTCGGCCTCGACGGGCAGCTCTACGTCGACGAGTACAACTCGCGCTACGTCGTCGGCGAGGACGAGCCCGTCGCCCGGCCGCGGCGCTCGACCGCGGCGCGCCGGACGGAGCGGCACGTCGACTCGCGTGTCGTCGTCCTCACCCTGGCCGGGATCGTCGCCGTCGTCGCGCTCTTCATCCTCGCGTGGAAGTTCGGCGGCTCGAGCAACGGGCACATCGCGAACCTCGACAACACGAAGCCGCCGGCGGCGAAGAAGCAGCAGAAGCACCGCTCGGTGCGGGTCTCGTCGCACCTCGTCCTGCGGGCCGTCGGCGGCGGGTGCCGGCTCGAGGTGTACCGAAACTCAGCGACCGGCAAGCTCCTCTGGGCCGGGACGCTCGAGCCCGGCAAGCAGGCGATCTCGCTGTGGGGGAAGCGCATGTGGGTGCGCGCCGGCGCGCCGCGCCACCTCGCGGCGACCCTGAACGGCCGGCGGCTCACCTTCCCGACCGGCCGCGCGGTGGTCGTCACCTCGCGCGGCTTCCAGCGCGTCGCCGCCGCTTGACGCAGGCCGGCCGGCCGCGGGCCGTCTTCGTCGTCACCGGCAGCGAGCTCGTCCGCGGCGAGCGCACCGACCGGAACGGCCCGTTCCTCGCGCGCGAGGCGCTCCGGCTCGGTCTGGAGCCGGCGCGGATCATGGTCGTCGGCGACCGGGCGGACGAGCTCGAGGAGGCGCTTCGCGAGGGGCTTCGCGCCGACATCTGCGTCGTCTCCGGCGGGCTCGGCCCGACGCACGACGACCGTACGATCGAGCTCCTCGCGCGGGCGGCGGGACGCGAGCTGGTGCTGGACGAGGCGCTGGAGCGCGAGATCGGTGGGGTCTCGCGCTCGCTCGCGGAGCGGCTGCGCCGGCCGTACGCCGACTTCGCGGCGGGCGTGCGGAAGCAGGCGACGCTGCCGGCGGGCGCGACGTCTTTGGGTCTCGCCGGGACGGCGCCCGGAGTTGTGCTGGAGGCGGACGGCGCGGTGGTGGTGGCGCTGCCCGGGCCGCCGCGGGAGCTCCAGCGGCTGTGGGTGCGGGCTGTGGAGACTGCGCCGGTCCAGCGTCTGTTGTCGCGGGCGCGGCCGCAGGGCCGGCGCGTGCTCCGCTTCTTCGGGGCGAGCGAGTCGGCGGTCGCGCTGGCGCTCGACGAGGCCGGCGGCGAGGGAGAGGGGGTGGAGGCGACGATCTGCGCGCGCGACTTCGAGGTGCACGTCGACCTCGTCGTGGACGAGGGGGGCGAGGCGCACGCCGGCGGCCTGGCGGAGGCGCTTCGCTCGCGCCTGGGCGCGCACCTCTTCGCCGAGGACGAGCGTCCGGTCGAGGAGCTCGTGCTGGCTCTGTGCCGGGCGCGCGGGCTCTCGCTCGCGACGGCGGAGTCGTGCACCGGCGGTCTCGTCGCGGCCCGGCTCACGTCGATTTCCGGATCGAGCGACGTCTTCCGCGGCGCGGTCGTGTCCTATGCGGACGAGGTCAAGGAGCGTGAGCTCGGGGTGCCGGCGGAGATGCTGGCGCGCTTCGGCGCGGTGTCTGCGGAGACCGCCGGCGCCATGGCCCGCGGCGTGCGCGAGCGGCTGGGCGTGGACGTGGCCGTCTCGGTGACGGGTGTCGCGGGGCCAGGGGGCGGCACGGCGGAGAAGCCCGTCGGGCTCGTGTACCTGCACGCGGTGAGCCCCGACGGCGAGCTCGACGGCGGCTTCAGCCTGCCCGCCGACCGGGACACGATTCGCCGTCGCGCCACCGTCTCCGCGCTCCACCTCGTGCGGCGGCTTCTGGCACAGGATCGGCACGAACGCGTGTGAATTCCACCGGTAGCGTGGGGAGCGATGCGGCACTCAGGCTCTTCTGCGCCCTTCGTCTCCCTGACGACGTCCTCGACGGCCTCGTCGCGTGGAGCGCCGGCGCGCTCCCGGAGCGGGAAGGCGTCCGCCGGGTCGTCCGCGCGAACCTCCACGTCACGCTGGCGTTCCTGGGCCGCCGGCGCGCGGGGGAGGTGGCGGCGATCACGCGCGAGCTTCGGGAGGCGGCTGTGGCCGCCGAGCCCGCTCGCTTCGCCGTCTCCCGCTATCGCGAGACGAGGAGTGTCGGCATGCTCGTGCTCGACGACGAGGATGACCGCGCCACCGCGCTCGCCGGCGACCTCCACGAGCGGCTCGAGCGGCTGGGCGTGTACGAGCGCGAGCGGCGGCCGTGGCTCCCGCACCTCACCGTCGTCCGCTTCCGCGAGCGCCCGCGGCTCGCCCCGCCGCTGCCCGCCCTCGGCGCGTTCGGTCCGTCCGACGCTGCTCTCTATCATTCGGTGCTGCGGTCCACGGGGGCGCAGTACGAAGCACTCGAAACCTTTGCCCTAGGAGGTCATTGAACGTGGATCGCGAGCAGGCTCTCGACGTCGCCCTCGGCCAGATCGAGCGGCAGTTCGGCAAGGGGTCGGTGATGCGGATGAGCGACCAGGCCGCCGTCGCTGTCGGTGCCGTGTCCACCGGGTCGCTCGCGCTCGACCTCGCGCTTGGGATCGGCGGCCTCCCGCGTGGGAGGATCGTGGAGGTCTTCGGCCCGGAGGCCTCGGGGAAGACGACGCTCGTCTACCACGTGATCGCCGAGGCGCAGCGCCGGGGCGGGATCTGCGCTTTCGTCGACGCCGAGCACGCGATGGACCCGCAGTACGCGCGCCGGATCGGCGTCGACATCGACCAGCTGCTCGTCTCGCAGCCGGACACGGGCGAGCAGGCGCTCGAGATCGTCGAGCTCCTGATCCGGAGCGGCGCGCTCGACGTGGTCGCGATCGACTCGGTCGCGGCGCTCGTCCCGAAGGCGGAGATCGAGGGCGAGATGGGCGATAGCCACGTCGGCCTCCAGGCGCGGCTGATGAGCCAGGCCCTGCGCAAGCTCGCCGGCACGCTGAACCGGACCGAGACGATCTGCGTCTTCACGAACCAGCTCCGGGAGAAGATCGGCGTCATGTTCGGGAACCCGGAGACGACCCCGGGCGGCCGCGCGCTGAAGTTCTACTCGTCCGTCCGTCTCGACATCCGCCGCATCGAGACGCTCAAGGAGGGTGTGGAGGCGATCGGCAACCGCGTGCGCGTGAAGGTGGTGAAGAACAAGGTCGCGCCGCCGTTCAAGCAGGCCGAGTTCGACATCATCTACGGCTCGGGGATCTCCTGGGAGGGCACGGTCCTGGACGCGGCGCTCGAGCGGAAGGTCGTCCAGAAGTCGGGCTCCTACTTCAGCTTCGAGGACGAGCGGCTCGGCCAGGGTCGCCAGAACGCGACCGCATTCCTGCGCGAGCACCCGGACGTGACGACCCAGATCCTCACGCGCGTCCAGGCGACGCTCGGCCCCGACCAGATCGCCTCGGCTCGGCTCCTGCCCGCCGCCTCCGCCGCGAGCGAGGCGTCGGCGAAGGAGAAGGCGGAGCGCGAGGAGGTCGCGACAAGCTAGGTAGGAGGGGCTTCGGCGTGCCACGCATAACGGCGCTGCGAGGCGAGCGAGGCGACCGCGTCGCGGTCGAGCTCGACGGCGCGGCCTGGCGGGTACTCCCGCTCGAGGTGGTCGCGCGCGCTGCGCTCCGGGTCGGCGGCGAGCTGGATCGCACCCATGCTAGAGCCCTGCGGCGCGAGCTCCGGCGGCACGAGGCGCTCGCGGCCTCGGCGAGCGCGCTCCGCCACCGCGACCTCTCGACGCGGCGCCTGGAGCAGCGCCTGGAGCACCGCGCCGTCCCTCCCGCCGAGCGGGCGCGCGCGGTGGAGACGCTCACGCGCACTGGCCTCCTCGACGACGCCCGCTTCGCCCGCGGGCGCGCCCGAGCGCTCGCCGCGCGCGGCTACGGCGACGCGGCGATCCGCTTCGACCTGGAGCGCCAGGGCGTCGAGGCCGAGGTCGTCGCCGAGACCCTCGCCGAGCTCGAGCCGGAGCGCGAGCGAGCCCTCCGCCTCGCCGCGAGCGCAGGCGGTGCCGTGCGTGCGGCCCGGCTCCTGGCGCGGCGCGGATTCGGCGAGGACGCGATCGAGACGGTCGCGGGCGTTGCGGAGAACGGGTAGACGCGTTTAGGATGTGGAAGCTTCACCTGACAATTTGCCTGCACAAGAGCTTTTTCCAATCAGCTGAGACGCCAATCTGAGACATGTCTACGACCACCAGCACGAGATCGACTGAGAGGCCGCCGCTAGCGAGACGCTAGCCCTGCCTCGTCGGAGCCGGTTCGACCCGGCTCCACGTGCTTGATTGGAGCTCTCTGCCGGCCGAGCGTCGGGCGTCGCCGCGGTTCGCCGCGACCAACCGACCCTACGGACAGGAGCTCAGCATGCTCGTCGCCGCCGGAATTCTCGTCGGACTCGCGGTCGGCGCCGGGCTGGCGCTGGCCGCGGTCGCGTTCCGCAGTGGCTCGAAGCTCGGCGCCGCGCGCCGCATGCGCCAACAGATCCTCGGCGACGCGCGGCGCGAGGCCGAGGCGCTGCGGCGCGAAGCGCAGATCGAGGCGCGCGAGCAGGCCGTCCGGCTGCGGGCCGAGCTCGAGGAGGAGCTGAGCGGGCGCCGCGCGCAGGTGGTCAAGAGCGAGGAGCGCCTGAACGCGCGCGACGACGAGGTCGAGACGAAGCTCGTCGAGCTCTCGCGCCGCGAGCAGGGCCTCTCCGACCGCGAGACGCACACGAAGCAGCTCCAGGAGGAGCTGAAGCACGCGCGCGACGAGGAGCTGAAGGAGCTCGAGCGGATCTCCGGCATGACCGTCGGCGAGGCGAAGGCGCACCTCCTCGAGCGCTCCGAGGACCTCGTCCGGCACGAGCTCGCGCGCCGAGTGCGCCAGCTCGAGGAGGAGGCCCGCGGCGAAGCGAAGCGGAAGGCGCGGAACCTCGTCGCCGACGCCCTTCAGCGCGTCGCCGCGAGCCACGCCGCCGAGACGACCGTCTCGATCGTCGAGCTCCCCTCCGACGACATGAAGGGCCGCATCATCGGGCGGGAGGGACGGAACATCCGCGCGCTCGAGCACCTCACCGGCGTCGACTTCATCATCGACGACACGCCGCAGGCGGTCGTCCTCTCGTCGTTCGACGGCCTGCGCCGCGAGGTCGCGAAGGTGACGCTGGCGAAGCTCATCGAGGACGGCCGGATCCACCCGGCACGCATCGAGGAGACGTACTACCAGTCGAAGGCGGAGGTCGACGAGCTCGTGCGCCAGGCCGGCGAGCAGGCCGTCTTCGAGGCGCACTGCGGCGACTTCCACGAGGAGCTCGTCAAGATCCTCGGCCGCCTGCGCTACCGGACGAGCTACGGCCAGAACGTCCTCAAGCACACGCTCGAGGTCGTGCACCTGGCGGGGATCATGGCCACCGAGCTCGAGGCGAGCGTGAAGACGACGAAGCGCGCCGCGCTCCTGCACGACCTCGGCAAGGCGATGACGCACGAGGTCGAGGGCTCGCACGCCGGGATCTCGGCCCAGCTCGCGAAGCGCTACGGCGAGAACCAGGGCGTCGTCCACGCGATCGAGGCGCACCACTACGAGGTGCAGCCGCAGACCGTCGAGGCCGTGCTGCTGATCGCGGCCGACGCGATCTCGGCCGCGCGGCCCGGCGCTCGCGGCGAGAGCCTGGAGAACTACATCAAGCGCCTGGCCGCGCTCGAGGAGCTCGCCGGACGGCGCGACGGCGTCGAGCGCGTCTACGCGCTCCAGGCCGGCCGCGAGATCCGCGTCATCGTGAAGCCGACCGAGATCGACGACGACGGCGCCGTCCTCCTCTCGCACGAGATCGCGCGCGAGATCGAGTCCCAGCTCGAGTACCCGGGCCAGGTCAAGGTGACGGTAATCCGGGAGAGCCGCGCGATCGAATTCGCCAAGTAGCCCGGGGAACCTAACCCGGGGAACCCCTGGTTCCCCGGGAGGCCCCTCCTTGCCCACGTCTCCGTGCTCCCAGCGTTTCAGGAGCCGCCGCCGCGTGGCGACGTTCCGGCGTGTTTCGATCCAGACGTGGGTGAGCGGAGCGGGAATGAATCCCGCTCCGCGTCGGACTTCCTTTACTTCTTGATCTTCAGGACTGCGTAGAGCGTCGGCGACGAGCCGCCGAACGGGCGGATCAGCACGGTGTAGAGAGCACCCGCCGTGGTCGCCGTCGGAACTGCGAGGTTGTAGATGTACTGCTGGTCGGCGGTCACCTCGCGCATGACGCCGCTGGTGTCCGCGGCGGAGCCGCTCGGCGGGATGGTGTAGCTCGGATCGCCCGGGTCGACGTTCGGGTCGTAGTCGCCCGACCGGATCGAGATCGCCGGGTGCAGGCCGCTCAGGAAGCCGTTGCAGCCGACCGTGATCTTCACCGGGACGACCTGGCCGCGGTTCACGAGGTTGTAGGCGCCCGGCGTGAGCGACGGGAGGACGCTCCCGTCGTAGACCTGGACCGGCGCCGCCGAGAAGGGAACGGAGACGCCGCCGTCCTTGTCCCGCGCCTCGGCCGACACGGTGTGCGTGCCGCAGGCCCCGAACGACGTCACGAACGGGTTGGCCCCGAAGGCGCCGAAGCCCGAGCCGGTGTCGAAGGCCCAGCCGAAGCCGGCCGCCGTGTCCGCGCTCGAGGGATCGGTCGCCGCGCCGGTGAAGGTCACGTTCTCGCCCGTGAGCGTGCTCGTCGGGCTCGCCGTGAGCGAGGTGATCGTCGGCGCGACGTTGGAGACGTCCACGGTCGCCTGTGCCACGTCCGTCAGGCCGCCGTTGTCGGTCACTTGCACCTTCACAGTCGGCGTCGCCGGCCCGTCGTCGGGCGAGAACGTCACCGACTGCCCGGGCGTCTCGAAGCTCCCATTGCCGTCCAGATCCCAGGCGTAGGAGAGCGGGCCGCCCTCGGGATCGGTGCCGGAGGCCGTCAGCGTGATCGAGCTTCCCTCCGCGAGGGCGTACGGCCCGCCGGCGTCCGCGCTCGGCGGGTCGTTGAGCGTCAGCCGCACGACCGACGGGTCGTGGTCGGAGGCCTGGTCGGCGAACTCCGCGTTCACGTGCACCGGATCGAAGACGAACGGCACGCCGAAGAGCGCGTCGCTCGTGAGGATGTGGTCGAGCGTCTGCGAGTTGCCCTCGAACACGTAGCTGTAGCGCTCGTTTTCCGGCAGCGTGTCCATGAGGTCGTGGAGCACGCCCGACTTCAGGATCGAAACCGTGTCCGACCACTCGAAGTCGTTCAGGTCGCCGTCGACGACGACGTTCGCGTTCGGGTCGTCGGCGAGGATCGACGCGACGAAGTCATGGACGATCTGCGCCTGCTGGTGCCGCTGCACCTCCGAGATCCGCGTCGGCGGCTGGAGGTGGCCCTCGAGCGGGTCGTCGCCGCCCTTCGAGTTGAAGTGGTTCGCGATCACGAACAGGTGGTGGCCGTTGAACATGAACTCGCCGGCGAGCGGCTTGCGGCTCGTGCTCCAGGCCGAGTTACCCGGATCGATGCGGCCCGGGCTGAAGCTGAGCTGCGTCGAGCTCCCAGAGCCGACGACGGTGCTCGGCGTGGTCGAGTCGCCGCCCGGCCGGTCGACGAACGACACGCCGCGGTCGGTGCGGAAGAGGAAGACCTGGCGGATGTTCCCGCCGGGCTCGCCGCCGTCCTGGTCGTTCACCGGGTTGATGTAGCGGTAGTCGTAGTGCGGGCCGCCTTGCGCCTCGATCGCCGCGACGAGCTCGTCGAGCGTCTGGTTCGCGTCGACGACGCCGTTGTCGGTCGGCCCGTTGTCGTCCTGCACCTCCTCGCCGCTGACGATGTCGGGCGCCTGGAGGTTGTTCACGAGGATCGCCGCCAGCCGGTCGAACTTCGACTGCGGGTCGGTCGGGTCGAGGTTCTCGAAGTTGAACGTCGCGACCGCGACCTGGTTCAGTCCGGCGGCGGTCGTGCTCTCCGGGGTGACGCCGTCGTGCACGGCGCCGACCGAGCTCGTCACCTCGAGGAAGAAGTTGCCGAAGTTGTAGTCGAGCACGCCGACGAGCGGCGCGTCGTAGTGGTCGCCGACGTCCATCGCCGGCAGCGGCACGAGCACGTCGTCCGCGACGACCCGCTCCGGGTTCGCGTCGGTCGGCCGGAGCAGCACGCCGCCGCGGGCGGTGCGCAGCCCCGCGTTCGCGCCGTCGTCGCCGACGACCTGCGTCTCGCCGAAGGCGTTCGTCGGGCCGACCGCGACCGGGTTGTTGAGCTGGATCCGCATCCCCTCGAGGCTCTCCCAGAAGTCGAGCCCGTCGCTTGCCGGGTCGAAGACCCCACTGGTCTCGACGTCGCCCGTCGCGTCGTCCTCGATCACCGTGTTCGGCGGGATCCGGCCGCCCGTGCCGACGACGGTCGTCGCCGGGAGCGGATTGCCGCTCGAGAGGACCGTGATCGAGGGCGCGGTGAGCTCGGTCGTCGTGAGGTTCGCCGTCGACGCGCCTCCCGGCCGGAACTCGCTCACGTGGCCGTTCACTTTGACCGCGTCGCCGACGTTCACCGAGCTGGGCGCGGACGAGGTGAAGACGAAGAGGCCCTCGGAGGTCGCGGGGTCGGCGTCCGGGTTCGGGTCCTGCATGTAGAAGCCGTTCGTGCGCTTCGCCGTCACGATCCCGTTCACGTTCGCCACGTTCTGGCCGTTCTTCGGCGAGATGTGCGAAGCGCCCTGGATGTCGTGGATCGCGACCGGCGGCGCCACCGTGTTGAAGCTGAAGACGTAGTTCGCCGCCATGTTGTCGGGCGGATCCGTCGCGTCCTGGTCGGTGACGTTCGCCGCGAAGACGGTCACGGTGCAGGACTCGGAGCCGACGAAGTCGCTGTCGGGGTCGAGCGTGAAGGTCGTCGGGCCTCCGCTCACGGCGGCGGTGTGGCCGCCGCTCGAGCCGCACGAGATCGAGAACCAGCTCCCCGCGACGTTCACCGGCTCGCTGAACGTGATCGTGATGTTGCTATTCAGGGCCACGTCCCCGGCCCCGTTCGCCGGGGTCGTGCTCGAGACGGTCGGCGCCTGGTCACCGCTGTTGCGGGGGTTCGGCGCGCCCACGCTGAAGTCGGCGCTGTTGTTGTCGGTGTCCACGGTGCCGCCGCCGTTTCGAAGCGCAGCGGTCGTGTTCGAGAGCGTCGCCGTCGGCAGCGTCTCGGAGCAGTTCGTGCCGCTCCCGTAGCCGACGATGTCGACCGCCGTGAGCGGACAGACCGTCCCGCTCGTGATCGTCGTGTTGTTGCTCATCAGCACGACCTTGCCGGCGCCGGCCGCCATGGCGATGCTGCCGGTGGCGTCCGGCGGCGGGAGGTTCGTCGTGCCGCCGGCGCCCGCCGCTTCCTGGACGAGGTAGTAGCCGCCGGCCGCGATCGTGCCGTTGATGGCCGTTCGCTGCCAGCTCGTGCCGGTCGTGGCGGCGTACTGCACCGACCAGCCGTTGACGCTCACCGGCGCCGCGCTGCGGTTGTAGACCTCGATGAAGTCGTTCTTGTAGGTGGCTCCTGCGTTGCCGCCGCCTCCGTAGACCTGACTGACGACGATCGTGCTCGAGACGGCTCCGGCCGGACGGGCCACGCCGAGCAAGCACGCCACGGCAACGACAAGTGCGGCACCAAGCCGCAGACTGAACGACGGCATCTACCTACCTCCCCTGGCTGACGGCGACCAGAGGCAACCGTAACACTGTCCGGGAGGAAGGTGGTAGTCCCGTCCGGCGGAAATGCGACTACCATTTCCGCCGCTTTGAAGCGCTTCCACGTCACGACGTTCGGGTGCCAGATGAACGCCCACGACTCGGAGCGGATCAAGGGCATGCTCGAGTCGCTCGGACTGGGGGAGGCCGTGAGCCAGGACGAGGCCGACGTCCTCGTCTTCAACACGTGCACGATCCGGGAGAAGCCTGACCAGCGCTTCGCGGCGCACCTCGCGCAGGCCGCGGCGCTCAAGGCGCGCGAGCCCGAGAAGGTGATCGCGGTCGGCGGCTGCTACGCCGAGGCGCAGCGGGAGCGGCTCTTCGAGCTCTACCCGTACGTCGACGTCGCCTTCGGGCCAGGCTCGATCCCGCACCTCGCGGACTGGATCGGCGCGGGCGGCGAGGGCGTAGGGCGCGGCGCGTTTGGGCTCGAGGAGCGGAGCTTCGCGGGCGAGCTGCCGATGCGGCGCGAGCGCGCCTTCCAGGCCTGGGTGCAGATCTCGATGGGCTGCAACTCGAAGTGCGCCTACTGCATCGTCCCCTCGGTGCGCGGCCGCGAGCAGAGCCGCCGCCCGGGAGAGATCGTCGCCGAGGTGACGGGCCTCGCGCGCGAGGGAGTGCGCGAGATCACGCTCCTCGGCCAGAACGTGAACTCGTACGGACGCGACGTCGGCTCGAGCTTCGACGAGCTCCTCCGCGCGTGCGACGCCGTCGAGGGGGTCGAGCGGATCCGCTTCACGAGCCCGCACCCGAAGGACTTCCGCGCGCCGGTGATCGCGGCGATGGCGGAGTGCGCGGCCGTGTGCGAGCACGCGCACCTGCCGCTCCAGTCCGGCTCGACGCGGATCCTGAAGGCCATGCGGCGCACGTACTCGCGCGAGCGTTACCTGCGGCTCGTCGGCGAGCTGCGCGCGGCGATCCCCGACCTCGCGCTCACGACCGACCTCATCGTCGGCTTCCCAGGCGAGACCGAGGACGACTTCCGCGAGACGCTCGAGGTCGTCGAGGAGGTCGGCTTCGACGGCGCGTTCACGTTCGTCTTCTCGCCGCGCCGAGGCACCGAGGCGGCGACGATGCCCGAGCAGGTGCCCGACGAGGTGAAGGCGGAGCGGATCGAGCGCCTCATCGAGCTCTGCCAGCGCGTCGCGCTGGAGCGGAACGCTGCGCTTGTCGGCCGCGTCGAGCAGGTGCTCGTCGAAGGCCCGAGCCGCACCGACCCGGCGCTCCTGCGCGGCCGCACGCGGCGCAACACGACCGTGAACTTTGCCGGCGACGCCCAACCCGGCGAGCTCGTCGACGTCCGCATCGAGGGCGCCACCTCCACCACGCTCCGCGGCGCCCAAGCCGTGCCCGTTGCAGCCTGAGCGAACCCTGATCTGGGACGGCTGCGTCAACGTCCGCGACCTCGGCGGCCACCCGACCGAGGACGGGCGGACGACGCGCTTCGGCGCCGTCGTCCGCGCCGACAGCGTGCGGGCGCTGAGCGACGCCGGCTGGGACGCGCTCCTTGCCTACGGCGTCTCGCGGATCGTCGACCTGCGGCTGCGGAGCGAACTGGCGCTCGACCCGCCGCGGGAGCTCGACGTCGAGATCGTGCACGTACCGCTCTTGCAGATCGACGACGAGGAGTGGGCGGAGATCGACGCGATCTTCGACGCGCAGCCCGACGCCGCCGGCTCGACCCGCGCGGTCTACCTCGAGTTCCTCGAGCGGCGCCGGCCGCAGTTCGCGCAGGCGTTCGCCGCGGTCGCCGACGCGCCGGAGGGCACAGTCGTCGTCCACTGCCAAGGCGGCAAGGACCGCACCGGCCTCGTCGTCGCGCTCCTGCTCCGGGTCGTCGGGGTCGACGTCGAGGCGATCGTCGCCGACTACGCCCTGAGCGGCCCCAACCTGAGCGAGCGGACGAGCGCCTGGGTCGCCGAAACCGACGACGAGCTCGAGCGAGAGCGGCGCCGGCGGATCGGAAGCGCGCCGGCCGAGGCGATGGTCGCCGTGCTGGAGGAGCTCGAGCGCCGCTACGGCAGCGTCCGCGAGTACCTGGACGCGGCCGGCGTCGACCAAGCGACGGTCGACAAAGTCCGCACACGTCTGGTGGAATGACGGGCGGGGATGGTCGCCGACCACGAGCTGATCGGGAAGGTGGGCCGGGTGACCGGCACCATCGAGCCGGGCAAGCTCGGTGAGGTGACGCTCCCGATCCGCGGCGGCAGCGAGTCGTACTACGCGTACGCGGCCGACCAGGAGGAGCGCATCGAGAGCGGCACCCGCGTCGTCGTGCTCGAGCACGAGGCGGCCCGGACGGTCATCGTGAGCACGCTTTCCTAGCGGTTCCGAGGAAGGAGCAGGCAGTCATGTTCATGTACAAGGTCGCCGAGCCGAACGAGGCGCTCATCATCTCGGGCGTCCGCGCGCACCACGGCCCCGAGGGCGACGCCGCGGGCCTCGGCTTCAAGATCGTCGTCGGCAAGGGCGCGTTCTACATCCCGGGCCTGAACACCGTCCGACGCCTGTCGCTCGACATCCACGAGGCCGAGCTCGACCTCGAGTGCGTGACGACGCAGGGGATCCCGATCGGCGTGAAGGCGGTCGTCATCTACAAGATCGCCGACGACTTCCAGTCGATCGCGAACGCCGCGCGGCGCTTCCTCGACCAGGAAGAGCAGATGGACGTGAAGGTGCACAACGTCTTCGCCGGCCACCTGCGCTCGATCGTCGGCTCGATGACGGTCGAGGATCTGATCCGGAACCGCGAGAAGCTGACGCAGGCGACGCGCGACTCCTCGGCCGGCGAGATGCAGAAGCTCGGGCTGACGATCGACTCGCTCCAGATCCAGGAGATCGAGGACAAGACGGGCTACATCGAGAACCTTTCCGCGCCGGAAGCCTCGCGCGTCACGAAGGAGGCGCGGATCGCGCAGGCGCAGTCCGACCGCGAGGCGACCGAGCGCGAGCAGGAGGCCGAGGCGCAGAAGGCGGCCGCACGGAGCCAGTCGCAGATCCGCCAGGCCGAGGTGACCGCCCAGGCGAACAAGGCCCAGGCGGAGGCGGAGCAGGCCGGGCCCCTCGCGGCCGCGAGCGCGCGCCAGCAGGTCGTCGTCCAGGAGACGAAGGTCGCGGAGCTCGAGGCCGAGCGGACGGAGCAGAAGCTCCAGGCCGAGGTGCGCCGGCCCGCGGACGCCGAGGCGTACCGGCAGCGGACGCTCGCCGAGGCGGAGCGCGACGCCCGCATCCACAAGGCGGAGGCCGACGCGCGCGAGGTCGAGCTCCGCGCGGCCGCGAACGCGCAGAAGGTGAAGGTGGAGGCTGAGGCCACCGCCGAGTCCACGCGCAAGGTCGGCGAGGCCGAGGGCGCCGCGCTCGAAGCGCGTGGGGCCGGCGAGGGCGAGGCCGTGAAGGCGAAGGGGCTCGCCGAAGCCGAGGCGATCCGCGCCCGGGCGGCCGCGCTCGCGCAGAACCAGGAGGCGGTGATCGGGCAGCAGATTGCCGAGCAGCTTCCGCAGATCGTCGGTGAGGCGGCGAAGGCGTTCGGCAGCATCGGCCAGCTCACGGTGCTGAACGGCGCCGAGGGCGTGGGGCAGATGTTCAGCCAGGTGCTCGGGATGGGTGCGGCCGCGGTGCCGATGATCCGCAACCTGCTGGCGGAGAACGGCGCGCCGCAGGACGGCGAGGGCGAGCCAGAGAAGAAGGAGCCGCGTTCGCGGGCGCGGTAGTCGCGATCTTCGGCCCGACGGCGTCGGGCAAGAGCGCGGTCGCGGAGGCGCTCGCGGAGCGGATCCCGGCCGAGCTCGTCTCCGCCGACGCGATGCAGGCCTACCGCGGCCTGCCGATCCTCACGAACCAGTCCTCGGGGACGGCGCGACTCGTCGCGATCTGGCCGCTCGACCACGAGGGCTCGGTCGGCGAGTACGCGGCGCTCGCGCATGCGGAGATCGACGAGATCCTCGGAGCCGGCCGCACGCCGGTCGTCGTCGGCGGGACGGGTCTGTACTTGCGCGCGGCACTGGCGGAGCTGGCGTTGCCCGGCCGGTCGGGCGAGCGCGCTCACTGGGAAGCCTTCTACGACTCGGAGGGCGGCGAGGCGGCGCACGCGCGGCTCGCGGAGCTCGATCCCGCCGCGGGGGCGCTCGTCCATCCGAACGACCGGCGGCGCGTGGTGCGCGCGCTCGAGCTCGCCGCGGCCGGCGAGTCGCTCGCGCCCGCCGAGGATCGGCTGTGGAGCTCGGCCAGCCGGCATCCGACGCTCGTCGTCGGGCTCGAGGTGCCGAAGGCGGAGCTCGAGCGGCGGATCGAGGCGCGGACGCGAGCCATGTTCGAGGCGGGCGTGACGGAGGAGGCGCGGCGCGCGCTCGCGGGCCCGATCTCCGAGACGGCGCGGAAGACGCTCGGCCTCGAGGAGGCGGCGACGCTCCCGCTCGAGGAGGCGCGAGAGGCGATCGTCCTGCGCACCCGCCGCTACGCCGCCTACCAGCGCAAGTGGATGCGGCGCATCCCGGGCCTCGTTAGCGTTGCAGCCGATCGCCCGGCGGGCGAGGTCGCAGATGAGATCCTCGAGGTGGCACGCGCTCGGCAACTCCTACCTGCTCCTGGAGGACGCTGAGCTCACGCCCGAGCGCGTGCGCGAGCTCGTCGGCGACGCGGACGGGATCCTCGAGGTGCGGGTGACCGGGCGGGACACGGCCGACGTGACGATCTGGAATCCGGACGGCTCGCAGGCAGAGCTCTCGGGCAACGGGACGCGGATCGCCGCGCGGTGGCTCGCGGAGCGAAACGGTGTGTCGCGGGTGCAGCTGGCAGTCGGCCCGAGGGTGGTCGAGGCGCGGATGCTGGACGACGGCCGCGTGGAGACCGACCTCGGCGAAGTAGAGGTCTACGAGCGCGAGCGCGTGGCCGGCCTCGAGGTGACGCCGGTCTCGGTCGGCAACCCGCACGCGGTGGTGGAGGGCGATCCGGACGACCTGCCGCTGATCGGGCCCTTGCTCGAGACGCACCTGCGGTTCCCGCAGCGGACGAACGTGCAGGTGGCGCGCCTCGACGCACCGGGCGAGATCACCGCACGTGTGTGGGAGCGCGGGGTGGGGGAGACGACGGCATCGGGCACGAGTGCCGTCGCGGTCACGGCCGCGCTTGGCCAGAACCTGGCGGCGGTGCGCTTCCCCGGCGGCGTGCTCGAGGTGCGCTTCGACGGGTCCCGAGCGCTCGTCGTCGGGCCTGCCGAGCGACGTGAGTAGTCACCGTTCCGGCACAGATCTGCCGACAAAGAGGCGCAGCGCGCAGAGGACAATCCATGCATGTATCCGCCCCGGGGAGTGTCGCCTGCCATCGTGGCGGAAGTCGAGCGGCTCGAGGCTCTGGCCGGGGTCGTTCTCGCTACCGGCTTCGGCGGCCTGATCGGCGGACTCGCGCTCGCAATCGGCACGCGAGACGAGTCGTCAGTGCGTGCGCTGGTTCTGGCGGCGTCGCTGACGAGCGGATGCGCCGCGCTTCTCGCATGTCACGGACTCACGTGTAGCTTCGCGACCCACCCGCCCGAGATCGTGTTCGCCCGCAAATGGCTTGGCGGCAAGCTCGCCGTCTCGGTGCTCTCAGTGGCGGTATGGCTCGGGCTTCTCGGCGGCTCCTCCCTCGTGTAGCAGCCGGCGCAGCGTCCGGTATTGCTGGAGGGTCGCGCGGAGGAAGAAGGCCGAATAGCTCGCAACCACCGCCGCCGCCGTGAGGAGCACGACCTGGAGCGCGGAATGAAGAGGCGAGACGAGTGCCCCGATCAGGAACACTCCGACCCCAACCGCCGGGATGATCGCAACGTGCTCGATCAGCGGCAGGAGCTTGGCGCCCACGTGGTCGCTCCGGATCGCCATCGAGCCATCCTAGCGTTCGACCTCCGGCGCCTTCGAGCCGAATTACGCGCCGATCCCGTGCTCCCGTAGGGCCTCGTTGAGGCTCAGCTTGAGGTCGGTCGACTCCTTCCGCCGGCCGACGATCAGCGCGCACGCGAGGTGGTACGTTCCGGCCGGGAACTCGCGCGGGCGCGTACCGGGCAGGACGACCGAGCGCGGCGGCACGTAGCCGCGATGCTCGACCGGCTCCTCGCCGGTCACGTCGATGACCGGCACCGAGGCGGTCAGCACGACGTTCGGGCCCAGCACCGCGCCCTCGCCGATCACCACGCCTTCGGTGACGATGCAGCGCGAGCCGAGGAACGCGCCGTCCTCGACGATCACCGGCCGCGCGTTCAGCGGCTCCAGCACGCCGCCGATGCCGACGCCGCCGGCGAGGTGCACGTCGGCGCCGATCTGCGCGCACGAGCCCACGGTAGCCCAGGTGTCGACCATCGTCCGCGGGCCGACCCACGCGCCGATGTTCACGTAGCTCGGCATCATCACCACGCCCGGCGAGAGGAACGAGCCATAGCGCGCGGTCGCCGGCGGGACGACGCGCACGCCGAGCCGCGCGTAGTCACGCTTCAGCGGGATCTTGTCTAGGTACTCGAACGGCCCGGCCTCGAGCGGCTCCATGTCGCGCAGACGGAAGTAGTCGAGGATCGCCTGCTTCGCCTCCTCGTTCACGCGCCACTCGCCGTCGACCTTCTCGGCGACCCGGATCTCCCCGCGGTCGAGCGCCGCGATGATCGCCTCGACGTCGCTCACAGCACCTCCTCGAGGATCGCCGCCGCGCGGCGGCATTCCTCCTCGGTCGGCACCAGCGCGAAGCGGACATAGCCCGCGCCGGACGGGCCGAAGAACTCGCCCGGCGAGACGACGACGCCGTGCTCGAGCAGGCGCGGCACGACGTCCTCCGTGGCCTCGACCCAGAGGTACATGCCCGCGCGGCTCCCGACGACGCGGAAGCCGCGCCGCTCGAGCGCGCCGAGGAGGAGCTCGCGCTTGCGCCGGTAGGTCTCGCGCGCGCGCGCGACGTGCTCCTCGTCGTCCCACGCGACGATCGACGCGCGCTGCACGAACTCCTGGGGCGCCGTGCCCACCGTCGGCCGGAACGCCTTCAGCGCCGCGATCACCTCGGGCGCAGCGGCGACGAAGCCCGAGCGGTAGCCGGTCATCGACGAGCGCTTGGAGAGCGTCTGGAAGACGACGACTTGGCGGCGGTCCCGCACCTGGAGCGCCGACACCGGCGGCTCGTCGAACCAGAGCTCGCTGTACGCCTCGTCGGAGGCGAGCGCGAAGTCCCACCGCGCCGCGAGCTCGGCGACGTGCTCGTAGAAGTCGAGCGGCGCCGTCGCGCCGGTCGGGTTGTTCGGGTAGTTCACCCAGAGGATCGCGGTGCGCCGCCACGTCTCGTCGTCGACCGCGTCGAGGTCGGGGAGGAAGTCGTTCTCGGCCCGGAGCGGGAGCCCGACCGGCTCCGCGCCCGCGAAGAGCGCGCCCCGCTCGTAGACCGGGTAGCCGGGCTCGGTGTAGAGAACGAGCCGCTTGTCGGAGCGCGGGTCGACGAGCACCTGGGCGGCGCTGAAGATCGCCTCCTTCGAGCCGAGCGTGGGCACGATCTCGGTGTCGGGGTCGAGCGCCACCCCGAATCGGCGTGAGCACCAGCGCGCGACCGCGGCGCGCAGCTCCGGGAGGCCCTGCGCGAGCGGGTAGCTCGACCGCTCGGTGAGGTTCTCGACGAGCGCCTGCCGGATCCGCGGGTCGGTCGGCTCGTTGGGGTCGCCCTTGCCGAAGTCGATCACCGGCACGCCGTCCGCCTCCAGCCGCCGCCGCTCCTCCTCGAGCCGCACGAACGGGTACGTGGCCATCTCGGTCAGGGTCGGAGAAATCCTCACAGCGGGTCAGACGGTATCGGAGCCATAATTCGTCGCGTGAGCCACCGTCAGCCCGACCCCGCGCCGGGCGCGCAGCCGGAGCGGGGATTCGTCCTCGCGGTGCTGGCGCCTGGAGTGGACGAGCAGGAGGAGCTCGACGAGCTGCGGGAGCTCGCGGCGACCGCGGGCGTCGAGGTCGTCGGCGAGCTCGTCCAGCACCGGCCGCGGCCGGATCCGCGCACGTACGTCGGCAAGGGCAAGCTCGAGGAGCTGAAGGAGGCGTACGGCACGTCGGGCGCAGAGGCACTCGTCGTCGACGACGAGCTCGACCCGACGCAGCAGCGGGCGCTCGAGAACGCGCTCCAGGCGCGCGTCGTCGACCGGACGCAGCTGATTCTCGACATCTTCGCCCAGCACGCCGTGAGCGCCGAGGGCAAGCTCCAGGTCGAGCTCGCGCAGCTCGAGTACAACCTCCCGCGGATGCGCGGCCTGTGGCAGCACCTCGAGCGGCTCGGCGGCGGCGTCGGGACGCGCGGCCCGGGCGAGACGCAGCTCGAGACCGACCGGCGGATTGCACGCCGCCGGGTGTCACTGCTCCGCCGCCGGCTCGCCGCGCTTCGCAAGCAGCGCGACACGCGTCGCAAGGCGCGCCGCCGCACGGAGACGCCGACGATCGCGCTCGCCGGGTACACGAACGTCGGCAAGTCGACGCTCCTGAACGCGCTCACCGGCGCCGACGCGTCGGTCGACGATCGCCTCTTCGAGACGCTCGACCCGACGACGCGCGGCTTCGAGCACGACGGGCGCCGCTACCTCGTCACCGACACGGTCGGCTTCATCCGGCGCCTGCCGCACCAGCTCGTCGAGGGCTTCGCGGCGACGCTCGAGGAGACGCTCGTCGCCGACGTCGTCCTGCACGTCGTCGACGGCTCCGCGCCCGAGCCGCGGCTCGAGGAGATGGTGCGGGCGGTGGACGCCCTGCTCCACGAGATCGGCGCCGACGAGTTGCCGATCGAGCTCGTCGTGAACAAGATCGACGCGGTGGATCCGCTGGCTCGCCGCCGGCTCTCGAACCGGTTCCCGGGCGCGCTCCAGGTCTCCGCGCTCACCGGTGAGGGGCTCGACGAGCTGCGCGCCCGGCTGGCGGCGCGGTTCGGCGACCGCTTCGAGCCGGTGCGGCTGCTCCTGCCGCACTCGGAGGGCGGCAAGCTGGCCGAGCTCTACGCGCTCGGGGCGCCGATCGACGAGCGCGAGGACGGGGAGGAGGGGGTGTACGTGCGCGCGCGCCTGCCGCGCCGCGAGCTGCGCCGCTTTGCGCCGTACCTCGTCGCCGAGGCGCACGCCGAGCGCGCGCGCTCCCGCGGGTGATCGAGCTTCCGGTCCGGCGACTGCGCCCGGACGCGGCGCTGCCCGCGCGCGCGTACGCGGGAGACGCGGGCTTCGACCTCACCGCCTGCGAGCGGGTCGAGCTGGGCCCGGGAGAGCGCGCGCCAGTGCCGACCGGGTTGGCGGTGGCGATCCCCGAGGGCTACGCGGGCTTCGTGCAGCCGCGCTCGGGGCTGGCCGCTCGCAACGGCCTCACGATCGTGAACACGCCTGGGCTGATCGACTCCGGCTACCGCGGCGAGCTCGTCGTGATCCTGCTGAACACCGATCGCGAGGTGCCGTTCGTCGTCGAGCCCGGGATGCGGATCGCGCAGCTCGTCGTGCTGCCGGTGCCCGAGGTCGAGCTCGTCGAGGTCGACGAGCTGCCGGCCAGCGAGCGCGGCGTACGCGGCTTCGGGTCGTCCGCCTGATGGGCGCGGAGCCGCGGATCCGCGTGTCGGCGATCCTGCGCTGGAACGACCGCGTGCTCCTCTGCCGCCACGAGAAGCCGGGCAAGGAGTACTGGCTCCTGCCGGGCGGCGGCGTCAACTCGGGCGAGAGCCTCGTCAACGCGCTGCACCGCGAGCTCGGCGAGGAGATCGGGATCGACGAGGAGCTGCCGGTCGAAGGGCCGGTGGCGATCGTGGACTCGATCGCGCCCGTGCGGAGCTTCGCCGCGAAGCACGTCGTGCACATCATCTTCGCGGGCGACCTCGGCGGCCGGTCGCTGGAGGCCGTGACGTCCCAGGACGCCGCCGTGCGCGGGCACAGCCTCTTCGGAGTCGACGACCTCGACGGGATCGTGCTCCACCCGCCGATCCAGCGCTTCCTGCGCCGCTGGCAGCCTGGGGATCCGGCGGTCTACCTCGGCGCGCTCTGGGTGCCCTAGAAGCGGCCGCCGCGGTCGCGGGCCCGCTGGGCCGAGACGCGATGAGCCTCAGCCTCCAGCTCGTCTCCGAGCGGCTCGAAGCGCGGAGCCTCGGCTGAGCCCGTGCGGTGCGCGAGCGCCTGGGCCAGGAGCCAGTCCGCGAGCCACGGGTTGCGCGGCAGGAGCGGCCCGTGCAGGTACGTGCCGACGACCCGGCCGGCTCGGCAGCCCTCGTAGCCGCTCTCGCCGTCGTTGCCGAAGCCCGCGACCACGCGGCCGAGCGGCTCGGCGCCGGGATCGAGGTGCGTCCGGCCCGCGTGGTTCTCGAAGCCCGCGAGCGTCCGCTTCTCGCCGGGCTCCAGTTCGCACTCCAGGAGCACGTCGCCGATCATCCGCCGGTCGCCGGCGACCGTCTCGAGCGGGAGGATGCCTGCGCCGGGCATGTCTTCGTCGTGGAAGCCGCGGTAGCCGCGCCCGAGCAGCTGGTAGCCGCCGCAGACCGCGAGCACCGCAGCTCCGCCGGCGACGGCTTCGCGTAACGCCTCGGCCTTCTCGGCCATGTCTCCCGCCACCAGCAGCTGCTCACGGTCTTGGCCGCCGCCGACGTAGAGGAGGTCGTGCGCCCCGGGCCGGAGCGGCTCGCCTATCCCGACCGCGTCCACCTCGAGCCGGTGCCCGCGCCACTCCGCCCGCCGCGCGAGCACGGCGATGTTCCCGCGGTCGGCGTAGATGTTCAGGTAGTCCGGGTACAGGTGGCCGACGCGGATGTTCACGCGGCGCGCTCCCAGTACTGGCGCGTGAACCCTCGCCGGGCGACGATCTTTCGCAGGCCGAGCATCGCCGTGTACGTGGGGAGGACGACGAGCTCGTCGCCCGCCGGCGTGAGCTCGAGGCCGCGGTCGAGCGCCTCCTCGAGCTCCGGCACGACCTCGATCGCGTCCCGCTCAAAGCCCGCGTACGCGAAGCGCAGCGCGAGCTCGGCGGCCCGGTCGCCGGTCGCCACGACCCGCGAGAGCCCCGCGAGGAGCGGCTCGAAGTCGACGTCCCAGATCCAGGAGACGTCCTTGCCGTCGGCGGTCGCGTCGTTCAGCGCGACGACCGCGAGCTGCGGCGAGCCGCCGGCCACCAAAGTGCGGATCGCCTCGTTCGCGCCGGCCGGGTTCTTGATCAGGAGCACGAGCAGGCGCCGGTCGCCGACCGCGATGCGCTCGAAGCGCCCGAACGCCGCGCCCGCGCGCTCGAGCCCCGCCCGCACCTCGTCGAGCGACGCGCCGAGCGCGAGCGCCAGCGAGGCGGCGCCCAGCGCGTTGTAGACGTTGTAGAGCCCGGGCAGAGCGATCCGCACCCGCACGGTGCCGCCCGGTGCGCACAGGTCGAACGAGGCGCTCTCGAGCCCGTCGAGCTCGATCGCCCGCGCGACGACGTCGAGCGGCGGCCGCGCGTGGTCGCCCCGCGGGCACCGGTAGTCCCCGAGATGCCCGACGTAGGCCGCCGCGTACTCGTATGGCGTGCCGCAGCGCAGGCAGTACTTCGAGTCGGCGGCGTGCTGAAGCCCCGGGTAGGCGTGCCGCGGATCGTCGACGCCGAACACCAACCCGCCCGGCCGCTCCCGTGCGAGATCCCCGACCTGCGGGTCGTCGCCGTTCACGACGACGGCCGTCTCCGGCGGCAGCTCTCGCACCGCCGCGCGCCAGCGCTCGGCGACGAGCTCGAGCTCGCCGTAGCGGTCGAGCTGGTCGCGGAAGAGGTTCCCTAGGCCGACCGCCCGCGGCCGCACGCGCCGCGCCACCTCCGGCAGGGCGCCCTCGTCGACCTCGAAGAGCCCGAGCTCCGCATCCGGCGAGGCGAGCAGCGTCGAGGCGACGCCCGAGACGAGGTTCGCGCCCGAGACGTTGTGCGCGAGCCGCGCGCGCGAGCCCAGAATCGCCGCCGCGAGCGCGGCCGTCGTCGTCTTCCCGTTCGTCGCCGAGACGAGCGCCGAGCCGCGCGGAAGCCGCGCTGCGAGCCGGTCGACGGCGGAGGGATCGAGCTTCCAGAGGAGCTTGCCGGGCAGCGTCGTACCGCCCCCGGCGCCGGCCAGCCGCGAGAGCCCGCCGACGGCGCGGGCGGCCAGGATCTCTGCCCCGAGCGGGATCGGCGCGCGCACGAAGGGGGGAGCCTACCCCCGCGCTCCGATCATCCCTCGTTCGGGGGAAATCGCCGCCCTTACCGCTTTCGGGGGAGGTTGGGCGGCGGCCCACTTCCTAGCGTCCGTGTGATTCGACTGCGGACCCGCCCCTCACCAGGGAGCGAGGACAGGGAGGTCTGGATGGACACGAACACCTACGGGTACGGCGCGCGGGGAAGCACGCTCTGGGGCAAAGGTCCCAACGGCGGCTCCCGCGGCAAGGCGATCGTCGCTGCGACCGTGGGTGTAATTGCGCTCCTCGTTCCCGTCGCGACCGCGGCAGCCGCGCAGGGGACGTACGTGGCCCCGGGCCTCCTCGCGAAGGCGAACAGCTCGCCGACGAAGACGGTGCACGTGATCGTCCAATCGACCAGCGGCGAAGCGGCGGCCGAGAACGCCACGAAGGGCCTCGGCTCGCTGCGCAAGCGCCTCGACTCCGTGGGCGGCGTGGCCATCGACCTCCCGGCCGGGCAGCTCAAGACACTGGCGCAGACGTCGGGCCTGACCATCACCTCCGACGCGCTCGTGCAGGTGAGCGGGAGCACCCACTACACGTCGAACGAGCTCTGGCCGTACGAGTCGGGCGACGCGTCGCTCTGGCCCGCCACGATCCCGCTCGGGACGCAGGGCCCGGCGATCGCGATCGTCGACTCCGGCGTCGACGCGACGCGCACTGCCGACTTCGGCACGCGTGTCCTGACGCAGGTGAACCTGAGCTCGCTCACGCCGAAGGCCACGGGCGACGGCCGCGGCCACGGCACGTTCGTGGCCGGGATCGCGGCGGGCTCGGCGCCCGGCTACGCGGGTGCGGCCCCGGCGGCGCCGATCGTCTCGATCCGCGTGATGGACGACAACGGCAAGGCGATGACGAGCGACGTCATCAGCGCCTGCCAGTGGATCCTGGCCAACAAGGCCAAGTACAACATCCGCGTCGCGAACTTCTCGCTCCACTCCGCGACCCCGGGGCACTTCGTGAACAACCCGCTCGACCAGGCGGTCGAGAAGCTGTGGTTCAACGGCGTCTTCGTCGTCGCCGCCGCCGGGAACTTCGGCATCGCCGGCTCGCCCGTGCGCATGGGCTTCGCGCCCGGCAACGACCCCTTCGTCATGACGGTCGGCGCGGTCGACCTGGGCGGGACGGTCGGGGTCGGCAACGATGCCGCGGCGCCCTGGTCGGCCTACGGGTACACCTACGACGGGTTCGCGAAGCCGGACATCGGCGCGCCCGGCCGCTACATGGTCGGCCCCGCGCCGCCGACGTCGACGCTCGTGGCCTCGAAGCTGCTCAACGTGACGGCGCCCGGCTACATCCAGCTGTCGGGCACGTCCTTCGCGGCGCCGGTCGTCGCGGGCGCGGCGCAGCAGCTGCTCCTGCGCCATCCGAGCTGGACGCCCGACCAGGTGAAGGGCGCGTTGCTCGCGACCGCGAAGAAGGCGCCGAACGCAGCGCCGACCTCGCTCGGCGCCGGCGAGGTGAACGCGGGCAAGGCAGCGGCGATGACGTCGCCTCCGAACCCGAACCTCGCGCTCGACAAGTACCTGGTCCCCGCTTCGAGCGGAAGCTCGGGACAGGTGTTCGACTGGGCGACCTGGGAGGACTCGGTGAAGCACAGCACGGTCTGGGACGCGGCAACGTGGACGGACGCCACTTGGACGGACGCGACCTGGACGGACGCGACCTGGACGGACGCCACGTGGACTGACGCGACCTGGACCGACGCGACCTGGACGGACGGCGCGGTCGAGGACGCGACCTGGGCGGATGCGTCCGAGGGCGATGCGAGCCCGTCGGCGAGCGCCTATGCCCTCGACTCCTCAGACGAGACGGCGATCCTGGCCGATCCGTACCTCACACCCCCGCCGGGGACGCTTCCCTAGCCGAGCGGCGCTTACCGCGAATGGGGGATGCCCTCGTCGCGGGCCGCGGGTACCGTCGCGAACGCGGAACGAAGAGCGGGGGATGACGAGGCGATGAGCGCCGCTTCAAACACCGGGAGCATGTCCGCGCGCGGCTCGACGCTGCCGGTCCGCGAGCTGACTCCGCGCGCGATCGTCTATTGCGGCGTCGTGATGGCGTTCGCGGCCGCGGTCGCGGCACCGCTCCTCACGCACGTCACCGCCTCCGGCGACCAGTGGGCGGCCTTCATCGTCTTTTCCTCGTGCGCGGCCGTGGCACAGCTCTTCACGGTGCAGACGCCGCGGAACCACGGCTTCCAGACGACGAACGTCTTCCTCATCCCGGCCGTCCTGCTTCTGCCGGCGCCGCTCGTCGCGCTGATCGCGCTCGTCCAGCACGTTCCGGAGTGGCTGTCGAGCCGCAAGGCTTGGTACGTCCAGAGCTTCAACATCGCGAACTACACGCTCGACGGCCTGGCCGCCTGGGCGGTGGCGCACGCGATCGAGCACTCGAGCCTGATCGGCTCCACGCACGCGCGCGAGGCGCTCGCCGGCATCGGCGCCGCGCTCACGTTCGTCCTCCTGAATCACGTCCTGCTCGCCGTGATGCTGAACCTGGCGCGGTCGTATTCGCTGCGCGAGACCGAGCTCTTCACCTTCGACGGCCTCTCGACCGAGCTCATCCTCGCCGGGCTCGGCGTCGGCGTCGCGACCTTCTGGCGCCTGAACCCGTGGCTGATCCCGTTCGGGCTCGCGCCGCTCGTCCTCATCCACCGCTCGCTGGCCGTCCCGCAGCTCCAGGCCGAGGCCCGCGTCGACCCGAAGACAGGGCTCTTCAACGCGCGCCACTTCGCGTCCGCGCTCGCCGAGGAGCTCGGCCGCGCCGAGCGCTTCGAGCGGCCGCTGTCGCTGATCATGGCCGACCTCGACCTGCTCCGCGACATCAACAACAGCTACGGCCACCTCGCCGGCGACGCCGTCCTGAAAGGCATCGCCGAGGTCTTCCGCGCGGAGCTTCGCCACTACGACGTCCCGGCCCGCTTCGGCGGCGAGGAGTTCAGCATCCTCCTGCCCGAGACCGCGCCCGAGGAGGCGCTCGAGATCGCCGAGCGGATACGGCGCGCCGTCGCGGCGGCCGCCTTCGACGTCGAGACCTCGAGCGAGCCGATCCGTGCCACGGTCTCGATCGGCGTCGCGGGCTACCCGAAGGACGCGCACGACGCGAACGAGCTCATCCACCAGGCCGACCTCGCCGTCTACCGCGCGAAGCTCCAGGGCCGGAACCGCGTCCTCGGCGTCAGCTCGGAGACGATCCTGATGAGCTCCGACCGGCCGAAGCGGCTCGTCGCCGTCCCGGAGGAGAGCGCTCCGGCGTCTTCGCTCTCACTGCCCGCCGCCGAGCGCCGCCAGGCGCGCCGCCACGCGGCGCACGGCCCGCGCTTCTTCGCCCTCTCGGCGCCGCTCACGCTGCTCGTCGGCGTCGTCGCCTCGCTCGGAGCGGGGGCGGGGATCCTCGGCCTGCTGATGGGCGGGACGAACGAGCTCTTCGGCCTGCTCGCGGTCGTCGCCCTGGTCGGCGTCAGCCAGGCGCTCGCGCTCGAGGCGGACGTCGGCTCGATCTCCGTCAGCGCCGTCGGCGCGCTCGCGGGCGCTGCCTTGTTCGGCCCTCGCGTCGCCCTGCCGCTCGCGGTGACGATCACCGCCGTCGAGTGGAGCGCCCGCCGGCCGGGGCTCCAGCACGTCCTCTTCAACGTCGGCGCGCTCTCGCTCGCGTCGCTCTCTGCGGCGGGCGTGTTCGCGGCCGGCCGGAGCCTCGGGCCGAACGTCGTGATCCCGGTGGTCGGCCTCGCCGCCGGAACGGCGTACTTCGTCGTGAACAACGTGCTCGTCTCGCTCGCGCTCGCGCTCGAGGGCCACGAGCGCTGGTGGACGGTCTGGCGCGAGCGGTTCGCCTGGCTCCTGACGCACTACCTCGCGTACGGCTTCGTCGGCGGCGTGATGGCGCTCGGCTACCTGCTCGTCGGCCCGTACGCGCTCGCCGTCTTCGCCATCCCGCTGCTCCTGATCCGCAAGACGCAGGAGGCCTACCTCGCGCACACCCAGCGGGCGGCGCAGAAGCTGCGCGCGGCGGCCGAGACGATCCACCGGCAGAACGTCTCGCTCGAGCAGGCGAACCGGCTCCTGCGCGAGCGCTCGACCGCGGCGATGGAGTCGCTCTCCGCGACCGTCGACGCGCGCGACTCCTACACCGCCGGCCACTCGCGGCGCGTGCAGCAGCTCGCGCTCGCGATCGGCCGCGAGCTCGGGCTCTCGCAGGCCGAGCTCGACCTCCTCGGTCACGCGGCGCTCTTCCACGACATCGGCAAGCTCGCGATCCCGGACGCGGTGTTGCTGAAGCCGGCCTCGCTGACGAGCGACGAGTGGACGCTGATGCGCCAGCACTCGGCCGAGGGCGCGCGGATCATCGACCGGCTCGGCTTCCTCGACGACGCTGTGCCGGCGATCCGGCACCACCACGAGCGCTTCGACGGCACAGGCTACCCCGACCGGCTGGAGGGCGAGGAGATCCCGCTCGGCGCGCGGATCATCCACGTCGCGGACGCGCTCGACTCGATGCTGACGACGCGCATCTACCGCGCCGCCCGCCCCGCGCAGGAGGCGCTGGACGAGCTCCGCCGGGCCGCCGGAACCCAGTTCTGCCCACGCTGCGTGACCGCCTTGGAGCGGATCCTGCCGCTCGAGGCGCCCGAGCTCGAGGCCGCCGCGCTCGTCGCCGTTTCGTAGGGCTGCGCACGCCTCTATTTGCGTTTCTCACAGTTCGCTCTATCCTTGTTGCATGGCCAAGGGCAGGCCGTCGTTCCGGGCCATCGCGGAGATCGACCGCGACGCGCTCGAGTCGTTCCAGGCGGGGATCCGCAAGCGCTACTCGGACGAGCAGATCCTCGCCGAGCTGCGCGCCTCCGCCGACCGGCTCGGCCGCTCGCCGACGATGCGCGAGTTCGCGGCCGATCCCGAGACGACCGTTCATCCGCAGACGGTCATCGAGCACTTCGGCAGCTGGAACGCGGCGAAGCGGAGCGCCGGCCTCGTCCCGCGGCGGTTCGCGACGCGCGAGGAGCTCGTCCGCCTGCTGCGTGAGCTCGGCGAGGAGCTCGGGCGCGTGCCGTCCGCGAAGGACATCGACGCGCGCAAGGGCTCGATGCCGTCGAAGTCGCTCTACTGGCACACCTTCGGCTCGCTGACGAACGCCCTCCGTGAGGCCGGCTTCGACCTGCCGGTGGGGGAGGAGCGGCTCGAGCGCGCCGTCGAGCAGGGCGTCGAGCTCGCGCGCCGGCTCGGCCGGCTGCCGAAGTTCTCGGACTGGACGGAGGCGCGCAAGTCCGACGACGGCCTCCTCACGGAGTGGCAGGTGTACCGGATGTTCGACGCGCGCCGCGGCGCCTGGTCGACCTTCCAGTTCCTGATCCGCGAGCGGCTGCGAGAGCTGGAGATCGACGTCGCGCCCGACGGCCGCGTCGCCTAAGCAGTCGCGATAGCGGCGAGCCGCCGCAGGCAGGACGCGCCCTCGTCCGGCGCGCGAACGGCCGGAAGCTGGCGCTCCTCGAAGCGGCGGTCGGGGCGGAAGCGCTCCGTCCAGGCCTCGCGGCCGCGGGCGAGCGCGACCAGCGTCCCCTCGCGCACCTCGCGCTTGCGCAGGCGCGCGCCCGTGTAGCGCTCGACGAGCTCGAGCGTCTGCGGCGTGGAGGCGAAGAAGCGCTCGTGGCGGCCGGCGCCGATCCAGAGCGGACGGCCGACGCCGCGCACGACGAAGAGGACGTTCGGGCGGCGCTCGTCGACCCACGCGCAGGCCATCGAGCCGCGCAGCTCCTGGAGCGGCCGCGCGCGGCCCTGGGCATGCTCGGCGAGGGCGAAGATCGCCTCCGAATCGACGGTCATGTCCGGATGGGCCCGCTCGAAGCCGTAGCGGTCGAGGAGCTCCTCGTCGTTGAAGATGATCCCGTTGTGGATCCCCACGACGGCGCCGTGGCGGACCGGGTGGTTGTTGGCCTCGATCGTCGGGTGGCCCTTCGTGTAGTCGCGCACGTGGATGAGCGCCTCGCTCGCGTCGGCCGGAAGCTCGACCGTCTCGAGGAGCGCGCTCGCGCCGGAGCGCTGCTTGTGGCCGTGGACGCGGCCGTCGCCGGGCGTCCGGTAGGCGTACCCGGCGGCGTCGGCGCCGCGCTCGGCGATGCCGGCGAGCAGGGCCTGCGCCGCGAGCGTCCGGTCGACGCTCGACTTCGGGCTCAGGCTGTATCCGGCGATGCCACACATAATCGATACTGATACTCCGTACCTCTTCGGACGGAACGCCTCAGAGGTTGACCCCAGAGATGCTCTGAAGGCTCCGACGAGGGGCCCGCGCGGAAGTTAGTCGAGAACCGCTCGATCCCTCCTTCGGGTACGCGCGGAGCTAAGGCGGTTGTCCCGGGTCGGCCGATAAGCGGGGCACGATGGAGCCGCGGCCGCTCCCAAAGCCCATCTCCTCCGAGCCCGAGGTCGAGGCCGAGGAGCCTGTCCTCGAGCTTCTCCCCGCCCTGGACGAGGCGGAGGAGGAGCCCGAAGAGGCGGAGGAGAGCGCTCCCCAGACGCAGGATCCGCTGAAGCTCTACGTGCGGCAGATCGGCGACGGCCGCCTGCTCACCCCGTCCGAGGAGCGCGAGCTCGCGCGGCTCAAGGACGAGGGCGACGAGGCGGCGAAGCGGCGCCTGATCGAGGCGAACCTCCGCCTCGTGATGTCGATCACGCGCAACTACACGAAGGCCGGCGTCCCGCTCCTCGACTTGATCCAGGAGGGGAACCTCGGCCTCATCCGCGCGGTCGAGAAGTTCGACTACCGGCTCGGCTTCAAGCTTTCGACGTACGCGACGTGGTGGATCCGGCAGGCGATCACGCGCGCCCTCGCCGACCAGGGCCGGACGATCCGGCTGCCCGTCCACGTCGCCGAGCAGGTGCGGCGCGTGATGCGCTCGCGGCGCGTCCTCGCCCAGAAGCTGAACCGCGACCCGACGATCGACGAGGTCGCCACGGAGAGCGGCTTCCCGGCGCGCCGGGTCGAGGAGCTGCTCGAGCTGATCGAGGACCCGGTGAGCCTCGAGACGCCGGTCGGCGACGGCGAGAGTCTCTACGCCGACCTGATCGAGGACGTCCACTCCGACCAGCCCGACGAGTCGACCGCGAAGCGGCTCCGCTCCGCCGAGCTCGCGACCGCCCTGGAGCACCTGAACCCGCGCATGCAGCGCGTCCTCTCGCTCCGCTTCGGCCTCCAGGATGGAAAGCCGCAGACCCTCGAGGAGGTCGGCGCCGGCCTCGGCATCACGCGCGAGCGCGTCCGGCAGCTCGAGGCGCGCGCGCTGCGCGAGCTGCGCACGGTTGCGCCCGACCTCGAGCTTTACCTGCGCGCCTGATCGCTAGCCTGGGGTGATGACCCCGGGCTGGTTCGTCGACCTCCACAGCCACGTCGCCCCCTCCGGCGACGACGGTGCGCAGTCGATGGACGAAGGGGCGGAGCTCTGTCTCGCTGCGGCCCGTCACGGGACGCGGACGCTTTTCGCGACGCCGCACGTCGGAGCGCACGCCGAGCACGACGAGGAGCGCGAGGCGCTCGTCGCAGCGCGGGTCGAGGAGCTTCGCGATCGCACCGGACTCGACCTGCGGCTCGGCTGGGAGCTGACGCCGATTCCGGAGCTGCTCGACGAGGACCCGCGGCGCTATGCACTCGAGGGCCTCGACGTCGTGCTGATGGAGGTGCCGTTCACCGGCTCGGCGGATCTCCTCGTCGCGCTCGCCGAGCACAGCGAGGCCGCCGGCCTCACGCCGCTCGTCGCCCACCCGGAACGGACGGAGGTCGTGCTCGAGCGGCCGTCGCTCGCCGCCGAGCTAGCGGAGCGCGGCTGGCCGCTCCAGGTGAACTCGTCGAGCCTCCTCGGCCGGCACGGCCCGGCGCGACAGGCGCTCGGCTGGCAGCTCCTGCGCGACGGCACGGCGACGGTGGTCGCATCCGACGGCCACCGCGCGACTCGTCCGGCACAGCTCGACGAGGCATGGGAGCTCGTGCACGCTGAGCTCGGCCCGCGCTCGCGGCGTCTCTTCGACGGCTCAGCCGTCGGGCTCCACGAGCCGCTCGAGCAGTCGGACCGCGTGCTCCGGGCCGGGTAGCGTCCGGATCTGGTCGCGCACGCGCTCGGCCGCCACGCGATAGCTCGGGTCGCCGAGCACAGTCGAGACCGCCTCGCGCACGTCGGCCGGCGTCGCCCGCATCGCGTCGAGCACCACCGCCACCCCGAGCTCCTCGCAGCGGGCCGCGTTCCACGGCTGGTCGGCGCCCATCGGAAGCAGCACCGACGGCAGGCCGTGCGCCAGCGCGCCGAGCACGGTGCCCGAGCCGCCGTGGGAGACGACCGCGGCGCAGCGCGGCAGGATGTCCGAGTGGGGGAGGTAGCGCTCCACCCGAATGCGCGCCCACCGTCGCGACGACGTCGACGTCGAGCTCCCGGAGGCCGCCGAGCACGCGCGCGAACAAGTCGCCCGACTCGAGGTTGAAGACGGTGCCGAGCGTGAAGTAGACAGCTCGCGCGCCGTCGGAGCGCGCGCCCGCGATCGTCCGGAAGCACTCGGCCGGCCCGGGATTGCGGAGGCTCGGCGGGAAGGGCGACAGGACGAGGTCGGCCCGCAGCGCGGCACGGAGCTCAGGCGGGATGAACCCGGGCGCGGTCGTGAAGACGCTCGCATACCGAAGCCCGAGGCGCTCCGCGACCCGCATGGCGCCGAAGTCGGTCTCGTCGCAGACGAGGACGTCAGGCCGCCACTCGGCGCACAGCGCACCCACCTCGTCCGCCCGCTCCCGCGCGAGCCGGCCGGCGAAGCCGCGGAACTCTCGCTGCTCCCGCTCCCGGTCGAGCTCGCGCATCGGGATCCTCCGCGGCGGCCTTTCCGAGCCGGTCGGGAAGAAGTCGAGCTCGAGCTCCGGGGCGACCGCGGAGCGGCGTCCCGTCAGCGCGACCGCATGGCCCGCCGCGGCAGCGGCTCGCGCGAGGGGTAAGAGCGGCTCCGCGTGCCCGGTGCCGCCGGCGAACGTGAAGAGAAGGCGCCTAGGTCGCGACGGCCTGCATCTCGCGCAGCGTCGCGAGGCGCCTGAGCGTGTCGAGCTCGATCTGGCGCACGCGCTCGCGCGTGAGCCCGAGCCGGCGCCCGATCTCCTCGAGCGTCTTCGGCTCGGCGTCGTACAGTCCGTAGCGAAGCTCGAGCACGCGCCGCTCCCGCTCGGGGAGCGAGGCGAGCGCAGTCGACAGAGCCTGGCTGCGGAGCGAGACCTCGACCTCGTCCTCGGGGAGCGGCCCGTCGCCCGCGACGAAGTCGCCGAAGACGGCGTCCTCCTGGTCGCCGACCGGCTGATCGAGGCTCGTCGACGCGCGCGCGGCGGCCAGCACCTCGTGCGCCTGCTGGATCGGCAGGCTCGCCTCCTCGGCGATCTCCTCGAGCGAGGGCTCGCGGCCGAGCTGCGTCCAGAGCATCCGCTCGGCGCGGTTCATCTTCTGGAGCCGCTCGACGATGTGCACCGGCATCCGAATCGTGCGCGCCTTGTCGGCAAGCGCCCGCGCGACCGCCTGGCGGATCCACCAGGTCGCATAGGTCGAGAACTTGTAGCCCCGGCGCCAGTCGAACTTCTCGACGGCCCGAATCAAGCCCAAGGTCCCCTCCTGGATCAGGTCGAGGAAGGGCAGGCCCTGGTTGCGGTAGTTCTTCGCGATCGAGACGACGAGGCGGAGGTTCGACTGGATCATCCGCTGCTTCGCGTCCTCGTCGCCGCGCTCGATCCGCTTCGCGAGCTCGACCTCCTGCGGCGCGGTCAAGAGCGCGTGCCGGCCCGCCTCGCGGAGGAAGAGCTGGAGCGCGTCGGTGGTCGTCTCGTAGGAGAGCTGCTGGACGAGCGGCGGCGGCGCCGGCTCGCGCTCCTTCTCCTCGACGACCTCGATCCCGCGCTGGTCGAGCTCGCGGTAGAGCGCGTCGACCTCGAGCGGCTCCAGCGGATGGAGCTCGAGGAACTCGGCGAGATCGGCCTGCCGGATCGAGCCGGTCGGCTCCGCAGCCTCGATGAGACCGCGGAGCTCCTCGTTCTCGAGGACGCTCTCGATCAAGTCGACCATGCCGCGCCGATTAATTCCCTCGTCGTTAGAAATGTCAAACCCTGCCTTGGGGCGTCCAACCCTACCCGAGAGCGCATGCTCTGTCATTCCGGGGCCGGTGGAGGTGGCGGAGGCGGCGGCGGCGGAGCGGGCGGCGTCGTCGGTGGAGGCGGCGGGGGTGGGGGAGGAGGAGGCGGAGGCGGCGGAGGCGGAGGCGGCGGAGGAGGCGGCGAGGCCGGAGGCGGCGGCGGCGGCGGAGATGCGGGCCTCGTCGTCGTGGTCGTGGTCGTCGCAGCCGGAGGCGTGTAGGCCGGCGGCGTGTACGACGGCGTCGTCGACTGGTAGTAGCCGCCCGACACCGCCGAGCCGTGGTCGTACGCGCTCGGGAAGCTCTCGACCGGCACGTTCGCGAGGGCCTCCGACATGAAGTCGTGCCAGATCGAAGCGGGAATCGTGCCGCCGAAGACGGCCGCGTAGCCCTCGATGTACTGCATCGAGAGCTCGCGGTGCGGATAGCCGACCCACACGCACGTGACGAGCTGCGGCACGTAGCCGCAGAACCAGGCGTCCTGGTAGTTCTCGGCCGTTCCCGTCTTGCCCGCGGCCGGCCGGCCGATGTTCGCCGCCGTCCCCGTCCCGTGCGTGATCACGCCCTGGAGCACGGCCGTGACGAGGTCGGCGGTATTGGCCGAGATGACGCGGAAGCCGACGCCTCCGCCGCCCAGGTACTTGCCGTCGGCGGCACGCACGAGCTCGAGCGACTGCGGGTGGTGCTTGATCCCGTGCGCGGCGAACGTGCCGTACGCCGAGGTCATCTCGAGCGGCGACACCGGGTTCGTGCCGAGCGTGATCGAGCAGACGGGCTGGAGCGGCGACTCGATGCCGACCCGGCGCGCCCATTTCGCGACCTGGTCGGGCCCGACCTTGAGCGCGAGCTGGGCGAAGATCGTGTTCACCGAGTACGCGGTCGCGTCGATCAGGCTCATCGTCCCGGCCGACTCGTCGGCTGAGTTGTGCACGTCCCAGGGCTGGTTGTTCGTCTCGCAGCGCGGATCGGTGATGAGGAGCGAAGGGGGCCCGTTGAACGTCGACGAGAGCGAGATCCCGTTCTCGATTGCCGCCGTCAGCGTGAACGGCTTGAAGGCGCTGCCCGCTTGGCGGCGGCCCTGGGAGGCGAGGTTGAACTGAAGGCGCTCGCCGCTCGGCACGTCGACCGCCATGGCGCGGATCTTCCCGCTCCGCGGGTCGATCGCGACCAGCGCGGCCGCCGGGTCGGTCTTCGTCCGTAGGTGGTCCTTCATCGCCTGCTGGGCGGCCTGCTGGAGCTGCGGGTCGATCGTCGTCTTCACGCGCAGGCCGCCGCTGCGGACGCGGCTCGCGCCTAAGTAATGGACGAGCTGCTGCTCGACGTACTGGAAGAAGTACGGCTGCCGGATCCGCGTGTAGATGCTTCCGGGCTCGAGACCGAGGGGCTGTCGCACCGCGTAGCGGAGCTGCCCCGGCCTGATGTAGCGCGAGGCGGCCATCGCGCTGAGGACCTCGTTCCGCCGCCGGAGCGCCACGCTCGGCCGGTGCAGCGGGTCGTAGACCGAGGGCGCCTGCGGGAGGCCGGCGAGGAGCGCCGCCTGCGCGAGGCTGAGCCGCCGCGCGCTGCGCGAGAAGTAGGTCTGGGCGGCCGCCTCGATGCCGTACGCGTGGTTGCCGTAGTAGACCTGGTTCAGGTACGTCGTCAAGATGCGGTTCTTCGACCAGGAGGCGCTGAGCCGCAGCGCCATGCACGCCTCCCGCAGCTTCCGCTCCAGCGTGCGCTGGTCGTTCCCGATGTAGAGGTTCCGGACGAGCTGCTGCGTGATCGTCGAGCCGCCCTGGGCGAAGGTGCCCTTCTGGAGGTCGGTGAGCGCCGCGCGCAGGATGCCCCGGTAGTCGAGGCCGCCGTGCTCGTAGAACCGCCGGTCCTCGATCGCCACCGTCGCCTTCGGGATCCACTTCGTCATCTCGCGCAGCTGGAGCGGCTGGCGGTTCCGCGACGACGGGATCGAGCCGAGCAGCGAGCCGTCGGAGGCGAAGACGAACGAGTTCTCGCCGATGCGGAGCGGGCGGAGCCGGTTCAGCGAGCACGTCGACTTCACGGCCGCCTGGCCGCCGAACGCGGCTGCGACGGCGACGGCTCCGATGACGACGAGCGGGAAGATCAGGAGCGCGAGCGCGAACCGGTGCGGAACGCGGCTCGCCTGCTGGCGACGGCGCAGCCGGCGGCGGCGGATGCGCGGCGGCAGGTCGTCGTCGGGCGTCGGCGGCGCCCAGCCGCCGTTCCCGCCTCCGTTGCCGCCGTTCCCGTTCGGCGGGCTGCCGTTCCGGTGCGCGCCGTTCGTGGCGGCGATCCGGGGCAGCGCCGCGCCGGCGCCGGCGCCGTCCTGGAGCTTCTTCTGCGCGCGCCTGCGGCCGAAGTGCGCGTAGGCGGCCTGGCGCTGCGCGTCCGTGAGGACCCAGCGCCGTCCGCGCTGCGAGCGAGCGCGCGGGAACGTGCGCCGCAGCCAGACGTTGAGCGTGCTCGGATGGATCCCGAGCTCCGCTGCGAGCTCGGCGGGTGTCTGCTTGCGCTGCGGCGTGGGCGTCTCGCTCGTCTGAAAGACCCGGCGGACGCCGGGCCTCACTCGAATCTTTCCACAGGGCTTCTGGTTACACCAGCGGAGCCGAATGCACGATAACGGGCGTTATGTCAAGTCGGGGCGTGGATGCGATGGCCGCTCCCGTCCCCCGCGCGGGTTTTCCACAGACTCCTCCACAGGCTGCAAGAAAGGCTGTGAAAATGTGGAAAAAAGAAAAGTTCGCAAATTGCGACCACTGCCTGTCCGGCAGGGTTGCATGGCCCCTTGCGCCTCCCTAGAGTGCTGCTTGCGCCGAGCACGGAGCGCAAGTAGGTCGAAACCGAACCTGAGGGCCGTACGAGAAGGCCGCAAGGCCAAGGCGGAAGGTCAGTAGGGACGGTGGACGAAAGCGCAACCGGCTCGGCGAATCTTTTTGGTCCGATTCAGGTAAGAGCGCGGGCATGACCTCTGCGCTCGGGGACCGCGTCCGCGACTGGTGGCGCTTCGCATTCGCCTCGACGGCTGCTCGCTCGCGCGCGTCGCGCGACATCCTCTCGGCTCGCTCGGAGCTCGCGCGGCTCCGCGCGGAGTTCCGGCGGACACAGCTCGAGCTCGGCGGCGCCGCCTACCGCGAGGATGCGGCCGAGACGGAGCGGCTCCGCACGCGGATGCGCGAGCTCGAGGAGCGCGCCCGCACGGTCGAGCGGGCCACGCACCGCGCAGTCGGCGAGGCCGAGCGGCAGGTCGGCGAGGAGCGGCTCGCGATCCAGCCGACCGAGATCGTCCCACGTCCGCCCGAGTAGGATCCCCGCGTGCACCTGCGGCCTCCGAGCATCGCGCGAGGCGTCTCCGCCTTCCTCTGGGCCGTAGGGTTCGGCCTCTTCATCTGGCTCGGGCTCGTCGGGATCGGCATCTCCCACGCGCTCTCGGTGATCCTCGCCTTCCTCTCCTTCGGCGCGATCTTCCTCTTCGTTCGGATCTTCGGCGACGAGGAGCTTCGTCAGCCGAGGTCGCGCGGCGAGAGCCGATGATCGCCGACTAGAGCACCGACGAGGAGCCGCGCCAACCGCCCGCCGAGTGCCTCCTCGAGGCGCGCGTAGGCGTGCGGACGGGCGGCGTCGCGGTGGTCGAGCGCGGCGCAGTGCTCGAGGAGGAGCATCGCCCCACGCTCGCTCGAAGCCCGGTGTGGTGCGGCTGCGGCCATGTCCTTCTCCTATCGACGGAGCCGGGCGCGCCGCTCATCCCTGACACGAGCGAGCCGCCCCGGAGGGCGGCTCGTCTGAGGATGCAGCTGCGCTTATTCGGGTGGTGGAGCGCCGCGGCGCGCGCCCGCGTACTCTCGATCTGCAGGCCTCGTGGCCGCCCGCTCGGCGGTCGTCGGCTCGTCGGCCGCGGTCCGATCCACGGCCGGCGGCGGAGTGGCCGCGCGACGGCGGGCCGGGGTCTCGCGAACGACAGGGCCGGCCGTGTCGAACGTGAAGCCGAAGACGAGGCCCGTGCCGAACGCGAACACCGGGACGTACTTCATGACGTCGTTCAGCACGCCGCGCACGTGGATGTCGCTCGACCACGCGAGCACGTGCCGGTGCAGCCAGGCGTTGTGCGGCTCGCCGGCGACGATCACCCACAGGCAGACGATCGCGACCGGCACGAAGGCGAAGAGGAAGAACGACGCCGACAGGCGCGGCATCCCCCACTTCGTCCAGCCGCCGAGGAGCTGCGACAGCGCCATGACGAGGCCGGCGCCGGCGAGCACGCCCATGATCGCCCAGTAGCCACCCTCGTGGTGGTTCGAGAACTGGCTGGCGAGCCAGATCAGGAAGCCGGCGACGGCCGCCGCGAGCAGCGTCGTCGTGGCTCGGGTCATTCCATACATGCGTATCACCTCGTACGGGTAACGCCCCGGCCCGAGGTTCGGTTACTGAAGATCGAGCCGGCGGGCGTCGAAGCTCGCGGAGTAGAGCTCGGCCTGAAAGGCATCAAGGGTCAGCGCCGCGTCCTCGGCGAACACGTGTGCGACCACCCCCACCTCGGGGTCGTTGAAGAAGGGCAGATCGACGTGCGGCCGCGAGACGAGGTTCACCGACGTACGCCCGCAGGCGGGGCAGCGCACCGCGATCCCGAGCGAGCCGTCACCGGGCGCGAGCACCGCGAAGGCCGACGGGAACACCGGCCGCGCCCGCTCCTCCGGGTAGCAGAAGAAGCTCCAGGGCCACTCCCCCGCCTCGAGCCGCCGGAGCGCCTGGTCGCCGAGCTCGGCCGCTGCCGGCTCGAGTCGCGCCGTCATGAGGTTCAGGAAGCGGCCGGCGGCGAGGCCGAGCGGTGCCCAGTCGAGCTCGTCGTGCGCGACGAGCCCGTCGTGGTCGTCCCCGCAGACGCACGAGAAGCGGACGCGGTAGACGGCCGGATGCACGGGCCCGGGCAGGCGCTCGAGCTCGCGGAAGGACGACAGGCACACGCGCGACTCGCCCCGGGACGGGCAGGCGAAGGTGTAGCGGGTGGTCAGCGCGTCGTACACGGTGCCCGTTCTAATCGGCTGCCCGGACGGCGCCTAAACCCCCTTTGCGGCATGTGTTGCTAGTACTCGATCAGGGCGTGCAGGTCGTACTTGGAGAGCCGCTCGCGGCCCTCGAGGAAGGTCAGCTCGATGATGAACGCGCAGCCCACGACCTCGCCGCCGAGCGACTCCACGAGGCCGGCGATCGCCTCGACGGTCCCCCCGGTCGCGAGGACGTCGTCGTGGATCAGCACGCGCGCGCCTCGGCCGATCATCTCGGGATGCAGCTCGAGCGCGTTCTGGCCGTACTCGAGCGCGTAGGTCGCGCTGACCGTCTCCGGTGGCAGCTTCCCGGGACGCCGCGCCGCGACGAAGCCACAGCCGATCTCGCGCGCGATCGCCGCGCCGAGGATGAAGCCGCGCGCCTCGGCGCCGAGGACGAGGTCGGGCTCCTTCGTCTTCCCCCACGCGCCGAGGGCCTCGATCGTCTCCTGCAACGCCTCCCGGTCGGCGAGCAGCGGCATGATGTCGCGGAAGACGACCCCCTTCTGCGGGAAGTCCGGGACGTCGCGAACCTTGGCCTTGAGGTCGACGGCCATGTCAGGCCGGGACGAGCTGCCGCAGCTCGCGCCAGAAGAGGAGCAGCGTGAGCTCCTGCGCGAGCTCAGCGAGCTCCTGTAGGTCCTCCATCCCCGTCTTGCGCCGCTCCGGGTTGCGCGCGCGGAGGGCGGGTGCGACGACCGCCTCGAGCAGGCCCGCCTCGCGGGTCGCGGCGGTGCGGAAGGCCCGCAGGTGGCGCGGCGCGATGCCGAACTGCGCGAGCCGCGCGCAGGCGAGCGCGATATCGACGTCACCCTCACCGTAGAGCTTCTCGCCCTCGTCCGAGCGCGGCTCGAGGAGCCCGTAGTCCTCGAGCTCGCGCGCCAGCTCTCCGCTGATCCCGGCGCGCCGGCAGAGCTCGCCGAGGTCGAGGTCCTCCTCGCGGCCGAGCCCGAGCGGCCGCGAGCGCCGGCGGTCCTTGCCGCCGGAGGGCGAGGCGAGCTCCTGGCGGATCACCCGCAGCGGCAGGAACTCGTCGCGCTGGAGGCGCAGGATCGTCTCCAGGCGCTCGACGTCCTCCTCGCTGAAGAGCCGATAGCCGCCCCGCGTGCGCCGCAGCGCCAACAGACCCTGGTCCTCGAGGTAGCGGATCTTCGAGATCGAGATGTCCGGAAACTCCTCCTTGAGGCGCGAGCAGACCGAGCCGATCGTGAGCAGGCGCCTGGAGGTGGTGGGGGCTTCGGTGACGCTCATTTCAGGAGGAACATGAGCCGGTACTTGCCGATCTGGAGCTCGTCGCCGTCGTTCAGCTCCGCCGACTCGATCCGGTGCCGGTTGAGAAAGGTTCCGTTCAGACTGCCCAAGTCCTCGATCACGAAGGTGCCGTCGCGCTGCGTCAGCACGGCGTGCTTGCGCGAGACGGTGACGTCGTCGAGGAAGATCTCGCAGTCGGGCGAGCGGCCGATCGTCGTGCGCTCACCCTCGGGATGGAAGGTCTCCCCCGCCCTGCCGCCACCCGAGCGGACGACGAGCGCCGGCCCCTTGACGCCGAGGTCCTCGAGGATCTCGGCCGCGTCGTCCTCCCGGTCGTCGAGGGTGTAGGCCATCGTCGTCTCGGCGCCGCCGTCGCGCACGAGGAGCGCGCCACACTTCGCGCAGTAGTTCGCGGCCTCCGAGTTCTGGAAGCCGCACTCGGGGCAGTAGACGTGGGTCATTCCGGGTTCGGCGGCGGCGCCTTCGCGGCGAGGATGTCCGTCAGCCGGTCGACGTCGACGTCCTCGAGCACGCTCTTCCCGCCCGACTCCCGGAGCCGTGCGACGAGCTCCGTCCGGAGCATGTCGATGTAGCCGTGGAGCATGCGGCGCCGGAACGACACCTCGCGCTCCTCGTTCTGGTAGCTCTCGATGAGGCCTTTGAGCTCTTCGTCCGAGAGCGAGGCGAGATCTGGGAAGGCGTCGGCTTCCACGGCCCTCCCAGTAAAGCAGCCCGGAGGGCCAGGGGTCAACCTCAGGTTTAGAGTCTAGGGTCTGGCGGCGGCCGGCTCGGTCTCCCCCGCCATGATCTCCCGGACGAGCTCGCGCAGCTCCTGCTCGAGCTCCCGCGACTCCTCGCGCGTCCTGCCCTCGGCGTAGAGGTGGACGACCGGCTCGTCGGGGTCGGGAAGCACTTGCGCCCAGCCGCGCTCGTCGAAGACCTTGATCCCGTCGAGGGTGTCGACGTCCCGGTCGCGCAGGCGCTCGGTGAGGACCCGCATCACGAGCCCCTTCATCGCCCATGGGCACGGGAGGTCGTCGTGGACGAGCGTCGGCGCCGGCAGGTCGGAGACGAGCGCCGACAGCGGCTGCTCGACCGGCGCGAGCAGCTCGAGCAGCTTGCACAGGCTCGCGACCGCGTCGTAGGCGGGCAGGAACTCCGGGAAGACGTAGCCGCCGCCGACCGCACCGGCGAAGATGACGTCCTGCTCCGCCGCCGCGCGCGTGAGGTCGGCGAGCGAGGCCGGCGTGCGCACGACCTCGAGGTCGCTGTCCCGGACGAGCTCGTCCACCTGGCTCGTGACGGTGACCGGGAAGGCGAGCTTGCCGCGGCGGCCGTTCGAGCCGATCAGGCGCAGGAAGAGGAGGAGCGTCTGCTCGACCGGGATCTCCTCGCCGCGCTCGTCGACGAGGTACAGGCGCTCGCCGGCGCGGTCGAAGACGACGCCGAGGTCGGCCCCGACGGCGGGGACGAGCCGCTTCGTGTGGGCGATCGACTGCTCGAGGCGCTCGCCGGGCCCCGGCTCCTCCCGCTCGGTCGCGAATGCGTGCGCGGAGACGGCCTCGACGCCGAGCGGCCCGAGGACGAGCGGGAGCACGAACGACGCCGCCGAGTACCCGTAGTCGACCACGAGCTGGAAGCCGCGCTTCCGGATCGCCTCCACGTCGAGGCCCGAGAGCAGATCCTGGGCGTAGCTCTCGCGCACGCGCGCCGGGTAGCTGATCGTGCCGACCTCGTCGTAGGGGACGCGGCGGAACTCCTGGCGCGTGTAGTGCTTCTCGATCTCCTTCTGGAGCGACGGCGTGAGCTGGATCCCCGGATGCTCGAAGAAGCGGATCTGGACGACCTCGGGATCGACCGGGCTCGTGCCGACGTGGAAGCCGACGTCGTAGCCGTGCGTCTTCAGGAGGTGGCGGCTGACGGCGGCCGGCAGGACGCGCAGGTCGGCGACGTTCACGCCGGTCGAGTTGAGGCCGGAGATCATCGCCCGCTTGAGCATCCGGCAGGCGGCGGGCGACTCGCGGCTCGCGACGACGCGGGTGTTGCGCTTCAGCGCCGTCCCGAGCGCGATCGCGAGCCGGACGGCGGTCTCGGCCGTGACGTCGACGTTCACGAGGCCGGCGACGCCGTCCTTGCCGAAGAGCCGCGCGGACGCGCGGGACTCCCAGATCAGGCTCTCGAAGATCTGCGAGCCGGACTCGACCTCCTTGTAGGGGTAGATGCGGACGCCCTGCGCGATGACGCTCTCGGCGCCGATGACGACGTCGTCGCCGATCGCGACGCCCTCCTGGATCCGCACGTGCCGGCGTATATCGCAACGGCGGCCGATGATCGCGCCCTCGACGACCGCGCTCTGGCCGATGTAGGTCGCCGCGTCCACCACCGACCGGGCGGTGCGCGCGCCCTCGCGCAGCGTCACGCTCGTCTCGAGCACGGAGTACGGCCCGACCGAGGCCTCGGGCGAGACGTTGCAGTAGTTGCCGACGAAGGCCGGCCCCTCGACCCGATCGAGATTCTCGATGTCGATCCCCTCCCCCACCCAGATGTTCCCGCGCAGGCGGAGGCCGGGGACGTTCAGGCGCACGCGCTCGTCGAGCGCGTCGAAGTTCGCCTGCCGGTACTGGTCGAGGTTGCCGATGTCCTGCCAATAACCCTCGCAGACGTAGCCGTAGATCGGGCGGCCCATCTCGAGCAGCAGGGGGAAGAGCTCCTTCGAGAAGTCGTACGGCCGGTCTGTCGGCACGTGGCGAAGCACCTCCGGCTCGAGCACGTAGATGCCGGTGTTGATCGTGTCCGAGAAGACCTGGCCCCAGGAGGGCTTCTCGAGGAAGCGCTCGACCTTGCCGTCCTCGTCGGTGACGACGATCCCGAACTCGAGCGGGTTGTCGACCGACTTGAGGCCGATCGTGACCGCGGCGCCCTTCTGGCGGTGGAAGGCGACGAGCGCGCCGAGGTCGATGTCGCAGAGAGCGTCGCCCGAGATGACGAGGAAGGTCTCGTCGAGACGGTCGCTCGCGAGGCGGACCGAGCCGGCGGTGCCGAGCGGCGACTCCTCGACGGAGTACTCGATCGCGAGCCCGAGCGAGTCCCCGTTCCCGAAGTAGCTGCGGATCGCCTGCGGCAGGAAGGCGACGGTGACGATCACGTCCTCGAACCCGTGCTCGCGGACGAGCTCGAGGATGTGCTCCATGCACGGCTTGCCGACGATCGGCACCATCGGCTTCGGCTGGTTCGAGGTCAGCGGGCGCAGGCGCGTGCCCTCGCCGCCGGCCATCACGACGGCCTTCACGACGTCTTCACCTCGCGGCGGGCCTTCGCGAGGTAGCCGGCCATGGCGGCCGCGGCGATCGCCACCCCGGCCCAGAAGATCCAGAGCGGCCAGCGGTCGCCGTGGTGCGTGACCATGACGAAGGCGAGCGACGCGTAGAGCAGCCAGGTGGCGATCTTCCCGGCGAGGTTCACCGCGAGCTCGTAGCCGCGCTCCACGACGAGCCTGTACCCGGCGATGAGCGCGACGTCACGCGCGGGGATCACGAGCGCGGCCCAGGGCAGGCGGCCGGCGTGCCAGAGGAGGATCACGGCGGCGTCGATCATGAGCCGGTCGGCGAGCGGGTCGGCCACCTTGCCGAACTGCGACTCGACGCGCCAGCGGCGCGCGAGGAAGCCGTCGATCTGGTCGGTGATCGCGGCGACGCCGAAGACGATCGCCGCCGGCCAGCTGTGGCCCTGGTCAGAGGAGAGGACGAGAGCGACGAAGACCGGGATGAGCGCGAGCCGAGCGAGCGTCAGCGCGTTCGGCAGCTGCGCGAGCGGCGCGGGAACGGCTCGGGTCGCCATCCGGGGCAAGGATAGTCCTGCTCGAGCGCGGGAAGCGGCCGCCGCACGGAAGGAGACGTTGAACGGCAATGGCCGGAACAGAAGCGGTGCGTATCGATTCCGAGCGGAGTGACGTCGCAGGGTCCTCGTTTCAGGTTGCGCGCGCGAACTACGCGCGCGCGTCATTCAGCCGGAGCAGTCGATGGTTACTGGGTGTTCAGCAGATCGAGCGCGTCCCAACTGCGCCACTCTCTCACGGGGATGTCAGTGGCCGCTTCGGCGGCTTCGCGCTCCTCGGGCGTACCGCCACGCCAGTGCGGATGAACGATCGTCTGCCAGTCGGCGAGCGGGATCCCTATCTGTTTCGCGAACGCGTCCGCCTCCGGCGAGCGCCGCTGGCCGTCAGGTAGTCGCTTTGTGAACGTGCCGACCCGGTAGACGCGACGCAGCGGCGCCGCCTCACCGCGTGCCTTCCGCTCAGCCTCCTCCTCGCGACGGATCGCGAGCAGCCGCGGCAGATACTCAACGATTGCGAGATCGCCGCGGCGAGCCTGCCGCTCGGCGCGCTTCCCCTTACCCTTCGGCTTCCTCCGAACGGACACTTCGTAGTGCTCGTCCCGGACGCGCGGGACGACGATGTTGCGCCAGGCCGCGAGCGCCAGGATCGTGAAGTGCCCTAAAAGGTTCGCGAGATCCTCGACCGGCTCGCCGTCGAGTTCCCGGCCGAATACCGGCACGCCTGAGAGTGCCGGCCAGCCGAGCTCCCGCACGCCAGGCGGGCCGATCATGGTCGTACCTAGGAACGCTCCGCGCTTGTGGTGGACGATGAAACCGACCTGTCCACGGTCCTCATACCAGCGCTCCGGGCCGAGCACGATTCGCTCGATCCCCTGCTGGCCGCCGAGCTGGACGCGCGCGATGTGGTCGAGGACGAAGTGCCGTCGTTCGCGGATGTCGTCGATGAACACCTGCGCAAGCTCTGGTTCAGCGCGGATCCGCATCGCCTCGATCAGGCGCCGGTTGGCGTGGCGCGGGTACAGATAGCTGTTCGGGTTCAACGGCAGCTCGCGCAGGAGTTCAGGCACCTGCATCAGCGGTTCGAGGCTCTCCGCGATCGTGATGAGCAGCTCGGCGCCGTGATCGCGGGAAACCGTCTCGGCACGGCCGCCGAGGTAGATGCCCTGCCGCTCGACACACTCACTGACCCAGGTGAGCTTCTGCCACGCCTCAACCAGCTGCTGAATCCGGTACAGCAGCTCCTCGTCGAGCTCGAAAAGCTCCACGATCAGTGCCGCTGTGTCACGCGCACGCGAGCTGTGGTACCACCATCCCCACGGCAGCTTCTCGCGTAGATGCCGGGCGTCCTCTGCGAACTCGCGAACGTGGCGCGCTGCTGCGTAGATCGCCTCGTCCTGCATCTCTCCTTCGAACCGCTGGATCGCGCCGCAAACCGAGATCACCATCAGCGTCTCGTGTCGAACCGGTTTCGTCCCGTCCGGGAGAGGCATGGCGTGTGGCCCCTCGTCGGCGACAAGGTCGACGAACTCGTCCCCGCGTTCGCGCCGAAGTAGCCCGATCTCCGCAGCGAAATCGAAGACGAGCTTCAAGAACGCTTGGTCGAGCGGATCGACCTGCGAGAAGCCGGCCTCAAAGTCGCGCATCGACCGCTCATAACCTGCACGTGCAAGGAACCGGAGAAGCGGCGAGTGCCCGCCGGCAGCTTGGCTGCGAGCCAGCGCCTCTTCCCATTCGACCGCCTCTGCGTCCTCCAAAAGCTCGGCGAACAGGGAGCCCTCCTCGACCTCGCCTGTCTCCCCATACACCTCGAACTCGGCCATCAGCACCTTCTGAGCCTCCGGGTCGAGGTCGAGCACCCGTTCGACCGCAAGTCTCAGCAGGGCACTCTCTTCGAAACTTCGAGACTGTGTCCGGCGCTCGTCTGGCGGCAGAGAGTCGAGGTACTCGCTGATGAAATCCTGACTGCTACTCATACGGTCATCTTCGCAATGCGCGCGGGCTTGGTCACCGGCAACTAGGGCGACCGTCCACGTATGTGCGGATCACCGCCCGATGCCTTACATCAAACGTCCCGCGAGCCCCAGCGGGCCAATGCTTCGACGACCGGGAGCAGAGCGCGGCCGCCGTCGGTGACGCGGTACTCGACGAGCGGCGGCCGGGCGTCGACCACCCGCCGCTCCAGCACGCCCGCCTGCTCCAGCTCGACCAGCCGCGTGGCCAGCGTCGCCGGCGGGATCGGGCCCAAAGCCTGGCGGAACTCGTTGAAGCGCATCGCGCCGTCGTAGGAGGCGTAGAGGATCGAGATCGTCCAGCGGCGCTCGAGGAGGTCCGCCGCGCGGCGGACCTCCTCGGGGACCGGTCTACACCGCCTGCAGCGCATCGGCGCGCGCCGGCTCCAGGGCGACCGACAGCACTTCGTCCAGCGTCATAACCGGATGGAACGTGAGCTCCTCGCGCACGTCCTCGGGCACGTCCTCGAGGTCGGCGCGGTTCCGCTCCGGGATGACGACGTCGGTGAGCCCGGCGGCGTGCGCGGCGAGCACCTTCTGCTTCAGGCCGCCGATCGGGAGCACGCGGCCCTGGAGCGTCACCTCGCCGGTCATGCCGACTGTGTGCTTCACGGGCCGGTCGGTGAGGAGCGACGCGAGCGCGGTCGTCATCGTGATGCCGGCGCTCGGGCCGTCCTTCGGGATCGCGCCCGCCGGGACGTGCACGTGGAACGAGCGCTCGTCGAAGTCGCTCTCGTCGATGTCCAGCTCCGCCGCATGGGAGCGAACCCACGAGAGGGCGATCCGCGCCGACTCCTTCATCACGTCGCCGAGCTGGCCGGTCAGGACGAGGGGCTCCTTGCCCTTCATGGCCGTGGCCTCGATGAACAGGACGTCGCCGCCCGTGCCCGTGACGGACAGGCCCGTCGCCACACCCGGTACCGCCGTCCGCTCGGCCGCCTCCTGGAAGAAGCGCTGCCGGCCGAGCGCGTCGCGGACGAGGTCGAGGTCGACCGCGACCGGCGCCGCGAGCTCGGAGGCGACGATCTTCGTCGCGACCTTGCGCAGGATCTTCCCCAGCTCGCGCTCGAGCTGGCGGACGCCGGCCTCGCGGGTGTACTCGGGGACGACCGCCTTCAGGACGTCATCGCCGATCGTCGCCTCGTCGGCGCGGAGGCCGTTCCGCTCCAGCTGCCGCGGCCAGAGGTACCCGCGCGCGATCGCGATCTTCTCGTCGACGGTGTAGCCGTCGAAGCGGATGACCTCCATCCGGTCGAGGAGCGGCCCCGGAATCGTCTCGGCGATGTTGCCGGTGGCGATGAAGACGACCTCGGAGAGGTCGAGCTCGACGTCGAGGTAGTGGTCGCGGAACGAGTGGTTCTGCGCCGGGTCGAGCACCTCGAGCAGGGCCGCCGACGGGTCGCCGCGCCAGTCGGCGCCGACCTTGTCGACCTCGTCGAGCATGATCACCGGGTTCATCGTCCCCGCGTCGCGGAGCGCGCGCACGAGGCGGCCGGGGAGCGCGCCGATGTAGGTGCGGCGGTGACCGCGGATCTCCGCCTCGTCGCGGACGCCGCCGAGCGACATGCGCACGAACTCGCGCCCGAGCGCGCGGGCGATCGACTCGCCAATCGACGTCTTCCCGGTGCCGGGAGGCCCGATCAGCGTGAGGATGGCGCCGGAGCGGCGGTCCTCCTGGATGCCGCGCTCCTCGCGCAGCTTGCGGACGGCCAGGTACTCGACGATGCGCTCCTTAACGTCGTCGAGGCCCGCGTGGTCGGCGTCGAGGACCTCCCGCGCGTGCACGGGGTCGAGCCGCTCCTCGGAACGCTTCGACCACGGCACGGAGACGAGCCAGTCGAGGTACGTGCGGATCATCGAGGACTCGCCGGAGGAGTCGCCCATGCGGTCGAGCCGGCCGACCTCGCGCTCGGCCTGCTCGCGCACGGCCTCGGGCATGCCGGCCTCCTCGATCTTCCGCCGGTACTCGTCGGCGACCGACGCGTCGTCGTCGCCGAGCTCCTTGCGGATCGACTCCATCTGCTTGCGCAGGATGTACTCGCGCTGCTGGCGCTGGGCTCCGGACTCGACGTCGTCGCGGATGCGCTGACGCACCTGGAGCTCGGCGAGGCGCTCGCGCTGGAGCCGCAGGGCGAGCTGGAGCCGCTCGACGACGTCGACCGTCTCGAGCAGCTCGACCTTCTGCTGGAAGGTGATGTCGGGCGCGTAGGCGACGGTGTCGGCGAGCGTGCCGACCTCGGTGATCGAGCGGACGAAGGCCGAGATGCGGCCGTCGTCGCCGCGCAGCTCGAGGATCTCCTCCACGACGGCGCGGTACTCGCGCTCGAGGTCGCGCGTGCGCGCGTGCGGCGGCTCTTCGTCGGGCCGCTCTTCGACTTCGACGCGCAGCCGGCCGCGCGCATCGGTGTGCGCGGCGCCGGCGATGCCGCGGTGCAGGCCCTCGAGCGAGACGGCACGGCCCCCGCCCGGGAGCCGGACGCTCTCTGCGACCTCGGCGACGGTGCCCACCTTGGCGTAGGCGTTCTCGTGCTGCGGGACGAGCAGCACGCGGTCCTCGTCGCCGACGTCGATCGGCAGGGTCACGTTCATGTTGGGGAAGACGACGACGTCTTCGAGTGGTACGAGGAGCAGGGTGCTCAAGAATCCTCCTTGGTGGTTCGGTTCTGCATAGTAGCTACAACGATTGAAGCGGAGATCGCCGTCCCCGAGCCGTTGATAGCGTGGCCCGGTGGCTGAGCCGCTGACCCTGCCGGGGTTCGTCGACGCCCACAGCCATGCCTTCCAGCGCGCGCTCCGTGGGCGCGCCGAGGGTGGCGACTTCTGGGCCTGGCGCGAGCTGATGCTCGAGCTCGCGGGGAGGCAGACGCCCGAGTCGGTGCGCGCCGAGTACGAGGCGATCTACGCCGAACTGCGGGCCGCCGGCTACACAGCGGTCGGCGAGTTCCACTACCTCGGCGAGCCGGAGACCCGCGCCGCGGTCGAGGCCGCGCGCGCCGCGGGCATCGAGATCGTGCTGCTGCTCGCCGCGTACGCGCGCGGCGGGCTCGAGCGCTTCCGCCAGCCCTCGGTGCTCGACTACCTGCGCCAGGTCGAGGGGCTCCGCGCCGAGGGCGTCGCGGTCGGGGTCGCCCCCCACTCCGTGCGCGCCTGCCCGCCGGACTGGCTCGAGGAGATCGCGCGCTACGCCGAGCGCGAGCGCCTGCCGCTCCACGTCCACGCCGACGAGCAGCCGCGCGAGATCGACGAGTGCCTCGCCGAGCACGGCGTCCGGCCGATCGAGCTCCTCGCGGGCGCGGGCTGCCTGTCGCCGCGCACGACGGTCGTCCACGCCACGCACGCGACCGACCGCGAGCTCGACCTCGTCGCCGACGCGGGCGCGCGGATATGCCTCTGCCCCACGACCGAGGCGAACCTCGGCGACGGCTTCGCGCCGGTGGAGCGGATCTGCGAGCGCGGGATCGGCATCTGCATCGGCTCGGACTCGAATGTGCGCATCGACCCGCTCGAGGAGCTCCGGGAGCTCGAGGGAATCGCACGCCGCGCGAGCGGGAAGCGGAACGTGCTCTCGACCGAGCGGCTGCTCTGCTACGGCGCCGACGAGGGCGCGGGGGCGCTCGGGCTGGAGCGGTGGGACGACGTCCGCGTGGACCTCGACCACCGCTCGCTCCGCGGGCTCGCCGACGGCGACGTCTTCTCGGCGCTCGTCTTCGGCTGCTCGGCCGACGTGCTCAGCAGCGGGTGAGCCGACCCGCCAACACCGCGGTCCAGCACGCCGTCCGCCAGAGGTAGGCGCGCGAGGCGGCGCGGCCGTAGCGCCCCCACGCGCCGTTATACGAGAGATATGCGCCGGCGGCGGGCTCGGGCTTCGCGGGCTCGATCTGCGTGCCCTCGCTCCACTCGTTGTAGCTCGTGATCGTGACGAGGTCGGGCTCGGCGCGGAGCGCGGAGATCCACATCGCGTCGTAGGTGAGCCCGTTGCGGCGCGGCTTCACGCGCGGGTCGCCGGTCGCGCGGGCGGCGTCGTAGCCCGGCCCGACCGACGGCGCGCAGAGCAGCCCGGCGCGGTGCGCCTCCTCGCAGAGCCGTCCGAAGGAGCTACCTCCGTTCTCGAGGACGTCGTAGGTGTAGACGCCGGTGAAGCCGCCGAGCTTCGCGAAGCCGACGAGCGTCGTCTGCGCGAACATCCGGACTCCGGCGAGGGTCGAGTTCAGCTGCGCCCAGTCCGCCGCCGGGAAGTCGAGCGGCCGGTAGACGTAGAAGTCCGAGACGCCGAGCGAGCGCAGGTGGGCGACGTCGTCGGCGAGGCTCGCGATCGTCCGGCCGCCGTAGGGCTCGAGGTGGACGGCGACGTCGAGGCCGCGGGCGTGCGCGGCCCGGAGGATCATCGGCAGGCGCACGTCCTCGATCGAGCCCCAGCCCCACCACGAGACGACGACCTGCCGGATCCCGGCGCGGGCGATGTCGCGCATCTGCGCCCGCAGCACCTTCGGGTCGCCGCTCGAGTACGGCCCGCGCGCCGGGTAGTAGTGCGACGCGAGGTCGAGCGGCGGCCGGCGGCCGTTCTGCTGCCAGTGCAGGTAGGCGCCGTCGCGGGCGGCGGTCCCGTACCACGGGTAGTAGAAGATCGCCGCCGTCGGGCGGGCCGCGGCAGCCGGCCCGGCCGCGAGGAGGCCGAGGAGCGCAACAAGGGCAAGAGGTCGGAGGCGCGCCATGCGAAGAGCCGGTTCGGAGGAGGCGCGGCGCATCCTCTCATCGCCGGCGGGCGACTACCAGTCGTCTTCGGGCGCGTCCGCTTCGGGCCGGTCCCGACGCAGGCGCCAGATCGCCGCGGCGCAGAGGCCGGCGAGGACCGGGACGGCGAGCAAGAACCACGCGTCGATGAGCGCCGCGGCGAACCAGAGGACGAGCGCCGCGGTGACGCCCGCGCCTTTCACGAGGCGGGCCTCCTCCGGCGTGAAGTCGAACGAGGGGAGGGAGAAGGTCTCGAGCAAGCGGGTCGTCGGGTCGGTCACGTCATTCCTCCTGGAGCTTCTTGCTCGGTGTGACCGCCCACCGGCGTTGGCGCTTCTCCACGGATCGTCCGCCTCGGCGGCCTTGTCCATCCCTCATCCGGGCGAGAGGCGTTGCCCCCGCTACGCCGTTGCGACGGCCTGGAACGCGTACCAGGAAGGCCGCCGGCTGAGATCCAAGCGCAGCAGCCCGAAGCCGGCCACGTCGTCGTCCTCGACGTTGTAGATCAGGCAGAAGGCGAGCTTGCGGTAGCCCGTGCCCACGCCGTCGGCGGCGTGCAGAGCGTTGGTGACGATCGTCGCCTGCTTCGTCTCGGAGTACTTCGGCACCGGGCCGCCGGACTCGGTCGAGACGATCGGCATCTTCGGCTTTCCATGCGACGCGGCCCACGCGTCGAGGATCGAGCGGACGTTGGTCGTGTCGTAGTAGCCCGCGCCGCCCGAGCCGAAGGTCATGTCCCATGCCGACCAGGATCCGTGCTCGGCCGGGTCGTCGTACAGGTGCACGTTGTAGGCGTCGGTGTAGTTCAGGCCGCCGAGGTCGACGAAGCGCTGCGTCCACGGGATCAAGGCCTGCGAGCCGGAGCCCGTCCAGAGGCCGTCGATGAGCACGGTCGCGGAGGGCGCCACAGCCTTCACAGCGTCATGGAAGGCCTTCAGGTACGGGAGGTAGGCATCCGGCGTCCAGCCGTGGATGTTCACCTCGTTCAGGCACTCGTACATGATCCTGCTGCCCCACTTGGCGGCGAACGAGCTCGCCTGCGAAGCAAGCTGCGACGGCGTCGTCGACCACGGGTACGTGGGATTGCTGCCGAAGATCACGATCGGCGTGATCCCTTGCGCGAGCAGCTTTCCGACGACTGTGTCGGTGGCCGTGCCTCCGTCGACGCGGACGATCTTGGCGCCGAGGGCGACGTCCTGGCCAATCTCGTAGTCCTGGGCGCTCGAGGTGCGGAACACGAGCTTCCAGCCGTTCGCCGTGCCGTAGCGCGGCCACCCGCCGGTCGTCGGGGTCGGCGTCGGCGCGGTAGTGGTGTTGCTCACGGTCACCGAGGAGGTGGCGCGGGCCATCTCGACGTTGTTCGAGTCGTATGCGATCGCGACGAGCGAGTGCGAGCCGTTTGCGAGTGTCGTCGTGTCGAGCACGCCGCTCGGGTCGCCGTTGAACTGGTACGGGGCCTGCTGCTCCGTCCACTTCTTCACGCCGTCGATCAGAAAATCGACGTGCACGATGCCGAACCCACTCGCGTTGGCGAGCCACGTCACCGACCCCGAGATCGTCGAGCCGTTCGCGATCGAGTTCGTGAGGGTGACGACCGGCGAGGGAGTGGGCGTGGGCGTCGCGTTGTTGACAGTCACACCGACCGAGACGCGGCCGAGCTCGTTGCCGGACGAGCCGTAGGCGATCGCGAGCAACGTGTGCGTCGAGTTCGAAAGGGTCGTCGTGTCGAGCTTGCCGTTCGGGTCGCCGTTGAAGTAGTAGGGCGCGTAGGCCTCGCTCCACTGCTTCGTCCCGTCGACGAAGAAGTCGACGCGGGCGATCCCGGTCCCTGTGCTGCTGACGATCCAGGCCACCGAGCCGCTCAGCACCGCGCCGTTCGCGATCGAGGTGGCGAGGGTCACCGACGGCGCCGGAGCGGGCGCAGGCGCGGGAGCAGGAGCGACGACGGCCGTCGGATCGGAGGTCGCGGCGCCCTGCTTCTTCGCGGGGACGGCGGTCACGCGCAGCGTCGAGCCGACGTCCGTGTTCGTGGCGACGTACTTCTGTGCAGTCGCGCCGGCGATGTTCACGCATGAGCTGCCGCTGGTGTTACAGCGGCTCCACTGGTACGTGAAGGTCGTCGGGCCGCCGCCCCACGAGGAGACGTCGGCGGTGAGCGTCGATCCGGCCTGAGGCGTTCCCGTGATCGCCGGCTTCCACGTCCCCGCTCCACTCGCGCCGGCGGTGGTGATCGCGAGAGCGGCGAGGGCAACGACGAGGAAGGTGCGATGCGGGCGGCGCATGCTCCCCTTGGGTTCGGGCGCCTCCGCGGTACCTGCCATCCCTCAAAACGGGTAAATGGATTGTTAAGGAGGAGCCTCAAGTCGGCCCCGGAACAGGTCGATGCGGACGGGAGCGCCGCCTGTTATGGAGCCGATCAGCCCTGAGCTCTGCCTCATCGACCCAGTCCTCGCGCGCCACGCGCGCGAGCTCCTGCCGCCGCTCGCGGACGTCGCGCCCGAGGCCCCGGCACCCGCGCCGGCCCGCCCGGCGAGGCGCGGTCGCCTCACGCGCATCGGCGGCTGGGCCCTCGCCGCCAGCCTGCTGCTGAACGTCGCCCTGCTCTGGCCGAAGAGCACGGCCGAGACCGCGCCGGTCGCGTCACCCGCCTCCGCTCCGGCCCCCACTCCGGCCCGTGCTGCGAAGGCGGCTCGGTCGCCTGCGAAGCAACCGAAGCCGAAGCGCATGAGCGGCGTCCTCGCCGCCAAGGCCGAGGCCAAGCGGAGCACTCGCCCTTCGAGACCGCGGGTCGTTCGGCGGCGGCACGTCCTGAGCTGGCGGGCTTCGGCGCGCGCGGTTCTTTACGACCTCGTCCTCTGGCGCGGACACCGGCGGGTCGCCGACCTCTGGCCGACGAAGTCGAAGCTCAGCGTCGCCACGGTCGCCTGCGGCGCCGGCAGGCGACTGGCCAAGGGACACTACCTCTGGTTCGTCTACCCGGTCGTCGACCGCAAGGCCCGCCGCTACGGCGCGCTCGCCGGGTGGGGCGCCGTCGACATCGACCCGAAGGCCGAGCACTGCTTCGGCACCTAGCCCCCGAGGCGTTCACAAACCGTTAAGGCCCGCTCATGCCGCTTGCACTCCGGCGCCGCGTGGGCTACAACGGAAAACGAACAAAGGGGGAGAGACTTTGCGGCGGTTCGTGTTGCGGGTGGCTGTGCCTGGGGCGCTCATGGGCGCTCTTCTCGTTCTGCTCAGCTCGGCCGCGCCGGCGGCGAATCCGCCCGGCGGCCCGGGCATCCTCACACCCGGCGCATCCGCGACGGCTGGTGCCTCGACCGCCGCGGCGACGCTTCCTAGCGGCTTCCAGGACTCGATCGTCTGGAGCGGCCTGAGCCTTCCGACTGCGGTGCGCTTCGCGCCCGACGGCCGCATCTTCGTCGCCCAAAAGGGCGGCAAGGTGCTCGAGTTCGACAGCGTCACCGACACGACGCCGACCACGGTGATCGACCTGAGCAACGTCGTCGACAACTACTGGGACCGCGGCCTGCTGGGACTCGCGATCGACCCGAACTTCCCGACGAATCCGTACCTGTACATCCTGTACACGTATGACGCGCCGCCGGGCCAGACGGCGCCCGTCTGGAACGACGCGTGCCCGACGCCGCCGGGTCCGACGACCGACGGCTGCGTCGTGCAGGGGCGCCTGTCGCGGCTGACTCTCTCCGGCAACGTCGCGACGAGCGAGCAGGTGCTGATCCAGGGCTGGTGCCAGCAGTTCCCGAGCCACTCGATCGGCGACCTCCACTTCGGCGCCGACGGCGCGCTCTACGTCTCCGGCGGTGACGGCGCGAGCTTCAGCGCCGCCGACTACGGCCAGTTCGGCGGCTCCTCGGGCTCGCCGACGCCCGCGAACCCGTGCGGCGACCCGCCGGGCGCAGTCGGGACCGCGCTCACGGCGCCGACCGCCGAAGGCGGCGCGCTCCGCAGCCAGAGCATGCGCCGGAACGCCGGCGAGCCGGTGCTCCTGAACGGGTCCATCCTCCGCGTCGACCCCGCCACGGGCGCCGCGCTCCCGAACAACCCGAACGCGGGCTCGAGCGACGCGAACGCGCGACGGATCGTCGCCTACGGCATGCGCAACCCGTTCCGCTTCACGATCCGTCCCGGCACGAACGACCTCTGGATCGGCGACGTCGGGTGGAACGACTGGGAGGAGATCAACCGCGACTCCGATCCGCTGACGAACGTCTCCAACTTCGGCTGGCCCTGCTACGAGGGGGTGAACCCGCAGCCGGGGTACCAGTCCATCGGCCTCAACATCTGCACCGCCCTCTACGCGGGCGGCCCGAGCGGCGGCACCTTCGGTGACCAGACCGTCTACACGTCGGTCGACACGGCGGGCCAGAACCTCAAGGAGGTCGCGAGCTACACCGCCACGGCGGGGAACGTGACCAAGATCTCGGGCTATCTCTCCGGCCTCGGCGCGGCGAGCGGCAGCCAGACGCTCGAGGCGGTCATCTACGCCAACTCGAACGGCGCCCCGGGGGCGCTCCTCGGCGTCTCGAGCCCCGTTCAGATCAACGCCGGCAGGGCCTTCGGCTGGGTCGACTTCCCGTTCGCGAGCCCCGTCGCCGTCTCGGCTGGGACGATCTGGATGGGCTACATCGCGAGCGGCGCCGGCGACCTGACGCAGATGCGCTACCTGAGCCAGGCCGGAGCGATGCGCTACAACGTCGACCCCGGCGGCTACGCGGACGGGCCGAGCAACCCCTTCGGGACGGCCACTTCTTCGAACAAGCACTACTCGCTCTACGCCACGCTCCAGGGCTCGGGCGGCCCGGTCGTCACCCCGCCGCTCTTCACCTACAACCACGCGGCGAGCGTGGTCTCGGGCGACGGCTGCCCGACCGGCGGCTCGTCCGTCGCGGGCATGACCTTCTACACCGGCGGCACGTATCCGACGACGTACAACAACGGCCTCTTCTTCGAGGATCACACGCGCGGCTGCATCTGGTTCATGAAGGCCGGCGCGAACGGCCTGCCCGACCCGAGCCAGATCTCGATCTTCGAGCAGGGCGCCGCGAGCCCGGTGGACATCCAGACCGGCCCCGGCGGCGACCTCTTCTACGCCGACTTCGACGGCGGCGCGATCCATCGGATCAAGTTCCTGAGCTCGAACCACGCGCCGAACGCGGTCGCGACGGCGGACAAGACGAGCGGCCCGACACCGCTGACGGTCAACTTCGACGGCAGCGGGTCGAGTGACCCCGACGGCGACCCGATCACGTACTCCTGGGATCTGAACGGCGACGGGACCTACGGCGACTCGACGCTGCAGAAGCCGAGCTTCACGTACTCGACGCCGGGGACGTACACGGTCCACCTCATGGTCACCGACAGCAAGGGCGCTTCGAGCATCAGCGCGCCGATCACGATCAACGCGGGGAACAACCCGCCGGTGCCGACGATCAACACTCCTGCATCGACGCTCACGTGGAAGGTCGGCGATCCAATCAACTTCTCCGGGAGCGCAACGGATCAGGAGGACGGCACCGAGCCCGCCTCGCGGCTCAGCTGGACGATCATCCTGCACCACTGCTTCACGCCGACGAACTGCCACACGCACATCGTCCAGACGTTCAACGGCGTCGCGAGCGGCACGTTCAACGCGCCCGACCACGAGTACCCGTGCTGGCTCGAGCTCCAGCTCACGGCTACCGACTCGACCGGTGCGACGGCGACGACGAGCGTCCGTATCGACCCGCAGATCGTGACGATCACGCTCGCCTCGAACCCGACGGGCGCGAACGTCGGCATCGACGAGATCGCCGGAGCGACGCCGCTGACGAAACAGGCGGTGATCGGCTCTACCAACTCGATCAGCGCCACGACGCCGCAGACGATCGGCGGCTCGACGTACACGTTCTCGTCCTGGTCGGACGGCGGCGCCCAGGCGCACAACATCGTCACGCCGGCGACCGACACGACCTATACGGCCACCTTCACGAAGCAGACGAGCGGGACCTTCGGGACGACGACGATCGGCGCGTCGATCGACACGGCCTCCATCAACCTCAAGGAGGTCTCCAAGTACACGGCCGTCGCGTCGAACGTGTCGAAGCTGACCGGCTACATCTCCGGCCTGGGAGCGGCCTCCGGCACACAGAAGATCAAGGCGGTCATCTACGCCGACAACGGCTCGGGCCACCCGGGCGCGCTGCTCGGGGTCTCGAGCGAGGTCACCGTCACCGCCGGCCAGGCGTTCAACTGGGTCGACTTCAACTTCGCCTCGCCGGTGGCCGTCCAGGCCGGGACGATCTGGATGGGCTACATCGCGTCCTCGACGAGCGACCTGACACAGCTCCGCTACGACAACTCGCCGGGAGAGCTGAACTTCAACGTCAACTCGGGCGGGTACACAGCCGGGCCGACCAACCCGTTCGGCACGCCGACGCTCTCGAACAAGCACTACTCGCTCTACGCGACGTATACGACCGGGGCGCTGGCCGTCGCGCACATGACGGCCTCGCGCGGTTAAGAATCCCGGCATTTGAAGCGTCTCGCCCAGCGCGTGCTCAGGGGTGCGGGCCTCGAAGTCCGGCGCGCGGCGCCGTGGCTCGACTCACCCGTGAACTCGCTCCGGCCGGGCTGGGAGCCGTCCGAGCTGGTCGCCAACCAACGCTTCAGGCCGGACGAGCTCCACTTCTCGGCGCCGCCGGAGGCGGAAGACAAGCGGATCAAGTACATCGCGTACTTCCTCGACGTGCGGGGCTGGCGCGTCCTCGAGCTGGGCCCGCGCACCGGTCACCATTCCGTGCTCCTCGACAAGATGGGCGCCCGGGAGATCGTCGGCGTCGAAGGGCGGCAGGAGAACGTCGACATCTGCAACCGGACCCGGGACCTCTACGGCCTGTCGGCCGTCTACGTGCAGCAGGATCTCGAGCGGCTCGCCTCAGGCGAGGAACAGCCGGCGTTCGCCCCGGGATTCGACCTCGTCTTCGCCCTTGGCGTCCTCTACCACCTCGCCGACCCGGCGCCCGTCCTCCGCTGGGCACGCACGCAAGCGCCGCGACTCTTCCTCGGCACGCACTACTACGAGCCGCGAGCCAGGGAGAGCTTCAAGCCGCCGGCCTTCACGCCGACGCACTACCACGGCGAGCAGGCGGTCGCGTTCCGCGAGCTCGGTCCCGGCGACCCGCACGGCGGCATGAGGGCGTCGTCGATCTGGCTCGGCGAGGAGCAGCTCGTCCGCTTGCTCCACGAGGTCGGCTACACGCGCGTCGATGTGCTCGGCCGCGACCTCGCCTTCAGCCATCCGCACGTCACGATCCTCGCCTCGGCGTGACGGCCGAGCGCCGGAAACGCAACGCATAGAGGTCGTCTGAGCGGATCTCGTCCGCGCGCGCGATGAGGTCGTCGAGGTCGTCGAGCACGTGGAGGAACCGTCCGCTCAGCGCGTCGGCACGGCCGGTCGCGAGCTCGGCGACGAGCTCGCCCGCGAGCTCCGGGGCGAGCGCGTCCGTCCGCTCGCCGAGCTCGGGCAGGTAGCGGCGCCCGGCCTCGGAGCGGACGACGCTCTCGACGAGATCGGTGCGGACGAAGCCGGGCGTGACCGCGAAGACCGCGATGCCGCTCGCCGCGACCTCGCCGGCGAGGGAGTCGACGAAGCGGAGCAGCGCCGCCCGGCCGCTCGCGTAGCCGGACGACCATGGGCGGGGGACGTTCGCCGCGTAGCTCGAGACGACGACGATCCGCCCCGCGCCGCGCTCGACCATGCCGGGAAGCACGGCCCGCGCGCAGAGATAGGCCCCGCGGAGCGCGACCTCGACGTCGCGCCACCAGGCCTCGGCGTCGCCCTCCCACGCCGGGCCGACGTGGTCCCAGGTGCCTGCGCCGGCGACGAGGAGCGAGGGCGGGCCGAGCTCGGCGAGCGTCCGCGCCGCGAGCGCCTCGACCTGGTCGGCGCGCGTCACGTCCGTCGGCACGGCGAGCGCGCGCGGCAACGCCGCCGCGACGGCCTCCACCTCGGCGCGCGTGCGCGCGGCGACCGCCACGGCCGCTCCGCGGGCGCCGAGCGACTCGGCGACGGCCCGGCCGACGCCGCGGCCACCGCCCGTGACGATCGCGACCTGCCCGTCGAGATCCGGCATGCGCCTGCCTACACTAAGACCCTGGAACCGATGCGGCTCACCTTGCCCGCCGAGGCCGACGCGGCCCCGGCGCCCTCGTGCCGGCTCTGCGGTGCGCCGCTCCGGCACACCTTCGTCGACCTCGGCATGTCGCCGCTCTGCGAGACCTTCCTCGCCGCGGACGAGCTCGACCGGATGGAGCCGTTCTATCCCCTCCACGTCCTGATCTGCGCCGAGTGCCTGCTCGTGCAGCTCCAGGCGTACGTGGACGCGTCGGAGATCTTCCGCGAGTACGCCTACTTCTCGTCCTACTCGACGAGCTGGGTCGAGCACGCGCGGGCCTACTCGGAGCAGATGACAGAACGGCTCGGGCTCGGCGGCGAGAGCTTGGTCGTCGAGCTCGCCTCCAACGACGGCTACCTGCTCCAGCACTTCGTCGCGCGCGGGATCCCGGCGCTCGGGATCGACCCGGCCGCGAACGTCGCCGAGGCGGCCCTGGCGCGCGGCGTCGAGACGCTCGTCGAGTTCTTCGACACGCGCCTCGCCTCGGAGCTCGCGGAGAGCGGCCGTCGCGCCGACCTGATCGCGGCGAACAACGTGCTCGCGCAGGTGCCGGCGCTCAACGACTTCGTCGAGGGGATCAGGATCCTGCTCGCGGCGGCCGGAGTCGCGACGATCGAGGTCCCCCACCTCGCCCGCCTCGTCGAGGGGCTCCAGTTCGACACGATCTACCACGAGCACTACTCGTACTTCTCGCTCCACACGCTCGTCGAGCTCTTCGCCCGCCACGACCTTCAGGTCTACGACGTCGAGGAGCTGCCCTCGCACGGCGGCTCGCTGCGCGTGTTCGTGCGCCACCCGCATGGCGAGCCGGAGCCGGCCGTGGAAGCGCTGCTCGCCGCCGAACGGGAAGGCGGGTACGACCGGCTCGACGGCTATGCCGGCTTCGGCGCGCGCGTCGCCGAGACGAAGTGGCGCCTGCTCGAGCTCCTGATCGGCCTGCGTCGCGAGGGCGCGCGCGTCGCCGGCTACGGCGCGCCGGGGAAGGGGAACACGCTGCTCAACTACTGCGGGATCCGCACCGATCTCCTCGACTACACCGTGGACCGCAACCCGCTCAAGCACGGCCGCTTCCTGCCGGGCACGCACATCCCGATCCACCCGCCCGAGCGGATCGCCGAGACGAAGCCCGACTACGTGCTGATCCTGCCGTGGAACCTGAAGCGCGAGATTGCGGAGCAGCTCGCCTACGTCCGCGACTGGGGCGGCCGGCTCGTCGTCCCGATCCCCGAGCCCGAGGTGCTGCCGTGAAGGTCGTCCTCTTCTGCGGGGGCCTGGGCCTCCGGATGCGCGAGGAGTCGACGCGCCTGCCGAAGCCGATGATCCCGCTCGGCGACCGGCCGATCCTCTGGCACATCATGAAGTACTACTCGAGCTTCGGCTTCCGCGACTTCGTGCTCTGCCTCGGCTACAAGGCCGAGGTGATCAAGGAGTACTTCTTGAGCTACAACGAGGCGCTCACGAACGACTTCGTGCTCCGGGACGGCGGCAAGACGGTCGAGCTGCTCGGGAGCGACACGCACGACTGGTCGATGACCTTCGTGAATACCGGGCTCAACTCGACGATCGGCGAGCGGTTGAAGGCGGTCGAGCCCTACCTCGAGGGCGAGGAGATCTTCCTCGCGACCTACGGCGACGGCCTCACCGACGCGCCGCTCCGCGACATGGTCGCGACGCTCGAGGCGAGCGACAAGACGGCGCTCTTCCTCTGCGTCCGGCCGACGGCCCAGTTCCACGTCGTGTCGCTCCGGGACGGGAACGGCGTCGAGGCGATTCGCGACGTCGGCGACGCCGACCTCTGGATCAACGGCGGCTTCTTCGTCTTCCGGCGCGAGATCCTCGACTACCTCGGCCCGGGCGAGGACCTCGTCGGGCACGCCTTCCCGCGACTGATCGACGAGGGCAAGGTCATGGCCTACCCGTACGAGGGCTTCTGGGCGCCGATGGACACGCTGAAGGACAAGCAGACCCTGGAGACGCTGCTCGAGTCGGGCGAGCCGCCCTGGGTGCGCCCGCACGGCCTCGAGACGCCGGCCGGCTGATGCTCACTGCCTCGCTCGACCTGCGGGACGGGCCCGCCAGCGTGCTCGTGATCGGCTGCCACGCCGACGACATCGAGATCGGCTGCGGCGGCACGCTCCTCGCGCTCGCGGAGCGGCGCCCGGACATGGAGGTCACGTGGCTCGTGCTGAGCGCGAACGGGGCTCGCGGCGAGGAGGCCCACGCGAGCGCGGCGGCGTTCCTCTCAGACCTGGAGAAGCAGCCGCGGATCCTGCTCGAGACCTTCCGGGACGGCTTCTTCCCCTACCTCGGCGGCGCGGTGAAGGACCGCTTCGAGGCGCTGAAGGACGAGGTCTCGCCGGAGCTCGTCTTCACGCACGTCGGCGTCGACCTGCACCAGGACCACCGGCTCGTCTCCGAGCTGACGTGGAACACCTTCCGCAACCACCTGATCCTCGAGTACGAGATCCCGAAGTACGACGCCGACCTCGCGGCCCCGAACGTGTACGTTCCGCTCGCTCCCGACGTCCTCCAGCGCAAGGTCGACCTTCTGCTCGAGCACTTCCCCTCCCAGCGCGGCAAGCACTGGTTCACCGAGGATCTCTTCCGCTCGCTCGCGCGCGTGCGCGGGATGGAGGCGAACTCGCCCACCCTCTTCGCCGAAGGCTTTCGGTGCAGGAAGCTGGTCCTCGCGGGCTGAGCGCCGGGCTCGACCCGGCCGCCGCCGGCGCCGAGATCCACGACCTCGCGCGGCGGCTCATGCCGATCCCGCGCAGCCTCACGGGCGACGGCGTCCGCGAGACGTTACGCGTCGTCGGCGAGTACGTCCCGCTCTCCGTGACCGAGGTCCCGACCGGCACGCCGATCTTCGACTGGGCCGCGCCGCGCGAGTGGAACGTGCGCGAGGCGTGGATCGCGGACTCGACGGGCCGGCGGATCGTCGACTGGCGCGAGAGCAACCTGCGCCTGCTCGGCTACAGCCATCCAGTGCGGACGCGGCTGAAGGGAGCCGAGCTCGACGAGCGGCTCCACTCGCTCCCGGACCGCATCCCGTACCGGACCGCGTACTGGGCGGACACGTGGGGCTTCTGCGTCACGGAGGAGGAGCGGCGCGCGATCCGGCCGGACGAGGAGTACGAGGTCTGCATCGACGCACGGCTCGAGGACGGCCATCTCACGTACGCGGAAGCGCTGCTCCCCGGCGAGTCGGAGGAGGAGGTGCTGCTCTCGACCTACATATGCCATCCGTCGGTCGCGAACGACAACGTCTCGGGGATCGCGCTCCTCGCTGCGCTCGGCGCGCACCTCGTCGAGCGCCGCCTCCACCGCACGCACCGCCTGCTCTTCAGCCCGGGGACGCTCGGCCCGCTCGCCTGGCTCTCGCGCAACCTCGAGCGGCTCGACCGCATCCGGGCGGGGATGGTCGTCGCCTGCGTCGGCGATCCGGGCCCGCTCCGGTACAAGCGGAGCCGCGCCGGCGACGCCGCCGTCGACCGCGCCGCCGCCTACGTGCTGCGCGGCCGGCCCGGGTCGATGGTGGACGACTTCGTCCCGTGGGGCGGTGACGAGCGGCAGTTCTGCTCGCCCGGCTTCGACCTGCCGGTCGGCGCGCTCACGCGGACGCCGCACGGGCTCTTCCCGGAGTACCACTCCTCGGCCGACGACCTCGACCTCATCACTGCGGAGAGCCTCGGCGACTCGCTCGCCGCGACGCTCGAGATCCTCGACGTCCTCGAAGGCGACCGGATGTACGTCTCGCGGAACCCGTACGGCGAGCCGCAGCTCGGCCGGCGCGGCCTCTACCGGGAGGTGTCGAGCGGCGCGCCGCGCGAGGAGGAGTCGTTCCAGCGCGCGATCCTGTGGGTGCTGAACCTCGCCGACGGCGGGCACTCGCTCCTCGACGTCGCCGAACGAGCCGACCTGCCCTTCGGGGTCGTGGCCGACGCGGCGGCCGCGCTCCTCGACGCCGACCTGCTCGAGGAGCGGCCGTGAAGGTCCTCGTCACCGGCCACCACGGCTACATCGGCTCGGTCGTCGCCCCGCTCGTCGCCGAGGCTGGCCACGACGTCGTCGGGCTGGACACGTTCTTCTACCGCGGCTGCGACTTCGGCCCGGAGGTCGGTCGCGTCGAGGAGCTCGCGCGAGACATCCGCGACGTGACCCCTTCCGACCTGGCCGGCTTCGACGCCGTCGTCCACCTGGCCGCGCTCTCGAACGACCCGCTCGGCGACCTGAACGCCGACTGGACGTACGACGTCAACTACCACGCCACGCTGCACCTGGCCCGGGTGGCCAAGGAAGCGGGCGTCTCGCGCTTCGTCTTCTCCTCGTCGTGCAGCATGTACGGCGCCTCGGGCCAGGATGACGCGCTCGACGAGGACGCGCCGCTCAAGCCGCTCACGCCGTACGCGGAGTCGAAGGTGCGCTCCGAGGAGGATCTCGTCGAGCTCGCCGACTCCGGCTTCTCGCCCGTCTCGCTCCGCAACGCGACCGCCTATGGGGTCTCCCCGCGCCTCCGGCTCGACGTCGTGCTGAACAACCTCGTCGGCTGGGCGTTCACGACCGGCCGGATCCGGCTCCTCTCGGACGGCAGCTCGTGGCGGCCGATCGTCCACATCCGCGACTGCGGCCGCGCCGTCCTCGGCGCGCTCGCGGCGCCGCGGGAGACGATCCACGCGCAGGCGTACAACGTCGGCGCCTCGCACGAGAACTACCAGATCCGCGACCTCGCGGCGCTCGTCCACGAGGAGCTGCCCGAGTGCGAGGTCGAGCTCGCGCAGGGCGCCGTCGCCGACCCGCGGAGCTACCGCGTCGACTTCCGCCGCTTCGAGCGCGCGTTCCCCGACCACCAGCCCGAGTGGGACGCGCGGCGCGGGACGGCGGAGCTCGCGGCCGCCTACCGCGAGGTCGGGCTCACGTGGGAGGACTTCGACGGGCCGCTCTACACGCGGCTCAAGCACCTCCAGCGCCTGCTCGACGACGGCTCGCTCGACGGCGACCTCCGCTGGCGCGAGGCGGCGTGATCGTCACAGAGACGGCACTTCCGGGCGTCTACACGCTCGAGATCGAGCCGCACGCCGACGAGCGCGGCTTCTTCGCCCGCACGTGGGACGGCGAGCTCCTCGCAGCGGCGCGCCTCGACGCACGCGTGTCGCAGCAGAGCGTCGCGTTCAACCACCGGGCGGGGACGCTCCGCGGGCTCCACTTCCAGCGTCCTCCCCACGCCGAGACGAAGCTCGTCCGCTGCACGCGCGGCGCGATCTACGACGTCGTCGTCGACATCCGCCCCGAGTCGGAGACGCACCTCCGCTGGCTGGGCGTCGAGCTGACCGAGGAGAACCGGCGGACGCTCTACGTCCCCGAGGGCTTTGCGCACGGCTACCAGACGCTCGTCGACGCGACCGAGGTCTGGTACCAGATGTCGGTGCCGTACGCGCCCGAGAGCGCGGGCGGACTGCGCTGGGACGACCCGCGTCTCGCCGTCGAGTGGCCGGACCCGCCCGCCGGCGGCCGGCTGATCGCGCCGAAGGACGAAGCCTGGCCGGATCTCGCTAGTTGAGGAGCCCCGGCGAGAGGAGGGGCGCCCGGCCGAGGGAGGCGCGCGCCCGGAAGGCGACGTAGCGCGGCAGGTCCGGCGTGAGCCGGCCACGTGCGACGCGCGCGAGCTGCGAGCGGCCGGCGCGGCGCAGCGCCGCCCGGCGGAGGGCGACGACGCGGGCGCGCTCGTCGGGCGTCAGGTCGGGGATCGCGAGCAGCCCTTCGAGGAGCCAGGGACGGTCGAACCAGTCGCGTTTGAGGCGGGCGTTCCGCGCCGTCCCCGACTCGCCGTGGTGGCGGTAGACCGAGAGCACGTGGTCGACGAAGCCGACGCGGCAGCTGACCATGATCCGGGCCCAGAGCTCGAGGTCGGCGATCTGGAACAGCCGCTCGTTGAGGAGCCCGACGTGCTCGAGCGCGCCGCGCGTGAGGAGAACGGCCGAGGGCTCGCCGACCCAGTTCGCGTCGAAGCCGGCGTCGAGGAGCTCGCGGAAGAGCCGCCGCCCGTCGTTCACGCGCTCGAGGCTGCTGAAGTATTCGTGCGGCCGGGCGAAGAGCTCCCCCCACTCCGGGTCGGGCGCCCCCTCGACGTCGACCTCGCGCGGGGCGAAGACGAGCCCGATGCTCTCGTCCTCGCGCGCGAGCGCGACCATCTCCTCCACGCAGGTTGGGAGCAGGAGGTCGTCCGCGTGCAGGAACTTCACGTACGCGCCGTGCGAGAGGCGGATGGCGCGGTTGTGGTTCGCGACCGCGCCGATCGTCACGCCGCTTCGCTCGACGCGGATCCGCGGGTCGTCGAAGCCGCTCGCGATCTCCGCGCTCGCGTCCGTGGACGCGTTGTCGGCGACGACGATCTCGAGCTCCTCGTACGTCTGGGCGACCGCGGACTCGAGCGCGCCCGCGAGCCAGCGCTCGGCGTTGTAGACGGGGACGCAGACGGAGACGAGTGACCGGTCGGCGCTCACACCGTCACCTCCATGGGCTCGAGCGTTCCAGGACAGCGGCGCAGACGGCCGTGCCGGCAGAGCCGGCACGGCCTGAGAGCGGCATCGCAAGCGACGGCGCTCACACCGTCACCTTCTCGCGCAGGTGCGCGGCGAGCCGGGAGGCCAGCGCGACGATCGTGAGCGTCGGGTTCACGTAGCCAGCCGTCGGGAAGACCGAGCCACCCGTGACGTAGAGGTTCGGGACGCCGTGGACGCGGCCGTCGGCGTCGACGACGCCGCGGCGCGGATCGTCGGCCATCCGCGTCGTGCCGAGGTGGTGGTGGGCGGTCGGGTGGAGCTCGTCGCCGACGTCGCGGGCCGTCGTGAGCCTTCCGAGGCCCGCCTGCTCGAGAGCTCCCGCGACGAGGTGCTCGGCGCGGTCGTGCGTCTCGAGCTCCCGGTCGGCGACGAACCAGCGCAGGCGCGCGACGGGCCGGTCGAGCTCGTCGCGGCGCGAGCCGAGCTCGACTCTCCGCTCCGGCTCGGGCGGGAGCTCCAGCACGTGGTAGACGTCGAAGGCGCTCGGCGGCCGGCGCAGCCGCGACCAGCCCGACACTTCGCCGACGCCGAGGGTGTTCAGGAGCGCGGAGCGCGCCGTCAGCCGCGTCGTCGCCGCAAGCGCCGGAACGGCGCGGGCAACGCGCCGGTGTGCGGCGGCTGCGAGGTCGCCCAGCCGACGCCGCGCACCGTCCGCCGGGACGACGAAGAAGCCGCCGTTAGGCAGGCGCTCGCGGCGCAGCGTCGCCTCGGAGAGGCCGAACGCCGTCACGCTGAGGTGACCGTTCGCGCGCCGGATGTCGTACGCCCCGAGCCGGGGCAGCGCATCAGTCGGGGGCTCGAGCCGGCAGCGCGCCGTCGGGTGGTCCATGAAGAACCGGCCGACGAGGTCGTGCGCGTTCCCGAGCCCGGCGAGGAGCAGGAAGCGCGCGTTCTCGACGCCTCCGAGCGCGAGGACGAAGTCGCGCGCCCGGACAGAGAACGAACGGCCGGCACCTGTCGCGACGCGAAGCGCCGAGATCGCGTCACCGTCGCGCTCCACGTCGACCGCCGTCCCGCCGGCGAAGGCGCGGATCGAGTCGCTCCGCGTCACATGCTCTGGGTACTCGCGGAGGAAGGCCGAGCGCGGGCCGTGGCCGAACGCGACGTCCGCCACGTCGCCGTTCCGCTGCGGCGGCGCGTCGTCGAGCGGCCCCGCGCGGCAGAGCTCCCAAGCGCGGGCGTAGAACGGCTCGAGCTGCGCACGGCCGAACGGCCAGCCCGACAACGGGAGGCCCTCGCGCGCCTCGAAGTCGATCGGCGCGAGCGGTGCGTAGCGCGCACCGAGCTGCCCGGGCGCGAGCTCCGCCGTCCAGAGCGTCGCCGTGCCGCCGAGGCCGCCGGCGCGCGTCGAGTCGAGCGGCGGATAGCTCCCGTCGACCTCGCCGTCTACCGGGGTCTCGCCGCGCTCGACGAGCGCCACGTGGACGCCTGCCTCCTCGAGCTCGAGCGCCGTCACGAGGCCCGCGACGCCGCCGCCTGCGACACAGACGTCGGCCTCGACCACCTCGCCATCCGCAACCGTCCCAGCCTCTACCAGCACCTCGCCGCTCCCGCAGTCTCGTCTTCCGTCTCTTTCATAGCTCAGAACGCGGCCGCGCGACAGCCGAGCCGTCCACGAATACGGTTCGATCCCGGGGCCGGTGCGCCTCCGTAGCCCGCTCGGAGCGGCGCTGGGGCGCTTGGACCGCTAGCCGCCGCCGACGAGGCGGAGGATCCCGGCGAGCGCGAGGATCGCGCCGCCGACCAGGGCGAGGTCGATCCGGTGGACGACGACGACGTTGTGCACGAGCGACGGGCGGATCGCCGGGGACGGCAGCATCGAGCCGACGAGGAGGAGGAGCCCCAGGCTGCCGGCCACGAGCAGGAACAAGCCCGCGTGCGACGACTGCGGCCTGTCGGCCGAGACCGTGGTCGACGCCGCGAGCACTGCTCCCGAGAGGTAGGGCGTCGCGGGCGGGATCCAGTCGACGGCGGCCGGCGGGCCGCCGGAGCCGCGGCTCCACGGCGCCGGCGCAACGACGGCCGGCCGCCGGTGACGCTGCTTTACCGCGTGCTTCTTCACGTGACGCACCGGTGGCGGCGGCGGAGGAGGCGGCGCGGGCGGAGGCGTCACCACTACGGCAGGTGGCGGCGGAGGCGGCGTCGGCGCCGGTGGCGGCGGCGACGGCGGGGGTGGCGGTGGCGGAGGTGGTGGTGGCGGCGGCGGCTTCGGCGCCGGCGGAGGCGGAGGTGGCGGCTTGGGCTTCGGCGGCGGCGGATCCGGCTTGGGCGTCGTCGTCGTCGGCGGCGGCTGTGGCGCGATCGTCGTCGTCAGGAGCGAGTCGACGCCGCGGATCCCGGCGAGCGCGCCAGCGGCCGCGAAGCCCCCGACGGCCACGGCGGCCGCGGCGAGCACCACTGCGGGTCGACGGACGCTACGGCGCATAGGTGAAGGAGCTCGTGCCGAGGAGCCCACCGTACTCCGGTCGGCTCCGCGTGCCGAACGCGGGCCAGACGAACCAGTGGTAGAGCCCTGCGCTCATCCGATAGCCGTGCCGATCGTACTTCCACTTCTTCTTCAGCAGGTAGGTGGTTTTCGTCGGCCAGACGCTCAAGACCTTCGTGGTGCCGCGGAAGAGCTGGACGTTGTAGAAGCTCGCCTTGCCGATCCACAAGAGTTTCGGCGGCTTCTTCACCTTCGCGCCGTCCGGCGGAGCGGTGAGGAGCTGCCGGTGCGGGGTGGCCGCGGCCGCGACGCCACCCGACGCATTCCCCGTCTGGTCGAACGCGACGAGGACGTAGCGGTACGAGAGGCCGTTCGTGACCTTGCGGTCGACGAGCTGGACGCCCTTGCCCCTGTAGACCGTGGTCGCCTGCGCGCCGGGGGTCGGCAGCGCGCGCGTCACGAGGACGTACGCGAAGTCCTTCGCCTTCGGGTTCTTCCAGCGGATGAGGACGAGCTTGTTGCCGACCTTCACCTTCACGCCGGTCACCTCGTCCGGCGGCGTACGGTCGACGACCGTCGGCGGGAGCTGCGGCGTCCCGGCGGGCGGCTGCGGCCGCACGGTGAGGACGGCGGTGCCGCTCGCCGTGTTGCCGCTCGCGTCCTTCGCCGTGAACGTGACCGTGTCGGCCCCGACCGGGAACGTCCGGGGCGCGTCGTTCGTGACCGTCGGGTTGTCGTCGACGAGATCCGTCGCGGCGGCGGCCTTCAGGAACGACTGCACGACGGCGTCGTCGCTCGAGATGCCGTTCGGGCTCGTCGCGTACACCGACGCGGCCGGCGGCACGAGGAGCCGCGGCGGCGTCGTGTCGAGCACCGTGACGTCGAACACAGCCGTCCCGGTGTTGCCGTGCACGTCGGTCGCGCTGCAGTGCACCTTCGTGACGCCGAGCGGGAACCGCTTGCCGGAGAGCGGCGAGCACGTCACCGGCACCGGGCCGTCGATGTTGTCCACGGCGGTCGGGGCCGTGTACGACACGACCGACCCCGTCGGCCCGTCGGCCTCTCGCCTGATGTTCCCGGGCCCGTTGCTGAGGACCGGTGGCGTGACGTCGACGAGCACGACCGTGACCTTGAACGTGGCCTGGCTCGAGTTGCCGTGCGCGTCCTTCGCGGTGCAGGTGACGGTCGTCGTGCCGACGGCGAAGACCGCGCCCGAGGCCGGCGTGCAGCTCGGCGTGATCGGCCCGTCGAGGTTGTCGGTCGCGCTCGCCGTGTAGCTGACCGCGATGCCGGCCGGATCCGGCGTCGTCACCGAGATGTCGGCCGGCGCGGTGATCACCGGCGCCGTCGTGTCGACGAGGACGACGGTGATCGTGAAGCTCTTGTGCGCCGTGTTCCCGTGCGAGTCGGTCGCGCTGCACGTGACCGTCGTCTGGCCGACCGGGAACTTGCTCCCGGAGGACGGGCTGCACCCCACCGGGACCGGCCCGTCGACGTTGTCGTTCGCGCTCGCCGAGTAGGTGACCGTCGTCCCCGACGGGTCGGACGTGTTGCGGCTGAAGCTCGTCGGGACCGTGATCACGGGCGGCGTCGTGTCCACGAGGTTCACGGTCACGTTGAAGCTCGCGCTGCCCGTGTTGCCGTGCGAGTCGGTGGCGGTGCAGGTCACCTTCGTCGTGCCGACGGGGAAGTTGCTGCCGGAGGACGGGCTGCACGAAGGCGTGAGCGGCCCGTCGACGTTGTCGTTCGCGCTTGCCGAGAAGGTGACGCTCGTTCCCGACGGGTTCGGCGTGCTCACGCTGAAGCTCCCCGGCACGCTCACCACCGGCGGCGTGTGGTCGACGAGGTTCACGGTGACGTTGAAGCTCGCGCTGCCGGTGTTCCCGTGCGAGTCGGTGGCGGTGCAGGTCACCTTCGTCGTGCCGACGGGGAAGTTGCTGCCGGAGGACGGGCTGCACGAAGGCGTGAGCGCCCCGTCGACGTTGTCGTTCGCGCTCGCCGAGAACGTCACCGTCGTCCCGCCGGCCGACTCGGTGTCCACGGAGAAGTCACCCGGGACGGACACGACCGGAGGCGTCGTGTCGTTCAGCGTCACGGTGACCGTGAAGGAGGCCGAGCCCGTGTTCCCGTGCGAGTCGGTCGCGCTGCAGGTGACCGTAGTCGTGCCGACGGGGAAGGTGCTCCCCGAGGACGGGCTGCACGTCGGCGTGAGCGAGCCGTCGACGGTGTCGTTCGCGCTTGCGTCGCCGTACGTGACCGCCTTCCCGCCCGGGTTGTCGGTCGAGGTGGTGACGTTCGCGGGCGGCGTGACGGTGGGCGGCGTCGTGTCCTGCACCGTCACCGTGCCCGTCTGCTCCACGGGGGTCAGATCCTCGGTAGTCGTGTCGCAGGTGACGGTGGTCTGCCCGAGCGGGAAGTGGCCGGGGACGGAGAAGTCGCCGCTTCCGACCGTTCCCGCCGGCTTGTCGCACGTGGCGGTGAGCGGATTCCCGCTCGTCGGGTCGAACGCCTTGACCTCGTAGGTCGCGTCCGCGCCGTCCGGGCCGGTCGCCTCGACGGTGGGGCTCGAGACCCGGAGCGCGGGCGGATCCGAGTGCGCGGCGGCGGGCACGAGGCTCGCCAGGACCAGCACACTCACGACGCCTGCGCGCCGCAGCACGACTACCGCTCTCCTCGACCTCAATTGACGGGCTCTCCCGCTCCCCAAGCGTTACGAAGAATGTAAATCGTAAGTCGTATTACCGCCTCTGTCTAGCACGGCTGCAGAGGGGCGGGCACACTGTAGCCCGTGTTTCGCTTCGTGCTCCTCGTGGCCGTGGTTCTGGCGGCAACCGGCGGTGCCGTGCGGGCTGCGACGGAGCGCGCGGCGCTGAAGGTCACGGTGTGCCAGCGGACACAGTCGACCACCCGGCCGTACGCCCGCGTCGTCGTCCGGACGCGGACGCAGCTCCGCGCCCACCTCGCCCGGCACGCGGACATCGTCCCCGTTCGCGGCGCGTGTCCCAAGGTCGCTGTCACGCCCACGACCGGCGGGCGGGCGCTCACGACGAACCTGAGCGGCGCCGACGAGAACCCCTCCGGCGACCCCGACGGGCTCGGGGTCGCCTCCGTCCGCTCGCTGCCGGGTCTCGGGCAGCTCTGCTACCAGCTCACGGTGAGCCGGATCGAGCTGCCGGCGACCGCCGCGCGCATCCAGCTCGTCTCGACGGGGAAGACGGTCGTGGCGCTCCGCGCTCCGGACGCCGCCACCGGCGTGTCGAGCGGCTGCCCGAACGTGAGCCGCGCGCTCGTGCGCTCCGTCCTCGCGCGTCCGGCCGCGTACTTCCTGAACGTGACGACGCGCGACTACCCGGCCGGCGCCATCCGCGGCACGCTCGGCCGCTAGCTTCTGCAGTCGCGCCCGGCCGGTGTATCGTCGGCCGGTGGAGAACGAGTCGACGCGGCTCCTGATCGCGCCGCACGTGCAGGCGACGCTGCTCGCCGAGGCGATCCAGACTGCCCAGGTCGGCTTCATCGTGTGGGACGACGACCGGCACTACATCGCCGCGAACGAGCGGGCGTGCTCGCTCCTCGGCTGTACGCTCGAGCAGCTCCTGGGCTCGGAGGTCGGCTCGCGGACGGCTGAGGGCAAAGAGCTCGTCGAGCGGGTCGTGGGCGGGCAGAGCCGACGCGGCCGGGTCGTGTTCGAGCGCTTCGACGGCGGGACGGCGGAGCTCGAGTACCTAACGTTCGAGACGAAGACCGCCGGGCTGCCGTACATGGCGAGCGTCATCTGGCCGGCCGAGTAACGCGCGGCGCCGCGTCTGTTCGCATTCCGTAAAGATCCGCGACCGCGGCGACGGGTGCGGAGCCGCCGCGGTGTCTGTCCTAGAGAGCGCGACGAGCGAGACTGCCGGAGCGGCCGGCGATCCTGAGCGCCGCGCTCCGCGGAGGGGCCGCATGACGCTCGGGGGAGAGGCCGGCCCCTCCGCCTTAGATGAACCGAGAGTCGGGGCGCCCGGATTTGAACCGGGGACCTCTAGTCCCCCAGACTAGCGCGCTAACCAGGCTGCGCCACGCCCCGTCCAGGCCACGATACCGCACCGCCGGAGCGGCTCGACGGCGTTCTGCTAGCTTCCGGCCGGGGTCAACTCTCGACAGAAGGAGACTGATGAAGCACCGTTTCTCGGCGCTGCTTGCGCTCGTCCTCGTTTCGCTGACGATCACCGGCTCGGCCTTCGCGTTCGACTGCATCCGCGTCTCGTCGTCGCACCAGGGGCTCGTCCAATCGACGCAGTCCGGCAAGTGGCTGCTCTTCGACCTGAGCAGCGGGCCGGCGGTCCAGCAGACGCTCGGCGGTGCGGCCGGCCTCACGCTGACCGACGAGCAGGCGGCCTGCATCGCCGACGCCTACGCCGCGACCGGCCAGCCGCTCTACTTCGCGCTCGGCAGCGGCGTCGCCGGCGGGAACAACCCGAACTCGGCCGCCGGCGGGGTGATCGCCCACAACAACCCGAACGACCGCGTGCTCGGGAACGGCAAGGGCATCGACCATCTGGACGACAGCCCGATCTTGCCCGCGCTCTTCGGTGCGGCCGAGGGTTGCGGCGTCTCGATTCCGATGGGGGGCTAGCGCCTGGACAGGGACGGGAGCGCCCTGCTGCGGCGGTGCGCTCCTGTCATCCGAGCCGCTTGTACAAGCGGTCGATCATGTCCGGCATCGACTCCAGCCGCTCGGTGATCACCCGCAGGCGGTACTCGCGGAAGTGCTCCGGCTCCACCCCGAGGGCCGATGCCAGGTTCTCGACCACGTCGTTCGAGGGCACCGGGCGGTTGCCGTGCACGAGGTGGTTCAGGTAGCCCGCGGAGAGGTTCGTCTTGTCGGCGAGCGCGCGGTAGGTGATCCGGTTCTCGCCCATCAGCCGCTCGACCGTCGGCCCGAACGGCTCGACGCTGAACCGGCGGCGGCGCACTAGAGCCCCTCCACGGCCACGCGCCGCTCCTCGCCCGTCGTGCGGTCGCGGACGTCGACGGCGCCGTCCTCGAGGCTTTTCCGGCCCACAGTCACGCGCACGGGAATCCCGATCAGGTCGGCGTCGGCGAACTTCTCCCCCGCCCGCGCGTCGGCGCGGTCGTCCAGCAGCACGGCCTTGCCGGCCGCGTCCAGCCGCTCCGCAGCCCGCTCGGCGATCTCGTCGGCTCCAGCCAGCGCGACGACGTGCACGTCGTAAGGTGCGACGGAAGCCGGCCATCGGATTCCCAGCTCGTCGTGGTGCTGCTCGACGATCGCGGCCATGACGCGCCCCGGGCCGATCCCGTACGAGCCCATCAGGACCGTCTTCTCGGTCCCGTCCTCGTCGAGGAAGCGCGCCTCGAGCGGGCCCGAGTACGTCGTCTCGAGCTTGAAGATGTGTCCGACCTCGATCGCCACCTGGAAGCGCAGCCTTCCCCCACAGGTCGGACAAGAATCCCCCTCCCGCGATTGCCGCAGGTCGGCGAAGCGCGGCTCGAAGTCGCGAGCGGCCTCCACGCCGAGGAGATGCCAGCCGGTGCGGTTCGCACCGGCGACGAACTGGCCCTCGCGCAGCGCGTTGTCGGCGATCACCTCGCCGTCGAAGCCGATCGGGCCGAGCGAGCCCGGATCGGCGCCGAACGCGGCGCGAATCTCGTCCTCGGTCGCCGGGCGGAAGTCGGAGCCGAGCGCGGCCAGCATCTTCATCTCCTCGAGCCGGTCGTCGCCGCGCAGCAGACCGAGGACGAGCGTTCCGTCCGCCTTCACGACCGGCATCGCCTTGGACGTCGCCGCGGGATCGACGTCGAGGAGCTTCGAGAGGTCGTCGATGGTCGTCGCGCCGGGGGTCTCGACCTCCTGAGGGGCGTCGAGGCGCTCCGGAAACGCCGGCGGCCGCGGCACCGTCGACGCGACCTCGATGTCGGCGGCGAAGTCGCCGTTCTCGCACGTGACGAGCGTGTTCTCGCCGGAGGCGGACGGCGCGAGGAAGTCCATCGAGCCGCTGCCGCCCATGATCCCGGACTCCGCCTGGACCTCGTACGTCTCGAGGCCGCAGCGCTCGAAGATCCGGACGTACGCCTGCTCGTGCAGCCGAAAGCTGTGCTCGAGGCCCGCCGCGTCGCGGTCGAACGAGTACGCGTCCTTCATGATGAACTCGCGGACGCGGAGGAGGCCGCCGCGCGGGCGCGGCTCGTCGCGGTCCTTCGTCTGGAAGTGGTACCACCACTGCGGGAGCTCCCTGTAGCTGCGGAGCTCGCGCCCGTGGAAGGCGAACGTCTCCTCGTGCGTCAGCGGCAGGATGTACCGCCGCCCGGTGCGGTCCTGCAGACGGAAGAGCTCGGGGATCCCGGCGCGGCCGGTCGTCTCCCACAGCTCGATCGGCGTCAGCACGGGCGCGAGCCACTCCTGGGCGCCGAACGCGTCGAGCTCCTCACGGATGATCTGCTCGATCCTCCGCTGCACGCGCCAGCCGAGCGGCGTGAAGCTCCAGAGCCCCGTCGCGAGCTGACGGACGAAGCCGCCGCGCACGAGCAGCTTGTGCGAGACCGCCTCCGCGTCGGCGGGGTCTTCGCGCAGCGTCGGCAAGAAGAGCTTCGAGGCCCGGGCGATCACGTTGTCGGCTGAGGTTACGCGACGAGGCGTCGCGCCGCGCGGCGTTCGGTGCGTCGACCGCGCCCGAGGGTCAGGTGACCACGATTCGGTCGTTTTCGGTCAAAGTGACCGTAGAAGATTCGGTCACTCCACCTGTTTGCGCAATAAGCGTTCCGGCCGGGAGTGGTCCGATATTCGAGTTCGAGATAGCAAAGTAGTACGAGCCTGGTTTGAGATCGACCGATTGCTCCCCACCGGTCCCGGTGTCGCCGATTCTTGCAACCACATTTCCGGGGTTGAGAGGTAACGCACTGTGAACGCCAGCCCTGATCACATGCTCTGAATTGTTCACGAATTCCATTTTCATCCTCCTGTGTTGTCGGGGGCGCAGGGGTTACTCGAGCGGGATCAGCGACGCCTCCGCCATGGCGAGCGCGGCGGGTTTCGCCATCTTGAGGCGCTTCGGGCGGCGCATGCCGCCCTCGATCCAGCGGTCGATCTCGTGGAAGAGCTCGTCGATCAGGATGTCCGACGAGACCTTCTTCAGTACGCGGCCGTGGGCGTAGACGAAGCCGACGTCGCGGCCGCCCGCGATCCCGAAGTCGGCGTCGCCCGCCTCCCCCGGTCCGTTCACGGCACAGCCCATCACCGCCACCTCGAAGGCCTGCGGGTAGGCACTCAGCCGCTCCTCGACCTTCACGGCGAGCTTTTCGACGCCGACGTTGTCGCGGCCGCAGCTCGGGCACGCGATCATGACCGGGCCGCGCTCGCGCAGGCCGAGCGCCTTCAGGATCTCCCAGGCGACCTCGACCTCCTTGACCGGATCGGCCGTGAGCGAGACGCGGAGCGTGTCGCCGATCCCGTCCATCAAGAGCGCGCCCATCCCGACCGCGGACTTGATCGAGCCGGCAAACGGCGTACCCGCCTCGGTGACGCCGAGGTGGAGCGGGTAGGGCACCTTCTCGGAGAGCATCCGGTAGGCGCGGATCATCGTCGGCACGTGGCTCGCCTTCACGGAGATCTTGAAGTCGCGGAAGTCGAGCCGCTCGAGCAGCTCGACCTGCTCGAGGGCCTCGACGACGAGCGCCTCGGCGGTGTCCCGGCGCGCGAGTTCTTGGAGGTGCTGCGGCAGCGAGCCCGCGTTGGCGCCGATCCGCATCGGGATGGCGGCCTTCTTCGCCGCCCGCACGACCTGCTCCACTTTCTCCGGGCCGCCGATGTTCCCGGGGTTGATGCGGACGGCAGCGACGCCCGCGTCGATCGCCTTCAGGGCGAGGCTGGCGTTGAAGTGGATGTCGGCGATGACCGGGAGCGGCGAGAGCCGCACGATCTTGCGCAGCGCCTCCGCGTCTTCGGTCTTCGGCACCGCGCAACGAACGACCTCGCAGCCGGCCGAGGCGAGCGCGGCGATCTGCGCCGTCGTCGCCTCGACGTCGTGCGTCATGGTGAGCGTCATCGACTGGACGACGACCGGCGCGCCCCCGCCGATCGGCACGTTGCCGACGCGAATCTGCCGTTCGCTCGCCATCCGCGTCGATTCTAGAGACGGCTAGCCGCCGCCGAGCCGGCCGACGTCGTTCGACAGTCCGATGAAGTACAGCATCAGGACGAGTGCGATCCCCACCACCGACACGCGCTCGTAGACCTCCCGGCCGACGGCGCGCCCGCGGACGCCCTCGACGAGCGAGAAGGCGATGTGCCCGCCGTCGAGCGGCAGGAGCGGCAGCAGGTTCAGGAGCGCGAGCGAGAGGCTGAGGAAGCCGAGCACCCAGAGGTAGGTCTGAAAGCCGGTTTGCAGCGCCTGCGACGAGCCCTGGACGATCCCGACCGGCGTGGTGACCTCCTTCCGGTCCTTGCGGTGGACGAGCTTCGGCAGGAAGGCCGCGGTCTGCTTCGTCGCCTCACCCGTCACCTTCAGGGACTGCCACACCGCGGCCGGCGGCGAGAGCCCCGAGGCGTGCAGGACGAACCCGAGCCGGTACGCGCCGTCGATCTTCACCGGTGCGACCGGGCCGAGCTCGACGCGGCGCCCGTCGCGCCGCACGACGAGGTCGATCGGCTTGCCGCCGGAGGAGGTGATGCGGTCGCGGATCTCGGTCGGAGTCACGCGGCGGCCGTCGATCCGGACGATCCGGTCGCCGGGGCGCAGGCCGATCTTCGCCGCGGGACGCCCCGACTGCACCTGGTCGACCGCGCCGGTCACCGGGCCGCCCGCGATCCCGGAGAGGATCGCGAAGAGGACGACGGCGAGCGCGAGGTTCGTCCCCGGACCGGCCGCGATCACTGCCACCTTGCGCCACGTCCGCTGCCGCCAGTAGGCCTCGGAGCCGAGGGCGTCCTCGAGCTCCTGGAGCCCGCGGTCGGCGCTGCGGCGCGCGCCGGACGAGAGCGTCGCTGCGGCGAGCTCGGGCCGGAGCGCCTCGAGCTCGCTCCGGGCGTCGGCCATCTCGCCCTTCTCGAGCCGCCGTCGAAGCGCGGTCGTGAGCGCGAAGAGCTGCGGCCGCTCGGAGATCGCCCGGCCGAAGTAGACGTCGACGTCCGACGGCGCCGGACGGTGCATCCCCGGGATCTTCACGTAGCCGCCGAGCGGGATCGACCCGAGCCCGTACTCGATCCCGTTGCGGCGCGTCTTGACGAGCGCCGGCGGGAAGCCGACGTAGAACTTCCGCGGCCGCATGCCCACCGTGCGGGCCATGAAGAAGTGGCCTGCCTCGTGGATCAGGATCAGGAAGCCGAGGCCGAGGATCGCGATCAGCGTGCTCATGCGAGCTGGAGCTCCTGCTCGGCGACTAGCCGCGCGGCGGCGTCGGCCTGTTCGAGCTCTTCGAGGTCGCGCGCGGGCGCGCCGTCGGCGGCGGCGAGCGCCTCCTCCACGACCTCCGCGATGCCGAGGAACGGCAGCCGCCCGTCGAGGAAGGCGGCCACGGCCACCTCGTTGGCCGCGTTGTAGGCGCAGGGGGAGGTGCCGCCGCGCTTGCCGGCCTCGCGGGCGAGCGCCAGGAGCGGAAACGTCTCGAGGTCGGGAGCGGAGAACTCGAGCGTCAGGCCCGAGGCGAGATCGAGCTGCGGGAGCGGCGTCGCGCCGCGCTCGGGGTACGTGAGCGCGTACGAGATCGGCACACGCATGTCCGGGTAGCCGAGGTGCGCGAGCGCCGCGCCGTCGCGGAAGCGGACGAGCGAGTGGACGATCGAGGTCGGATGGATCGCGACCTCGATCCGGTCGTATGGGAGGTCGAAGAGGAAGTGCGCTTCGATCAGCTCGAGTCCTTTGTTCGCGAGCGTTGCGGAGTCCACTGTGATCTTCGGGCCCATGTTCCACGTCGGATGTGCGAGGGCCTCCTCCGGGGTCACGTCGGTGAGCTCCTCGCGGGTGCGGCCGCGGAACGGGCCGCCGGAGGCGGTGAGGACGACCGAGTCGACGGTCTCGGGGCCGCGGCCCTCTAGGCACTGGTGGAGGGCGCTGTGCTCGCTGTCGACCGGGAGCAGGAGGCCGCCGCCGCGTGCGTGGGCGGCGGTGGCGAGGTCGCCCCCCGCGACGAGGCTCTCCTTGTTCGCGAGGGCGAGGTCGACGCCGCGCTCGAGGCACCAGAACGTCGCCCGCAGTCCGGCGAAGCCCATGACCGCGTTCAGGACGAGGTCGGGCTCGGCGCGCTCGAGGAGGTCGGTGAGGTCGCCGCCGACCTGCGTGAGTGGCGCGAGCCCGTCGATCGGCTGCGACCCCGAGGCCGCCGCGACGAGCTCGAGCTCGGGGTGCGCCTCGACGATCTCGAGCGCCTGCCGCCCGATCGACCCGGTGGCCCCGAGCAGGGCAATTCGCTTCACGGACTCAGTCTAGGCGGGGGTGTCCTGCCAGGAAGGCGAGGAGGGCGGCGTTGAACTCCTGCGGCTTCTCGAGCGCGATGACGTGGGCGGCGCCCTCGATCACGACCTTCCGCGCGCCGGGGATCCCGGCCGCGGCCGCGTCGGCCATGGCCAGGAAGTCCTCGACGTCTTGGTCGCCGACGACGACGAGCGTCGGCACGTGGACGTCGGCCAGCCGGACGGCCGGGTCGGGAGCCGGCTCCGGCGGCGGGTCCGGCTCGGGGAGCTCGAATGCGTGCCGCTGCATCGCCCGCACGAGGTCTCGTACCTCTGGATCGACCTCGTCCGGCCCGCGGTTCGGCCCGTCGACCCAGAGCTCGACGTTCACCTCGGCCGCGCGGTCGAGGTCGCCCGCCTCGTACGCTTCCTCCTCTTCCTGCCAGCCGCGCCGGACGCGCTCCGACCACTCCCAGCCGGGCAGCACCGGCGGGCAGAGGACGAGCCGCTCCACCCGCTCGGGATGCGCCACCGCGAACCCGAGCGCGACCTTCGCGCCGTGCGAGCCGCCGACCACCGTCGCCCGCTCGATCCCGAGCTCGTCGAGCACCTCGCGGAGGTCGTCGACGTTCGAGAACGGCCCGCTCGCGTTCGGCGTCTCGCCGAAGCCGCGGAGGTCGACCGCGACGACGCGGTGGTGGCGCGCGAGCACGGGCGCCTGGCCGCGCCACATCCTCCGGTCGGCGACGCCCTCGTGCACGAGCAGGACGACCGGCCCGTCGCCGTGCGTCTCGTACGCGATCGTCATTGGAGCGTGAGGATTGTGTAGTACGCGGCGATCGCCGCGAAGAGGAGGGCGTCGATCCGGTCGAGCATGCCGCCGTGGCCGGCGAGCAGCGAGCCGCTGTCCTTCACGTGCATGTCCCGCTTGAGCGCCGACTCGAAGAGGTCGCCGAGCACCGCCGTGAGCGCGATCACGAAGCCGAGCGCGATCGAGCGCCAGCCGTCCACGAAGCCCGTCCGGTAGAGCGCGACGAACGCGACGAAGACGGCCGTGGCCATCCCGGCGACGAAGCCCTCCCAGGTCTTCCCCGGGGAGAGCGCGGGCGCCATCCGATGCCGGCCGACGAGCCGGCCGGTGAAGTACGCCGCCGTGTCGGCCGCGAAGACGGCGATGATGACCGTGAAGGCCGCGAGCTGTCCGTGCGTCGGCAGGCCGCGGAGGAGGATCAGGTGCCCGAGGCCGAGCCCGATCCAGCCGGCGCCGAGCACCGTCGAGCCGACCGCGACCGTCGCCGAGGTGCGCGTGCGCGAGACGAGGAAGAGGCCGAACGCGAGCCCGAGCGTCGCGAGGAAGCCGGCGAGCAGCCACGTGATGCCGCCCAGCTGGACGCCGAGGAGCGTGAGGGCAAGCCCGGCGAAGCCGGCCAGCGCGACCGGGCGCAGCTCGCGGATCATCCCGAAGTACTCGTGGAGCGCGATGACGCCGGCGACGGCGGCGAGCGCGACGATCCACCACCCACCGAGCCAGACGAGCCCGAGGACGGCCGGGAGCAGGGCGACCGCGACGACGATGCGCGACCAGAACGCGCTCACGCGCGGGCTCCTCTCGCTCCTATCGCCCGCCGAAGCGGCGGCGGCGGCGCGCATAGTCCTCCAGGGCGGAGCGGAGCTCCGCCTCGCCGAAGTCGGGCCACATGGTGTCGACGAAGTGAAGCTCGGCGTACGCGAGCTGCCAGAGCAGGAAGTTGGAGATGCGAAGCTCGCCCGAGGTGCGGATCAGCAGGTCCGGATCCGGCATGTCGGGCTCGTACAGGCGGGCCGCGAGCGCCTCCTCGTCGATGTCGTCCGGTTCGACGCCGTCCTCCACGAGCCTGCGCGCGGCGGCGGCCAGCTCGGCGCGGCCGCCGTAGTCGAACGCGATCCAGAGCTGGAGCCGCTCGTTCGCGGCCGTCTCCTCCTCGAGCGCCGCCATCCGCGCCAGGAGCTCCGCCGGAGCGCGGTCGCGGCGGCCGACGAAGCGCGCCCGCACGCCCTCCTTGGCCAGGTCGGGGAGCTCGCGCTCGATCGTCTCGGCGAAGATCTCCATCAGCGCCTCGACCTCGTCTCCGGGCCGTGTCCAGTTCTCGGTCGAGAACGCGTAGACGGCGAGCGACTCGACGCCGAGGTCGATCGCTGCCTCGACGGTGCGGCGGAGCGCCTTCGTGCCGGCCCGGTGGCCGGCCGCGATCGGCAAGCCGCGGCGCCGGGCCCAGCGTCCGTTCCCATCCATGACGATCGCGACCGCGCGCGCGACCTCGGGCCGCGGCGGCTCCGGCGCAGGCCGGATCTGCCGGAGCGTCCTGATGCGAGTGAGGAGGTTCAAACCTCCATAATTTCGGACTCTTTGTGCTTCAGGAGATCGTCGATCGTCTTCGTGTGCTCGTCGGTGAGCTTCTGCACCTGGTTCTCGGCGCGCCGCTCCTCGTCGTCTCCGACCTCCCCGTTCCGGACGAGCTCCTCGAGGTGCCGCATGACGTCGCGGCGCACGTTGCGGATCGCCACCTTGCCGTCCTCGGCATAGCGGCGCACGACCTTGACGAGCTCCTTGCGCCGCTCCTCGGTGAGCTGCGGGATCGGCAGGCGGATCAGCTTCCCGTCGTTCGAGGGCTGGAGGCCCAGGTCGGACTCCTGGATCGCCTTCTCGATCGCCTTCACCGAGGTCGGGTCGAACGGCTGCACGCTGAGCAGGCGCGGCTCCGGCGCCGAGATCGTCGCCAGGTTCTTGAGCGGCGTCGGCGTGCCGTAGTAGTCGACCTGCACGCGGTCGAGGAGCGCCGGCGACGCGCGCCCGGTGCGGACGCTGTTGAACTCCTGCCGCGTGCTCTCGATGGACTTGTCCATGCGACGGGTCGCGTCGGCGAGGAAGTCTTCGATCGCTGCCATTCAATCCTCCCTGGGAGTGGAGACGAGCGTGCCGACGTGCTCGCCGAGGACGACCCGGCGGATGTTCCCGTCGGCGAGTGCGAACACGTGGATGGGGAGATTGTTGTCCATGCAGAGGGAGAGCGCGGTCGTGTCCATCACCCGGAGGCCTCGCTCGATCGCCTCGCGGTGCGTGATCCGGGTCAGGAGCTTCGCGCCGGAGTCGACGCGCGGGTCGCCGTCGAGGACGCCCTCGACCGCGTGCTTGGCCATCAGGATCGCGTCGGCGCCGATCTCGAGCGCGCGCAGGGCGGCCGCCGTGTCGGTGGTGAAGAACGGATTGCCCGTCCCAGCGGCGAAGATGACGATCCGGTCCTTCTCCAGGTGCCGGATCGCGCGGCGGCGGATGTACGGCTCGGCCACCTCGGCGATCTGGAGGGCGGATTGGACGCGCGTCGCCGCGCCGCTCCGCTCGAGGGCGTCCTGGAGGGTCAGCGAGTTGAGCACCGTCGCGAGCATCCCGGCGTAGTCGGCGGTCGCTCGGTCCATCCCTTCGGCCGCGGCGGCCATGCCCCGGTAGAAGTTCCCGGCGCCGATCACGATCGCGACCTCGACCCCGTGCTTGCGGACGTCGAGGATCTCGGCCGCGATCCCGTCCACGGTCGGCAGGTCGATGCCGTACTCGCGCGCGCCCATCAGCGCTTCTCCCGAGAGCTTCAGGAGGATGCGATGGAACCTAGGCACCGCTTGCGGTGCCGCCATCAGGACGTGCGAGCTCTGCTCGTGCGTCCGTCTGAAACGACCGGTCGATGCGCTCGCGTCTCGACAGCGGCCATGGGCTCAGGCACTCAGAGCGAAGCGCTCGAGCTCGAGCACCTCGGCGTTCTCGTCCGCTAGGGCCTGGGCGACCGTCTTCGACTGGTCGTGGATCCAGGGCTGGTCGAGGAGGACGCCGCCGCGCTCCGCGAAGAAGCGCTTGTTCATCATCCCGTCGACGATCTTCTCGCGCGCCTGCTCGGGCTTCGACTGCACCTCGTCGGAGCTCGCGTAGATCTCACGCTCGGACGTCACGACCTCCTCGGGCACGTCCTCCCGGGCGATCCAGCGCGGCTCCGACCAGGCGATGTGCATCGCGAGCCGGCGGCCGAGGTCGGGCGAACCGCCGCCGACGTTGACGAGCGCGCCGACCTTGTTCGCCGGCGGGTGCACGTAGGCGGAGATGGTCGAGCCGTCGACTGTGACGAAGCGCGCGGCGCCTGCGATCGAGACGTTCTCGCCCAGCTTCGCGACGAGCTCGACGCGCTCGTCCTCGAGGCGCTGCGCGGCCGCCACGCCTTCGGAGTCCACGACCTCGAGCACCTTCTGCGCGAAGGCCTGGAACTCGTCGTTCTTGGACACCGGCTCGGTCTCGCAGCCGATCGCGACCATCGTCCCGTGCTCCGAGTCGACGCGGTGTCCCACGAGTCCCTCGGTGGTTGCGCGACCGGCTCGCTTGCCTGCCTGGGCCATACCCTTTTCGCGCAGGAGGCGCTTGGCCGCCTCGATGTCGCCGCCCGTCTCCTCGAGCGCGCGCTTGCAGTCCATCATGCCCGCGCCGGTCTCGTCGCGGAGCTGCTTCACGAGCTTTGCGGAGATCTCGGTCATTCGGCCGGAGCCTCCTCCTGTGTTGCCTCCGGCTGGAGCTCGGCCGGGGGCTCGGCGACCGGCTCCTCGGCCTGGCTCACCTGCTCGTAGTCGCCTTCAGGGACCGTCGGCTCCTCGGCAGCGGCCGGCTCCGGCTGCGGCGCGGCCTCGGCCTGCGCGCCGCCGTTCCGGGCGAAGTCGCGCACCGAGGCCTTGTTCTGGCCCTCGGCGATCCCGTCCGCGATCGCCCGCACGATGAGGCTGCAGGAGCGGATCGCGTCGTCGTTTCCGGGGATGACGTAGTCGGCCTCGTCCGGGTCGCAGTTCGTGTCCACGAGCGCGACGACGGGCAGGCCGAGCCGCCGCGCCTCGCGCACGGCGAGCTGCTCCTTGCGCAGGTCGACGATGAAGACCGCATCCGGCTGGCGGCGCATCTGCGCCACGCCGCCGAGGTTCGCCTCGAGCTTCTCGTGCTCGGCGAGCATCGCGATGCGCTCCTTCGCCGGCAGGAGCTCGAGCTGGCCCTCCTCCTTGAGGCGACGGAGGTCGTGCAGGTGCTCGATCCGGTCGGAGATCGTCCGCCAGTTCGTGAGCAGGCCGCCGAGCCAGCGGTGGTTCACGTACGGCATGTTCACGCGGGCGGCGTGCTCGGAGACGGCGTCCTGGCTCTGCTTCTTCGTGCCGACGAAGAGCATCGTCCCGCCGCGCTCGCCGAGGTTGCGCGCGAAGACGTGCGCCTCCTCGAGGAGCTCGAGGGTCTGTTGCAGGTCGATGATGTAGATGCCGCCGCGCTCCGTGAAGATGAAGCGGCGCATCTTGGGATTCCAGCGGCGCGTCTGGTGGCCGAAGTGGACTCCGGCCTCCAGCAGCTCGCGCATCGAGACGACTGGCACTGATCGGCCCCTTTCGGTTGGCTTGGACTTCTGCCGGCGGGGCCGCGGTGGAACCGGGGCGCTTCGCGCGCGCCGGCACCGCCACCGGGCTGATCCGCCGGGTCGGGTGCGAGAACCGCGGCATGGTAGCCGACGGGGAGCATCTCGGACTCAGGCTCGGGCGCGGGCGAGCGCTGCTTCGAGGTCGGGCGGGAGCGGCGACTCCGTCTCCACCTGCTCGCCGGTCATCGGGTGCGGGAAGGCCAGACGCGCCGCGTGGAGGAACTGGCGCTCGAGGCCGAGCTCGCCCGGCCGGGCGTAGACCGGGTCGCCCGCGACCGGCAGGTCGATCGCCGCCAGGTGGACGCGGATCTGGTGCGTCCGGCCCGTCTCCAGGCGCACCTCCAGAAGCGCGTGCCGCGGGAGGAGCTCGAGGACCTCGAAGTGGGTGACGGCGTCGCGCGGCGTCGCCGTGTCGAGGGATCGGCGCGTCGGGTCGTGGCGGTCGCGGCCGATCTGTGCCTCGATCGTCCCGCGCCGCGAGCGCGGCCGGCCGCACACCAGAGCCAGATACCCCCGCTCCAGCCGACGCCGTCGCACGAGCCGCTCCAGGCGCCGGTGCGCCTCCGCCGACCGCGCGACCACCATGAGGCCCGAGGTGTCCCGGTCGAGCCGGTGCACGATCCCCGGCCGCTCCTCCTCCCCGCCCCCCGCGATGCCGACGAGCCCGTGGACGAGCGTGCCCGTCGCGTGGCCGGGCGCCGGGTGGACGACGAGCCCGGTCGGCTTGTCGACGACGATCAGGTGCTCGTCCTCGTAGGCGATGCGGAGGTCCATCTCCTCCGCGACGAGCCCGCTCGCGCGCGCCGCCGGAGCCGAGAACGACACCTCCTCGCCCCCGCTCAGCCGGTGGCTCTTCGGCCGCGCGGCGCCGTCCACCAGCACCGCACCCTCACCCACCAGCCGCTCGGCGACGGCGCGCGACCCGACCGACGGAAGCCCGGCGAGGAAGCGGTCGAGCCGCTCGCCCGCGGCCGCGTCAGGGACGCGCAGGCGGGGCGTCGGTCACGCGCTGCCGGCGCCGCGGCTCGCGGTCGGCGAGGACCATCGTCAGGAGTAGGATCCCGACCCCGACGACGATGAAGCTGTCCGCGAGGTTGAAGGCCGGCCAGAAGCGCAGGTCGAGGAAGTCCGTGACGTGCCCGAGGCGGACGCGGTCGACGAGGTTCGAGACGCTCCCGCCGATGACGAGCCCGAGCGAGACGGGCAGGATCGGGTGCCGCGCGCCGGAGCGGGCGAAGAAGCCGAGCATCCACGCGACGGCGATGCCGGTGAGCACGATCACGATCGGGGTCGCGCTCGCGAAGAGGCCGAACGCGATCCCGGAGTTCTGGACGTGATGGATCGACAGCGGCCCGAGCACGTGCTCCGACTCGTCGAGCGCGAGCCGGCTCGAGACGATGTGCTTTGTGAGCTGGTCGGCCGCGATCGCCGCGGCCGCGACCGCCACGAGCGCGAGCCACTGCACCGGGCTCGCGGCCAGCGAGCGCTCGGCCATCGAGATCGGGGTGAGCCCGTCGGTGGCGGAGCCGACGCGGACGTCGACCCGGCGCGGCGCCGACTCGCTCAACCGCGTTCGCCCTTGCGTCGGCAGTCGATGCACTGCGTTGCGTACGGGATCGCCTCGAGCCGCTCCTCGGAGATCGGCTGCCCGCAGCTCTCGCAGGTCCCGAAGGTGCCGGCCTCGATCCTCTGGAGCGCCCCGTCGATCGCCCTCAGCACGTGCTCCGAGTTCTCCTCGAGCGAGTAGTCGATCTCGCGGTCGAGGGTCGCGCTCGCGGTGTCGCCGAGGTGGTTGTCGGAGTTCCCGACGATCTCCTCCGTCTCGTCCTCGAGCGACCCCGGCGTCTCCTCGTGCAGGTAGTTGATCGCGTCGAGGACGCGCTGCCGCTCCTCCTCCAGGATCCCGCGGAAGCGCTGAGTGTCGACGGCGCTCACGCGGACGCTCCCGCGAGCCGGCGCTCGACCTCGGCCGCCTCGATGCCCTCGAGCTCGACGACCTTGTCGCGCGCGGTGTGGCCGGAGACGAGCGCGACCTGCCGCCGTGGCACGTCGACGGCCTCGGCGAGGAGCCTGACCACCGCGTCGTTGGCGCGGCCGCCCTCGGCGGGGGCCGTCACGCGGAGCTTCCAGACCTCTCCGACCCGGCCTGCGACGCCGCCGCGACGCGCTCCGGGCGACACGCGAACGCGGAGCCGGGTGGAAGGCGCTGCCATGCGATCAGTATATGGCGGCGTCTATCGCTTGAAACTCAGGCAGCCTCGGGCTGGGCCGTCTCGTCCTCGTCGTCCTCGTCGGCCGGGTCGATCGTGGCCAAGGCCGCACGGAGCAGCGCCCGGATGCGCGCCGAGTCGGCCTCGAGCCGCTCGTTGTCGGCCGCGGCCTGACGGACGACCGAGCGGGCTTCGGCCCGTGCCTCGTCGACGATCAGCTCCGCCTCGCGCATCGCCTGCGTCTTCAGCTCGGCGGCGGTGCGCTCGGCCGAGACGAGCGTCGTGCGCAGGAGCGCCTCGAGCTCGCGGAAGCGCTCGAGGTCGGACTCGAGCTGCTCCACCTTGTCGGCCAGGTCGGCGCGGTCGCGCCAGACCTCCTCGAAGCTCGAGGCGATCTCCTCGAGCATCTGGTCGGCCGGGCCGCGACGGTAGCCGAGCAGGCCGCGTCCGAGCCGGATGTGACGGATCTCGACGGGTGACAGTGCCATGCGGAGCTCCCTTCCTCAGTGGAGTCGTGCGAAGAGCGCGTCGAGCCCCCGCTGGATCGCGAAGAGGACGACCACCGCCAGGACCGGGGAGAGGTCGAGCGGCCCGAGCGGCGGCAGGACGCGGCGGAAGAGGCGCAGGTACGGGTTGCACACGTCGTAGAGGAACCGCTGCACCCGGCTCAGGGCGGGCGAGTACGGCAGCGGGATCCACGAGGTCAGGATGTACACGAAGATGACCAGGATGTAGACGTAGATGAAGACGTGGACGAAGCTCTGGATCGAGTCCACGGTGTCGAAGAGCAGACGGAAAGCGGCGACCTGCGCGCCCATCACGAGGGAGTTCGGCCCGGGGGCGCCGCTTCCTACGCCTGGTTGAAGAAGCCGCCGCGCTCGAGCAGGCGAGCGCGCTCCTCGGCCGAGACCTCGACGTTTCGCGGCGTGAGCAGGAACACCTTGTCTGCGACCCGCTGCATGCCGCCGCTCAGCGCGTACGTGAGCCCGCTCGCGAAGTCGATGAGGCGCTTCGAGAGCTCCTGGTCGGCGCCCTGGAGGTTGAGGATCACCGGGATGCCGTCCTTGAACTTGTCCGCGATCTGCTGCGCGTCGTTGAAGCTCCGCGGCAGGACGAGGTGGACGCGCACCGAGGCGGGCACGCTCTCGACTCCGCGCAGACGCGTCGCGGGCCGGATGACGGCGGTCTGGTCGTCGAGCTCGGGGTCGGGATCCGTCCAGTCGTCGAAGTCGCGGCGGCGGCGCGGCGCGAGCCGGCGGACGTTCGGTCGCTCGGCGTACGTGCGCTCGAGCTCCTCATTCGCGAGGTAGCCCTCCTCGTCCCACTCCTCGTCTTCCTCGGCGATCCCGAAGTAGACGAGCGTACGGCTCCAGACGTCGGCAAAGCCCACGGGCCGTGATTTTAGACCTGCGGCCGGGAAACCCTCCGTGGTCACGAGTAGCCTCGCCGCATGCGCCTCCCCGAGGCACTCGGCGCTCTCCGCGAGCGCGACTTCCGCCTCCTCTTCGTCGGCCAGGCGACCTCGTGGCTCGGGACGGGAATGGTCGGCGTGGCGCTCGCCTTCGCCGTCCTCGACGTCACGCACTCCGCGTCCGACCTCGGGATCGTGCGCGCGGCGCGGGCGCTGCCGAACGTCGTCTTCCTCCTCGCCGGCGGCGTCTTCGCGGACCGGCTGCCGCGCCGCGCCGTGATGATCGCCGCCGACCTCGTCCGGCTCGCCAGCCAGGGGCTGCTCGCCGGGCTCCTGATCGGAGGCGTCGCGCGGCTCTGGGAGCTGATCGTCCTCGTCACGATCGGCGGCGCGGCGACCGCGTTCTTCGACCCGGCGATCACCGGGCTCGTGACGGAGACGGTGAGCGCCGAGCGGCTGCAGCAGGCGAACGCCCTGCGCTCGGTGTCGGCGTCGCTCGGGACGGTGCTCGGACCCTCGATCGCGGGCGTGCTCGTCGCGACCTCGGGTCCGGGGTGGGCGCTCGCGGTCGACGCGGCGACCTTCGGCGTGAGCGCCTGGTATCTCGCCCGCCTTCGCCTGCCGCCGGGCGAGCGCCTGCCCTCCCAGGCCATACTCCGCGACCTCGCCGACGGCTGGCGCGAGTTCCGAGCGCGGTCGTGGCTTTTGTGGTCGAACGTCCACGCGGCGCTCACGAACGCGCTCGTCCTCGCGCCTTACACGGTCCTCGGGCCCGTCGTCGCGAAGCGGTGGCTCTCGGGGCCCGGCGCGTGGGCGCTGATCTCGGCCTGTTTCGGCGCCGGCTCGATTCTGGGTGGCGTCGTCGTCCTCCGGTACCGCCCGCGGCGGCCGCTCTTCGTCGGGCTTGCGCTGACCGTCGTGGACGTACCGCTCCTGGCGCTGCTCGCTGTCCACACGCATGCGGCCGCGATCGCTGTGGCCGCGCTGTTCGGCGGCGCGAGCCTCGCGCTCGTGAACACGCTCTGGGAGACGACGATCCAGGAGCAGGTCCCCGCGCGGTTCGTCTCGCGGATCGTGGCGTACGACCTCCTCGCCTCGACGATCGCCTACCCGCTTGGCCTCGCGCTGGCCGGGCTCCTCGCCGCGCACGTGCTCGGCGTCGGCGGGATGTTGTGGCTCGGCGCGGCGGCCGCCGCCGGGCTGACGGTGTTCGTCTTCTGCGTCCCGAGCATCCGGGCGCTCGAGTCGAAGTACGCTCAGGCGCGGTAGAGGATCGAGCCGACCCGGATCAGGGTCGCTCCCTCCTCCGCCGCGACGCGGTAGTCCTGGCTGGTGCCCATGGAAAGTTCGTGTAGGTCGTGGGTTTGCGCCAGGGCGCGGAGCTCCCGGAAGTACCGCCGCGACGCCTCGGGATCGCCGGTCTCCGGCGGCATCGTCATCAGGCCGCGGACGTCGCGGTAGAGGCCGAGGAACTCCTCCAGCTCGTCCGGCGAGACGCCGCCCTTCGTCCCCTCGCCGGCGAGGTTCACCTCGACGAGGGCCGGGATCTCGAGCCGCCGCGCCGCCGACTCGGTCTCGAGCGAGTGGCAGAGCTCGCAGATCCGGTTGACGATCTTCGCCTTGCGGCTCTGGAGCCGGCCGATGAAGTGCCAGCGGAAGGCGTCGCCGTAGACGGCGTGCTTCGCCTCGAGGTCCTGCGCGCGGTTCTCGCCCACGACCTCGACGCCCGCCTCCGCGAGCGCGGCCATGTCCTCGACCGACACGTACTTCGTCGCGGCGACGATCGTCACCGCCGGGCCGACCTCGGCGCGGATGCGCTCGTAGTTCCGGCGGACGGCCTCAGGCGACACGCGCCAGCACGCCGTGCGGATGGACGCATGGATGGAACCTGCTCATCGGCGGCCCGCGTTCCGGCACCAATCGCCATGTGCGGTCACAGACGGCGGCCCTCGACCGCAAGCGTCGAATGCAGGTTTCGCAGCGCGAGGATCGTCGACCGGATCTCCTGCAGGTAGTCGTGGGGCAGGAAGTTCTGCGCCAGACGCTGGTCGACCTCGCCGGGCCGCATCCCCGCCGTCTCGATCTCCACGCGGTACGGCAGTGCGAGCATGCGCAGCGCGTCCGCGTGCTGGTACGGGACGTAGATGTCGGAGGTCACGAGCAGCAGCCGCTCCCCGGGCTGCAGGTGTGCGAGTTCCGAGGCGAACCACCCATACGTGTCGGCGGTGTTCGGCCGCCGCCCGGGCTCGGGCGACGCCGCCGCCACGACCCGCACCGGTAGCCCGTAGGCGTAGGCGTACTCGCGCACCCGCCAGGAGGCGCCGACGACGTCCGACTCCTCGCCGCGCTCGTCGGACGCCTCGCCGAGGCCAAAAGCGTTTCGGACGCCGTCGTCCATCACGTCGAACTCGTTCTGCGGCCCATCGCCGAGGATCGAGCGGACGAGCTCGATCTCGTCGCCCTTGAGCTCGCGATAGCCGCCGAGGGCGGTGACCGATCCTGCCTCGATCTCACCCTCCGCCAACAGGCGTGCGGCGAAGAGCGGCCGCGCGAGGCACGCGCGGGCCAGCCCGCCGAGCACGAGCAGGTGGTCGTAGCGACGGTGGTGCAGCCCCGTCCGACCGACGAGCCCGAGCGCGTGCGCCGCGTCGAGCACGACCCGCCTCCGCGCGGGGTCGAAGGCGGGCGGCTCCACGAGGTTGCGCTCCGCACCGCGGCGGTAGTCCCAGCGCTCCGAGAACGCAGCGAGCCGGTTTAGCAGCGCCAGAAGCGGCTCGTCGCTCGCCGGCGCGTCGCCCCCGAACTCCGCGACGAGCGTCGCGAGCTCCGGAGAGCGGGCCCAGCGCTCGATGGCCTCTTCGAGGCCGTGGCCGTCCTCCGGAAGGACGTTGACTGCTTCGGGCGCCTCGCTCACTGCGAGGGCAACGATAGACCTCACTCCACCAGCAGACCCGCCTCACGGAGCTCGTCCTCGGCCTCGACCACGACGGGGGCGATCGGTCTGTCCTCCGCCGGAATCGCCGCCGACGCGCGCCGCGCCAGCACGACCTTGATCAGAAATGCGAGGCACTTCGCGCTCTCGTCGCCGTCGAGTCCGCCGTCCTCGATCTCGCGCGTCTGCAGTGCCAGACGCACCTGCTCGGTCGCGTCCCGCAGACGGGACGTTCTCAGCATCGAGTTCGCCGCGTCGAGGAGCAGCGCGCGGTAATACGCGACGTAGGCGAGACCGATGTCGCATGCTGCTATGTGCGGGTGCACGTCGCGCTTGTAGATCCGCCGCCGCCACTGCTTGACATGGGAATAGACGTCGTCGGCGAGACCGAGGTGCTCTGCGGCACGATCGCGTTCAGCCTTTGCGAGTTGGATCCGGACGCCGGCGCGGTTGAAGTAGCTCCGGGCCAGTTCGGCCTCGGTGTGGCTTGCGGACCCCTGCCTCTTCTCGTCGGCGTCCTCGATGAGCGCGAGGGCTCGATTGAGCAAGTCGATCCTTTCTGCGCCTGGCGGCTTCGTGCGCGCGAGCTTCTGGAGCAGAAGCCCCTGCATCGCGAGACACCGAGCCCCCTCGTCGGGACGTCCCGACGCGATCTTCTTCGCCTCCGCCTCCCTGGCCCACTCCAGCGCCTCGGCCACGAGGATTGCGTCCTTAGCGTGATGTTGATTCACAGTCCGTGCGCGGCCGTGCAGGCAATCCGCGACGAGATCGTCCCGACCCTCGAGATGGCTCTGCGCGCGTTCGAAGACGGCCCCCGACCGCCGAGTCTGTCCCTTCAGCTCAAGCAAGGTCGCGACCCCATGGAGGGCGAGACCGAGAGGCAACGATCGCTCCTCCGCCGCCTCTTCGAGGGACGCGAGACGCCCCTCGAGCCGTTCGACGGTCTCGAGGTCGCCGTACTCGTCGACGACGCTCCTGAGCACGTCGTCCGCCGGGATTGCCAGCGCGATCTCATCGGTGAGAGTGGGCTGGTCCGACTCCACCTGCGTCCGAACCGCCTCGCCGAACAGCCGATGCAGCCTGATCTCCGATGCGTCGTCCGACCGCGTCAGGAAACCGCCCAGCACGAGGAATTCGATCCTCTCCTCTGAGCCGTCGGCGACGCCCGCGAATGCGGCAACCGGTTGTCGATCGGGCGGAAGGTATGCCGCGTAGGCCGCCAAACGTAGCGCGGCATCCGAGAAGCCAGGGAGGCGCCTAACGCCGGCCCACAGCGCGGAAGGCCCTCTGAGCGCCGGGGCGACATCGCCCTCGGGAGCTTGAATCGCGGCGGCCGACTCGGCCGACGCCAGCTGCTGACCGAGTAGCCGGAACGCCTCGAGCAGCAAAGGACGTCCGTCGATAAGCGGCAGCAGAGGCTGTGTCGCCGCGCCGACGAGGTCGGCATCGGCCAGCTTCCGCAGCTCGACGATTCTGCAGCCCGGAATGTTTCGCCATTCCTCGTTCGTCGACGTGATCAGGACGAGCTGGTCCTGCCCGGCGTCAGGACGCGGGATCCAGTGATCGAGCTTCGTCGGTTCCCCGTCAGCGTTGTCCAGAACGACGACCCAACGTCCGTGAGTGCTCCGCAGCCGCTGCAGCGCGCCCTCGGCGTAGTCGCCGTAGTCGAGCGCACCGCGGCTGCCGACGTCCTCGTTCAGCTCCTGGAGCTCCGCCGCTCCGAGGCTGTTGATCAGCGCCTGCGGATCCGACGCCGTCAAAAACCAGCCCGCCCCCGACCACGCCAGCCGCCGCGCGATCGTGCTCTTGCCACGCCCTGCCGCGCCCAGCAGCACGATCGTGCCGCTCGCGCTCTCGAGCTCCTCGACGATCGGCCGGTGGCTCGGGTACGAGACGAACACGCCCTCGCCGCCGGGAACGAAGCGGCTGATCGTTGCGTCTGCGTCGATTGGGGGCTGCTTCGGCGGGTACCCGTGCCGCCATAGCCACGGGATGTCTATGAGCCATACGGGGGTCGGCCCCGCCCTGTTGAGGACGGCCCGGCCGTGCTCCTCGGCCGCCGCGAACCCTGCCGGTTCGGCTTCCCGGCGCACGGTCGCCTCGACGGAGTCGACCGCAGCGATGGTCCCCCGCTCGACAGCACCGAGAACCGTGTCTGCGGAAAGCCGGCGAATGCCGCTCTCCATGAGCTCGCCGGCGACCTCGTAAGGCTCGGAGAGGTCGTCAACGTGCAGCCGCCCCGGTGTGAGGACGACGAGTGCGTGCGCGCCGACGATCGCGACGAGGACGCCGACCTTCCCCTCGAGGCACATCGCCGCATAAATCAGCGCGATGTCGAGACAGGTGCCCCAGCCGCCCTTCAGCACCAGACTTGCGTGGCGAATCTGCTGTCCCCACGGCGGCACGCCCGGCTCGATCGCGTACGCAATCCGTTGTCGCGCTAGCACGTCGTACAGGTCAGAGGCCATCGCGAGGTCCGAATCCCTTGCACCGTCGAGGCCGGTCCGCTCCCTCGGCCTCGGCGACTCGACTCTCAGGCTCATCAAGCCGCGCGGAACCACGTATGTGGCGAGCTCCGCGTAACTCGCGTCCGTCCGCTCCCACGGCTCCCACTGCACCGGCAGGCGCAGCGTGTTCCCTGTCTGCGGCTCCGGCGCGTTGCTACCCACGGTCCATGCGTTACCCGTCGACTTCCGAATCCTCTGCGAGACGCTCTTCGAGCGTAGGTCGCACGAACCAGCTCGTCGGGTCAGCGGCGTCGGAGTCGGTGACCGGGACGATGTCCGGCACCCCGAAGAGCCATCGCGTGACGCGGTAGCACGTAAACAGCGGAGAAGCCTTGCGCGCGACGACCTTGACGACGTCGCCGCGCTCGACCATGGCGTGAGCGCCGAACCGGGGGTCGGCGAGGAGCAGCGAGCCCGGAAGCTCCCCCGCGGCGCCGGTGAGCACGACCTGCGCCTGCCTGCCGGTCGAGACCAGGATCGTCGCGCAATCAGCGGTGTAGACGCTTCCGATCACGTTCCACTTCCGCTTCCACGTGTCCTCGCTCTTCGCGAGATCGAGGATGCGAGCGAAGACGTCACCCGGGTTCGCGAGAACGTGCTGGCGCACTCCGGCGGCCTGGAAGACGTACGCACCGCTTCCGCTGAGGGACACCTCGACCTTCACGTCGCCGACACCCGGCGCGCCCGCTGCGGCGCTCGAACTCAGCGTAGTGCTCGCGGCGGCCGAGTACGCGATCTCCTGTGTGGTTGCGACCTGTTCGACGCCGTACTGGATCCCGAGCTCCGCAATGGAAGTCCTCTTGTGGAAGACGCCTTGCTTGAACACACCGACGTCGCCCACATCGACGGCGTCCCCCGGGAACCAAGTCGCCTCGACCGGAGGCATGTTCACTCGCATGCTGCGGAGATAACGTTTCGCGGCGCTCACTGCTCTGTCCGATCTCCCTGCCCGATGCTTGCGCCACCGTATGGCAACAGTGGGCAAGCGTCAATGCTCGGGCCCGTCAGCAATGTATCGCCAACGAAGGTCGAGGATCGTCAATCTCTCGTCGGGCCCGGGGAGGACCCTCAACGCAGCATCACGCAAGCCAGGAAGCGCCCTGATCGTCCATTGGCGCGGTGCGAATAGAGCTCGTCGAGCGAGTCCGTCGTCGAGATGCCCGCAATCTCGATCCGGTCTCGCCCAACGCCGGCGCTCTCGAGATCGGCTGCATTCGCCTCCCACAGGTCAAGTAGCGCCCGCCGGGCTCGTGTCGCACGAACGAACGGCGCGTCTCCGTATGCCTCGCGGACCGCAGCGACGACCTGCGGCCCGACCTCGAAGCTGTCGGGACCGATCGACGGCCCGAGCGCAGCGCGGAGCGACGCCGGATCGGTGCCGTAGTGCTCCTCCATCGTCCGCACGGCGCGTGACGCGATCCGCGCAACCGTGCCTCGCCAGCCTGCGTGGACGATGCCGGCGGCGTGGTGGCGCTCGTCGTAGAGCATGATCGGCACGCAGTCCGCAACCATCACGCACAGCGGCACACCGACGAGGTTCGTGATGGCGGCATCGACGCCTGGCACGACCTCCGCCTGCGAGAACGCCCCGCGGTCGCGACGCCCGCCTGCCCGGTGCGGCAGCTCCTGCTCCGTCACCACGACGACGTCCGCGCCGTGCGGCTGCGCGCACCACACCGACCGCTCGAGCGGCAGGCCGTACGCACCGAACAGCCGCTGGCGGTTCGCGACGACGTCGCCGTCGACGTCGCCCACGTGCAGCGCGAGGTTCAGCGAGTCGTAGGGCGGGCGGCTGACGCCGCCGACTCTCGTCGAGACGAACGCCTCGACCCGATCCGCCGGAAGCGACTCGAAGCGGTAGACGCGGAGTCCGTCGCGGTCCTCGGGGCGCACGTCCGCTAGCCGCGCCGCGCGAGCGCGGCGAAGTGGTCGCCGCGCTCCTGGAAGTTCCGGTACTCGTTGTAGCTCGGCGCTCCCGGTGACAGGAGGACGACCGTCCCGGGCGCGGGGGCCGACGCTGCGCCCGCGACCGCGGCCAGTAGGTCCTCGACGACGACGGCGTCGGTCGCACCGGCGGTTCGGGCGGCCTCGACCAGCCGGCCGCCTGTGTCGGGGAGACCCAGCACGCGTGCGCCGCGTGCGGCCAGGGCGCGACCCAGATCGTCGTAGTCCTGGCCGCGGTCCTGGCCGCCGCCGATCAGGACGATCGGGCGGTCGGGGAAGCTCGCGAGCGCAGCGAGCGCCGATTCCGGCGTTGTCGAGATGCTGTCGTCGACCCACGTCACGCCGTCCGCCTCGTGTACGATCTGCAGTCGGTGCGGCAGCGGCGAGAAGCCGGCAAAGGCTTCCGGCAGCGGCGGGCGCTCGACCCCCAGCGCCTCGAGCGCCGTCAGCGCCGCGCACACGTTCAGCGCGTTGTGGGGACCAAGCAGCGGCAGCTCCTGAGGCGCGAGCACGAGCTCGCCGTCTCGTGCGATCCCGCCGTCGGTCACGCTCCACCCCGGCGGCTCGCCGTAGGCAAGGCTCTCGCGGCAGGCCCGCGGCGCGGCGACGACGGCCGCGCAGGTCGCATCGAGGACGCACCGCTTGACGCCCGGGAGCATGAGCAGGCGGAGCTTGTCGTGACGGTACTGCTCCTCCGTGACGTGCCAGTCGAGGTGCTCGCGGTAGAGGTTCGCGACAAGCGCCGTCTCCGGACCGCACGAGAGGTCGGCGATCTGGTAGCTCGAGAGCTCGACCACCGCGAACTCGTCACTGTGCTCGAGCAGCTCGAGCGCCGGCCGGCCGATGTTGCCCGCCAGCTGCACGGGTCGGCCCGCCGCGCGCACGAGATGTGCGACGAGCGAGGCGATCGTGCTCTTGCCCTTCGTCCCAGTGACCCCGAGGACGCGGTCGCCACCGCGCTCGGCCAGCCAGAGCGCGGTCGGAGTGGCAGTCGCCACCCCCCGGCGCGCGAGTTCCCCCAGCTCCGGCCGGTAGATCGAGACGCCAGGAGAGCGGACGAGCACATCGCATCCCGAGAGCGCGTCGACCGCGTCGGCGGGCCCGATGATCTTCGCGCCCGGCGCGAACGCCGACACGTCGGCGTCGTCCTCGAGCACGACAACGCTGATCGTCGCAGCCGGGAGAGTCGCGGCGAGGACGCGCGCGAACGACGTCGTCTCCATTCCGGCGCCCCAGACGCCGATCGACTTGCCGTCAAGCTCCGAGAAGCGCATCCACGTCGTCCAACAGCTCCGCGGGTACCCAGTGCTCGCCGCTCAGCGCGAACGCATCGGCGACGCGCGCCAGGGAGCGGCCGCGTTCGTCGAGCACCTCCCGCACGAGTCGCCGGACGACTGCCCGGTCGCGCCAGCGCGGGTCATCGGCGAGCAGCTGGATCGCCGCCAGGCTCTCCTCCTCCTCGCCGACGCACTCGAACGGCTTGTGCCCGCCGGTGGCGGTGAGCAGCGCGAAGCCCTCGTACTGCGACTCGTCATCGAGCATCGCAGCGCCAAAGATGCCGTCGAGCGCGTCCGGCTCCATGAACGGCGCCAGGACGAGGAAGACAAACCTGCACTTCGGGCAGTTGCCGCACCACGACGCGAGCCGGAGGCCCGGATCGAGCCGGAAGATCGCATTGCAGCTCGTGAACGCGTGGTGGTAGCGCTCAAGCGCCGCGAACCGGCGCGCGATCGCGAGCTCGGAGCCCGGGCGCAGGATCGAGAAGACGTCGATGTCGCCGGTGGCCTCTGCCGTGGCCTCCCGGAGCAGCCGCTCCGCCTGTGCGCTCTTGCTGAACTGGTGGTTGACCTCGATCCCGTCGTACACGACGTTGCCTCGCGACGCCGAGCGCTCGTTCGCGAGCACGACGGCGTCGTAGCCGTGCAGCGCCGCGGTCAGGAGCGCGACGCACGCGATGATCGCGGTGACAGGAATGTGACCGTTGAGCGCGCCCTGCCGGTTGAGGTCGTGCAGCAGATCGAGCGGCAGATGGCGCTCGACGACGATTCGCGGGACGGCAGCGGTCGCCGCCGTACGCTGCATTGCAGGGTCGTCGCGGACGGAGAACAGGGTGAACTCGAGGCCCGACCGGCGCACGATCTCGAGCGCGACGATCGAATCCTTGCCTCCGCCGATAGGGACGAGAGCACGCGTCGGCGCTTTCGGCTGGCGACGCGTCCCGCTTCGCGTCCGGCCGCTCGGGAAGACCGGCCGTGGGAGGTGCGACAGCCGGTTCACGACGGCGAACTCGCCGAGCCCTTCTGAGTACAGAGCTTCTAAGTAGCGCGCGGTGGCGGGCGGCGGCGCTCCTGTCTCGCACCAGACCTCCGGCGGCGCCGCCGTCTTGTAGTAGCTGACGCCGGCGACCCAGTGCAACAGGTCGAGGAGCGGCTCGACAGCTTTCGGGTCGACGTCTCTCTCGGGCGGCGGGATCGCGAACTCCTCGACGAACTCGTACGCATCGTCGAGCGCATACTCGAGTTGGACTCTTCCGTCCGTCAGCGAACGCCTGGTGAATCGGAAGCGGCGAAAGTCGGCAGGTTCGAACAGAGGCACCGGAACATGATTGCTGCCGCGCACACACGAGCGCGCCGGCCCTGAGAGCAGCAGAAAAGTCACTGCGGGAGGTCGCGGCTCTTCCGCGTAGCCGAGGAGCCGCCGCAAGCGCGATAGCCGTTATAGCTTACAAACATGAGCTGCCCCGGCATCAGGATCATGCGGGCCGGACGCGAGCGGATCCCTGACCTCAAGCCCCTCTTCGATGCGTTGAACGAGCATCAGGTTGGAGTCGCCCCGACTCTCGCTGATCTCGGGCCTCGTTCAGCTGACCAGGCTTGGCAGCGACGTCGGGCGAAATACGAGGCGTGGCTCTCGAAGCCGGCAGCCTTTCTGATGATCGCTGAGCAGGACGAACAGGCGGTTGGCTATGCAGTCGTTTCCATAGGCGAGGGCTACGATGGCTGGCACTCACCTGAAGGCATCGGGGATCTCCACGACTTCGTTGTCCTTCCGGAGATGCGTGGCCGAGGCATTGGCACGATTCTGATGGATGCTGTTGAAGGCGAACTGCGGGACGCTGGCGTCGAGCACTGCCGCCTGCGTGTGATCGCACGGAACGCTGACGCCGTACGCTTTTACGAGCAGCGTGGAATGGAGGTCGTGTCACACATAATGCTCGGGCGGCTCGATAACTCGGAACACAGCCGAGCACGCAGTGATGACGCCGTGGCCTCGCAGGGACACGAGGAACGAGCTAACGACCGGAGCTCGCTCGCGCCTCGTGCGGGAAGGCTCGCTTGAGCCTCTCTGCAGCGGCGCGGATTATCTCGAGCGCCTCATCACTCTCACCGGCAGCGAACGAGGCCTCGTCCTGCAGGCACGTGAGGAGCTCTCGGGGTTCGACGGGTTCGCCGAAGGCCCATCGTGTCAGCGTGGCCGGCGGCACGGCATCCTCAGGCAGCGCGTACACATAATCCTCGAACTCCGCCATGGAAAGTACGGGCTCGCCTCGCACGTACAGGTAGGTCCTCTCGCCATCCGCGCTAGTCGCCACCCACTGCATTCTACGACGAACAACTACTAGGCCCACCCGCTGTACTGCCTGGGCGATCTCTGGCTCAAGCAGTTCGCTGACCTCGTAGCAGGTCACACTGTTAGGGAAGACAAGCATTTCCGGCATGCGCATCGGCTCGATGATGTTCGGCAAGTCGTCCGCGAACCGCGGAGTGGGCGCCGAGCTAAGATCCGTCGCAATAGCTCGACGTAGACAGCCTCGCCGCCGTGAACTCAGAGGTTCGCAGCGAACCCTCAAGCAGGTAGAAGTCGTCGAAGATCAGCATCCGCGCTGGCTGGACATCAGGCTGGCATCGGGTAGTGGAGTCGGTCGAGGTCGGTGCCCGTCGCCACGTACGGTCGAGCTCACGAGGCGGCGATCAGCTTCCGCGCGGCGGCGAGCTCCGACTCGCGCCCGTCGAGCTCGCCGTTCAGCTTGCGCCGTCTGAGCTCGCCGAGGATCTCCCCCACGCGCGGCGACTCGCCGAGTCCGAGGTCGGCGAGGTCGGCGCCGGTGATCGCGAGGCGGACGCCGCGCAGGTCGCGGAAGTAGCGGCGGAGCGGCTCGAGGTCGGCTGTCGCGAGCGCGAAGAGCGGCGCGTCGGGCGCGTACGGCTCGGCGAGCGCGACGACCTCGGCCGGGTCGACGTCCTCGGCGGCGAGGCGCTCGGCGATCTTCGGCCCCACGGTCACGGCCGCGGCGACCTGCTCCGCGTCGCGCCGGCGCACGCGCAGCCGCTCGAGCCAGTCGTAGACCTCGTCCGGCGACAGCCGCCGCGCGAGCGCCTCGAGGCCGAGCCGCCACTGCGGCACACCGAGCTGGTACTCGCGCGTGAGCGCGCACAGCCGTTCGAGGAGCTCGACGGTCTCCTCGTCCGCGGCCAGGTGCGGGTGGATCGCGCGGTCGACGCCGAGCTCCGCGAGCCGCAGGATCGACCGGCCCGCGTCGGCCTCCTCGAGGAGCGCGACGAGCTCGTCGCGGAGGCGGGCGGACGAGAGGTCGCCGACGAGGCCCATCTCGACGGTGCCGCGCGCGAGCCGCTGCGTGTGGTCGTTCATCGCGAACCCGAGCCGGCTCTCGTAGCGCACGGCGCGGAAGATCCGGGTCGGATCGTCGATGAAGGAGAGGTTGTGGAGGACCCGGATCGTCCGCCGCTCGAGGTCGCGCCGGCCGCCGAAGGGGTCGACGAGCCGCCCGAAGTCCTCGCCCTTCAGGGACACGGCCATGGCGTTGATCGTGAAGTCGCGGCGGTACAGGTCCTCGCGGATCGTCGCGTGCTCCACCGTCGGCAGCGCCGCGGGCGCGTCGTAGAACTCGGTGCGCGCGGTCACGACGTCGACCCGACCGCGGCCGTCGTCGCCGTAGAGGACGACCGCGGTGCCGAACTTCTGATGAGCGCGCACGCGACCGTCGAGCGCCTGCGCGAGCGCGTCCGCGAAGGCGACGGCGTCTCCCTCGACCGCGACGTCGACATCGAAGTTCGGCTCGCCGAGCAGGATGTCGCGCACCGTCCCGCCGACGAGGTAGACGCCCGCGTAGTCGTCGGCGACTGCGGCGACAGCGTCCCAGACTGGCCGGAGGGCCTCGAGCCGGTGCAGCTCGGCGGCCAGCGAGCGCTCGTCGTGCGCGGCGGGCTCGGTCGCGGCGCCCACCGCCCGGAGGACGTCGGTGCGCGTGACGACGCCGACGACGCGGTGGCCGCGGAGGACGGCGATCCGGCCCTCGGGCGACTCGGCGAGGCGGCGCTGGAGCTCGGGGAGCGGCGCCTGCTCGTCGCAGCTCGCCGGGTGCGTGCTCATGATCCCCTTCACCGGCGCGTGGGCGAGCTCGTGGCCGATCGCCTTGTCGAGATCCTCGCGCGTGACGACGCCGACGAGCCGCTCGTCCTCGACGACGAAGATGCCGCTCTGGCCGTAGCGGCGGCACACGGCCATGGCGTGCGCGACGGTCTCATCCGGGCCGACGGAGCGCGGCGGGCGCGACATGATCTCGCCCGCGCGGGCCGGCTCGCGCACGGCGCCCGGGAGCGCCTCGCGCAGGCGGGCGAGCGCCTCGTCGAGGGAGCCCTTGAACGTCGCGGCGGCCGCGCCCGGGTGGCCGCCGCCCCCGAGCGCCTCGGCGAGTGCAGCGGCGTCGAGCTCGGGCGCCTGGCTCCGGGCTGCGCAGAAGACGCGGCCGCCCATCTCGACCAGGCAGACGAGCGCGCGCGCCTCGGTCAGGTCGACGAGCTTGTGGGCGAGCGTGGAGACGCTCACGTCGGCCGGCTCGGTGGCGGTGGCGGCGACGACGACCTCGGTGCCGGCCGCCTCCTCGGTCGACAGCGTGTCGAGCAGGCTCGCGAGCAGCTCGCGCTCCGCGGGAGCGAGCATCGTGTGGAGGTAGCGGCTCACCTCCTCCTGGCGCGCGCCGTGGTGGAGGCACCAGGCGAGTGCGTCGGCGTCGCGGCGCGTGGTCGCTGCGTACGTGAGCGAGCCGGTGTCCTCGTGGATCCCGAGCGCGAAGACGGTCGCCTCGAGCGGCGTGACGGCGAGCTCGCGCTCGGCGAGGATGCCGACGAGGGTGGTCGTCAGGGCCGCGTCTTGGGAGAGCACGGCCTTCTCGGGCGTGACCCAGTCGGGCAGCTCGTCGCCGTGGTGGTCGAAGACGACCTTCTCGACCTGGGGGTCGAGCGCGACCGCCTCGAGCTCGCCGAGCCGCGACGCGTGGACGGTCTCGACGACGACGAGCCGCTCGATCGCGTCGAGGTCGAGCCGTGCCGCTTCGCACATGTCTAGCTCGTCGGCGTGCAGGCGGTAGAACTCGCGCACGTTCCGCGCGAGCGAACCGGGCAGCGCCGCAACGGCGCCCTCGGCCTCGTAGAGCCGGCGCACGGCGAGGAGCGACGCGAAGGCGTCGAAGTCCGCGTTCGTGTGCGTTGCGATGACCGTCTCGGCCCGCATGGTCGAATTCTGACGCTGTCCGCAGGGGACAGTCCGGGGTCTGACCCCGGCCGTGGCCGCTCGGGGCGTGGCCGGAAGGGGCAGCGTTCGTGGCGGAAGGCCGTGGTTCAGGCGTCCCTGTGGAAGATCCGTATCGATTTCCGCGTCCGGAACGGCCGGTGCTGGGGTCAGACCCCGGGGCATGGCTCCGCCGCGACGGCATCGGTGTTCGGCGCGAGATGCGTTAGAGGTGTGCGACGGCTTCGATCTCGACCAGCGCGCTGGAGGGAAGGCGTGCGACCTCGATCGTCGCCCGTGCCGGCGGCCGGTCGCCGACGTGCTTCGCATAGACCTCGTTCATCCCCGCGAAGTCGTCGAGGTTCGCGAGGTACACGGTCGTCTTCACCAGCCGGTCGAGCCCGCTCCCCGCCGCCTCGAGGATCGCGCGCAGGTTCGCCATCACCTGCTCGGTCTGCGGCCCGATCCCGCCGCCCATGAGCTCCGACTCGCCTGGCCGCAGCGCGAGCTGGCCGGAGACGAAGACGAGGTCGCCGACGCGGATCGCCTGCGAGTACGGTGCGCCCTGGAACGGCGCCGGGGCCGCCTCCGTGCGGACGATCTCCTTCTCAGCCACGCTGCCTCCCCGCCTGAGCCAGGGCGACGCCGAGCGACTTGAAGATCGTCTCCAGCACGTGCTCGGTGTCCTTGCCGTCGATGAGCCGCACGTGCACGGTCAGGCCCCCGCCCTCCGCGAGCTCCTGGAGGAAGCGCGCCACGACGTCGCCTTGGAGCCCGCCGACGTGCGCCGCCGAGAGGTCGACGTTCGAGACGACGAGCGGCCGGCCCGAGATCTCGAGCGCGACGTGCGCCAGCGCCTCGTCGGCCGGCACGACCGCGGAGCCGTGCCCGCGCGCGCCCTCCGGAAGCGCCTCCACCAAGGCGCCGCCGAGCGCGCGCCCCGCCGCCGCGACCTCCTCGTCCGGGTCGCCCGGAGCGACCTCGAGCGTCAGGTCGAACCCGCCGTGCCGCGCCAAAAGCGTCAGCAGGTGGTCGAAGACCGAGACGCCGGTGGCCACCCGCGCGCGGCCCTCCCCGCCGAGGACGACCCGCGCTCCGCTCGACCGTGTCGCCGGCACCCGGCCCCGGCGCCCTATCCCTCGACCCGCTCGATGTGCGCGCCGAGCCCGCGCAGGCGCTCGTCGATCCGCTCGTAGCCGCGGTCGATCTCGCCGATGTTCCCGATCGTGGACGAGCCCTCCGCGCACAGGCTCGCAAGCAGCATGGCCATTCCGGCCCTGATGTCCGGGCTCGTCAGCCGCTCGCCGTAGAGCCTCGACGGGCCGGAGACGACAACGCGGTGCGGGTCGCAGACGATGGCCCGCGCGCCCATGTTCACGAGCTTGTCGACGAAGAAGAGCCGGCTCTCGAACATCTTCTCGAAGACGAGCACCGTCCCCCGCGCCTGCGTCGCGACGACGACCGCGATCGACGTCAGGTCGGCGGGGAACGCGGGCCAGGGCCCGTCGTCGATCTTCGGGATGTGGCCGCCGAGGTCGTCATGGATCTCCAACACCTGTCCGTCCGGGACACGGATCGTCCGGCCCTCGATCTCGATCCGGATCCCGAGCCGGTCGAAGGTCGGCGTGATCGCGACGAGGTCGCGGGGCTCGACCTCCTCGATCGCGATCTCGCCCGCGGTGATCGCGCCGAGCCCGATGAAGCTCGCGACCTCGATGTGGTCGCAGCCGATGCGGTAGTCGCCGCCGCCGAGCTCCGTGCGGCCCTCGATGCGCAGCACGTTCGACCCGATCCCGTCGATGTGCGCGCCGAGCGAGACGAGGAAGCGGCAGAGATCCTGGACGTGCGGCTCGCAGGCCGCGTTCCCGATCACGGTCTCGCCGGCCGCGAGGACGGCGGCCATGACCGCGTTCTCGGTGCCGGTCACGCTCGCCTCGTCGAGGAAGACGTGCGCGCCGCGCAGGCCCTCCGTGCGCATCTCGTAGCGGCGGCTCGCCTCGACCTCGGCCCCCAGCTGGACGAACGCGTGGATGTGCGTGTCGAGACGCCGGCGGCCGATCACGTCGCCGCCCGGCAGGGGGACGATCGCCCGGCCGTAGCGCGCGAGCAGCGGGCCGGCGAGCAGCACGGAGGCGCGGATCCGCGAGCAGAGGACGTCGTCGAGCTCGGTCTTCGCCAGCTCGGCCGCGTGGATGCGGATCTCGTTCGGGCCGATCCAGTCCACGTCCGCGCCGAGGTCGGCGACGAGCTCGACCATTGTCTCGACGTCACGGATTCGCGGCACGTTGCGGAGCACGACCGGCTCCGGGCTGAGGACGCACGCGGCGAGGATCGGCAGCGCGCCGTTCTTGTTCCCGGCGGCCCGGATCGTGCCGTTGAGCGACCGGCCCCCCTCGATGACGAACGACTCGGCCAAGGCGTCGGTGACGGTGGTCGACATGGCGGCGCAGGCTATCGTAGACGCCTCTGTGGAGCCCACCCGCGAACGAGCCTGGGACACCCTCACGCGCTATACGCAGAGCGAGGCCCTGCGCCGGCACGCGCTCGCCGTCGAGGCCTCCGTGGGTGCCTACGCGCGCAAGCTCGGCGAGGACGAGGAGCGCTGGCGCGTCGTCGCGCTCCTGCACGACTTCGACTACGAGATCCACCCCACCTTGGACGAGCACCCGCAGGACGGCGCGCCGATCCTCCGCGAGGAGGGCTGGCCGGAAGACGTGATCGAGGCGGTCCTCTCGCACGCGGAACACCTCGCCATGCCGCGCGACACCCCGCTCAAGAAGACCCTCTTCGCCTGCGACGAGCTCTCCGGCTTCGTCCACGCGTGTGCGCTCGTGCGGCCGACGGGCCTCGAGGGCTTGGGGCCGAAGTCGGTGAAGAAGAAGCTGAAGCAGCCGTCGTTCGCGGCCGGCGTGCACCGCGACGAGGTCTACCGCGGCGCCGAAGAGCTCGGCGTCGAGCTCGACGACCACATCCGCACGGTGGTCGCGGCGCTGCAGCCGATCGCCCGCGAGCTCGGGCTGCCGGCGCCCACAGCGGCCTAGTGTTTCGACAAAGCGCGCGGATCTACGACGCCGTCTACTCGTGGAAGGACTACGCGGGCGAGGCCGCGCGCGTCCACGAGCTCGTGCAGGCGCGAAAGCCCGGCGCGGCGACCCTCCTCGACGTCGCGTGCGGCACCGGCAAGCACCTCGCCGAGCTCTGCCGCTGGTACCGCTGCGAGGGGCTCGACCTCGACGCCGACCTTCTCGCGGTCGCGCGGGAGCGCCTCCCGGACGTGTCGCTGCACGAGGGCGACATGCGCGATTTCGACCTCGGCCGCCGCTTCGACGCCGTGACGTGCCTGTTCAGCTCGATCGGCTACCTCATGACGGTCGAGGCGCTCGAGGCAGCCCTCGCCGGGATGGCACGCCATCTCGAACCTGGTGGAGTGCTAGTCGTGGAGCCGTGGCTGAGCCCGGAGGGCGTGCGGATCCCGCACGTCGGTGCCGTCTTCGTCGACGAGCCGGAGCTGAAGATCGCGCGCGTGAACACGATCGAGGTCGACGGGCGGACGTCGAGCTTCGACTTCCACTACCTCGTCGGCACGCCGGAGCGCGTCGAGCACTTCGTCGAGCACCACGAGCTCGCGCTCTTCACGCGCGAAGAGCATCTCGCCGCCTTCCGTGCCGCGGGCCTCGAGGTCGAGCACGACGAGGAGGGGCTCATGGGCCGCGGCCTCTACATCGGCGTGGCGCAGGCTTAGGCCAAAGCTGCGACGAGGCGATCGATGTCGTCCTCGTTCGTCCACCAGCCGCAGGAGGCGCGGAGCAAGCCGGTACCCGCGAGGTCGCGGATGACCACTCCGGCCTCGTAGGCGCGCCGGGCGTCCTCGACGCCGTCGCGCGGGGCGCGGAACGAGACCAGCGTCGACTGCCCGGGCTCGGTGACGACCTCGAAACGCTCGGCGAGCGCGGCGCGGCAGCGCGCAGCCATCTCGGCAGCCCGCTCGAAGCGCCACTCCGGATGGCCGTCCAGGGCGGCCGAGAGCCCCGCCAGCATCGGCGCGGCGATCCAGCCGAAGTCGAAGCGGGCCGCGCCGACCCTGGGCTCGATCGTCCCGTCGGGCTCGATCTTCAGGTGCGACCAGGTCGTCGGGAGCGCGACCCGCAGCGCCTCGGGATCGCGCACGTACAGAGCGCCCGTGGGATCGGGCCCGCAGGGCCACTTCTGGGCCGAGACGGTGTAGAAGTCGAGCTCGCCCAGCTCGACCGGGATCGCGCCGACCGACTGCGCGCCGTCGACCAGCACGGGCAGGCCCGTCGCCGCCTTGACCTCGTGCACCGGCATCACCTGGCCGGTCAACCAGAGCACGTGCGAGATCGCGATCAGCCGCGTCCGCGGCGTCACCTGGGCGAGGAGGAGCTCGAGCGCGTCGGCGGTCGGCCGCTTCGTCACCTCCGCGACGCGGATACGCGCGGCGCTCGCCCCGAGCGGGCCCAGCAGGCCGGGGTGCTCGCCGTCGGTCGTCACCACCTCGTCCTCCGCGGTGAGGTCGAGCGCGGACAGGACGATGTTGCACCCATCCGTCGTGGAGAACGTCAGCGCGACCCGCTCCGGCGTCGTGCCGAGCAGCGCAGCGAGCTGCCCGCGCACCTGTTCGCGCAGGGCGATGACGCTCGCGAACCAGTCGCCGCCGCCGCGACCCCGCTCCTGGTCGTGGCGGAGCTGCTCGTCCATCGCCGTGAGCGTCGCCCGCGACAGCGGCCCAATCGTCCCCGCGTTCATGTAGGCCCAGCGCTCGAACACCGGGAACTGCGCCCGTGCCTCCTCGTAGGTCACGCGAGCCGCACCTCGACCGGCGCGTGGTCGGAGAGCAGGCGCCCGTCGACGCGGCGCCGCTCGGGCGGCCATGTCTCCTCCGGGCCTGCCTGCGCGCCGCGCACGAGGACGTGGTCGATTCCCGGCCCCGCCGCCGAGAACCCCCATTCCGGCCCGGCGAGGTCGGTGAGCGTGCGCGAGCGTGCGGCCGTGACGTTGAAGTCGCCGGCGAGGACGACCGGCTCGCCGGGGGTCGCGACGGCGTCGACGAACCAGGCCGCCCGCAGGAGCTCCGCGTCGGGAAGGCGCTGATCCGCGTCGTAGCTCGTCGCGTGGAGGTTGCCGACGACGAGCGTCGAGCCGTCCTCCGCGGCCACGCGCACCGCCTGGCACACGCGCCGCTCCTTCGCCCAGCCGAGCCGCGCGACGACGTCGAGGCCGAGCCACCGCGCCTGCGCTCGCCGGAACCGCCACGGGTTCAGCACGACGCAGCGCTCGTCGCGGATGCTGAGGCCGGCGCCGACGAGGACGGCGTTCGCCTGGCCCGCGAAGGCCGAGCGCAGCAGGCCGTGGTTCAGCGAGGTCAAGACGCGACCGATCTCCACGGTCGAGGGCAGCGGCCCGAGGGTCGGCCGCGCAGCGACCGCGCCGACGGCGCTCATCCCGCTCCAGCCCTCGAGCCGGTCGAGCGCCCAGGCCGGCACCTCCTGGAGGCAGAGGACGTCCGGGCGGTCGGCGGCCGCGAGCCGCACCATCTCCTCGAGGAAGGCGTGCCGCTCCGGCGGCTTCGCGTTGCCGTGGAAGAGGTTCCAGGTCCGGACGAGCAAGGGCGCAAGTTTAGGAGGGCCTAGGCTTTCGGCCATGCAGATCGTCCTCGCCGACCCGCCGGCGTTCACGCCGCAGTACGACCACGAGCTCGCGGCCGCGCTCGCCCGGGCCGGCGCGGAGGTGCGGCTCCTGACCTCGCGCTTCCGCTTCGGCGAGGCTCCGGCGACCGCTGGATACATGCGAGACGAGCGCCTCTACCCCCTCTCGTCCCGGCTCTTCGGACGCTCCCGCGCGCGCCTGCCGCTGCGTGCGCTCGAGCACCTCGGCGTGCTCGCCGAGCTCGCCCGCGTGCGCGCCGGGATCCTCCACCTCCAGTGGCTCGCCTGGCCGCAGCTCGACCGGCGGCTGCGGCTCCGCGTGCCGGCCGTCTTCACCGCGCACGACCTCCTGCCGCGCAGGACCGCGCAGAAGACGCGCCTGTGGCGCGACCTCCTCGGGCGGTTCGACCGCGTCGTCGTGCACAGCGAGCACGGGCGCGACACGCTCGCGGGGCTCGGCGTCGACCCGGAGCGGCTGCGCGTGATCCCCCATCCGGTGACCCCGAGCGACCCGCCGCGCTCCGACGACGGCCGGACGCTCCTCTGCTTCGGCGTCATCCGGCCGTACAAGGGGCTCGGCGACGCGATCGACGCGTTGCGCCGCCTCGACGGCTCGCGGCTCGTCGTCGCGGGCGACCCGCTCGAGCCAGTCGAGCCCTACCGCGAGCGCGCCCGCGGCCTCGACGTCGAGTGGCGGCTCGGCTACCTCCCGCAGCCGGAGGTCGACCGCGCGCTCGGCGAGGCGACGCTCGCCCTCTTCCCGTACCGGCCCGAGCTCGACCAGAGCGGGGCGCTCCTGCGGGCGCTCGGCGCCGGGGTGCCCGCGGTCGCCTACGACGTGGGCGGGATCGCGGAGCCGGTCCGCCGCTTCCAAGCAGGCCGCGTCGTTCCCCCCGGCGACGTGGAGGCCCTCGCCGCCGCCGCGCGCGAGCTCCTCGACGACCCCACGGCGCTCGAGGCTGCCCGCGCGGGGGCGCGCCGCGCGCGCGAGGAGCTCACCTGGGACCACGCCGCCGCCGCTCACCTCGAGCTCTACCGGGAGCTCGCATGATCTTCCGCAAGCGCTTCGCGGACGTCGTCTCACGCCAGCTCGACCTCTTCGAGCGCGAGCACGCCGGCCTCATCGCCGACTGCGAGGCCGCAGAGCGCGCGTACGACCGGGCCGCCCGTGACGAGGCCGAGGAGCGATACGGTGACTACGTGGACCTCGTCGAGACGGGCACCGAGCTGCTCGCCGATCTGCGCGACTGGTATGCGTCCACGATCGAAACCGAAGCGGCCGAGGAATACGAAGCCACTTTCAACCGTGCCGTTCTGAAGCGCCTCCCGCGCTTCGCCCTGGAGATCGAGAACCGATGACCCGGATCGAGGACTACGCGCTCGTCAGCGACCTCCAGACGGCGGCGCTGATCAGCCGCGAGGGCTCCGTCGACTGGCTCTGCTTCCCGCGCTTCGACTCGGGCGCGTGCTTCGCGGCGCTGCTCGGGACGCCGGACCACGGCCGCTGGCTGATCGCCCCGCGCGAGGAGGCGTGGCAGGTCGGCTGGCGCTACCGGCCGGACACGCTCGTCCTCGAGACCGAGTGGGAGACCGACGACGGCGCCGTTCGCGTCCTCGACTTCATGCCCCCGCGCGGGAAGGCGCCCGACATCGTCCGCATCGTCGAGGGCGTCCGCGGCGAGGTCGAGATGAGCTCCGAGCTCGTGGTCCGCTTCGACTACGGCTCGATCCTCCCGTGGGTGCGGCGCGTCCACGACCACGACGTCCGCCTCGCCGTCGCCGGCCCCGACGCGCTCTGCTTCCGCACGCCGGCCGAGACGCGCGGCGAGAACATGCGCACGCTCTCCGACTTCACCGTCCGCGCGGGCGAGCGCGTGCCGTTCGTCCTCACGTGGTACCCGTCGAACGAGGACCCGCCGGAGCCGGTCTCCGCGGACTCCGCCCTCGAGGACACGGTCCAGTTCTGGGAGAGCTGGGCGGAGAAGTGCACCTACAAGGGCGAGTGGCGCGACGCCGTGCACCAGTCGCTCGTCGTGCTGAAGGCGCTCACGTACGCGCCGACCGGGGGGATCGTCGCCGCGCCGACGACCTCGCTCCCGGAGCAGCTCGGCGGCGTCCGCAACTGGGACTACCGCTTCTGCTGGCTGCGCGACGCGACGCTGACGCTGCTCGCGTTCCTGAACGGCGGCTACCTGGACGAGGCAGGCGCGTGGCGGGACTGGCTCCTGCGCGCTGTCGCCGGCGACCCGGCCGCGATCCAGATCATGTACGGCGTCGCGGGCGAGCGCCGGCTGACGGAGATCGAGCTCCCGTGGCTCCCCGGCTACGAGCGCTCGAACCCGGTCCGGGTCGGGAACGCCGCGATGGAGCAGTTCCAGCTCGACGTCTACGGCGAGGTGATGGACGCGCTGCACCAGGGCAGGTCGCACGACCTTCCGCGATCGAAGGAGGCATGGGCGCTCCAGCGGCACCTCCTCCGCCATCTCGAGCACGCGTGGAAGGAGCCGGACGAGGGGATCTGGGAGGTGCGCGGGCCGCGGCGCCACTTCACGCACTCGAAGGTGATGGCGTGGGTCGCGTTCGACCGCGGCGTGCAGGCGGTCGAGCGCTTCGGCCGCACCGGGCCGGTCGACCGCTGGCGGCGGGTGCGGGCGGAGATCCACGACGAGGTGCTGCGCAAGGGCTTCGACTCCGAGCTCAACTCGTTCGTCGGCTTCTACGGCGCGAAGCGGCTTGACGCGAGCCTGCTCGTGATCCCGCTCGTCGGCTTCCTCCCCGCCGACGACCCGCGTATGGTCGGCACGGTGGAGGCGATCGAGCGCGAGCTCGTGCGCGACGGGTTCGTCATGCGCTACCGCGCCGACGACGAGACGGTGTCCATCGACGGCCTGCCGCCCGGCGAGGGCGTCTTCCTGCCGTGCACGTTCTGGTTCGTCGACAACCTCGCGCTCCAGGGCCGGCTCGACGAGGCGCGGGAGCTCTTCGAGCGGCTGCTCGCGCTCCGCACCGACCTCGGCCTGCTCGCCGAGGAATACGACCCCGACCTCCGCCGCCAGCTCGGCAACTTCCCGCAGGCCTTCACGCACGTCGCGCTCGTGAACAGCGCCTTCAACCTCGAGTGCGCGGAGAAGCGGATGGAGAGGTCGGCGCTGACGCAGCGCCGGCCCGAGGAGCAGCCGACGGCGGCGGGGTACTAGCGTGCGGGAGGCCTCCTGTAGCTGCGGGCAGCTGACCCTCACGGCTGAGGGCGAGCCGATCCGGATCTCCATGTGCCACTGCCTCGCCTGCCAGCGGCGGACGGGCAGCGCGTTCGGGATCCAGGCGCGGTTCCCGGCCGACCGGGTGCGCATCACCGGGCGCTACGCCGAGTACGTCCGCACCTCGGACGAGGGCGAGGAGCGCACGTTCTGCTTCTGCCCGGACTGCGGCGCCACGGTCTTCTGGACGCCGGTGCCGGACGCGATCGCGGTCGCGATCGGCGCGTTCGCCGATCCGACCTTCCCGCCGCCGACCGTCTCCGTCTACGGCTCGCGCCGGCACCCCTGGGTCTCGCTGCCGGACTCGATCACGCGGCACGAGGACTAGCCGAGCCGTCGCGCCAGATTCAGCGTGAAGAGGTAGGTCTTCGTGACCGCGCCGCCAGGTTGCGCCTCGACCCGCCGACGGATCCGGTCGAACAGGCGCTCGCGCTTCGCGGGCTCCATGGCGCGGTTCGGCGAGTACGTGTCGAGGACGCCGACGTACTCCTCGGCGGAGTAGGTCACGTCGGCGAGGTAGCGGCGCACCTCGACCTCGCCGAAGAGGCCGGTCTCCTCGAGCTCCGCGCGCAGGTCGGCGACGACTTCCGGCCGTGGCGGCGGGCGGTTGTCCTCGCTCGGGACGACGGCGTCGTAGTCGGCCTGCACCTCGGCCCAGAACGGGTCGCCGCCCTCGACCTGGACGTGGTCGGTCTCCGCGACGGCGAGCGCACCGCCCGGCCGGAGTAGGCGTGCGGGCTTCGCGTACTTCGCCTCCAGGTCGAGCCAGTGGAAGGCGGTGAACGCGACGGCGGCGTCGAAGCTCGCGTCCTCGGCCTCCCAGTCTTCGAAGATGGCGTGCACGACCTCGACGCGCGGGAAGTCCGCGAGCTTGGTGCGCGCGACGGTGGCGAGCCCGGCGCCGAGCTCGATGCACACGACCTCGAGCCCGCGCCTCGCGAGCGGGAGCGTCGCCTGCCCCGTGCCGCAGCCGATCTCGAGCACGCGCGAGCCGGCGTCGAGGCCCGCGTACGCGACGAGGTCGTCGAAGAGCTCCGGCGGATAGAGGGGCCGCGCGCGCTCGTACAGCTCCGGCACCTCCTCGAAGGTGGCACGAAGCCGGCGCCGGTCACCCATCGGCCACGGCTCCGGCGGCGGTCACGAGCGCGAGGTGCGTGAGCCCCTGCGGGAAGTTGCCGAGCAGCTCGTGCGTGTCCGGGTCGATCTCCTCCGAGTAGAGCCCGAGGTCGTTCGCGAGCGGCAGGAGCTCGTCCATCGTCGCCCGCGCCTCGTCGAGGCGACCGGCGCGCGCGAGCGCCTCGACGAGCCAGAACGAGCACGCGAGGAACGCGCCCTCCTCGTCGGCCTGGCCGCTGTAGCGATAGAGGAGCGGCCCGCCGGCGGAGAGCTCCTCGCGGACGGCGGCGATCGTGCCGGCCATGCGCTCGCCGGCCGGGTCGGCGAAGCCCATCCGCGCGGCGCGCAGCACCGAGGCATCGAGGTCGGCCGTGTCCGCACAGAACGTGTAGGAGCCGCGGGCCTCCGAGAAGCACCGCGTCTCGACGAACTCACGGATGGCCTCGCGCTCCTCGCGCCACTGCTCTGCATGGTCGCCCGGAACCTGGCCCTTTTCGACGAGGGTGAGCGCGCGGTCGAAGGCCGTCCAGCAGGCGAGCTTCGAGATCGTGTAGTGGCGCAGGTCGGGAAGCTCCCAGATCCCGGAGTCCTCGTCGCGCCAGATGACGCACAGGCGGTCGACCGTGTCGGCGAGGCGGCGTCCGGTCTCCTCGTCGAACTCGTTCCCGTCGCGGACGTAGAGGTCGGCGGTCTCGAGCAGGTCGCCCCAGGAGCCGAGCTGGAGCTGCGACTTCGCCGCGTTGCCGTAGCGCACCGGCCGCGAGTCGCGGTAGCCGCGGAGCGGCAGCTCCTCGAGCCGCTCCGGGATCGTGCCGTCGAGGGCGTAGAACGGCCGCAGGTCGGGCTCGGTCTGCGCGATCGCGCGCAGGAGCCAGGAAAACGCCTCCTGCACCAGCGGCCGCAACCCGAGACCGATGAGCGCGTCGAGGGTGTAGGCCGAGTCGCGCACCCACGCGTAGCGGTAGTCGTAGTTGCGGTCGCCGCCGATCCGCTCCGGGAGCGAGGTCGTCGGCGCGGCGGCGATCGCGCCGTCCGGGGTGTGGACGAGGAGCCGCAGCGCGAGCGCGCTGCGCGCGACCGTCTCGGGCCACGGCCCGTCGTAGCCCCAGTGGTCGAGCCAGCGCCGCCAGCCCGCGCACGTCCCGTCGATGCGCCGCTCGACGTCGTCGCGGCGGGGGATCGGGACCGGTCCGAACTGGACGGCGGAGAGGGCGAGGAGCGCGCGCGAGCCCGGCGAGGTCTCGAAGGCCGAGCCGATGCGCCCGTCCGCGACCCCGGGCTCGCCCGCATCCCACGCGTTCACGGCGACGAGGAGGTCCGCGCCCTCCGCGACCGGCGTCCCGCGGCGCATGCGGATCCGCGGCTCGGCGCGTCCCCAATCGAAGCGCGGCTCGACGCTCCAGCGCATCCGCACCGAGCCCTCGAGTCCCTCGACGCGCCGCGCGACCTCGACCCACGGCAGGAGCACGCCTTCCTCGAGCGTCAGCGCGTCCGTGACGCGGACGGAGCCGGAGGCGGTGCGGAAGATGGTCTCCAGGACGTTCGTCCGCTCCGCGTAGCGCCGCTCGGCCTCGAACTCGCCCTCTGGCGCGAGCGCGAAACGGCCCCCGCGCTCCGGGTCGAGGAGCGCCGCGAACGTCGTCGGCGCGTGCAGGCTCGGCAGCGAGAGGAAGTCGATCGAGCCGTCGAGCGCGACGAGCGCGACGGTCCGGCCGTCGCCGATCGCGCCGTAGGCCCCGATGGGCGCGAAGCCGTCCTTCCGCCGCACGCGCGCGATTATCGCGAGACGCTACGAGCGACGGACGGGTTCGTCGCTACGTGCCGCCGGCTCCTCCGCGCGCTCCCGCGAGAGCGACCGGTCGGCGTCGGTCTCCTCCTCGGTGCCGAGCTCGGTCTCGATCTCCTCGAGCGTCCGGCCCTTCGTCTCGGGCACCTTCCACGCGAAGAACGCGATCGCGAGCACGCCGATCGCCGCGTAGGTGAAGAACGCGCCGCCCTTGCCCGCGGTGGTCGTCAGCTGGAGGAACGTGAAGGAGACGAGGAAGTTGAAGCCCCAGTTCGCGACCGTGCAGACGGACATCGCCGCGCTCCGGATCTTCAGCGGGAAGATCTCCGCGATCATCAGCCAGAAGACCGGGCCGAGGCCGATCGCGAACGACGCGATGTAGACGATCAGCGCCGTCAGCGCGAGCCAGCCTGCATGCTGCTTCACCGCGGCGACCTGGAAGAAGAATCCGAGCGCGAAGAGCGCGACCGTCAGGCCCGCGGTGCCTACGAGCAGGGAGGCGCGGCGCCCCAGCTTGTCGAGCAACATCACCGCGACGATCGTGAAGACGACGTTCGTGACGCCGATGAAGACGGTCTCGCCGATCGACTTCGAGGTCGAGACGCCAGCGAACTTCAGGATCGTCGGCGCGAAGTAGATGACCGTGTTGATCCCGACGATCTGTTGGAAGATCGCGAGGCCGAGGCCGACGATCAGCATCGGCCGGACGGCGCGGCCGAGCAGGTCGCGCAGCTTGCCCTCCTCCTTCGCGACCTCCTTGATCTCCTCGAGCTCGTCGTCCACCTCGTCGCGGCGGCGCGCGCGGCAGAGCACGCGGCGCGCCTCGTCCTCGCGGTCGCGCTCGACGAGCCAGCGCGGCGACTCGGGCAGGAGCAGCATCCCGAGCGCGAGCGCGATCCCGGGCAGCGCGCCGAGGCCGAGCATCCAGCGCCAGTTGTTCGCGATCCCCTTGAGCGCGAAGTCGACGATGTACGCGACGAGGATCCCGGTCGTGATCATCAGCTGGTTGAAGCTGACGAGGCCGCCGCGGATGCGCGGCGGGACGAGCTCGCCGATGTACATCGGCGCGACGAACGACGCGGTGCCGACCGCGAGCCCGAGCACGAAGCGCGCGCCGATCAGCTGCCAGACGTCCTGCGAGAGCGCGGAGGCGATCGCCGCGACCGCGAACACGGTGCCCGAGACGATCTTCGTGCGGCGGCGGCCGATCGCGCCGGCGAGGTAGCCGGAGGCGATTGCGCCGCCGACCGCGCCAAGGAGCAGCGAGCCGACGATCGCCGACTGGTCGAACTTGCTCGCGTGCAGCTCCTTCCCGATGAAGAGGAGCGCGCCCGAGATGACGCCCGTGTCGTAGCCGAAGAGGAACCCGCCGAGCGCAGCGATCGCGGCCAGGCCGACGACGAAGCCGTTCGTCTCCTTGCGCACGTCCTGGACGAAGCTGCTCACGGTTTGCAAACGGGACGGCGGGGACTTTGGGTGCGGCTCTATCGGCGTCCGAAGTGGTGCGCCGTCGGCAGGGCGTCGTGCACGTCGGCCTCGTCGGCGATGCGGCGGGCGAGCGGGCCGAGCGTCTCGAGCTCCGAGACGAGGACGTTCCGGTTCCGCTCGATGCGCTCGTAGCGGCCGCGGGCGAGGAGGAGCGGCTCGCCGCGCACGATCGCGCGGAAGCGGTCGTAGACCGGCGGCGGCACGATCAGGTTCACCTGCCCGAACTCGTCCTCGACGAGCATGAAGACGACGCCCTTCGCCGTCGAGGGCCGCTGGCGCGCGATCGCCATCCCCGCGACCGCGACCCGCCGCCCGTGCGGGAGCTCGGCGAGCTCGCGGCTCGAGAGCGTCCCCGGCGGAAGGTGCGGGCGCAGGAGCTCGAGCGGGTGCGTGCCGACGGAGAGGCCGGTCGTCCGGTAGTCGGCGAGCATCCGGTCCCAGTCGCTCTGCGGCGGGAGCTGCGGCGTCTCGACGGTCGGCTCGAGCGGGAGGGCGAGCTGCCGCTCGGCGCCGCCCGTCCCGGGGACGCTCGTCGCGCGCGGGACGAGCCCGAGCTCCCAGAGGAGCGTCCGTCGCGGCGCGCCGAAGGAGTCGCACGCGCCCGAGACGACGAGGCTCTCGAGCGCGCGCTCGTCCACCGGGGCGCGCTGCGCGAGGTCGCGCACGTCGCGGTAGCGCCCGCCGCGCTCGCGCTCGGCGACGATCCCCGCCGCGTCGTCTGCCCCCACCGACGCGACGTACTCCAGCCCAACCCTCACGCCGGCCTCCTCGAGCGCAGCCTTCGCCCCGCTTCGGTTCACGTCCGGCGGCAGGACGTCCACCCCGCGCCGCTGCGCGTCGCGCACGAGGCTCGACGCCGGGTAGAAGCCCATCGGCTGCTCGTTCAGCAGCGCGCAGAGGAACTCGGCCGGATAGTGGTGGCGCAGCCACGCCGACTGGTAGGCGAGCAGGCCGAACGCCGCCGCGTGCGACTTCGGGAAGCCGAAGCCCGAGAAGCCGACGAGCTTGTCGTAGATCAGGTGCGCCGTCTCCTCGTCGACGCCGCGGCCGAGCGCGCCCTCGACGAAGCGGCCGCGGTAGGCCTCGAGCGCGGCGTGGCTCCGCTTGCGGCTCATCGCGCGCCGCAGCCCCTCCGCCTCGCCGACGCCGAACCCCGCGACGGCGATCGCCACGTCGAGCACCTGGTCCTGGAAGACGACGACGCCGAGCGTCGAGCGGAGCGGCTCGGCGAGGAGCGGATGGTCGACCGGCGGCACGAAGTCAGGGTCCTCGCGCAGCCGCTGCCGGTGCTCGATGTACGGGTGCACCGCCTTGCCCTGGATCGGCCCTGGGCGCACGAGCGCGACCTGGACGGTGAGGTCGTCGAGGGTCTCCGGCTGCGTCCGGAGCAGGCTCTGCATCTGCGCGCGGCTCTCGATCTGGAAGACGCCGACCGTGTCCGCGCGCCGGATCTCCCCGAAGACTGCGGCGTCGTCGAGCGGGATCCGCGACAGGTCGATCGTCTTGCCGCGCAGGCGCGCGATCTGGTCGACGCAGTCCTCGACCGCGGAGAGCATCCCTAGGCCGAGCAGGTCGATCTTCAGGAAGCCCGCGTCGGCGCAGGAGTCCTTGTCCCACTGGCACATCTGCCGGCCGGCCATGGCGCACGGCTGGACTGGGACGAGCTCGACGAGCGGCCGCGTCGAGATGACCATCCCGCCCGGGTGCTGCGAGATGTGCCGCGGCAGGCCGGCGATCTCGAAGCAGGCGTCGACGAACGCCCGCCAGCGCGGCGAGCGCAGCTTGTGCTCGGCGTCCGGGAGCGCGGCGATCTCCTCCCCCACGCGCCTCGCGTTCCAGCCGTCGCTCTGCCGCGCGAGCCGCTCGAGGTCGGCGAACGGCAGGCCGAGCGCCTTGCCGACGTCGCGGATCGCGCCCCGCGAGCGGTAGGTCGGAAACGAGGCGACGAGCGCAGCGTGCTCGCGCCCGTACTTCTCCGTGACGGCGACGATCAGCTTCTCGCGGATGTCGCGCGGGAAGTCGAGGTCGATGTCCGGCATGGCGTCGAGCTCGCGGTTCAGGAACCGTCCGAGCGAGAGCTCGGCCTCGATCGGGTCGACGTGCGAGAGGCCGGTCAGGTAGCAGACGAGCGAGCCGACCGAGCTCCCGCGGCCGCGGCCGGGCGGCAGGACGTTCCGCGCTGCCGAGCCGCCGCGCACCTCGAGCGCGCACTCGCGCGCCAGCTCGAGCACCTCCCAGTGCAGGAGGAAGAAGCCCGCCAGCCCGAGCTCGTCGATCAGCGCGAGCTCTTCGTTCAGTCGGGCGCGTGCCTGCGCGTTGCGCGCGCCGTACCGCTCGTGGAAGGCGCGGTCGCAGACCCGGCGGAGCTGAGCGCCGGCCGGCTCGGCCCCGTCCGAGAAGTCCGGGTAGCGGTAGCCGAGCTCGTGCGTCAGGTCGAACTCGAGCCGCGCCGCGAGCTCGACGGTGCGCGCGACGGCGCGGGGATCGTCGGGGAACCGCTCGGCCATGGCCTGCGGAGGCAGGAGGACGGACTCGCGGTTGCCGCGCCGCTCGCGCTCAGCGCCTTCGAGCGAGGTGCGGTTCCGGATCGCGACGAGGACGTCCTGGAGCGCGACGCGGCTCGGGGCGTGGGCGTGCGGATCGCCGGTCGCGATCGTCTCGACGTCGAGCGCCGCCGCGAGGTCGCGCAGGAGCGCGTTCCGGCGTGCGTCACCGCGCTCGTACGGCCGCTGGAGCTCGACGAAGAAGCGCTCTCGCCCGAAGGCGCGCGCGACCCGCGCCGCGGCGTTCGGGTCGCGGACGGCGAGCCCGTGCCGCGCGCAGCCGGAGAGGCAGACGAGGCCCTCTCGGTGCTCGAGCAGGAGCTCCAGGTCGAGGCTCGGCGGCAGCGGCTCGGCCTCCCGTCCTGGCCGCCGCGTACCGGCGTGCGCAGCGGTTAGAAGCCGGCACAGGTTCGCGTAGCCACGCGTCGACTCGACGAGGAGCGTGACGTGCGAGCGGTCGGCGAGCGTCACCTCCGCGCCGGTGATCGGGTTCACGCCGAACGCCTTCGCCGCGTGCGCGAACTCGAGCGACCCGTAGAGGCCGTCGTGGTCGGTGAGCGCGAGCGCCCCGTAGCCGAGCTCGGCCGCCTGCACCGCGAGCTCCTCCGGCAGCGACGCGCCGTCGAGGAACGAGTAGGCCGAGTGCGCATGCAGCTCGACGTAGGTCACCCTCGCTCTCCCGAGCGAAGCGAAGGGACTAACCAGTCCCGCCGAAAGGGCGCCACCACTTTCGGCGGCTTCGTTAACGTCCCGGGGTGGACGGGATCCTCCGCAGGCCCGGTGAGGGCGAGACGGTCTTCGACACCGAGCGCACGACGCTCCGCCTTCTCGTCGAGCTCGAGGAGCTGACGGCGACGTGGTTCCGCTACTCGCCGGGCGAGAAGGGGCCGGGCCCTCACGTCCACCACCGGCACACGGACGCGTTCTACGTGCTCGAAGGCGAGCTCGAGCTCGCACTCGGACCGGGCGCGGCGGAGATCGTCCGCGCCACCGCCGGCACGTTCGTGGCCGCTCCGCCGGAGGTCGTGCACACCTTCCGCAACGCGAGCGGCGCCGACGCGATCTTCCTCAACTTCCACGCGCCGAGCATGGGCTTCGGCGACATGCTCCGCGCGCGCCGCGACGGGCACGACGAGGACGCGGAGCGCTTCGACCAGGCCGACCCGCCCCCGGACGGCGGCCGGCCCGTGAGCGAGGCGGTCGTCTCCCGCGCCGAGGGCGGCGAGCTCTTCGACCGCGGCGACCGCGCGATCGGGATCAAGAGCGACATGCCACAGATCTCCGCCTTCGACATCGCCTTCGATCCGGAGTTCGTCGTCGACCCGCACACCCACGCCGACCACGCCGACTCCTTCTACGTGCTCGCCGGCGAGGTCGACTTCACCGTGGGTGACGACGAGGCGCGCGCCGTCCCGGGGACGTGGTACTCGGCGCCGCCCGGCTTCCGGCACGGCTTCCGCAACCCCGGGCCCGGACGGGCACGGGTCTTGAACGTCCACACACCCGACGGCGGCTTCACCCGTCGCGTGCGCGGAGGCTAAGGCGCGCTCACGCCCGCTGGCTGAACCACCTCCCCCGTTCCTCATCGCGGAAGACGACCGCGTTCCGGCCGCTCTCGAGGACGACGTCGAAGTAGCGGCGGTCGACGGGCTCCTCCGTCCACCAGCGGTCGACGACCCGCCACTCCTCGCGCACGAGCGCCACCTGCTCCCGGTCGACCCGGCACGGCGTCCCGTCGAAGCGCGCCTCGACTAGCGCCGGCCGCGGGTCGTTTACTCGTCCCGCGGGACGAGCAGCGCACGAGCTTCGGGAATTCGCGACCACGGCGCGACCTCGACGACGGTGCAGACGGAGCCCGTGCCGGTGGCGGCTCGGACCTGGCGCAGGCCCTCGTGGAGCCGCTCACCGAGCTGCGCTCCCTCGGTGCGTACGAGCTCGAGCTGGTGCCCCCGGGAGGCGGTCAGCTCGACGAGCTCGAGCCCCAGCGCCGTCACCGGCGCCGGCAGCTCGGCCAGCTTCGGCCCGAGCGCGGCGCGAAGCCGGTCGCGCTCGGCCGTGGGATCGCGGAGCGTCGCCGTCCGGCGCCACGACCCGCCCCCGACCAGCTTCGCCGTCACGGCGAGCTTGCGCACGAACCGGTCGGCCCGCTCCGGCCGGGCGAGGATCGTGTCGACGAGCGCCGTGAGCGCGCGCCGGATGGTGAGCTCGTTGTCGATCGCCTCCGGGAACTCGATCGCCTCGGCGATCTCGGCGGGCGGCCGGCGCCCCTTCGGGGACGCGGCCGCCCCACCCCCTGCCAGGCTCCAGGCGCGGTGACCGGTCGGCCCCAGACGCTCGGCCACCGCATCTCCCGGCAGCCTGGCAAGCTCGCCGAGCTTTCGAACCCCCAGCTCGCGCAGCTCCCCTGCGCGCTCGCGCTCGAGCGGGAGGAGATCGAGCGGGAGCGGGCCGAGGAACTCGCTGCGCCGCTCGTCGGAGACGACGAGCGCCTGTCCCGCCCGCGCCACGCTCGCAGCCGCGAGCGCAGCGAACCGGCGCTCCGCCGCGCCGACCCGCGCGTCGAGACGCGGCCCGACGGCGGCCAGAGCCCGCTCGAGCGCCTTCCGGAGCCCCCCGTACAGGCGCTCGACCCCCCGCGTCTCGAAGTAGACGCAGCCCGGCTCCGCCGGCTCGACGGCGAAGCCGGCGTCCTCGAGCCGGCGCAGGACCCCCTCCCACGCCTGCTCGGCCCGCGCCGGATCCTGCTCTACGAGCACGAGCGACGGGCACGTCGCGAGCGCCTCACCGAGCCGCATCCCCGGGCGGATGCCTGCCGCTGCGGCGACGGCGGTCACCGGCCCGAGGAGCGGCTCAGTTCCTTCGACGGGCGCGAGCGCCGCCGGCCGTAGCGCAAGGCCCGGCCGGTCGAGCAGAGCGGCCCGAAGCTCGAATCCCGGGATGAGGAGGCACGCGATCACTGGGAACGCATGTTCTATCGAACACACGTTCCCATGTCAAGGAGGGAAGTGGCCGTTCTCTGTAGAGGCGCGTCGAATGAGCCGTCCGTGTCGTGTGCTTTGATGGTGGTCGGCCTCGAAACCGACCGAAAGGAGTTCTTTTGTACTTCACGATCGTCAGCGCCTCGGGCGGGTATCGCGCCCATGCGTACGGCGCGAATCACGAGCTTGTGTGGTGGACGGAGGTCTACGCCGCCAAGGCAAGCGCGCAGAACGCGATCAACATGCTCAAGGCAGGCGCAGCGACAGCGCCGGTCTACGACCGGAGCTAGTCGGCGTAGACGACCTCTATGGGCGGCTTCGCCGCGGCGTACTTCAGCACGCAGTCCCAGTTGCAGAAGTGCAGCGTCGCGGCGGAGCCGCCCTCGGTTACGAATACGAAGCCTGCCGCTGGTCGCGATGCGGCTGTTCGTACATGCCGCTCGCACTCGGGGCCGTCGCAGTAGAAAGTCCGCTCGATACTCACGAGGGCTGCTCCTTTCGAGCCTAGGGTCACGGAGTCCTGCGAGCGGCGTCCAGTGCGCTCTTGGTGCGCTACGAACTGCGCGCAGCGTTAAGTAGGAGCGTGCGGTACTGCGCGCGGTCGTCGTCGCGGTGGTTGTACCGCCACGTGTACTCGTTGATGTACGTCTGGAGCCACTTCGCCGAGACGGAGTGGTAGACGCCGCGGATGCCGTTCTTGAAGAGGCCGAAGAAGCCTTCGATGGTCTGTGTGTGGACGTCGCCGTCCACGTAGACCTTGGCGTGGTGCTTGATCCGCCGATGCTTGTAGCCCGTCTTGCCGAGTTTGTCGTAGCCGTGGTACTCGTCGGTGTAGACCATCGAGCCGGGCAGGATGAACTCACGCGCCTTGGGCTGAATGACTGCGGCGCGACTGTTGGGGACGACCTCCGCCCGGATGCGTCCGCCGCGCTCCACGGCTCCAAACACGACCGCCTTTCGATCCCAGTAGGCGGTCTGCATGTTCCAGCTCTTCGCGGCGACCATGCGCCGATACGACTCGCGCGGCTTCCCGCCCACGAAGGTCTCGTCCGCCTCCACATGACCTGAAAGAGGCTCCGCGTCCTGCGCCATAAGCTCAGTTCTGATCTTGCGGAGCATCCGCAGCGCGACGACGCGCAGCCGAAGCTGCGTGTTAGCAGGGCGCTGCCCGTTGAAGCGGGGTTCCGCCAGGACGGTCGCGTCCTGACCCAGGGCTAGGATCTTCAGCAGCAGGGCGCGGCCCCCCGGGGGGCACGACGCTACGGCCTCGAAACCGTGTCGTGCCTCCCGGGGTCCAATCCGCGCCCCACGCCCCCGTAGCTCAATGGGACAGAGCAGCGGGTTACTAACCCGCGTGTTGGTGGTTCGAGTCCACCCGGGGGCAAACTCAGTTGTCTCAGCCGCCGTAGCTGGGGCGGCGGCTTCGCTCCCTTCCCTGTGGAGAACCCGTCCGGCTAAGAGCACTGTATACGCATCGCCCCGGACGACACAACTCGTCCCAGCGCGTCCCAGCGCGTCAGAGAACGACATTCTCCTGCACAGGGCAGAGAACCGGCGCGGAAGCACAACCGCTCGCCGACCTGTGGAAAACGTCGGCCTCGGTACTGTGGAAAACTCGTCTAGGCCTTCGGAGCCTTCGCGACTCGCCGAAGCGCGTCGGCCACCTGCCCTCGGGTCGGCAGCCCGAGCTTCAGGCCCTTCTCCGTGACCTGCGTCGGCTCGTCCGCCGGCAGCTTCTTCGTCGCGTCCTGATCCTTCCGCCCGCTCATCGCCGGTCCACCGTACCAGCCGTTCTCGACGGTCGGCTCGTCCTCCTGGCTCAACGTGCGCGCGCACATCATCAAGGACATCAACAACAAGGGCTACAACGTCCAGCTCCTCGGCGGCTAACGCAAGACGAGGGTGTACGAGGAGTACAACCAGCTCTACATCCTCGTCTTCGGCCTCTACAGAGAATGGCCACTTCCCGTCAAGGAACCGAGCAGACGCTACTGCGGCGGCGGGTCGGTCGGGTCGGTGACTTCCTTCATCGCCTTCATCACGATCTCTACGTTCTCGAAGATGTCACGGAGGCGGTCGCGAGCCTCCGCGCCTTTCGACTTGCTCGTGACCTCGTCGGCAATCAGCTCTTGGTTGATGCTCATGACCTCGGCGGTAAGCGCGACGAGGAACGCCGCGAGCTTCCGTGTCGCAAGCGAGTGGAGCTGGACTGCCTCTTTGAGTTGGTCGGAGAGAGCGGCAAAGTCCTCTTCCAGTTGGGCGAGCCGCGCTCGTACGTCCGTCCCGTTCTCCACCGGCCCGATGATCGCACGGAGAGCCGGGCGAGCCACGCGGCGACCTGAGCCGTGAGCGGGCATCCATCAGGTAGGGGCTTGCAGTGTCAGCTTCGGGGCGGTTCTCGCAGCAAGCCGCGCGCCTTCTCCAGCCGCTTCGCGTAGTCCGAATCGAGCGGCTCCCCGACGGAGCCCGTCAACTCCGTCGTCTTCGTCTTCGATCCCAGATCGCCACGACCTGTTCGCCGGCGGTCGCGCGCTGCTCGAGCTCGCGCTGGAAGTCGCGCCGCCGTCGCGCCTCGAGCTTCCGCTGCCGCTTCGTCCGGGCCATGGGCGAAGCGTAGACCTAGCTAGCCGCCGATCGCCTTCAGCAGGACGCGCTTGCGCCGCCGGCCGTCGAACTCGGCGTAGAAGACCTGCTCCCACGGGCCGAGGTCGAGGTCGCCGTCGGTGATCGCCAGCACGACCTGGTGGGCCATGAGCTGGCGCTTCAGGTGCGCGTCCGCGTTGTCCTCGCCGTTGTTGTGCCGGTACTGCGACACCGGCTCGTGCGGAGCGAGCCGCTCCAGCCAGTCGTCGATGTCCTGGAGCAGGCCGCGCTCGTCGTCGTTCACGTAGACCGCGGCCGTGATGTGCATCGGGTTCACGAGGCAGAGGCCGTTCGCGATCCCGCTCTCGCGGACGAACTCCTCCACCTGCGGCGTGATGTTGAGGTACGCCCGCCGCTCGGGGACCTCGAACCAGAGCTCCTTGCGGGCGTGCTTCACGCGCCGGAGCCTAGTAGTCGGCCGTTCGGTGCCGGGCACGTGCCCGGCACCGAACCCTGGCCGAAATGGACTAGCCCCAGTCCTCGACGGCGATCGCGGCCTGCTCGTCCGGCGTGAGCGACGACATGACCACGTCCTCGTCGTACTGCGAGTCGGTGGGGATCGGCGCCGCCAGGAGCGCCGACTGCTCCGCGGTAAACGCGGGTGGAGCGCCCGGAACGCCGTTGCCGTTGTCGCCCGCGTACGTCCACGTCTTCTGCACGGTCTTCGACCGGACGCTGACGTTGTCGAGGAACACCGAGCCCTGCGACCGGTCCATGACGAGCGCGAGCCCGTCGATCGTGCCGGCGAGCGCGTCGGTCTTCCCCGTCTGCCGCAGGATCTCGGCGCGGATCACCGGCTGCGTGAAGAAGCGCTGGATCCAGTGCGGATCGTCCGTCGGCCGGCCCGGCGTGATCGCGCAGCCGAGGTTGGCCAGGTACTCCTTCCCGCTCTTGCCGCGGATGAAGATCGTCCACCGCGGATCGGTCTTCGTGCACGTTCCCGGCACGCGATGCTCATACGAGAGGCTGACGAGCAGCGTCACCGGCGTGCCCTCGAGCCCGCTGACCTGCGCGGCCGCGGGCGCGTCCGACAGATGCTGGAGGTAGAGCGCCTCGTTCGCGGTCCCCTGCGAGTCCGGTCGTCCCTCCTGCGCCTTCCACGCGGCGTACGTCTGCGTTCCGCCGCCGACGGGATAGAGCGTGAGCACGTCCCCCGTCGTGTCTGCCGCGGCCACTCCGGCCAGCACGAATGCCGACGCGAGCGCCGCGGCGCCTGCCAGGTGCTTCAAGGTCTCCCCCTTTGTTCGTAGACCCCAGTCGAGCGGCGCGCAGAGTAGCGCGCCTTCGCGCCGCCGCCGAGGGAAGAGCGACCGGACTGAGGGGACGAGCTGCCCTGGGCTCCGACGGTTCGATATTGACTTCTCTCTCAAATCGCGGTAGACCAGGACTTTCCTGCGGACTCCGAGGAGGTTTCCATGAGGGGAGAGTTTCGGCGGTGGCGCCGAGCCCTGGTGCTCGCCGTTATCGGTGTTCTGACCATGGCCGGCGTCGCCGGCGCGAACGTGGCGCTCACGCAGGTGAGCTCTGATCCGTACACGAACGCAACGAGCCAGCACGCGACCGAGGTCGAGCCCGACACGTTCGCCGACCACGGCACCGTCGTCTCGGCCTTCCAGGTCGGCCGCTTCTTCAACGGCGGCGCGAGCGACATCGGCGTCGTCCGCTCCGGGGACGGAGGCGCGACCTGGGGCCCGCCCGGCTTCCTGCACCTCACGTTCAACTCCGGCGACGCGTCGAGCCCGTACGAGCGCGTGAGCGACGCGAGCGTCGCCTACGACGCTGCGCACGGCGTCTGGATCGTGTCGTCGATCCCGCTTCTGCCGAACACGGTCGTGCCGACGGTCCTCTTCAACCGCTCGACCGACGACGGTCAGACGTGGGGGCCAGCGATCAGCATGCCGCCGCCCGTCTCGAACTCGGTCGACCTCGACAAGAACTGGACGGCCTGCGACAACCACCCGTCCAGCCCGTTCTTCGGCCACTGCTACACGGAGCTCGACAACTTCGGCGACGGCGACCTCGAGCTGATGTCGACCTCGACCGACGGCGGCCTCACGTGGAGCGTGCCGATCCGCACCGACGGGAACGACAAGGGTCTCGGCGGCCAGCCGGTCGTGCAGCCGAGCGGCCGCGTGATCGTCCCGTTCGAGAGCCTGAACGGCACGATCTCGGCCTTCCGCTCCGACAACGGCGGGGCGTCCTGGAGCCGCGCGGTCAAGGTGTCCGGTATCCGCTTCCACGGCGTCGCGGGCGGCCTGCGCACGAGCCCGCTCCCGACCGCGGAGATTGCGGCGGACGGCACCGCGTATGTCGCGTGGGAGGACTGCCGCTTCCGCAAGGGCTGTCCGTCCAACGACATCGTGTTCTCGAAGTCGTCCGACGGAGTGACCTGGACCGATCCGGCCCGCGTGCCGATCGACGCCACGACGAGCAGCGTCGACCACTTCATCCCCGGCTTGGCCGTCGACCCGACGACCTCCGGCTCGGGGACGCACCTGGCGCTGACGTACTACTTCTATCCCAACGCCAACTGCGGCGGTGCCTGCCGGCTCGAGGTCGGCTACATCTCGTCGCCGGACGGCGGTGCCCACTGGGGCGCTCCGACCCAGCTCGCCGGGCCGATGGCGCTCAGCGAGATCGCGAACACCTCGCAGGGCCCGATGGTCGGCGACTACATCTCGACCTCGTTCTCGGGTGGGATGGCGACGACCGTCATCGCGGTCGGCAAGCAGACCACGGCCGCCGCGTTCGACGAGGCCATGTACTCGCCTGGGCGCCTGTCCGTCGCGAGCGTCGCGCAGGCGACCCGCGTCGCGAGCAGCGCCGGCAGTTTCGGCGCGGTCGGCACGGGTGAGACGCACCACGCACTGAAGAACGACTGACGCACGAGCTACTAGCGCCCCCGCCCGACCAGGGCGGGGGCGCTACACGATCTCGGCCGCGCCGTCGACGACGCGGGCCAGCCGCGGCACGACGTCGAGGACGCTGGCGCGCGCACACCACTCGATGTCGGCCTCGAGGCCGGGCGGGCCGTAGGTGCGGGCATTCAGGCCGTCGAGGGCACGCGGGAACGCCTCCGCGAGAAGCGTCGCCGCCAGCGCCGCGTCGGTTCGCTCGGCACCGTCGAGCGCGGCCACGATCCGACCGGCGCAGTAGGCGTCGTCGAACGCGAAGCCGCCCTTGTAGCCCGCGCAGAGCAGCGCCACCTCGCCGCTGCCCGCGGCCGCGCGCACCACCGCATCGAGGTTCAGGAGGCTGCCGAGCACGACCTCGTCGCAACGCTCCGCCGCCGCGAGGATCGCCCGAGTGCCGTTCGTCGTCGAGAGGATCAGCGTCTCCGCGCGCGGCTCGAGCAGCTCCCGCGGCGAGGCGCCGAGGTCGAACCCGTCGATCCGGATCGCGTCGCGCTCCCCGCCGACGACGGCTGCGTCGCCGAGCGAGGCGCGGAGCGCGCGTGCCTGCTCCACCTCCGCGCAGCAGAGGACGCGACGGTAGCCGGACGCGAGCGCCTGTGCGATCGACGAGGTCGCACGGACGACGTCCACGACGATGCCGAGCTCCGCCGTGGCCGCTTCGGACGGGGTGAAAGCGACGTGCGCCCTCATGGCCGGGGGCTACGCTAGCGACCTGTGCCGTACTGCTACCGACATCCGAACCGCGAGACGGGGCTCTCCTGCTCCGAGTGCGGGCGCCCGATCTGCACCGAGTGCATGACGGTCGCGCCGGTCGGCCTGCGCTGTCCCGACCACTCGGGGCGGCCGCAGGGCGTGGCGCGCATGCGCCGGCAGGTGCGCCGCGCCCCGTGGGCCGGCACCGGCGCGCTCGTCACGAAGACGCTCATCGCGATCAACGTCGTCGTCTTCCTCGCGGAGCTCGGGACGGGCTCGGTTGCCCGCAACCTCCTCACCGGCAACATCTACGGCGGCGTCGTCGACCGGTTCGCGCTCGAAGGCCGGCCCGTCGCGAACGGCGACTGGTGGCGCCTCGTCACCGCCGGCTTCCTGCACGCGAATGTCCTCCACATCGGCCTGAACATGTTCATCCTATGGCTCGTCGGCTCGCCGCTCGAGGAGATGCTCGGCCGTGGGCGCTACCTCCTCCTCTACTTCGTGTCGCTGCTCGCCGGCTCGGCGGGTGCGCTGCTCCAGGCGCCGCTCGTCCAGACCGTCGGCGCGTCCGGCGCGATCTTCGGCCTCTTCGGCGCGCTGCTCGTGCTCGAGTACTTCGCGACCGGTCAGATCGTCGGCGGCCAGGCCTTCGGCCTGATCGTCATCAACCTCGTCTTCAGCTTCACGTTCAGCGGGATCTCGTGGGGCGGCCACATCGGCGGGCTCGTCGGCGGGATCCTCGGCACGCTCGTCCTCGCCCGCTTCGGCCGCGGGCACGCCGCATACGGGCGTCTCGGCCTGCTCGGGATCGTGGGAATGGCGCTGATCGGCGTCGCGAGCGTCGTCGTCGCGTACTGGAAGGTTCGCGGCTACGCCGCCTGAGCTCGCGTACCGCGAACGGCCCGCCGCAGGCGAGCCGGAGGGCCTGCTCGTGCTCTTCCACGGCCGCGGCGCGGACGAGCTCGATCTCTTTCCGCTCCTGGACGAGCTCGACCCGGAGCGGCGGCTCCTCGGAGTCACGCCGCGCGGGCCGCTCGCACTGCCGCCCGGCGGCGCGCACTGGTACGTGCTCTGGCGGCTCGGCTACCCCGATCCGGCGACGTTCACGGCGACCTACGAGGTCGCTTCCGCGTGGCTCGACGAGCTCGTCGTCGAGCACGCCCTGCCCTTCGCCCTCGGCGGCTTCTCGCAGGGGGCCGTGATGAGCTATGCGCTCGGTCTCGGCCGCGGGCGCCCCAGGCCGGCCGCGCTCCTCGCCTTCAGTGGCTTCGTCCCGACCGTCGACGGCTTCGAGCTCGACCTCGAAGACTCGCTGCCGCCGGTCGCGATCGGCCACGGCGTCCACGACCAGGTGATCGGCGTCGAGTGGGGCCGGCGCGCCCGCGACCTGCTCACCGGCGCGGGCGCAGACGTGCTCTACCGCGAGTACCCGCTACCGCACGCGATCGACCCGCGCTTCCTCGCCGACCTCCGGCCCTGGCTCGCCGAGGCGCTTTAAAGCGAGCCGACCCGTTCGATCAGCAGCTCTACGAACGCCGCCGAGTCGATCCCGACCGCGACCTTCGCGTTCGCCTCACGGCCGCTGCGACGCCAGAGGTCGACCACGGTCCGCCCCCGGCAGAGCTCCGACTCGCAGTCGATCTCGACGTTCAGCTCGCGCGTCTCGAAGAGGTCGGGCCGGAAGGCGTACGCGAGTGCGACCGCGTCGTGGATCGGCGAGCCGTCGAAGCCGTACACCTCGCGGTGGAAGCGGTCGTAGAAGTCGAGCAGCTCGGCGACTGTCCGCCCCACCCGGCCCGCCGCTCGCAGGCGCTCCTTGTGCTCCGTCAGGACGAGCGCCCGGTGCGTGACGTCGAGGCCGACCATCGTCAGGTCGAGGCCGCTCGCGAAGACGCGCTTCGCCGCCTCCGGGTCGGCCCAGACGTTGAACTCGGCGGCGGGCGTGACGTTGCCCTCGGCGATCGCGCCGCCCATCAGCACGATCCGCTTCGGCTGCACCTCCGGATACCGAGCCAGGAGGAGCGCGACATTCGTGAGCGGCCCCGTCGCGACGAGCGTGATGCCGCCGACTCGCTCGGCGAGGAAGTCGACCGCGTGCTGCGCGACCGGCTCGCCGCGGGCGGGCGCGAGGTCGCTCCCGTCGAGGCCGGTCTCGCCGTGCACGTAGGCGGCGACGAACGGCTCGCGCATGAGCGGCCGGCCGGCCCCCGCGGCCACGTCGACGTCCTCGCGGCCGGCGAGCTCGAGCACCCGGATCGCGTTCGCGGTCGTCTTCTCGACGGTCTGGTTTCCGGCGACGGTCGTCACGCCGCGCAGCTCGACCTCCGGGCTCGCGAGCGCGAGCAGCAGCGCGATCGCATCGTCGTGGCCGGGGTCGCAGTCGAGGACGATCGGGGTCGGCGTCATGCCGCGAGTATCTCGTCCACCTCGGCCGCGGTCGGCAGAGACGGTTGCGCGCCGAAGCGCGAAGCCGCGAGCGCACCCGCGGCGCAGGCCCGGCGCAGGGCCTCGTCCCAGCCGCGCCCCTCGAGGTGCGAGACGACGAGGCACGCCGTGAAGGCATCGCCGGCGCCGGTTCCGTCGACCGCCGTCACCGGCGGCGGCACTGCGCGCGCGACCTCGGTTCCGTGCTCCAGGAGCACCGCGCCCTCGGCACCGAGGGTGAGCGCCGTCAGCCGCGGCTGTGCCGGCAGCGCCTCGAGCTCGTAGCGGTTCACGACGACGAGGTCGCAGCGCTCGACGAGCCCCGGCGGGATCGGCTTCGCGGGCGCGGCGTTGAGGCAGAAGAAGTCTGCCTCGGCTGCCGCCGCTTCGACGGCCTCGACCGGGATCTCGAGCTGGCAGAGCACCGCGCCCGAGGCGCTCTCCGGTCGTACCTCGCCGTTCGCGCCCGGCACGACGACGATCTGGTTCTCGCCGGAGTCGTCCACGAGGATCAGCGCGATTCCCGTCGCGCCGGCGACGTCCAGCTCGAGCTCGACGCCCGCCTCCCGCAGACCCGCCAGCGCCTCCTCGGCGAACAAGTCGGCGCCGACCGCTCCGCGTAGCGTCACGCGCGCCTCGAGCCGCGCCGCCGCGACCGCCTGGTTCGCGCCCTTTCCGCCGGGAACACGGGCGAGGTCGGCACCGCTTGCCGTCTCACCCGGCCGAGGCAATCGCTCCACGTGCGCCGCCAGGTCGAGGTTGATCGACCCGACGACCGTGAGCTCAGGCGGCAAGCGCCCGGAGATCTTCTACGGCCCGCTCGACGAGGTTCTCGCGCAGGTCGAAGAGCCCGGCCCAGAGCGACGAGCGATCGGGCGCGGCATCCGCGCGCGCCGCATCCGCCAGCCCCTCCAGCGCCCGGACGAGCACCGCCAGCTCGAGGTACGCCTGCGCGACCCGCACCGCCGAGACGCGCACCCCTGCGCGGCTCAGCACCGGCGTCCACTCCAGCAGCTCCGCCGCCCCCGGCCCGCCGTACCACGAGCGACCCTCGGCGCGCTCGGGCTCGAGCTCGAGGAGGTAGCGGTCGAGCGGCCGCTCGAGTCCTGTCAGCGCCGTCTCGACGCGATCGGCCGCGTGGCGGAGCGCAGCCTGGCGGCCGCCAGGCGTCGAGGGGTGCGCGTCGCCGCGGGCCCAGCGCTCGAGCAGCCGGCAGAAGGCGAGCGCCGCCGCCTCGCACGCGCCGAGCTGGGCAATCAACCGCCGCCCCGTCCCGTCGTCGGCGGCGTGGTCGGCGAGCACGTCCGCCCAGCCGGGCTCGCGGGCGCGAAGAGTGGTCATACCTCCACTATGACCGGCAGGATCATCGGCCGGCGGCGGGTACGGTCGTAGATGAGCTGGCCGACCGCGTCGTGGAGGTGCTCCTGGAGGAGCTTGATCTCGCTGACGTCGTCGGCGAGGAGCTCGTCGAGGACGCGCGTCGCCTCCTCGCGCATCTCGGCGAGGAGCTCGTCCGGCCCCGTGAAGCCGCGGGCGATCAGCTCCGGCGTCGCGGTCGAGCGGCCGTTCGAGGAGCCAAGGGTCGTGATCACGATCAGCACGCCGTCCTCGGAGAGCCGCCTGCGGTCGCGGAGCGCGACGTCCTGGACGTCGCCCACACCGAGGCCGTCCACGAAGATCACGCCCGAGTCCACCTCGTCCACGATTCGCGCGCCGCTCGGGCCGAGCTCGACGACGGTGCCGTTCTCGGCGAGGACGATCGAGCTCGCCGGCACGCCCGCGTCGCGCGCGAGCTGCCCGTGCGCCGCGAGCATCCGGAACTCGCCGTGGATCGGCATCACGGCGCGCGGCCGCAGGAGCGACAGGATCGTCCGCAGCTCCTCCGCGCAGGCATGGCCGGAGACGTGAACCGGCGCGATCTCCTGGTGCAGCACCTCGGCGCCCGACTTCGCGAGCCGGTTGATCGCGTCGTGGACGCGGAGCTCGTTCCCCGGCACCGGCTTCGCGGAGATGATCACCGTGTCCCCGCGCTCGACCTTCACCGCCGGGTGGTCGTCGTAGGCGATCCGCGTCAGCGCCGAGAGCGGTTCGCCCTGGCTGCCGGTGCAGAGGATCAGCACCTCGTGCGGCGCGAGCTCCTCGAGCTCGACCGGCCGCACGAGCACGCCCTCGGGCACCTCCATGTACCCGAGGTTGCGCGCGATATTCGCGTTCTTGCGCATCGACCGGCCGACGATGCAGACCTTGCGCCCGACCTGGATCGCGACGTCGACCGCCTGCTGCATCCGGTGCACGTTCGACGCGAACGACGAGACGAGGATGCGGCCGTGCCGCTGCGGGATGATCTGGCGGAACGCCTCGCCGACGACGCGCTCCGACGGGGTGAAGCCCGGCCGCTCCGCGTTCGTCGAGTCGCCGAGGAGCAGGTCGACGCCGCGGTTCCCGAGCTCGGCGAGCCGGCCGACGTCCGTCTTCAGCCCGTCGATCGGCGTGTGGTCGAGCTTGTAGTCGCCGGTGTGGACGATCCGTCCGCCCGGCGTCTCGAGCGCGATCGCGACCGAGTCCGGGATCGAGTGCGCCATCCGCACGAACTCCGCGCGGAACGGGCCGAGCTCGAGCGGGGGGCCCTCGGGATCGGTCTCGCGAAGCTCGGCGGCGCGCATGAGCCCATGCTCGTCGAGCTTCGACTTCACGAGCCCGAGCGTGAGCCGCGTCGCCCACACCTCGTCGACGTCGAGCTCGCGCAGCACGTACGGCAGGGCGCCGACGTGGTCCTCGTGGCCGTGCGTGAGGAGGACGGCCTTGATGCGCCGGCCGCGCAGGTAGCTGAAGTCAGGCAGGACGAGGTCGACGCCGAGGTGCTCGTCGCGCGGGAACGCGAGGCCGGTGTCGACGACGATCGTCTCGCCCCCGGCCTCGAAGACGGTCATGTTCTTCCCGACCTCGCCGAGCCCGCCGAGGGGGATGATCCGCGTCGTGTCCACCTACGAAGTCTAGGCCGGATAAGGCGCCGACTCCGCGGCGCCGACTATCAGGACGCGCGGGCTTTGCCCGCGTGTCCGTCTGAAACGACCGGTCGAGCGGTTAAGGGTCATTCCCTAGGCGGGAGCTGCGGTCAGGACGCCGAGTCGTTCGAGGCAGTTGCGGACGGAGTCCTGCTCTTCCGCCGTCGCCTCGACGAGCGGCAGCCGGTGCCCGCCGACCTCGTGGCCGAGGAGCCGGAGCGCCGCCTTGATCGCGATCGGGTTCGGGGCCACCTTCAGCAGCTCGTACGACGGCCCGAGCTCCTCGTCGATCTGCCGCGCCCGCTCGAGATCGCCGCTCCGCGCCGCGCGCACCTGCTCCTTCACCTGCGGTCCGACGACGTGCGTGTGCACGCAGACGCCGCCGAGCGCGCCGAGCTCGAGGAACGGCTGGATGATCGGGTCGTCGCCCGCGTAGAGGTCGAGGCCGAGCTCGAGGATCCGCCGCGCCTGGTCGAGGTCGTCATTCGCCTGCTTCACGGCCTTCACGGTCGGGATCTCCGCCAGCCTCGCCATCGTCTCCGGCTCGATGTTGAGGACGACGCGGCCGGGGATGTTGTAGACCATGATCGGCTTGTCGCTCACCGCCGCGATCGCCTTGAAGTGCTCGACGATCCCACGCGGCGGTGGCTTGCTGTAGTACGGCGTCACGACGAGGAAGCCGTCGACGCCGAGCTGGTGCGCCTGCTCGGTCAGATGCACGGAGTGCGCCGTCGAGTACGTTCCCGTTCCGGCCACGATCGTGCCGCGGTCGCCGACGGTGTCGAGGGCGACGCGGAAGAGCTCGAGCCGCTCGCCGTCGGAGAGCGTGGGCGCCTCGCCGGTCGTCCCGGCGACGACGAACCCGTCCGAGCCGTGGTCGAGGAGGTGGAGCAGGAGGCGCGAGAAGGCCTCGTGGTCGACCCGGCCGTCGCGATCGAAGGGCGTGACGACCGCGGTGATCACCTCGCCGAGCACGGCGTGATCCTACCCGTCAATCCGATCGAGCCGATGAGGCGTACTGCCCTTTTTGAGCACACGTCCAAGGGAGGGGCAAATGCGGACGCGACGAATCCTGATCGCCGCGGCGCTGGTCGCCGTCGCCGCCGCGGCGCTCGCCGCCGCGACACCGGCGGCCGAGCGGAACGCCTACGTGCAGCACAACCTGGTCTCGGACGGCTCCGCGCCGGCCGACCACACCGACAGCCACCTCGTGAACGCCTGGGGCCTCACCTCGCTTCCGGGCTCGCCGTGGTGGGTAGCGGACAACCAGACCAACGTGTCGACCCTCTACGGCGCGGACGGAACGCCGAGGTCGCTCGTCGTGTCGGTGCCGAACAACCCGACGGGAGCCGTCTCGAACACCGGCTCGAGCTTCGTGGTCGGGAGCGGTCCGGCACTCTTCCTGTTCGCGACCGAGGAGGGAAAGCTCCTCGGCTGGAACATGTCCTTGGGGACGACGGCGCAGGTCGTCGCCGACAAGACCGGCGAGGGCGCGGTCTTCAAGGGCCTCGCGATCGCCGGCGATCGGCTGTACGCGACCGACTTCCACAACGGGAAGGTCGACGTCTTCGACGGGAGCTTCGGTGACGTGAACACGCCCGGCGCGTTCGTCGACCCGTCGATTCCGGCTGGCTATGCGCCGTTCGGGGTCCAGAACATCGACGGGAACATCTTCGTGACGTACGCGAAGCAGGACGCCGATGCCCACGACGACGTCGCCGGGCAGGGACACGGCTTCGTCGACGAGTACGACGCGGACGGCGCGCTGATCGGCCGGGTCGCGACGCACGGGCAGCTGAACTCGCCGTGGGGCCTCGCGCTCGCGCCGGCGAGCTTCGGCCGCTTCGGCGGCGACCTCCTCGTCGGCAACTTCGGCGACGGCCAGATCACCGCCTTCGAGCGGCAGTCGAACGGCATGTTCGAGCCGCGCGGCCAGCTCCGCTCGGCGAGCGGCGGGATCCTGACCATCGACGGCCTGTGGGCGCTCCAGTTCGGCAAGGGCGCGCTTGCGAACAACGGGCCGACGGACACGCTGTTCTTCACCGCCGGGCCGGACGACGAGAGCCACGGCCTGTTCGGCATGATCCGAGCGGCCGGCTGACACCTCTGCGCAGCGAGGCGAAGGGCTCTACGCGGCCCTTCGCCTCGTGTGCGCACCTCTATTGGTAGACGCGTCTTCTGGGGGCCCCCGAGCCCCCGCTGCGCTCTCGATCCTAGGTTCGGCGCCTCCGTATCCGAAAGTGTCCGCGCGTGCTGAAAGCGTGTCGACTTCGGAGCCGGTTCGGCTCAGAGCAGCGCGTCGAGCCCGAGCGTCAGGCCAGGCGGCAGGCTCGGCAGCTTCTCCAGGGCCAGCAGCACTCCCGGCACGAACGCCTCTCGCGAGGTCGTGTCGTGCCGGATCGTCAGCAGCTCGCCCACGCCGCCGAGCAGAACCTCCTGGTGGGCGACCAACCCCGGCAGCCGCACCGAATGGATCGGCGGGTCGCCGGGCAGCAGGGCCGCGGTCGCCTTCGCCGTCCCCGAGGGCGCGTCGCGCTTCGTCTCGGCGTGGAGCTCGACGATCTCCGCCCGCGGGAGGTGCCGCGCCGCCTCGGCGGCGAAGCGCATCATCAGCACCGCGCCGACGGCGAAGTTCGGCGCGACGAAGAGCGCTACCCCCCGCTCCCGGGCGAGACCGTCGAGCGCGCGCGGATCCCACCCGGTGGTGCCGACCACGCACGGCACGCCCGCCTCGAGCGCCGCGCGAACGTTCGCCTCCACGACCTCCGGCACCGTGAAGTCGACGACCGCGTCGGCGCCCGCCGGCTCCCCCACGAGCTCGTGCCCCGCCGCCTCGAGCCCAGGCCCGAGCACGCTCCCGAGCTTGCCGCCGCGGCCGTTGAGGACGACCTTCACGCCGCCGCGGCGGCGCGCGCGGCGAGCGCCGGGCTCACCCGCTCCACGGCCTCGTGGAAGCGCTCCTCACTCGGCCCGACGCAGGCCGCGGACAGTCGCTCGGGCGCGAGGAGCAGCCCCGCAAGCTCGCCGACCGCCTCGGGCTCGACGGCGTCGATCTCGGCGATGATCCGGTCGAAGGAGAGCAGCTCCGTGTCGGTGATGAGGGACTTGCCGAGCCGGCTCATCCGGTTCGACGTCGACTCCATCGAGAGCATGATCCGCCCCTTGACGTTCTCCTTCGCGCGCTTGAGCTCTTGCTCGCGCAGGTTGCCGGCCGCGATGTCTGCCACCTGCTCGGCCGCGATCTCGACGCAGGCGGCGAGGTTGTCCTCGCGCGTGCCGAGGTAGATCCCGATGAGGCCGGTGTCGGTGTACTGGCCCGTGAAGCTGTAGACGGCGTACGCCATGCCGCGCTTCTCGCGGATCTCCTGGAAGAGCCGCGACGACGCGGAGCCGCCGAGGATCCCGTCGAGGAGCGATGCGGCGAACCGGCGGCGGTCGGAGCGCGCGATCCCGGGCGCGCCGAGGCACAGGTTGTACTGCTCCGTGTCCTTGCGCGCGAAGCGCAGGCCGGGCGGCGGCGCCTTCACAAGCGGCGGCCGCACACGCGGGCCCTTGGACGGCACCTCGGCTATGCGTCGCCGCGCCGTCTCGAGCAGCCGAACGAGCCGCTCGTGCCCGAGATTCCCCGCCGCCGCGACGACGACGTTGCCGCCGACGTACATCGACCGGTGGTATGCGCGGATCGCGCGCGGGCTGACCGACGCGATCACGTCCTCGCTCCCGATCACCGGCCGGCCGAGCCGATGCTCGCCGAAGACCGCCTCCGAGAAGAGATCGTGGACGAGCTCTTGCGGCGTGTCCTCGACCATCGCGATCTCCTCGAGCACCACCTCGCGCTCGGAGTCGACGTCCGCGAACGTCGGCGCGTAGACCATGTCCGTCATCACGTCGATCGCGTCCTCGAGGTGCGAGTCGGGGACCCGCGCGTACACGACGGTGTGCTCCCGGGACGTGGCCGCGTTCAGCTCGCCGCCGAGCGCGTCGAAGATCTCGGCGATCGCCTGCGCGCTGTAGGCGCGAGAGCCCTTGAAGAGCAGGTGCTCGATGAAGTGCGACACGCCCGCGCGGTCGGCGCGCTCGTCGCGCGAGCCGGCGCCGATCCAGAAGCCGATCGCCACCGAGCGGACACTAGAGACGCGCTCCGAGATGACCCGCTCGCCCGAGTCGAGCTCGCTCAGGACGTACTTCTGCACGAAGCGATCTTACGCGGCGAATCGAAGTCGCTCGCCCGCGCGCTTCGCGTCGTAGAGCGCGGCGTCGGCGGCGTGCACGAGCGCCTCCGGATGGCCGGCGTCGCTCGGGTAGGACGCGGCGCCGAAGCTGGCGCGCACGCTGTCGAGCGCCCCGTCCATCGCGAGCGTGATCCGGGCGACCACGGCCTCGATCGACTCCGGATCGGCGTCCGGCAGGACGACCGCGAACTCGTCGCCGCCGATGCGGAAGGCCTCGTCGTAGCGACGGATCGACTCGACGAGAATCCGGCCGAGGGTCTGGAGCGCCTGGTCGCCCGCGAGATGGCCCTGCGAGTCGTTCAGGAGCTTGAAGCGGTCGAGGTCGCAGAGGACGAGGCCGAACGGGCTGCCCGAGCGGTCGGCGCGCGCAGCTTCCGAATCGAGCCGCTCCATGAAGACGCGCCGGTTCAGGAGCCGCGTCAGCGGATCGTGGTCGGCGAGGAAGCGCAGCTCCTGGACGTGCTCGACGAGCGTGACCGCCGTCGCAGCCTGATTCGCGAAGAGGCGCAGCGCCTGGAGGCGTTCGCGCGGCGGGAGCAACCGGTCCTCGGGCTCGTCCGCCCAGATGACGCCGATCGTGTTCCCGGCGCGGTCGACGAGCGGCACGACGAGCCAGTGCCGGTTCCACGCCCACTGGCCGCGGCCGTTCAGGCGGGAGGTGTAGACGAACAGATCGGTCGAGCAGCGCCTCTGGCCCTCCTCGCATGGGAGCAGGAAGCAGCCCTCGATCTCGAAGACAGGGTCGAAGAGCGGCGTGACGTCCGCGAGCGTCACCTGCACCGAGAGCGTCTCGTCGCCGAGTGTCCAGCCGACGGCGGCCCGCGCGCAGAGGCGGCCGTTCGCCGGCTCGACGAGCTCGATCGCGACGTGCTGGAACCCGAGCGCGTCACGGATGCTCTCGCACACCGACTGGAAGATCTCCTCCGCATCGAGGGTCTCCGAGAGCCGCGACGAGACCCGGAGCAGCTGCTCGAGCGCCGCCCGATGGCGCGCGGCGTCGGCCGCCCCCTGCGCGGCCTCGACGGCGAGCGCGGCATGCTCGGCGACCGCGACGAGGACGTCAAGCTCCTCGTCGCTCGGCTTGCGCCCGGAGCGCGGCTCGTCGACGGAGAGGATGCCGAGCAGGTGCCCCGCGCTGTGCCGCATGGGCACGATCAGCGCGTCCTGCGGGTGCCAGGCGTCCGGGTCGTCGGTCGGCTCGATGTCGGGCACGAACGTCGCCACGTCGGCGAACCAGTCGAACTGCTCGTGCGGGATCAGATAGGCGCCGTGGCGCAGGAAGCGCTCGTCGAGGAGCGGCTCCCAGGAGGCAAGGTCGCGCGCATCGCCGAGCAAGGCCTCGCGCGCGCCCGGGTTGCCGTAGACGTTCGTGACCATGAAGTCGTCCCAGGCGGGCCGGTAGAGATTGACCGCGACCGTCCCGAAGCCGAGGCACTCGGCGATGGTGCGCGCGATCGCCTCGAGGACCGCGTCGAGGTCGTCCTCGCCGCGGACGAGGCTCGTGACCTCGAGGAGGCCGCGCAGGTGCGTGAGAGTCGACTGTTTCTTCGCCACAGCAGTCGATGCCGACAGAGGCTCCGCGACGTGCATCGGCGGCGGACGTTCACTTCATGACCCCGGCTGAGGGATGGCACTCGGCAACAGCCAAAAGAGGTCCTTCGTACATGGCCTTCGCTGACATCTGTTCCACAGCGGCGTATACTCGACACAACGCGGCAAGGAGGGTGATGAGAAGACGATCGACCGCGGTCGTGGTTGCAGTGGCAGGCGCTCTCGCACTCGCGGTCGGGATCAGTAGGGCCGCGAACTACACGACGTACTACTGCGGAGACGCCCTCAACTACTGCACGGTCTACTCGGATGCGCCGAAGACGACCGCGAGTGTGGCGCTCCGGGACAGCAACGTCATCACGTGCAAGTACGGCTGCCACACGCGGGTCTACTACTACTCCGCCGGCACCGGCTCCTTCGGCGTCGTCCACACGAACGGGAACTGCTGCGTCTACTACGAGGTCGGAAGCCAGGGCTACTACGTGTACTCACGGTGCATCACCGATACGGGCTACGGCTCGAATACGGCGCGCTGCTGGACGGACTGGCACACGTGAGACGCCTTGCCTTCGCCGCGACTGCCCTCGCGGTTGCCGTCGTCGCCTTCGTCCTGTCCGGCCGGTTCGGAGGCTCCTCCGTGCGCGCGGCGCACGGTGCCGGTGGAGCGCCCATCGGGGCGACGATCAAGGTCCGCACGCTCGACGACGCCAAGGCGCTCTTTTCGCGCGCCTCAACACGCCTGAACGTTGGCCTGTCCGCTAGCGACATCGCCGCGACGCGATCGATCTACCACTTCCCGTCCACGATCGGCAGCTACGCCGCCGGGCTCGATGCCTACCTCGCGCCTCTCGCGAACGGCGGCGATTGCATCGCCTTCGCCGCAGCGGTCGGCTGCACGCGCACCCCGCCGAACGACGCGGAGCCCCTCATGGGCCTCGGCCTCGATCCGGACGCAGAGCGCTCAGGTGAGCCGTTCGTCCTGATCAGCATCAAAGCGCCCGACGTGCGGTCCGTCACCTACAGCTGCGGTGGGCGCACTTATCCGGCGACCATCGCCGGCGACGTGGTGACCCTCATCGCGCCGTCCTCGTCGCTCCGCGCCGACGACTGCACCGAGAACGTCACCCTCGCGAGCGGCAAAGTCGTGTCGAAGGGCGTCTAGGGGCCGCTCGAGGCGGCCCCTGACCCTCTCCTTTCCTACCTCCGCCCGCGATCGCGGCCGCCTCGGCCGCCGCGACGATCGCCGCGCGGACGCTCTTCCTCGCGCTCCCGCGGCGGGGCGTTCTTCGCCCGCTCGATCAGCTCCTCCGGCTGGACGAGCGACCCGTTCTCGTGCTTCGCGATCAGCTTCAGGCCGATCCGGCCGCGCGCCTTGTCGACCTCCTGGACGAGCACGTCGAGCACGTCGCCGCGGTCGATCACGTCCTCGATGTGGCCGACGCGGCCCGGGCCGACGTTCGACACGTGGAGCAGGCCGTCGGTGCCCTTCTTGAGCTCCACGAACGCGCCGAACTGCGTCGTCTTGACGACCTTGCCGGTGTAGGTGTCTCCCACCTCCGGCTCCTTCGTCAGCGCCTCGATCGCGGCGATCGCGCCCTCGGCCTTCGGGCCGTCGGTCGCGTAGATGAGGATCGTGCCGTCCTCCTCGATGTCGATCTGCACGTCGTTCTCGGACTCGAGCGCGCGGATCGTCTCGCCGCCCTTGCCGATCACCATGCCGATCTTCTCCGGGTCGATCTTGACCGTCGAGATGCGCGGCGCCGTCGCGGAGAGCTCGGTGCGCGGCTCGGGGATCGCCGCGAGCATCTTGTCGAGGATGAACTCGCGTGCCTGCTTCGCCTGCTCCAGCGCGCCGCGCATGATCTCCTGCGTGACGCCGGTGATCTTGATGTCCATCTGGAGCGCGGTGATGCCCTCGCGCGACCCGGCGACCTTGAAGTCCATGTCCCCGAGGTGGTCCTCGGCGCCCTGGATGTCGGTCAGGATCACGTAGTCGTCGCCCTCCTTGACGAGGCCCATCGCGATGCCGGACACGGGCCGCTTGATCGGCACGCCGGCGTCCATCAGCGCGAGCGTCGAGCCGCAGACCGAGCCCATCGACGACGAGCCGTTCGACTCGAGCGTCTCCGAGACGAGCCGGATCGTGTACGGGAAGTCCTCGAGCCCCGGGACCATCGGCTCGAGCGCCCGCTGCGCGAGCGCGCCATGGCCGATGTCGCGCCGCTTCGGGCCGCGCATGAAGCCCGTCTCCCCGACCGAATAGGGCGGGAAGTTGTAGTGGTGCATGTAGCGGCGCTCCGCCTCGAGCGAGAGGTCGTCGATCCGCTGACCCTCCTTCGCGGTGCCGAGTGTGAGCAGCGTCATGATCTGCGTCTGGCCGCGCGTGAAGAGCGCCGAGCCGTGCGTGCGCGGGCTCACCGAGACCTCGCACTCGATCGGCCGGATCTCCTCCTCGCTACGGCCGTCCGGCCGCCGCTTCTCGACGGCGATCTTCCGCCGCACGAGCTCCTTGTAGATCGCCTCGGCCGCCTTCTTGACGTAGTTCTTCGTCAGCGAGTCCTTCACCGCCGGCGCGTCGCCGTCGATCGTGGCCGGGCCGACCGGGAACGGCAGCTCGACGGTCTCGACGATCCGGTCGAAGAGCAGGTGCCGCTTCGCGGACTTCAGCTCCTTCGAGTCCTGCTCGGCCTCGGTCAGCGCGCGCAGGTCGGCCTCGAACTGCTCCTGCACCGGGCCCTTGACCCCCTCGAGGCGCGCGCCCTCGAGGATCAGCGCCAGGCTCTGGCGCATCTGCATGACGCGGGTCACGTCCTCTTCGGTCGAGTCCATGCTCAGCGCGGGGACGATCTCCTCCACGAGCGCGCCCGCCTCGCGCAGGCCGTCGGAGGCGATGCGGCGCCGGAGCTCCTCGCCGTGCTGCGCCTCGAGGTCCTGCGTGAGCGACGTGTCGAGCCACTTCGCCTTGCCGACCTGCCGCCGCAGGTCCTCCTGCGCCTCGCAGAGCTTCACGATCTCGCGGTGCGCGAGGTCGAGCGCCTCGAGGAGCGTGTCCTCGGGAACCTCGTCCGCGCCGGCCTCGACCATCGTCAGGCCCTCCTTCGTCCCGACGACGATCAGGTCGAGCGTCGACTCCTCGAGGTCGGGCAGCGTCGGGTTCACCACGAGCTCGCCCTCGATGCGGCCGATGCGCACGGCCCCGACCGGGCCGAGGAACGGAAGCGGCGAGATCATCAGCGCCGCGGAGGCGCCGTTGATGCACAGGATGTCGTGCGCCTCGGCGAGGTCGGCCGAGAGGACGGTGCAGATCACCTGCACCTCGTTCCGGAAGCCCTTCGGCCAGAGCGGCCGGATCGGCCGGTCGATCATGCGCGCGGTCAGGATCGCGCGCTCCGTCGGCCGGCCTTCGCGCTTGAAGAAGCCGCCGGGGATCTTGCCGGCGGCGTACATCCGCTCCTCGACGTCGACCGTGAGCGGGAAGAAGTCGGCGCCCTCGCGCGCCTCCGTCCTACCCTGCGCCGTCGCGAGCACCATCGTCTCGCCGGAGCGGATGAGGACGGCCCCGTCGGCCTGCTTCGCGAGCTTGCCGCTCTCGAAGGTGATCTCGCGCCCGCCGACGGTGGCCGACACCGTCGTGACGCGTTGTGTTGCTACTGCCATGTGTTCCTCCACTCTTCGTGGAAGGTGGAGGTTTGAGTCAGCCACGTGGGGCGTGACTCGCTCAAACTTCCACCCTCCGGTCTTCGATCTTCTATCGCCTCAGGCCCAGTTCCTTGATCAGCGCGCGATAGCCCTCCAGGTTGTTCCGCTGCAGGTAGTTCAGGAACCGGCGCCGGCGGCCGACGAGCTTCAGCAGCCCGCGCCGGGAGTAGTGATCCTTCGGGTGCGCGCGCAGGTGCTCGGTGAGCTGGTTGATCCGCGTGGTGAGGAGCGCGATCTGCACCTGCGCCGAGCCCGTGTCGGACTCGCTGCCCCCGTGCTTCGTGATGATCTCCTGCTTCGCTTCCTTGGTGAGGGACAACAGAACCTCCTGGTAGACGGCCCCGCGATCCCCGCGCGCCGCGAAGGAAGCACGCGTACGGCCGAGGTCGCGGCCGGCGACTAGGGTAGCAGCCGTGCTCCGTCCCGGGCTCGCAGCGGGCCATCCGGCCACGGTCGAGGCCGGGATCGAGATCCTCGAGGAGGGCGGGACGGCCGCGGACGCGGCGGTGGCGGCGTCACTCGCCTCCTGCGTGGCCGAGACGGTGATGACCGGGCTCCTCGGCGGCGGCCACGCGATCTACCTCGACGGCGCGTCGGGGCGGGCGGAGAACCTCGACTGCTTCGTCGCCGTCCCGGGGCTCGGTGCGGCGCGTTGGGAGCCGGAGCTGTTGCACCTCGACGTGCCGTTCGGCGCGGAGCTCGTCCACTACGCCGTCGGGCCGGCTTCGTGTGGCGTGCCGGGGCTTCCCGCCGGGCTCGACGCGTTGTGGCAGGCGCACGGCCGGCTGCCGTGGCCGCGGCTCGTCGAGCCGGCGCTTCGCCTCGCGCGCGCCGGGACGCTCCTTCCGTCCGCCCACGCCGCCTGCCTCGCGATGCTCGCGCCGGTGATGACGATGAACGAGGGCGCGGCCCTATACGCGCCGGGCGGCGAGCTGCTCGGGACGGATTCGATCCTGCGCCAGCCGGGCCTCGTGGCGGCGCTCGAGATCGTCGCCGAGGAGGGCGCCGGCAGCGTTTACCGCGGCTCGCTCGCGGCGGCGCTCCTCGAGCTGATGGCGGAGCGCGGGGGGCTCGTCACGCGCGCCGATCTCGACGCCTACGAGGCGATCTGGAGCTCACCGGCCGAGGGGCGCTTCCTCGGGCGCCGGGTCGAGACGCGGCGCGACCTGTCTGGCTTTCCGGACACGTTCGAGCGCTTCCGCGGCGCGGGCGGCGACGGCGGCGGCGAGCGAGCCAGGGTGCTCGCGATCCTGGACGCGCTGGGCGACTCTGCTGCGCCGACGGACGGTGGAGACACGACGAACCTCGTCGCCGCGGACGCTCAGGGAAGCGTCTGCGTCCTGACGTCGAGCCTCGGCCTCGGCTCGGGCGACTTCCTCCCCGGCCTCGACCTGCACCTGAACAGCATGCTCGGCGAGGCCGACCTCGTCCGCGGCCCGCTCGAGCCCGCCGAGCGGATGGGGAGCATGATGGCGCCGACGCTCGTCCACGACGCGGACGGGATCGAGGTCGCCGCGGGCGCCGCCGGCGGGACGCGGTTGCGAACGGCGCTCCTAACGGCGCTGGCAGCCGTGCTCGACGAGGGCGTGGGTGCCGAGGACGCCGTGTCGCGGCCGCGCTTCCATCCGGCCGGGGGCCTGGCGAACGCCGAGCCGGATCTCGCCGACGAGGCGCTCGATGCGCTCCGCTCCCGGGGCCTCGAGGTGCGCGTCTGGGAGGACCGCCACCACTACTTCGGCGGCGTGAGCCTGATCACGCGCTCCGGCGGCGCAGGCGACCCCCGAAGAAACGGTGCTGCTGCGGCGTCGGCAGGCTCTCCGGGCGCGGGCGCTCGGTAGCGACCCAGCCGACATACCCGCACTCCGGGCAACCCGGGTTGGCCTGCACGGTTCCACCGCCCGCCGGCTTTACGTACACGGCGCCGCACTCGAGGCACCGGACGCTCTCGACGACACAGAGGTTGTGCCCGTTCGGCGATGTCGGCTCCACGTAGGTAAGGACTCCGCAAGGTGTGAAAACTTGCGCCTAGCTGCCGGTCGGAGGCACGGCCTGACGAGCCGCTTCCACGTCGCGTCCGATCTGCTCGACGAGCTCCGCCTCCGACGCGAACGCGCGCTCCTCCCGCAGCCGGGTCCACAGCTCGACGACGAGCCGCCGCCCGTAGAGGTCGCCCGCGAAGTCGAGCAGGAAGGCCTCCACCCGCCGCTCCTGGCCGCCGTAGTGCGGGTTCGTCCCGATCGAGATCGCGGCGCGATTCCCGTTCGCCGCCCCGGCGTAGATCCCGTACGCGGGCACGAGGAGGGCCGGGTCGACGTCGAGGTTCGCCGTGGGATAGCCGAGCGTGCCGCCGCGCTGGTCGCCCGCGACGACGGTCCCCTCCACCTCGGGCGGCCGGCCGAGCGCCCCTGCCGCACCGCCGATGTCGCCCGCGAGCAAGAGGTGCCGGATCTCCGACGACGAGATTCCGTCGGCAAGCTCCACCGGCCGCACGTCGAAGCCGAGCCGCGCGAGCAGGTCGAGGTCGCCGGCCCGGCCGCGGCCGAAGCGGAAGTTCGCCCCGGCGGCGACGACCTCCGTCCCGATCGGACGCAGCACGCGTTCCGCGAACTCCTCCGGCGTCAGCCGCGCGAGGTCGGGCGAGAACTCGACGACGAACGCCTCGTCGACGCCGGCCGCGGCGAGGAGCTCGAGCCGTCGCTCCAGCGAGGTCAGAAGCTCCACGCGGTTGCCGAGCGCCGTCCGCGGATGCGGCCAGAACGTCACGGCCGTCGAGACGAGCCCGTCGTTCGCCCGCGCTGCATCGAGCACGCGGCAGTGCCCTCGGTGCACGCCGTCGAACGTGCCGAGCGCGACGGCGCGGCGGCCGGCCGGAAGCTCCTCGGGCGCACGAGCGATCCTCATCGGCGGTCGAGCGCCGCGAGCGCCTCGTCCCGTGGGATCACCCGCTCCGGGTCGGCGTCCTCGACGCGGAAGGGGCCGACCTCGGTCCGGCGGAGCGTCCGGCAGTGCCCGCGCAGGGCGTCCGCGATGGCGCGCACGTACGTCCCCGAGCTGACGCGGAGATCGAGCCGGACGGTGTCTCCCGTATACGCGATGACGTCGAGCGCGTCGACACGCGAGCGGCGGAGCGGCATCTCCACAGCGACCCCCCGGCGGGCCAGCTTGTAGGCGCGCTCACCGCCGATCTTGACCGCCGAGGCGGCCGGGATCGGCAGCTCGATCTCGCCCCGGAGGCCCGCGAGCCGTCGCTCGAGCTCGTCCTGCGCCGGCGGCTCCAGCTCCTCGACGACCTCGCCTTCGGGGTCGCCGGTCGAGGTTCGCGCCGTGAGGGCGACGTCCGTCAGGTAGCGCTTGTCCAGTCCAACGAAGCACGGCATCAGCTTAGTTGCCGAACCAGATAACAAGACCAACAATCCAGAGGCAAAAGGGTCGAGAGTTCCGGTATGGCCGGTGCGGGCGCGCGTCCGGGCCCGAACCTGCCGCACCATGGCGAACGACGACGGCCCGACGGGCTTGTCGACGAGGATCACGCCCGATGGCTCGAGCCCGCGCGGAGGCATCCCGGCCTGCCCGCGCTCCCGCCCTACGCCGCCGACCGGCCGGCGGCTGCGAACTCGCGGCGGACGAACTCGGTGATCTCCTCGACTGAGGCTTCACTCGAGAAGCCCGCCGCCTGCCGGTGTCCGCCGCCGCCCGAGCGGCGCGCGATCGCGGAGACGTCGAGCTCGTCGATGCTCGACCGCAGGCTGACCCGCCGCGTCGGCCCTTGGCCGTCACGGCGCGGCGGCTCGCGAATCAGAACAGCCATCTCCGCGCCCTCGACCGCCCGAAGGTAGTCGATGATCCCCTCCGAGTACGGCTCGGCCGCCCCTACGTCGGTGAAGTCCGTCCGCAGGAGGTACGAGACGACGATCGCGCCGCCCTCGTAGACCTGGGCCCGGTCGAGCGCCCGCGCCAGGAGCTTCAGCTTCGCGAACTGCACCGATTCGTAGACGCCCTGGAAGATCCGGTGCACGTCGGCGCCGGCCTCCACGAGCTCGGCGGCGAGGCGCAATGCCTTCGGCGTCGTGTTCGTGTACTGGAACCGGCCCGTGTCGGTGACGAGCGCGATGTACAGAGCCTCCGCGATCTCGGGCGTCAGCTGCACGCCGAGCTCTCGGAAGACGTCGCGGAGCACCTCGCCGGTCGACGAGGCACGCGGCACGATGAGGTTCGTGTCGCCGAAGCGCGTGTTGTCGTGGTGGTGGTCGACGTCGACGACGAGCGGCACGCGCTCCAGGATCGAGGGATCGGCGATCCGCGATTCGTTCGCGCAGTCGACGGCGAGCAGGACGCGCGTGTCGGCGTCCTCCGGCCAGTCGCGGCGAAGCCCCTCGAGGGGCATGAACGTGTACTCGCCGGGCAGGGGCGCGTTCCCATAGAGCGTCATCACCGCGTCCTTGCCGAGCTGCGTGAGTCCCAGGTGCGCGGCCAGAAGCGAGCCGAGCGCGTCGCCGTCCGGGTTCTCGTGCGTCGTTACGAGAAAGCGATCGTGCGAGCGGACGGCTTCCACGACCGCGGCGAGATCATTCGTCTCCGGCGAGCTCATCGATGAGTTGTGTCATGCGGACCCCGCGCTCGACCGACGGATCGTACTCGAAGGCCAATTGGGGGGTCCGCTTCAGTCTCAGCTCCCTTGCCAGCCGGGCCTGGAGCACGCCGTGCGCGGCGGCGAGACCCGCCAGGCTCTGCTCCCGCTTCCGCTTCGAGCCGAGGACGCTCACGAAGACGCGCGCCTGACGGAGATCCGGCGCGGTGCGGACGCCGGTGACGGTGACGAAGCCGATCCGCGGGTCCTTCAGCTCGCCGATCCCCTCGGAGAGCACCTCCTTCACGGCCTCGTCGACGCGGCGCATGCGCTCACTCATCGAGCGTCACAAGCTCGCGCGTCCGCGGCCCGAGCTCCCATTCCTGGCCGTTCAGGTACCGCTCCGCCTCGTCGAGCAGCCGCTCGGCCTCCCTCGGCTCGCGGGCGACGCACGCGACGGTGAGGCGCGCGCGCTGCCACAGCTCGTGGTGGTCGACCTCCGCCACCGACGCGCCGAAGCGGTTCTGGAGCTGCGCCTTCGCCGAGCGGACGAACTTCCGCTTGCCCTTCAGCGAGCCGGCTTCGGGGAAGTGCAGGTCGACCGAGAGGATTCCCACGTAGCCCATGCCCATCACGACCATTCTGCCGCGGGCGCGACCCGCGCAGGCCCTACGCAGGCGTCGGGGCCGGGTTCTCCGAGAGATCCGTGCGCTCGACCTGCCGGGTCTCGAAGATCTCGAAGACGTCGCCCTCGCGGAGGTCGTTGAAGCCTTCGAGGAGGATGCCGCACTCGAAGCCCTCGGCGACCTCGCGGACGTCGTCCTTGAAGCGGCGGAGCTGCGCGATCGATGTCTCGTGGATGACCGTGCCGTCGCGGACGATGCGCACGCGGGCGCCGCGCCGCACGACGCCGCGGGTCACGTGGCAGCCGGCGATCGTGCCCAAGCGCGAGACGCGGAAGAGCTGGCGGACCTCGACCTCGCCGAGCGCCTCCTCGGTCTCGACCGGGCGGAGCATGCCGACGAGCGCCTGCTCGATGTCCTGCGTGAGCTGGTAGATGACGCGGTAGGTGCGGATGTCGACGCCCTCGCGCTCGGCGAGCGCGCGCGCCTCGGCGCTCGGGCGCACGTTGAAGCCGACGACAAGCGCGTTCGAGACGGCGGCCAGGCTGACGTCGCCCTCGGAGATCGCGCCGACGCCGGTGTGGATGACGTTCACGCGCACCTCGGGGTGCTGGATCTTCTGGAGCTCCGACACGGCCGCCTCGACCGAGCCGTCGACATCGCCCTTCACGACGAGGTTCAGGTCCTGGACGCCGCCGGCCTGCATCTGGTCGAAGAGCGTCTCGAGCGTCAGGGCCGTCTTCGCCTGCTGCGCGAGCTGCTCGCGGCGCAGCCGCTCGCCGCGCACGTTCGCGAGGTGGCGCGCCTGGCGCTCGTTCTCGACGACGCGGCAGAGCTCGCCCGCGGGCGGCGGCTTGTCGAAGCCGAGGATCTCGATGGGCTCGCCGGGCCGGGCCTCGCGGACGCGGTCGCCGCGGAAGGTGTAGAGCGCGCGCACCTTGCCCCAGGCGTCGCCGGCGACGACGGCGTCGCCGACGCGGAGCGTGCCGCGCTGGACGAGCATCGTCGCGACCGGGCCGCGGCCGACGTCGAGGCGCGACTCGATGATCGGGCCCGACGCCTCGGCCTTCGGGTTCGCCGTCAGCTCGAGCTCGGCGTCCGCCACGAGCAGGACCTTCTCGAGCAGGTCGTCGAGGCCGGTCTTCGCCTTCGCGGAGACCTCGGAGAACTGCGTCGTCCCGCCCCACTCCTCGGGCTGGAGCCCCTCCTGCGCAAGCTCGTTCTTCGAACGGTCGGGGTTCGCCTCCGGGAGGTCGACCTTGTTGATCGCGACGACGATCGGCACCTGCGCGGCGCGCGCGTGCGAGATCGACTCGCGCGTCTGCGGCATGACGCCGTCGTCGGCGGCCACGACCAGGACGGCGATGTCCGTGACCTTCGCGCCGCGGGCGCGCATGGCCGTGAACGCCTCGTGGCCCGGGGTGTCGAGGAAGGTGATGCGGCGGCCGTCGTGGTCGACCTGGTAGGCGCCGATGTGCTGCGTGATCCCGCCCGCCTCGGTCTCGACGACCGCGGTCTGGCGGATCGCGTCGAGGAGCGTCGTCTTGCCGTGGTCGACGTGGCCCATGATCGTCACGACCGGAGGGCGCTCCTCGAGATCCTCCGCGCTGTCCTCGAAGACCTCGGGCTCCTCGTCCTCGTCCGCGACGTGCTTGATCGTGATCTCGCGGTTCACCTCGGCGGCGATCAGCTCGACCTCTTCGTCCGTCAGGGACTGCGTGATCTGGACCATCTTCCCGAGGCCCATCAGGATCTTGATGATCTGCGCCGCCGGGATGCCGAGCGCCTGGGACAGGTCGCGGACGGACACGCCCGACTCGACCGTGGCCGGTCCGGTCGGGTGGACGACCTCGCGCCGCTCCTTCGGCCGCGACTCCTGCCGGTCTCGCGCCTGACGTCCGTCGCGCCCCGGGCGAGCCGCGCCCGAGTCGATGACGACACGGCGACGCCGGCCCGGTCCGCCGGGGCCGCCGCGCGGGCGCATGGGTCTGTTCGGACGGTCAGCCATCGACACCAGTGTAAAGCCGGGTCAGCGTCGGATCGAGCCTGACGGTACGCCGCAGGGTCCGGGCGAAGGCGCGGTTCGCGGCCGCCCGCTCGAAGCACGCGAGGCGGCGGCACGTGTAGACGCCGCGCCCTTCGAGCCTCGGGCCGGGGGTCAGCGCTCCCTCGCGCGCGACGAAGCGGACGAGCTCCCGCTTCGGCGCGCGCCGCCCGCAGCCGGCGCAGGAACGGATCGGGTCACGGGCGCTAGGCAGTCGGCTCGCCCTCCTCTTCGGTAGCGACCTCCTGCTCGACGGCCGTGTCGCCCTCGGCGGCGGTCTGTGCGCCGACGCCTGCGGGAACCTCCTGACCCTCGAGCGCCTGATGCGCCGGCACGCCGCAGAAGCGCGAGCCGGGCAGCGCGGCGTTCGGACAGCGCTTGCCGTTCGAGAGGATCGCGCTGCAGCGGCCGGTGAACTCCTCGTCGCCGTCGCCGCCGCCATAGGCGGCCTCGGCCTCGGCCTGCGCGAACTCCGTGTCGGACTGGATGTCGACCTTCCAGCCGGTCAGCCGCGCGGCGAGGCGGGCGTTCAGGCCCTCCTTGCCGATCGCGAGCGCGAGCTGGTCGTCGGGGACGACGACGGTCGCGTCACGCGTCTCGTCGTCGATGTAGACCTCGCGCACGCGCGCGGGCGAGAGCGCCTTCGCGACGAAGCGCGCGGGCTCGGTGTTCCACGGGATGATGTCGATCTTCTCGCCGCGAAGCTCGGAGACGACCATGCGCACGCGCGAGCCGCGCGGGCCGACGCACGCGCCGACCGGGTCGACGCCCTGGGCGTGCGACTCGACCGCGATCTTCGAGCGGTAGCCCGGCTCGCGGGCGACGCCGCGGATCTCGACGAGCCCGTCCGCGATCTCCGGGACCTCGAGCTCGAAGAGCGTCTTGATCAGCTCCGGGTCGCGGCGCGAGAGGATGACCTGCGGGCCCTTGGTGCCGGAGCGAACCTCCGTGATGACGGCCTTGATGCGCGAGCCCTGCTCGTAGCGCTCGCCGTCCACCTGCTCGGAGCGCGGCAGGAGCGCCTCGACCTTGCCGAGGTCGACGAGCACGTTGTTGCGGTCGCCGGCCTGCTGGACGATGCCGGTCACGACCTCGCCGACGCGGTCGACGTACTCCTCGTACATCATCTCGCGCTCGGCCTCGCGGATCCGCTGGAGGATGACCTGCTTCGCCGTCTGCGCGGCGATGCGGCCGAAGTTCTCGGGCGTGACGTCGTCGCGCTTCACCTGCTCCTCGGGGACGTCCGACCAGTCGATGTCGAGGTCGTCGTCGCTCAGGAGCGTGTGTGAGCGCTCACCGCTCTCGGCCTCGAGCCGCTCGAGCTCCTCGAGCGCGCGCTCCCGCGCCTCGTCGAGGAGCCGCTCCTCGATGTCCGGGGGCAGCTCGATGGAGTAGACGCGGAACTCGCCGTCGTCCGGGTCGAGCTCGACGGTCGCGTGGCGCGACGCGCCGGGCGTCTTCTTGTACGCGGCCAGCAGCGCGTCCTCGAGCGCATGGATCAAGGTGTTCTCCTCGATCCCCTTCTCGCGCTCGATCGTCTTGACCGCTTCGATGATCTCTCGGCTCATGTCGGCTACCCCTCGTCGATCACGTTGCCCCGGACGACCTCGTCGTACGGGATGAGTACCGGCTCGGCGCCCTCGGCGCCGAGCTTCACGGCCCGCTCGCCCGCGTCGATGACCTCGCCGCGGAATCGCTTGCGGCCGCCGATCTCGTGCTCCGTGCGGAGCGCGACACGGCGGCCGACGGCGTTGGCGAAGTGGGCGGGCTTGCGGAGCGGCCGCTCGCTGCCCGGCGAGGAGACGTCGACCGAGTAGCGGTCGAGGTAGCCCCGCAGGAGGTTCGTCACCCGCTCGCAGAGCGCGTGGTCGACCCCGCTCGGATGGTCGACGTAGACGCAGAACCGCCGCGGCGACACGAGCTCGACGGCCAGCACCTCGACGCCCGGCAGGCCGGTCTCGACCTGCTGGGTCACCTCGCGCTGGAGCGTCTTCTCGGTTCGACGTACGTCAGGCAAGCTACGTCCCTTCTCAAAAAAAACGGGCGCGGAGCGCCCATTTCGCCAAGCCGGTGAAATGTGGTGCGGCCAGGATAGCAACTGGGGAAAAAGCATGGAAGGAAGCGGTTCCGAGCTTCGGATCGAGCGAGAGGACGGGGTGGTTCTGGCCGCGTCTTTGACGCTGCCGGAGCGCCGGCCGGCACCGGCAATCGTCGCGCTGCACGGCGCCGAGGCGGCCCTCCGGTCGTATCCGTTGCACGAGCACCTGCACGCCGTCCTGCCGAAGGCAGGCTTCGCCGCCGTCACGTTCGACCGCCGCGGGGAGGGCGCGTCGACCGGCGAGCCGTCTGCGGGTAGGTTCGACGTCCTTGCGGCCGACGCGATCGGAGTCGTCGACCATGTCGCCGAGCTCGACGCGATCGACGCCGCCCGGATCGGCTTGTGGGGTATCAGCCAGGGCGGGTGGGTCGCGCCGCTTGCGGCGACGCGCTCGGAGCGGGTCGCGTTTCTCGTCCTCATCGCGTCGATCGGCGTCTCTCCCGCCGAGCAGATGCGGGAGGCGATCCCGGAGCAGCTGCGGCGAGCCGGCTACGACGACGACGCAGTCGCGTTGGAGCGAGCGGCGCGCGCCGATCTCGAGGACGTCATCCACGGTCGCGGGTCGCCGGAGAGGGCGCAGGCGCTCCTCGACGAGGCACGGCACCAGGCATGGTGGCCGCTTGCCTACCTGCCCGACCGCGTGCTCTACGGGGAGGAGCGGCGCGGCTGGATCGAGGAGATGGACTTCGAGCCCGAGCCCGTGTTCGCCCGTGTCCGCGTCCCGACCCTCGTGTTCTTCGGCGATGACGACGAGTGGATCCCGATCGAGGCGAGCATCGAGGCCTGGCGGCGCGCCCGCGGCGACGAGGTGAAGATCGTGCGGCTGCCAGGCACCGGCCACGACGCCACGCTTGCCGGCGGCGAGATCTCGCCGTTCTACACCGAGACGCTCGTCGAGTGGCTCCGAGCACGATCCTGATCGGCCGGCCGAATATGAGTTGAAAAGATGGGCCGTCCGGCCCATGTCGATCCGCGACCAGGCGAGTAACTTCGCATTCCTATCCGTTTGGTGGCGTGGGAATCCGCCTGCCGCCATCGCTGGGGAAAGGGGTTAGGGGCATGACAGGGGACCAGAAGAGGGCGCGCGCCTTCGGCGTTCTCTACCTGATCACGTTCATCACGTCGATTCCTGCGCTGTTGCTTTACGAGCCGGCGCTCAGGAATCACGTCGGCTACATCGCGGGGGCAGGCCACGACAAGCGGATCTTGCTCGGAGCGTTGCTGGAGCTGCTGCTCATCGTCGCGAACATCGGCACCGCCGTCGTGATCGTCCCGATCATGAGGCGGCAGTTCGAGGAGCTGTCGATCGGTTACGTGACGGCGCGGCTGTTCGAGTGCACGTTCATCCTCGTCGGCATCGTCGCGATGGTTGGGATCATCACGTTGCGCAGAGAGGCCGCGGGTGCGAACGAAGGCACAATCGCCTACACCCTCGCAGCGATCAAGGACTGGACGTTCCTCCTCGGGCCCGGCTGGGTCGTCGGCTGGGGGAACGGTCTGATCCTCGGCTACCTGATGTACCGCACGCACCTCGTGCCGCGGGCGTGGACGTGGCTCGGGCTCGTCGGCGGGCCGCTGATCATCATCTCGGGGACGGTCGTGATGTTCGGGGGGAATCCCGCGACCAGCACGCTCAAGGGCCCCGCGTCGATTCCCGAAGCCCTGTGGGAGCTTTTCCTCGGCGTCTACTGCACCGTCTGGGGCTTCAGGCCCGATGCCCCGATCCTTCGAGCCGACGCTCGTGAGCGTCGCCTGGACGCGACCCCCGCCGGAGCCGTCTAGGCGCGCCTGATCGCCCCTTTCATGCGGAGGGAGGCGGCGCTCGGTCGCCTCCCTCTAGGTGTCGAGGATGATCGTGACCGGACCGTCGTTCACGAGCTCGACCTCCATCCGGGCGCCGAAGACCCCAGTCTTCACCTCGATGCCGAGCGCGCGGAGCACCTCGCAGAAGCGCTCGTAGAGTGGCTCCGCCTCCTCGGGCGGCGCAGCGTCGGTGAAGCTCGGTCGGTTCCCCTTCGCCGTGTCCGCGAGGAGCGTGAACTGGCTCACGACGAGTGCCGCGCCGCCCACGTCCAGCAGGCTTCGGTCGAAGCGGCCTTCCTCGTTCTCGAAGATCCGGAGGCGCGCGACTCGGCCGGCCAGGCGCTCCGCCGAGGCCGCGTCGTCTCCGCGCGCGACGCCGAGGAGCACACACAGGCCGGCGCCGATCTCGCTTCGCGCTTCGCCGTCGATGAGTACTCGAGCGCGCGCGACGCGCTGGACGACGGCTCTCAACCGGGCGTGGTCTCGCCGCCGAGCTCCGACGACTTCAGGCCCGACTTCAGGCCTTCCGACTGCGCGCGCAGGCGGGCGACGAGCAGCGTCGGCGTCAGGCCGAAGATCGCGGCGATCACGAGGCCCTTCTCGTTGCTCGTGAGGTCGAAGATGCTGTCGAGCGACGGGATCGTGTTCGTGCTCGTCGCCGCGGGCTGCGCGGCGGTGGTCGTCGTGGTGCCACCCGGGGAGGACGCCGCGGGCTTCGAGGGCGACGACGTCGTCACGGGCGGCGTGAGCGCGGGGACGATGCTCAGCAGCACGACCCCGCCGACCGCCGCGAGGCCCGAGAAGAGCGGCGTCTGGATCAAGCGCATCGACTCGAGGCCGTAGTCCTCCTGCGTCGTCGTCGCGCTCGAGGCGAGCTGGAGCTGGCGGAAGAGGCCGACCGTCGCGCCGATCAGGTAGAAGGCCGCCGCGGCGAGGATCGCGCTTCGGTTTGCGCCCCAGATCATCGCCACGCCGAGGAGCCCGTACGCGTTCAGGCTGGCGTAGATCGCGGTCGCGAAGAGGTGGTTCCGCGCCCGGATCAGGCCGGCGCGCAAACTGTCGCGGTACTCGTTGATCGCGCGGCGGACCTGGCGCAGCGTCGCGCGGGCATTGGCGTCGTTCGGGTCGTGCCCGAGCGCCGCCTGCGCGGCCGCGAGGTTTGCGAGGAGCCGCTTCGAGTCGGCGAAGCGCCCGCCCTCGACGCGCCTGACGTCGTAGCCCGCCTCGCCGATCGCGAGCGAGGCCGGCTCGACCCCGATCAGCGCCTCCTCGGCGCGGTGCAGCCGCTCGCGCAGGTCGAGGTAGGCGTCGCCCGTCCCCCAGCGGAACGACGGCCGCTGCGGGCCGTCCGGCGCAAACGACGGGGCCGCGTAGTCGAGGTTGACCTGCGCCTCGGCGAGCGCGGCCGTCTGGTCGGGGTTCGCCGGCTGGCTCGCCTTCGCGCGGGCGGCCAGGACGTCGTAGATCTCCTTGAGCTTCGCGTACTCGGACGGGTTCGCGCCCGCGGCGCGGGCGTAGTTGCGCGCCGCGAGCGCGCAGAGTAGCCAGCCGCCGACGGCGAACAGGCTGCCGAACCCGTAGGCACGCGCCCCGTCGCTGTTGATGAACCAGTGGAACTCGTGGAACCTGCTCGCCAGGTACAAGCTGACCGAGAGGAAGCCGGCGAGCCCCGGCACGAGGACGGCGGTCGCGAGGAGCCCGACGCTGTACGCGCTGAAGCGCTTGTCTTTGCCGATGCCGAAGATGGACATGGCCCTCCGCCCAAAGATGGCAGAGGGCTAGGACAGATCCAAGATCCGCGAGGCGTAGTGCTCGCTCGCCGGGCGGAGCGAGCTCGCGAGCTTGTAGTGGCCGTTCGCCTCGGTCGCGCGGCCCTGCTTCTCGAGGCAGCGGCCGAGCGCGTAGTGCGCGTAGTCGTCGGCCGGCGAGAGCTCGAGCATCTTCCGGAACTCGGCCTCGGCCTCGACCCAGCGGTGGATGCGGAAGTACGCGATCCCGAGCGCCTCGCGGATCGACGCCTTGTCCGGCTCGCGGCGCTTCGCCTTCTCGAGCGCGACGGTCGCCTGTGCGGCGCGGCCCTTCTTCAGATGGGCCCGGCCTTGCTGGAAGAGGTTGTACGTCTCGCTCACGTGCCTCCGAGGTACGGAAAGTTCTCCTGCACCAAGTCAAGCGCAGACGTCAAGTCCCGTGTCGGCCCGATCTCGACCCCCCGGATCTCGGCTCCCTCGTCGATCGCGAGCTGAAACGCGGTCGAGAGCTCGTAGGGCGGCTTGCCGGGCAGCGGGTCGAGGAAGCGCGCCACGGCGGGGCCGACGAGCCAGAGCGGCGCGCCGCCGATCGGGTTCTCGGGATCGTCGTCGAGGACGCGCTCGACGCGGCCGCCGATGATCCGGAGCGGCGAGCGGTGTGGCGGCCTCGGTGGCGGGTCGCGGCGGCCCGCGATCGCACCGTCGGCGCCCGCGCCCTCGGCGAGGAAGCGCGCGAGGTCGCCGGGCGCGAAGAGCGTGTCGGCCGCCGTGACGACGAACGGCGGCTCGGCGGCGGCACGCAGCACCGCGTCGGCGGAGCCGAGCGGCTCGGGCTGGTGGACGTACGAGACGGCGAGGCCGAAGGCCGCGCCGTCGCCGACGAGCGTCTCGACCTGCCCCGCCAGATGACCCGTGACGACGGTGGCGCGCTCGACCCCGGCGTCTGCGAGGGCGCGGAGGAGTGTCCCGATCACCGGCCGCCCGTCGATCGGCAGCACCGGCTTCGGCCAGCGCTCGCTGATCGGGCGCATGCGCCGACCCTCGCCGGCGGCCATCACGACGGCTTGGATCACAAGGCGCCGCTTGCGGTGCCGCCATCAGGCCATGCGGGCTTTGCCCGTGTGGCCGTCTGAAACGACCGGTCGACCCGCTGGGGTTTGGTCACCGCGGCTATGAACTGAAGCCGAGGGAGCGGAGCGAGAGGAGGCCGCGCGTGCGCTCGAAGCGGCTCAGGTTGGCGCGCAGCTCGCGCTCCACGCGGCGGAGCTCGCGGCGGGCGCGGCGGGCGGCGGCGCGCGCACCGGCCGGCGGGCCGAAGCGGGCGGCGTCGACGGCGTCGACGAACGGCCCGACCGTCGCCCCGAGCCCGTCGGCGACTGCGGCCAGCTCGCCGAGGGTGCTGCTCGACGGAACCGCGACGCCCTGGTCGGCGAGGAAGTCCGCGAGCTCACGCCGGCAGGCGGCGGCGAGGCGGCGCGGGTCGCGCGTCAGGTAGCGGGCTCGGCGCACAAGAAGCTTCGCGAGCACGATCGCCGCCGCCAGCCCGGCCACGACGAGTCCCAGGAGGCGGAGCAGGCTCGCGTGATTCGACCCGCCGCCTCCCTGCGCGAGCGGCCCGCTCCGCCGGAGCGCGCCCGAGCCCTCCGGCGCCGGCAGCGACGTGTCGCGGACACCAAACTCGGTGTCGAGCTTGAACTGGTGCGGGTCGGGAATCTTGGCGGCGGCCGCGGCTGCGAGCAGTTTCACGGCGGTCGAGATGTCGAACTTCGGCGAGGAGACCGAGTAGCGCGAGGAGAGCGTCCCGCGGCCGGGCGTCGGGTCGAACGGCAGCCAGCCGTAGCCGCGGAACCAAGCCTCGACCCACGTGTGCGCGTCGTGGTCGGTCACCGTCCACGTGCCGGTGCGCGCGTCGTACGAGCCGCTCGTGAACCCGGCCGCGACGCGCGCGGGGATGCCGAGGTAACGAAGCATGAGCGCCATTGCGCCGGCGAAGTGCTGGCAGTACCCGCGCTTCGTGCGGAGCACGAAGTCGGCGAGCGGGACGTCGCCCGGGCGGCCCGGCTGCTCATCGTAGGTAAAGCCGCCCGTGCGCCGGAACCAGGTCTCGAGCGCGACTGCGGCCGCATACGGGCTCGCCGGGTGGCCGACGATCTGCTGCGCCTTCGCGAAGAGCGGCACGTACGGGTGGAGAATCCCGTCCAGCCGGTGCGTCTGAAACAGGTGCTGCACGATGGCGTCGCGGCCGGGCGTGTCGAACGGCGGGACGGTGAGGCCCGGCTCGACGTCGAGGTAGCCCTCGCCGACGAGGGCGTTCGGGTACGAGCCCGGCGAGCGCGCGAGCTGGATCGCGCTCGGCTCGGGCGCGAAGCTCCAGGCGGTGTAGGTCTGGTCGCGCGGAAGGTTCCCGGGCGCGACGGCGACGCCCTCGCGGCTCACCTCGACGTGGCGGAGCGTGTCCGGGTTGAACGTGAACCCGATCGGGATGCTCCCGCCGACGAGGTGGCGGTCGTGGAGCGCCTTGACCGTCACGTCCTCGCGCTCGACGTGCTTGCCCTTGCGCGCCGCTGGCGGCAGGAGCGGGTCGCGTCCCGTCGCTGCGGGCAGGAGCCGCTCCACCCAGCCGCGACCGTCGAAGACGTCGAGCGTCGTCGCGCGCCAGTAGAGCGAGGTCGAGGGCGCCTTGATCTTGAGGACGGTCGTGACCTTCTTCGGGAAGCGGATCCCCGAGTAGTCGGAGCGCCAGACGTACGAGACGCTGACCGGCGTCTGCGGGCGCGTGTAGAAGTCCCAGCTCTGCCAGTTCAGGAACTCGCTCTTCGCGACCGCGGGCGAGCTCGCTGCGGCGACCGCGCAGAGGATCACGGCAGCGCCGGCGGTGACGGCACGGCCGAGCATCCCCCAGTCGCGCGCCGCGAGGCCGGCGAGGAGGACGAGCGCGGCGGTGAGCACGATGCCGCCGCGCAGGAGCTCGTTCCCACCCGTGAGGAGCGTCGCTGGCCAGCCCGCGCCGACGACCAGCACGAGCGCGGCCGCGACCGCGCGGCGCGAGGCGACCGCGAGCGCGAGCGCGAGGCAGAAGCCGAAGATCGCCACGAGCACGACCGCGTGCATGTGCGGGTGGGAGGACGGGTCGAGCGGCAGCTTGACGTCGTAGAAGGCGAGGAAGCCGTCGCGGGAGCGGCCGAGCACCGGCCCGAAGAAGTGGCGCGGATGGAGGATCGAGAGGCCGAAGGCGGAGTGCACCACGAGGAGGAGCGCCACGACGCCGGTGCCGATCCGCGCCGCGAGCGGCCGGACGAGCGCCGGGCAGAGGGCGAGCAGCATGATCCAGAGCACCTGCTGGCCGGAGCCGTGCGGGCGCTCGAGGCGCAGCCAGTTCGCCGCCACGACGGCGGCCGGGAAGACGTAGATCAGCGCCGTCCTACGCACGGGCGGCTTCCTCCGCCGGCGGCGCGCCGAGGGCTGCGGCGAGGTCGTCGCCGCGGCGGACGACCGCGACCGGGACGCCCACCGCCTGGAGCCTGAGCAGCGCCGGCTCGGGCCGCCGCGGCGCCGAGCCGTTCGCGAACGACGGGGCGTCGACGTAGACGAGCGCCGCGCGCCGGCGGCCGAGCACACGCTGGACGAGCCGGTCGGCGAGCTCGGGCGCGATCCGCGCAGTCACGACGACGAGGTCGAGCGCGCGCGCCGCCGGGCTCTCCTCGACGGTGAGGAGCGTCGCGAGCGGCGTGCGACCGGTCGGCTCGGCGGCGGCGAGGAGCTCGAGCGCCCGCCGCCAGTCGCCGTCCGAGGAGTGGACGCGCTGCGCCTCGCCCGCGGCCGAGTTCACGACGAGCACCGATCGGCGGCCGCGGCGCATGTTCGCCTGGAGGATCGAGCCCGCCGCGCGCACCTGGACGTCGAAGCTCTCGCCGACGGCGGCGCCGGCGTCGGCGTCGAGGACGACGGCGACCTCGTCGCGCGGCGAGTCCTCGAGGTCCTTCACCATCAGCTGCCCGCGGCGGGCGGTCGTGCGCCAGTGCACCTTCCGCAACGACTCGCCGTGCACGTACTCGCGCACGCTGTGCAGCTCGAAGCCGCTCGGCCGGCGCAGGAGCAGCCGCCGTCCGTCGATCGAGTGGGCGCCGGTCTCCGAGAACAGGCGGTCGAGCTCGACGAGGCGCGGGTAGACGAGGAGCGCGCCGCCGCCTCGGAGCTTCACCTCGGCTTGCTCGAGGCCGAACGGGTCCTCGAGGAGCGCGCGCGCCTCGCCGAACGGGTAGCGCCCGCGCGGCAGCCGGCGGAGGACGTAGCTGCCGAAGAGTCGCCCGTCGCCGCGGCGGAGCGGGACGCGGCGCTCGCCGAGCCGGCCCACCTCGTCGACGAGGACGACCGAGACCGGGAGCACGCGGCCCTCCGGCTGGAGCTCGAGGTGGACGCGCAGGTCCTCCCCCTCGAGCTGCTCGTGCGCGCTCGTCGTGCGCACGAGGCGCATCGGCTTCTTCGCGAGCCGCACCGAGGCCCACGCGAACAGGACGACGAGCAGCAGGCCGGTCGCGATCGGGTACAGCGGCTCGGAGCCGAACGCCCATGCGGCGACATAGGTGGCGGCGCCGAGCGCGAGCGCGAGGCGGCCGTTTCGCGTCACTGCTTAGACCGGCACCGGTGTGCGTTCGAGCGACTCGCGGACGATGTCGACTCCGCTGAGGCCGGCCGAGCGGGCCTCCGGCGCGAGGATCAGCCGGTGCGAGAGCACGGCGGGCGCGACTGCCTTCACGTCGTCGGGGACGAGGAACTCGCGGCGGTCGGCGAGCGCGAGCGCCTTCGCGACGCGGAGCAGCGCGATCCCCGAGCGCGGGCTCGCGCCGAGGTAGAGCCGCGCGTCCGAGCGCGTCTGCCGCAGGAGCGCGACGACGTAGCGGTTGACGCTCTCCTCGACGTAGATCGCCTTCGCCTCGTCCGCGAGGGCCACGGCCTCCTCGGCCGTCGTCACCGGCTCGAGCGCATCGAGCGGCGGGTCGCTCGTTTGCTCGGTGAGCATCTTCGCCTCGTCGGCGAGCGGCGGGTAGCCGAGCGAGAGCCGCATCGTGAACCGGTCGAGCTGCGCCTCCGGCAACGGGTACGTGCCCTCGTACTCGATCGGGTTCTGGGTGGCCATGACCATGAACGGCCTGTCCAGCTCGTACGTCTGCCCGTCGATCGTGACCTGCTGCTCCTGCATGCACTCGAGCAGCGCGGCCTGCGTCTTCGGCGAGGCGCGGTTGATCTCGTCGACGAGGAGCAGGTTTGCGAACACCGGGCCCGGCTTGAACTCGAACTCGTTCGAGCGCTGGTTGAAGACGTTCACGCCGGTCACGTCCGAGGGGAGCAGGTCCGGTGTGAACTGGAGCCGGGAGAACGACGCCTCGAGCGAGCGTGCGAGCGCCTTCGCGAGCATCGTCTTCCCCACGCCCGGAAAGTCCTCCAGGATCAGGTGCCCCTCGCTGATCAGGCAGAGGACGCAGAGGCGCAGCGTGTCCGCGGGCGCGTGCACGACCGTGGCCAGGTTGGACACGATCCGCTGGATCGTGTCCGCGGCGGACTCGACCGCGACGGCTTGCCTATCCGCGGCCTCGTCCATCCCGTCCTTCGAGCACCGTCTCGGCCTCGTCGAGGATCGCGGCGGCGATCCGCTCCTTCGACGTCTTGGGGATCCGCCGCTCGCCCTCCGCCGAGATCACGACCACCTCGTTGTCTACGGCGTCGAAGCCGATGTCGGTTCGCCCCACGTCGTTGTAGACGACGAGATCGGCGCCTTTGCGGTTGCGCTTCTCGCGCGCGCGCTCGAGCCCGCGCTCGCCCTCGTCGGCGGCGAAGCCCACGAGGACGGTGCCGTTGCGCCGCCGCGCGCCGAGCTCGGCGAGGACGTCGGTCGTCGGCTCGAGCCGCACCTCCCAGGCCTCGTCGTCCTTGGCGCGCTTGCCGTCGTGCGTCTCGGCGGGCCGGTAGTCCGCGACGGCCGCGGCCATGAGCACCAGGTCCGCACCGCTCCGGGCCAGGGCTTCGCGGGCCATGTCCTCAGCAGTCGGGGTTTGGACGACCTCGACCTCGGGCGGCGGGGCGACGGCGAGGTTCGACGCGAGGAGCGTCACCTCGGCGCCGCGGCGGCGTGCCTCTCGCGCGAGGGCCACGCCCATCCGGCCGGACGAGCGGTTGCCGAGGAAGCGCACCGAGTCGAGCGGCTCGCGCGTCCCGCCGGCCGTCACGAGGACGCGGCGGCCGGTCAGCGACGGCGGCCGGAGCAGCTCCTCGCAGCGCGCCGCGATCGCCTCCGGCTCGGCCATCCTCCCCACGCCGCTCTCGCCCTCGGCGAGCTCACCCTCCTCGGGGCCGATCAGCTCGACGCCGCGCTCGCGCAGCAACGCCACGTTCGCCTGCGTCGCCGGGTGGCTCCACATGCGCGTGTTCATCGCGGGTGCGACAAGCGTCGGCCCGCGGTGCGCGAGCGCCGCCTCGGTGAGGACGTTGTCGGCGAGCCCGTGCGCGAGCTTCGCGAGCGTGTTCGCCGTCAGCGGCGCAACGACGAGCAGGTCGGCGCGCGCTAGGTGCGGGTAGAGCTCGGTCGGGGCGCGGCGCGCGAGCGCGTGAAAGGTCTCGGCGCTGACGAAGCGCTCGGCCCCGGGAGTGACGAGCGGGACGACCTCGTGCCCGGCCTTGACGAGCAGCCGCACGAGCTCGCATGCCTTGTAGGCCGCGATCCCCCCTGTCACCCCGACCAGCACGCGCGCCATGGGCCACATTCTGCCCGCTCGCGTGTGCTTTGAGTCAGCCGCGGCTAGTGCCGGTACTCGTAGCGGAGCTTGCCCTCGGAGATCTCCTCGAGCGACATCGTGAGGTAGTTCTTCGAGCGCGACTCCACGAGCGGCGGCGGGAAGTCGTCGAACGTCCCCTCGCCGAGCTGATGGTGGTAGTTGTTGATCTGGCGAGCCCGCTTCGCGGCGACGATCACGAGCGCGTAGCGCGAGTCGACGTTCTCGAGGAGCTCATCGATACGAGGATGAATCACGGCCCGGCCATGCTACCTGCCGCTTGCAACTCTTTGTGCACGACCCCCTCCAGCTCGTCGACAGCGCGCTTCAAGTCGTCGTTCACGATCACGTGGTCGAACTCGTCCTCGAGCGTGAGCTGGTGCCGCGCCACCGCGAGCCGCTCTTCGATCTCGCCGCCGCTCTCGGTCGCGCGCTCGCGGAGCCGGCGCTCGAGCTCGGCCATCGTCGGCGCCTTCACGAAGACCGTCACCGCGCCGGGCACCTCGTCGCGGACGACGAGCGCGCCGTGCGTCTCGAGGTCGAGCAGCGGCACGCGGCCCGCGCCGCAAATCCGGTCGATCTCGGAGCGGAGCGTCCCGTGCCGCGGCCCCCACGGGTGTGTCACGTGCTCGAGGAACGCGCCGTCCCGGACGAGCCGCTCGAACTCATCCTCGGAGACGAAGTGGTACTCGCGCCCGTCGCGCTCGCTCGGCCGCCGCTCCCGCGTCGTCGCCGAGACGGCGAGCTCGAGCTCGGGCATGCGCCGCATGAGCTCCTGCTCGAGCGTTCCCTTCCCGGCCCCCGAGGTGCCGGTGATCGCGATGACCGGTGAACCCGCTCTAGCGGTTGAAGAGGCCAATCAGCTCCGCCCGCTGCCGCTCGGAGAGGCCCCCGACCGTCTTCGACTGGCTGATCCGGCATGTGTTGAGAAAGCGGCCCGCCTTGACGCGCCCGAACTTCGGCACGGCCATCAGCATGTCGAAGACCTTTGCCGTGGACACGTACTCGGGCGGGTCGCGGAGGATCTCCTCGATCCGGGCTTGACCGTCCTTCAGGTCCTTCTTCAGCTTCGCGCGGCGCACGCGGATGTCGTTCGCGCGCCGGAGGGCGTCCATGCGCTGGTCGAGCGATCGAACCGGCGCCTGCGCCTGCGTCTTGGTGACCACGGCGCGGGATACTAGCACCTGAGTCGCGCGGGTCAAGAGCCAGATTTCAGCCAAATTCCAGGGCTTTTTCCGGCCTAACTCTCGACCTCTCATCGAGGCTTCGGGCCTCGGCGTGCGCGGTCCCCTGCGCGTCGAACGGGTCGGCGAAGCCGTGCGCGGCGGCCTCGGAGGCGAGCTCGCGGCGGACGCGGGCGGGCGCGTCTGGGTCGGCGAAGAGCACGGTTCCGAGGGCGACGTGGCTCGCTCCGGCGGCGATCAGGCAGAGCGCGTCGCGGCCGCTCGTGATCCCTCCCATGCCGACGATCGGGAGCGAGACGGCGCGGTAGCACGCCCACACCGCGGCGAGCGCGACCGGTCGGAGCGCTGGCCCCGAGAGGCCGCCGACCGCCGTTCCCAGGCGGGGCCGCAGGGTGTGCTCGTCGAGGGCTAGGCCGCGGAGCGTGTTCACGAGCGACAGGCCGTCGGCGCCCGCGTCCTCGACTGCCCTGGCCGTCTCGGCCACGTCCCAGGTGGCCGGCGAGAGCTTCGCGTAGAGCGGCAGGTGGGTCGCAGCGCGGCAGGCGGCGACGATTTCCGCCGCCGACTCCGGCGCCTCGTCGACGTTCGGGCACGAGAGGTTGAGCTCGATCGTCACGTCCTCGAGGAGCGCGCACGTCTCCGCGTACTCGGCGGCCGCGAACCCGCCCACCGACACCCACAGGGGGACGCCGAGGTCGCGCAGGCGCGGCAGCGTCTCGGCGAGGAACCGGTCGCGACCCGGGTTCGCGAGCCCGATCGAGTTCAGCATCCCGACGTCGGTCTCGGCGATCCGGACCGGCGCGTTCCCGCCCCGCGGGAGCGGCGTGACCGTCTTCGTCACGAAGCCGTCGAGCGACCGGGCCACCTCGGGTGCGGTCAGCGCGTCCAGGCACCCGGAGGCGTTCAGGAGCACGCGAGCGACTCTACTGCTACGGAACGACGGTGAAGCTGGTGGCGCTCGTGGTCGTGCCGCCGGCGGTGGTGACGGAGATCTTCCCGGTCGTGGCGCCGAGCGGGACCATCGCCGTGACCTGGGTCGAGGAGTCGCGCGTCCAGGTCGAGGCCAGGTGGCCGTTGAACTTCACGGCGGTCACGTCGGTGAAGCCGCTGCCGGTGATCGTCACGCTGGTGCCGACGATGCCGCTCCCAGGCGAGAAGGAGGTCAGCTTCGGGAGCACCTTGAACGTGGCCGCGCTCTGGCCCGACCCGGCACCGGTGACGACGGTGAGCTTGCCGGTCGAGGCGTCGGCGGGCACCGGAACGGTGATCTTGCTCGCGAGCACGGTGGCGGGGACGGTGGCGACGCCGTTGAAGAGCACGCTGGTGGCGCCGCCGAAGGCGTTGCCGTTGATCGTCACCGTCGTCCCGACCGCCGCGGCCGCGGGGGTGAAGCCGGTCACGCGCGGGAGCACGGAGAGCGTGCCGGGGCTCGTCGCGGTGCCTCCGGCGGTCGTCGCCGTGATCGCACCCGAGCTCGCCGCGGCGGGGACGGTGAGCCGCAGCTGGAGCGCGGAGAGACGCGTGAAGGCCGCGGGTGTGCCGTTCACCTTCACCGAGGTGACGGTGCCGAAGCCGGTCCCGTCGACCGTGACCGGGCTGCCGGCGCTCGCGCTGCCCGGGGCGAAGCCGGTGATCGTCGGCACGACCATGAAGCTCGTAGCGCTCGTCGCGGTGCCGCCCGCGGTGACGACGGAGAGCTTGCCGATCGTCGCGCTCGCGGGCACGGTGGCGCTGATCTGGTGGTCGGAGTCGACCGTGTAGCCCGCCGCCGCGACGCCGTTGAGCTTGACCGTGGCGACGTCGGTGAAGCCGGTGCCGGCGATCGTCACGCTGTCGCCCGCCGCCCCGCTCCCGGGCGTAAACGAGGTCAGCTTCGGCACCACCTTGAACGTGCCCGTGCTCTGGCCCGAGCCGGCACCGGTCACGACGGTCAGCTTGCCGGTCGAGGCGCCCGGCGGCACGACCACGGTCACCTTCGTCGCGCTCACCGTCGCCGGCACCGCGAGCACACCGTTGAAGAGCACGCTCGAAGCGCCGCCGAAGGCGTTGCCGCTGATCGTCACCGTCGCCCCCACCGCCGCCGCCGCAGGCGTGAGCCCGGTCACGCGCGGCAGCACCGCGAGCGTCGCGGCGCTCGTCGCCGTCCCGCCGCCGGTCGTCACCGAGATCGTCCCCGTGCTCGCCGCCGCCGGCACGGTCAGCCGCACCTGCAGCGCCGACAGCGTCGTGAAGCCCGCGGTGACCCCGTTCACCTTCACCGACGTCACGTTGCCGAAGCCGGTTCCGTCCACCGTCACCGTGCTCCCGGCCGCCGCGCTTCCGGGTGCGAAGCCGCTGATCGTCGGCACCACGAGCAGGCTCGTCGCGCTCGTCGCCGTCCCGCCCGCCGTCACCACCGACAGCTTCCCGCTCGTCGCGCTCGCCGGCACCGTCGCCATGATCTGATGATCGGAGTCTGTCGTGAAGCTCGCCGCGACCCCGTTCAGCTTCACCGTGCTCACGTCCGTGAACCCGGAGCCCGCGATCGTCACGTCCGCCCCTGCCGGCGCGCTCGCAGGCGCGAACGAGGTCAGCTTCGGCAGCACCTTGAACGTCGCCACGCTCGAGCCGGTGCCGCCCGGGTTCGTCACCCCGACCTGACCCGTCCGCGCGCCCGCCGGCACCGCCGCCTTCACCTGCGTCGCGGAGACAGTCGTCGGCGCCGTCGCCACCCCGCCGAAGCTGACCGCGCTCGTCGAGGCCATGTTCGTCCCGTTCACCGTCACCACCGTTCCCACCGCACCGGAGGACGGCGTGAAGCTCGACACCGTCGGCGCCGGCACCGTGACCGTGAAGTCGGAGGCGCTCGTCGCCGTCCCGCCCGCCGTCGTGACCGCGATCGGCCCCGTCGTCGCACCCGCCGGCACCGTCGCCGTCACCTGCGTCGCGGAGTCGACCGAGAACGACGTCGCGCTCGTCCCGTGGAAGGTCACCTCGGACGCGCCGGTCAGATCGGTGCCGGTGATGGCCACGCTCGTCCCGACCGGCCCGCTCGACGGCAGGAAGCCGCTGATCGTCGGCACCGGCGGCGGTGTCCCGCACGAGGGGAACTTGAAGTGCCCGATGCGCGTGTGCCAGCCGCGGTCGCTCGTCGTGGGGAAGTACTCGTTCGTGTACCAGAAGGTGCAGTCGTCCGAGGGGTCGACGCTCATGCTGCTGTAGTCGCCCCAGCGGCCGGAGGAGTCGGTCTCGGCGCCGGTTCCGGCGATCATCGTCGCCTCCCCTTGGCTCAGCGACCCCGTCGGATCGGTCGCGAGTCGGCCGGCGTAGCGGATCGACGGGTAGACGGACGTGCTCGAGACCGAGTAGCCGACGGCGATGTCGCCGCTTCCGTCCATCGCGGCGCTCCCCATCCAGCGGCTGTCGGAGCTGGGCGAGAACGTGCCCTGCTGGAAGATGCTCCACGGCCCGGTCGTCTTGCGGAGCTCGTACCAGCGCACGCCGGCGTGGCCGGAGACGTCGACGGTGTGGTTCATGACGAGCGCCTCGTGCGAGCCGAGGTTGCGGTAGGCGAAGCGGTACATCGGCCGGTCGGAGATCGGGTCGAGCCAGGCCGTGTAGCCGAGCGGCTCGTCGATCAGGTCGACGTTCGAGCTGAACGACGCGGGGACGAGCGAGTCGCGCAGGGTGAAGGTCGAGCTCGCGGGCGTCGTCCAGTCGACGTGGAACGCCCAGACGTGCAGCGCGTCCGTGCTCACGTTGTCGACGAGCTCGCCGAAGTAGTCGGGCGAGCCGGCCGGCGGTAGTGTCGAGCCGTCGAGATCCGACGGCAGCATCGGGTTCCGCGAGGAGCCGAGGTCGAACTCCACCGCGGTGGCCGGCTGGCCGGCGAGCATCTTCGCCCGGTCGAAGACCTCGGCTCCGGGGCCGGCGTAGTTGCCGGCGGCGTCGAACTCGACGACGGACATGTAGTAGCCGTCCGGCCAGACGCCGAACTTCGGGTAGTCGTTCATCGTCGTGTCGCTGAACGTGAACGCGTAGCGGTAGTACGAGCCGGTCGGATCGGAGGTCGTCGACACGGCGATGCACTGGTAGAACGGCCCGTCCGGGTAGTTCGGGAGGGCGAACTGGCTGAAGAGCCAGCGATCGGCGATCGGGTCGTACTGGACGATCGGGTCGCCGTCGTTGTCCGCCTCGCATGGGCCGCCGAAGCCGGCCCAGAGCGTGCTCCCGTCGGCGGGGCCGTAGAGCCTCGTCCCGCTCTTCGAGTAGATCGCGAACGCGAGGTTCACGAACTCGACGTAGTCGGACGGCCCGACGTCGCCCTCGGTGTCGGGCGGGATGACGCTGAACGTCGAGTTGTCGGCGTTCGAGAGGCCGTCGAAGCTCGTCGCCGACGGCATGTTGGGCGCCGGCGCCTGCGCCTGTACGACCGGGTCGGGCGCCTGGACGGACGGCGCCTGCGGCCCGAGCCGCGGGATCTGCGGGTTCTCGGGCGCCTCCTCGTCGCGCTTCGTCGGTGCGACCGGCGCGATCGTCCGCAGCGGACGCGACACGTCGTTCTTCACGGAGGCGTGGACCGTCTTCTTGGGGCTCGGGAGCGGCGGCGCGGCGGGCGGGGCCGGCGGCCGGCCGTGCCCCTTGATCGCCGCCGTCGCGATGATCGGCACCGCGACGAGCAGCGCGCCGCACACGACGACGATCGAAATGACCTTCCAGTGCGACCTCACGTGACCCTCCCCTGGCTAGACCCCTCCGCGATTCGTTCGCGCCTAACAGATGCCTCTTTCGGCGGTGAGCCATCAATGGTTGAGCCTGCTCGGAGGACGGGTCCCTCGACGCAGAGCCGCCGCAGCTCGCCGTCGATCTCGACCGCGCAGCCGTAGCACGCGCCGTAGCCGCAGGCCATCGGAGCCTCCCAGGCGAGCTGGGCGTCGGGCGCGAGGCTGCGGATCGCCTCGAGCATCGGCTCCGGGCCGCACGCGAGAACGTCGCGGTCGCGCGGCAGCACGTCGGTGACCAGAACCGGGTCGATCACGACCTCGCCGTGGGGAATCAGCGCGGCGGCTTTGGCGTGGTGCTCGGAGCGAAAGCCCAAGATCGCCGGAGGTGCGGCGAGCGCGTCCGAGAGGTAGGGCAGCGGCGCGACGCCGATCCCGCCGCCGACGAGGAGCGGCCGCTCCACGTCGAGGTCGAAGCCGTTCCCGAGCGGGCCGAGGACGGTGAGCCGGTCGCCGCGCCCGAGCGCGCAGAGGACGCGTGTCCCCGGGCCGATCGGGTCGACGAGGAACGCGAGCTCGCCGGGCGGCGCGAGGCAGAGGCTCATCGGCCGCGGGAGCAGGCGGCCCGGCGCCTCGAGCATGAAGAACTGCCCCGGCCGGCCCGGGTCGAGCCCGCTGCGTCGCACCCGGAGGAGCGTGTACGGGCCGACCGGCTCGGCGGCGACGACGCTAAGCCGTTCGCGTCTCGTGACCAATGCGTTCCTGCAGCGACAGGGCCGCCTCCGCCCGCGCGTTCCCGATCGCGTGCACGGCGGCCGCGGCGCCGGAGAGGGTCGTGATGCAGGGCACGCGCGCGACGAGCGCGGCCTCGCGGATCAGGTAGCCGTCCGCGCGCGCGTGCGAGCCGTGCGGCGTGTTCACGACGAGGTCGCAGCGGCGGCGGCGCACGAGCTCGACGACCGCGGCTCCCTTCTCCAGCGAGTCGACCTCGAGCCCGGCGGCGGCGAGCGTCCGCGCCGTCCCTTCGGTCGCGACGAGCGTGAACCCGAGCCCGGCGAGCGCGGCCGCGACCGGGACGAGCGCGGGCTTGTCGGCGTCGTGCACCGACAGGAACGCCTTGCCGGAGGTGGGCAGCGGCCGGCCGGCGGCGCGCTCGGCCTTGGCGAAGGCGGTCGGAAGGTCGGCCGCGCTCGCCATCACCTCGCCGGTCGAGCGCATCTCCGGCCCGAGCACCGGGTCGCTGCCGGGGAAGCGCGCGAATGGAAGCACGGCAGCTTTGACACTGACTTGTTTCGGTGGCTGCCACCGAGCCACGTCCAGTGAGGCCAGGTCCGCGCCGGACATGAGCCGGCAGGCCGCCTCGACGAGGTTGACGCCGATCGCCTTGCTCGCGAAGGGCACGGTGCGTGATGCGCGCGGGTTCGCCTCGAGGACGAAGACCTCGCCGTCGGCGACCGCGAGCTGGACGTTCAGCAGGCCGACGACGCCGAGGGCAGGTCCGAGGCGACCGACCATCGCGTCGATCTCGGCCGCGACGGCCGGCGCGAGCGACGGCGGCGGGAGCACGCAGGCCGAGTCGCCGGAGTGGACGCCCGCCTCCTCGACGTGCTGCATCGTCGCGGCGACGTACGCGGTCTCGCCGTCGCAGAGCGCGTCGACGTCGATCTCGACCGCGTGCTCGACGAACCGGTCGACGAGCACCGCGCCGTGCACCTGCCGCTCGAGCGCCTCGCGCACGTCGGCCGGGCCGTAGCAGATCCGCATCGCGCGGCCGCCGAGCACGTACGAGGGGCGGACGAGGACGGGGTAGCCGATCCGCTCTGCCGCCTCGACCGCCTCCTGCCAGGTGGAGACGATCTCCCAGTCGGGGCAGCGGATGCCGAGCCGGTCGAGGAGGCCGGCGAAGCGCTCGCGGTCCTCGGCCAGGTCGATCGCATCGAACGGGGTGCCCAGGATGGGCACGCCTGCGGCTTCGAGCGCGCGCGCAAGTCGTAACGGCGTCTGGCCCCCGAACTGGATCACGACCCCGTCCGCCCGCTCGCGTTCGCATACCGCCAGCACCTCCTCGGCCCGCAGCGGCTCGAAGTAGAGCCGGTCGGAGGTGTCGTAGTCGGTCGAGACCGTCTCTGGGTTGCAGTTCACCATCACGGCCTCGTAGCCGAGCGCGCGGAAGCTCCGCGCCGCGTGGACGCAGCAGTAGTCGAACTCGATCCCCTGGCCGATCCGGTTCGGGCCGCTGCCGAGGATCACCACTCGCGGCTTGTCCCCAGCAGGCGTGGCCTCGTCGGCCTCGCCCCAGGTGGAGTAGAAGTAGTTCGAGCGCGCCGCCACCTCACCCGCGCAGGAGTCGACGCGCCGGAACGCGGGCCGGACACCCCAGCCGCGCCGTGCCGCTCGTGCGTCGGCCTCCGTCGCCCCGCACGCCTCGGCCACGTCCAGGTCGGACAGGCCGAGCCGCTTCAGCCGCACCCAGTCGTCGGCGACGAGGTCGTCGAGCGAGCCGAGGTCGAGGAGCGCCTCCTGGACGCGGAAGATCTCGTCGTCGAAGAACCGGTGCAACCCCTCCGGTAGGTCGGCCAGCGTCGCCCACGGCGTCTGCGCGCCCGCGTCGAGCTCGCGCGAGCGGAGCGCCTTCAGGAACGCCTCTGTGAACGTGCGCCCGATCCCCATCGCCTCCCCGACCGACTTCATCTGCGTCCCCAGCCGCCGCTCCGCGCCGGGGAACTTCTCGAACGCGAAGCGCGGGAACTTGACGACCACGTAGTCGAGGCTGGGCTCGAAGCTGGCCGGCGTAGTCCCGGTGAGGTCGTTCGGGATCTCCTCCAGCGTGTACCCGACAGCGAGCTTCGCCGCCACCTTCGCGATCGGGTAGCCGGTCGCCTTCGACGCCAACGCGGAGGAGCGCGACACGCGCGGGTTCATCTCGATCACGCGCAGGTCGCCGGTCTCGCGCTCGCGCGCGAACTGGATGTTCGACCCGCCGGTGTCGACCCCGATCGCGCGGATGACCGTTGCCGCCGCGTCGCGGAGCTCCTGGTAGGCGTGGTCGGAGAGCGTCATCTGCGGCGCCACCGTCACCGAGTCGCCGGTGTGGACGCCCATCGGGTCGAGGTTCTCGATCGAGCACACGACGACGACGTTGTCCCTCGCGTCGCGCACGACCTCGAGCTCGAACTCGTCCCACCCCAGGAGCGACTCCTCGACCAGCACCTGGCCGACCGGGCTCTCATGGAGCGCGCGGTCGAGGAGCTCCTCGAACTCGGGCGCGCTGCGCGCCGTCCCGCCGCCGTGCCCGCCGAGCGTGAACGCGGGCCGCAGGATGACCGGGAAGCGGAGGCCCGACGGCACCGGGTCGTCGGCGCGGACGATCCGCGAGGTTGGCACCTGCAGGCCGGCGGCGCGCATCGTCGTCCGGAAGCGGTCGCGGTCCTCGGCGCGCGTGATCGCCTCGAGGCGCGCGCCGATCAGCTCGATCCCGAGCTCGTCGAGCACGCCGGCCTCGGCAAGCGCCATGGCGAGGTTGAGCGCCGTCTGGCCGCCCATCGTCGGCAGGAGCGCGTCCGGCCGCTCGCGTTCCAGTACGTGCGCGACGCCGTCGAGGTCGAGCGGCTCGAGGTAGGTCGCGTCCGCGAAGCCGGGGTCGGTCATGATCGTCGCCGGGTTCGAGTTCACGACGATCGTGCGGAAGCCGTCCTCGCGCAGCACCTTCAGCGCCTGGCAGCCCGCGTAGTCGAACTCGCACGCCTGGCCGATCACGATCGGGCCGGAGCCGATCAGGCAGATCGAGTGGAGGTCGCTACGCCGCGGCAAGCTCCTCCACCCACCCTTCGAGCAGCGGCCACGCGTCGTGCGGTCCCGGCCCGGCTTCGGGATGGAACTGCGCCGAGCGGGCGCGCAGGTCGGGGAAGTCGAAGCCCTCCACGGTCTCGTCGTAGAGGGATACGTACGTCGCCTCGGCGTCGTCCGTCGGCGCGACCGCGAAGCCGTGGTTCTGGCTCGTCACCAGCACCCGCCCGTTTGCCCGCTCCAGCACCGGATGGTTGGCGCCGCGGTGGCCGAAGGGGAGCTTGAACGTCTCATGGCCCGTCGCCAGGCCGAGCAGCTGGTGCCCCAGGCAGATCCCGAGCACCGGCACCCGGCCGAGCAGGTCGCGCAGCGCCGCGACCTCGTCCCGAAGCGGTTCCGGATCGCCCGGCCCGTTCGAGAGGACGACTCCGTCGTGGCCGGCGAGCGCGTCCGCGTCGACGTCGTGCGGATAGACGGTCACGGCCGCCCCCGCGCCTGCGAGCCGGCGCAGGATCGAGCGCTTGCAGCCGTAGTCCACGACGGCCACGTCCACCCGGCCCACGTCCGAGTAGACGTACGGCTCCGTGGTCGAGACCTCGGCGACGAGCGCGCGCCCCTTCATCGAAGGCCGCTCGTTCACGGCGCGGACAGCCTCGTCGACCGAGCCGCCGCCCGCGACGACGACCCCGCGCATCGCGCCCTGCTCGCGCAGGTGCAGGACGAGCGACCGAGTGTCGATGCCGGAGAGCGCCGGGATGCCGCGCTCGTGGAGCCAGTCCGTCCACGCCGGCCCCTTCGCCTCCCGCATCAGCGCCCCGCGCACGTGCACGCGGCTCGACTCGGAGCGGCCGCCGGCGACGCCGTAGTTGCCGACCATCGGCGCGGTGAAGCACAAAAGCTGCTCCGCATAGCTCGGGTCGGTGACGAGCTCCTGATAGCCCGTCATCGACGTCGCGAACACCGCCTCGCCGAACGCGAACCCCGGCGCGCCGACCGACTCGCCGCGGAAGACCGTCCCGTCCTCGAGCGCGAGGAAGCCGGTCACGCCGCGTCCGCCTTCGAGATCCACTCGCCGTGGTCGAGGTAGTGGCGTGCCCGTGCCGCGTTCACGCGTCCGAACTCGTCATCGCGCCGCTCCGACCACGCGAGCGACTCGCGTACGGCTCCGCGGACGCGCTCCTCGGATACAGGCTCGAACAGTCGGCCCCAGGGGATGCCGTTGCGAAGCGGCACCGCGTGCTCCTCCGCGAGAGCGGCATCGAGCACGAACCAGAAGGCCTCCGCGTCAGGTTCCTCCTCGCCGTGATTCACGTTCAGCTCAACCTCGGAAGGCGCCGCGCCCTCGACGTAGAGGACGAGCTCGAGATCTCGAACCGGACACCGAATCGCGGCGATGCGATCGACGAGCACCCGCCGCCGCTCGCCGAGCGCCTCACCGACCACGACAGCGAGGTCGACGTCACTCGTCTCGGGATCGAAGCCGCCTGCAGCAGCCGAGCCGACGAGATATGCCTCGACGATCGGCACGAACGCGTCGATCGTGCTCAGAACCTCGTCCACGTAGGTAGCGGTACGCCGGTCGAGATGTCCGGCCGCGGCCGTCACCCCTCGTGCACCACGCGCCCGTTCGCGACTGTCATGCGCACCTTGCCGCGGAGCGTCTTGCCGAGGAGCCACGAGTTGGCCGAGAGCGAGCGGAAGCCCTCCTCCTGCACGCGCCAGCTTGCGTTCGGGTCGAGGAGGACAAGGTTCGCGGGCGCGCCGACGGCGACGCGCGGCGGCTCGAGGCCGTAGGCGCGCGCCGGGCCGGCCGACATGCGCTCGAGCACCGTCGAGAGGGGCACGAGGCCGGGCGCGACGAGGTGCGTGTTGAGCGTGGCGAAGGCGGTCTCGAGGCCGGTCACGCCGAAGGGGGCGGCCTCGAACGGCGCCTCCTTCTCGTGCCGCGCGTGCGGAGCATGGTCCGAAGCTATCGCCGAGATGTTGCCGTTTCGTAAGCCGTCGAGGAGCGCCGCGCGGTCCTCCTCCGCCCGGAGCGGCGGGTTCATTTTCACGTTCGAGTCGAGCGAGCGGACGGCCTCGTCGGTGAGGCAGAGGTGGTGCGGCGTGACCTCCGCGGTCGCGGCCACGCCCGCGCCGCGAGCCGCCTCGAGCGCCTCGACCGACTCGCGCGCCGAGAGGTGGAGCAGGTGGATCGGCTCGCCCTCGTAGGCCGCGAGGGCCAGGTCCCGCTCGACCATGAGGCTTTCCGCCACGGAGGGATAACCGGCGAAGCCGAGCTCCGCGGACACGGCTCCTTCGTGCATGTGGCCGCCGCGCGAGAGCGTCGGCTCCTCGCAGTGGAGCGCGAGCCGCCGGCCGGTCACGCGCACGTACTGGAGCGCGCGCCGCATCAGGCCCGCCGAGGCGACCGGGACGCCGTCGTCGCTGAACCCGGCCGCGCCCGCGTCCGCGAGCTCCACCATCTCCGTCAGCTCGGCGCCGCGCTGGCCCTTCGAGATCGCGGCGAGGAAGCCGACCGGCACCTCCGCCTCCGCGCGTGCTCGCTCGACGAGCGCGCCGAGCACCGCAGCCGAGTCGACGACCGGCTCCGTGTTCGGCATCGCGAGGATCGCGCAGAAGCCGCCCGCGGCTGCCGCGCGCGTTCCCGACAAGATCGTCTCCTCGTCCTCGCGGCCGGGGGTGCGCAGGTGGACGTGCGGATCGACGAACGCGGGCGCGAGGATCAGCCCCGCGCCGTCCACGACGCGGTGCCCGTTCGCGTCCACCTTCGTCGCGATCTCGGTGACGATGCCCGCGTCGGTGCGGACGTCGAGGGTTGCATCCACGCCCTCCGTCGGATCGAGCACCCGCGCGCCGCGTATGACGAGGTCGTCGAAGCGGCCGTCGCGCGCGAAGAGCATCACGCCACCTCCACGGCCGCGGCGGCCTGGACGCCGACCGGCCCGCCGGTGAGCAGGTCGTAGAGCACCGCCATCCGGACGACGAGGCCGGCGCGCACCTGCGTCTCGACGAGCGCGTCGGCGGCGTCCGCGACCCGCCCGTCGATCTCCACGCCGCGGTTCATCGGCCCGGGATGCATCACCTTCTGCCCCGGCCGCAGCCGCTCCGGGGTCACGCCCCAACGGGCCGTGTACTCGCGCAGGCTGGGGACGTAGTTCGCGCCCTCCTCCATCCGCTCGCGCTGCATGCGCAGGACGTAGACGACGTCGGCGGCGCCGATCGCGGCGATGTCGGTCGAGGTCTCGCACCCGAGCGCCTCGATCCCGCGCGGCAGGAGCGCCGGCGGGCCGACGAGCGTCACGCGCGCGCCCATCAGCACGAGCGCCTGGACGTTCGAGCGCGCGACCCGCGAATGCAGGACGTCGCCGACGATCGCGACGTGCAGCCCCTCGACGCGCCCGAACTCCTCCTGGATCGTGTACAGGTCGAGGAGCGCCTGCGTCGGGTGCTGGTGCTTCCCGTCGCCGGCGTTCACGACGTGTGCGCTCGTGAACCGAGCGACGAGTTGCGGTGCGCCGATCTGCGGGTGGCGGATGACGATGACGTCGGGGTCGTACGCGCCGATCGTCAGGGCCGTGTCCTTCAGTGACTCGCCCTTGTCGACTGCCGAGCCCGCCGCCTTGATCGACATCGTGTCCGCCGAGAGCCGCTTCGCGGCGAGCTCGAAGCTCGACGACGTGCGCGTCGACGACTCGTAGAAGAGATTCACGACCGTGCGGCCGCGGAGCGTCGGGAGCTTCTTCATCTCGCGCTCGAGGCTGCGCTCGAAGCTGCGGGCGGTCGCGAGCAGCCGCTCGACGTCGTCGCGCGAGAGGTCGCGGATCGAGATCAGGTGCCGCCTCGGCGGCGGGTCGGGCGGCACGGCGTCCGCCCGCATGACGCGTATCTCAGCCATCGGACTCCTCTTCGCTCGTCGAGACCAGGAGGACGGAATCGACCTCGTCCACCTCGAGGAGCTGCACCTGGATGCGCTCCTCGCGCGAGGTCGGGAGGTTCTTGCCGACGTAGTCGGGGCGGATCGGCAGCTCGCGGTGGCCGCGGTCGACGAGCACGGCGAGCTGGACGCGCGCCGGCCGGCCGTAGTCGAAGAGCGCGTCGATCGCGGCTCGGATCGTACGCCCGGTGTAGAGGACGTCGTCGACGAGGACGACGGTGCGGCCCTCGAGCGGGAAGTCGAGCTGCGTCGCGCGCACGACCGGCTGCGCGTGGAGCGGCGCCTCGCCGCCGCGCACCTGCACGTCGTCGCGGTAGAAGGTGATGTCGACGGTGCCGAGGGCGGGCGCGATGCCGGCGCGCTCCTCGACCAGCCGGCGCAGGCGCTGCGCGAGCGGCACGCCGCGGGTGTGGATGCCGACGAGCGCGACCTCGTCGAGGTCGGCGTTCCGCTCGATGATCTCGTGGGCGATCCGGGAGAGCGTCCGGGCGAGGCCGTCCTCGTCCAGGAGCATCTTCCCGGCAGTGCGGGCAGGCAACGTCACTCGACTCCTTTCCGGCCTCGCTGGACCGGGTTAAAGGGGTTCGGATCGCGCGGGAGCCTACAGCGCCGCCCGGACGGCGCGAAAGACCGTCGCCCACTGCGCCGCGTCGAGGTCGCGCGCGTGCGCGGCCGGCGCGAAGCCGAGCTCCCGCCCGAGCCGCTTGAACACGCGCGGCGGCGCCTCCGGCCGACCCGCTGCGAAGCCGCGCCTCACGTAAGAGCGGTATGCGGCGCGATCGCGCGCTGCGACAAGCGGCTCGGCGCGACGCTCTACGCGCAGCACCCCCGCGGCGACCGCGGGCTCGGGGGCGAAGGCACACGGCGGCAGCCGGCGGACGAGCGCGAAGCGGTGCCACGCGCCCCAGTAGACGCCGGTGAGCGTGCTCGGCCACACCGCCGCGCGCTTCACGGCGAGCTCCCACTGGACGACGAGCTCGGCGGCGACGAGCGGCACCGACGGGTCGCCGAGCAGGCGGCGCAGGATCGCCGTCGTCCGGTCGAACGGGACGTTCGCAACCACCTTGAACGGCTCGCCCGGCAGGCGGAGCCGCGTCGCGTCGGCATGGACGACGCGGTCGTTCGTGCCGGCGAACCGCCGCTCCAGCTCATGCGCGAGCGCGCCGTCGAGCTCCACGGCCCAGACCCGACCCGACCGCCCCGCGAGCTCGCGCGTGGGCGCGCCGGCGCCTGCTCCCAGGTCGAGGACGAGGTCGTCGGCGCCAATCCCGGCCTCGGCGACGATCGCGGCGGCGAGCGCCCTACCGCGGAGGAAGTGCCGGCCGTGCGGGCGCGGGCCGCTGCGGGAGCGTCGCGCGACGTCGGCCACGGAAGACCACCGTCGTCATCGCGGTCGAGTGTAGCCTCCCGTCATCGACCAGGACCTGCTCAGGAAGCTCGCCGACCTCGCGGTCGGCACGGGCGCGAACGTCCAGCCCGGCCAGATCGTCGCCGTCACGGCCGACATCGCGTCGGCCGACTTCATGCGCGCGATCACCCGCAGCGCCTACGACCGGGGCGCGCTCTTCGTCGACGCGATCTATTACGACGGCGTGCTCAAGCGGGCGCGCCTCGAGCGCGCCGACCCCGAGACGCTCGACTTCGTTCCGGCGTGGTACGGCGAGCGTGTGCTCGCGGTAGGCAAGGAGCACGGCGCGCGGATCAGCGTCCAGCCGAACCCGGAGCCCGGCGTCCTCGACGGCGTCGATCCTTTGCTCGCCGGGCGCGACGGCCTCCCCTTCGTGCGCGAAATCCTCCCGGTCATCGACGACCGCACGACGAACTGGAACGTCATCGCCCATCCGACGCAACGGTGGGCCGAGATCGTCCATCCGGACCTCCCGCCGGACGAGGCGCTCACCCGCCTGGAGGCCGACATCGTCCACATCTGCCGCCTCGACGAGCCCGACCCGAACGCCGCCTGGGAGCAGCGCGGCGACGAGCTCGAGGCGGCCGCCGCGCGGCTCACGGAGCGCGGGTTCGACGCGCTCCATTTCGAGGGGCCGGGCACCGACCTAACAGTCGGCCTCTTCCCCACCTCTACCTGGGCCGGCGCGCGCGCGACGACCGTGGACGGCATCTCGCACTTCGCCAACCTGCCGACCGAGGAGGTGTGGACCGCGCCCGACCCGCAGCGGGTCGACGGCATCGTCCGCTCGACGAAGCCGCTCGACGTCGAGGGCTCGCTCGTCCGCGGCCTCTCGGTGCGGTTCGAGGGCGGCCGCGCAGTCCAGATCGACGCGGAGACGAACGCCGAGGCGCTGCGCGGACGCACGTCCGTCGACGAGGGCGCGTCGCGGCTCGGCGAGGTCGCGCTCGTCGACCGCGAGGGACGGATCGGCCGGCTCGACACGGTCTTCCTGACGACGCTCATCGACGAGAACGCCGCCAGCCACCTCGCCCTCGGGAACGCGTACGCGAACTCCGTCGACGAGGAGGACCGGCCGAAGGTGAACCGGAGCGCCATCCACATCGACTTCATGATCGGCAGCGACGAGATCGCCGTCACCGGGATCACGCGCGAGGGCGACCGCGTGCCGGTGCTCAGGGAAGGCGCCTGGCAGATCTAGGAGCTTGAGGAGGGGGCGAGCGCCTGCCCGCCCCCGCCTCGCAGGGTCTAACGCGGCGTGTAGAAGCCGGTGACCGTGCCGTCGATCGTCCCTGTCCCCTCCGGTCCCGAGAAGACGGTCTGGAGCGGGATCGTGCAGGTGACCGTGTTGCTGATCGGTGCCGCCTTCGACACCACGTTCTCCTCGCTGGACGGGGGGCTGCCGTCCGACGGGATGAAGCCGAACGTCAGGTCGAGCGCCGTGGGGACGAAGACGGACGTGGTCCGGATCGTCGGCGACGTGCTCGAGACGACGTGCGCCGGCGTGAACTTGCCGTTGCCGTTGACGACCACGTTCACCGTCGCGCCGGGGCATAGTGCCGTGATCTGAACGGCGCCCTTGGCGTGGGCGGGATCCGCCGTCGCCACCGGGGCGACGACCGCCGCAGTGAAGGCTCCGCAGAGCGCAGCGATCAGTAGGTGTCTCTTCATGCTCTCCCCCTCCGCCTGCCCTCTGGTGCAGTTACGGACGTGAAATGCCTACCCGGCGAGTTATTCGGCGTAACCCGTGCGGCGCAGGAAGGCGCGGAGCTTGCGCAGGTAGGCCTTCCCGACCGGCCAGCCGTCGAACTTGTGCCCTAGCTCGCCGCGCCGCACGGCTCGCTCGAGGACGCGCCAGCCGGCCCGGCCGCGCCCGAGCGAGTACTGGTCGGCGAGCCACGCGGCGAGGATGCCGCGCACGTCGTAGGCACGGCTCCGCACCTGCGATCGGTAGCCCGCATACAGCTCCGCCGCGTCCCGCTGGACGAGCCTCGGGAACCGGCGCGTGACGTCGACGAAGCGGCCGTGGTCGAAGCGGAGGATCCGGATCGGGAACGCGGAGGCCGCGAAGGCGGCGAAGGCGTAGGCGAAGCGGTCGTCGCCGGTGCGGAACTCCGGCCGCCCGTCGCCGCCGAGGTCGCCGAGCTTCGGCGACAGGTCGCCCCAGTAGCCGACCGTCGGCCGGTACGTGCGGCTCCGCGCGACGTAGCGGTAGACGTCGGTGTAATAGCAGCAGTGCGCGCCGCCGGAGTAGAAGTCGACGAGCACCTCCGGCTCGCCGTCGCGATCGAGGTCGCGGACGTGGACCGCGCCGCCGGCCTGGCGCACCACGGGGCCGTCGTCCGGGCAGCCGCACGGGTGGATGCGGCGCGGCGGCGCGTCGAAGAGCGCCTTCCCGCCTCGCGTGATCCGCAGGCGGAGGCCTCGGTACACGTTGTCCGACTCGCGGTACGAGAGCGCCGCGATCGTGCCTCGCGCCCGCGCGCGCTGCGTCTGGACGACGTCACGGCCCACCCTGAGCTGGAGGCAGCGGACGGTCCCGGCCGCGCCCGCGTGGTCGTCGGCGACCCGAAGCTTCCACTGGCCTGAGGCCTCCGTCCCGTTCAGGGTGGCGAGCCGCCCCTCCGGCTTCACGTCGTCGATGAACGGCGGCTTCGCGCTCGCCGCGGGCGTGAGGTTGGCGTCGGCGAAGTAGGCGAGGTCGTGGCAGCCGGGCCCGGTCCCGAAGTTGCGGCCGTTTCCGCCGCGCCTCGCGACGAGCACGACCGCCGTCCCGGCCGGCGAGACGAGGCTCAGCGTGAGGTCGGAGTCGCGCGGGTGGTCGATCCGCAACCCGACCTCGAGGTACGAGACCGGCCCCTTGTCCGGCACCGCGAGCGGCACGTCGACGCTGCCGACGTCCGGGATCGCGACCGCGAGCGGGCCGGTCGAGTACGTGCGCGTGGCGCCGGCGGCCGCGCCCGGCAGCAGGGCGAAGGTCAGGACTCCGGCGAGCAGGAGGCGGCGACGACCAACCACTCGGTCCTGTATTCCACCAGGTCCGGGAGTTCCTTCGTCGCCCGGTTCAATCCCGCTTCGAGCTCGGTTTCGTCGATCAGGTCGAACGTCGAGATGTGCCGCCCGCGGATGCGCTCGAGCGCCGTCTCGCGGTCGATCCTCGCCCGCTGGTGGAGCCGGATCGTCCGCACTGCGGCGAACCCGGCAGCGCGCAGCTCGTCGACGAGGACGTCGGCCGGCGCGAAGCGCGCGAGGTCGATGGTCGCGATCGACGGGAAGTACTCGTTCAGCCAGTAGCCGCGGACGTGCGCCGGGTCGAAGGTGGCGATCGCCAGCCGTCCGTCCTGCGCGAGGACGCGGCGGAGCTCGGTGAACGCGCGCGGCCGGTCGAGCACGTGGACAACGAGCATCGCGACCGCCCGCTCGAACCAGCCGTCCTTGAACGGCAGCGCCTCGGCGCGGGCTTCCTTGAAGGCGACGCCGCGGGGAACGTTCCGGCGCGCGACCGCGAGCATCTCCGGCGACGCGTCGACCGCCCACACCTTCGCGTACGCCCGCTCGGCGAGCGCGGCGGCGACCCGCCCGGTCCCGGTTCCGACCTCGAGCACGCGCCGACCGTGCAGGTCGCCCTCGCGCACGAGCGTCTCGAAGACCTCCCACCAGTTCTCGTCGGTCGGGCGGAGCCGGTCGTAGGTCGCGGCGCGTGCGCCGTAGTCGGGCTGCTTAAGGCTCAGCGATGAGATCGTCAGGTTCCGTCATCGCCTCGATCGCGTCCTGCGCCTCCTCGAGCGACGACTCGGGCACGAGCACCGTGAGCGGGTCGTCGAGCGCGCTCGAGAGCTCGGATTCGATCCCCGCCACGCGCAGGATCTCCTGGAGCTCCTCGGCCTCGCTGACGTCGCCCGCGACCGCAACCTGGACCATGTTCGCCATCGTCGCTGGATACTACGGCTCGTCCGCGCGCCCGGCCAGGGCACCTGCCTTGACGAGCCGCGGCGGGCCGCGCTCCGGGAACGGAACCTCGACGACGTCGAAGTCGCGCGGGACGATCGTCTCCGGGAAGATCTCGCGCGCCTCGCGGGCCACCTCCGGGCCGAAGTAGCGATTGGAGACGTGCGTGAGCGCGAGCAGGCGTACCTCCGCCGCGCGGGCGATCTCCGCCGCGCCGGCCGCGGTCGAGTGCAGCGTCTCGGCGGCGCGGTCGCCCTCCTCCTCGCAGAAGGTCGCCTCGTGCACGAGCAGGTCGGCGCCGCGCGCGACCTCGACGATCTCCCGCGCCGGCGCGGTGTCGCCGGTGACGACGACCATGCGGCCCGGCCGCGGCGGGCCTAGCACCGAGTCGGGTGTGATCGTGCGCCCGTCGGGGAGCATGACCGGGTCGCCGCCCTGGAGCGTGCCCCGCTCGGGCCCCGACGGGACGCCGAGCGCGTCGGCGGCCTCGACGTCGAATCGCCCCGGCCGCGGCTCCTCGACGAGCGAGTAGCCCATCGCCGAGACGCCGTGCGCGACCGGGAATGTGGCGAGGCGGTAGTCGCCGCGCTCGAGGACGTCGCCCGGCCGCAGCTCGACGAGCTCGTAGTGGTAGGTCAGCCGCCCGAAGATGCGGCGCAGCGAGACGAAGAGGTCCTGGAGCCCGGGCGGGCCGTAGATCGTGATCGGCAGCGTGCGCCCGCGCACGGCGAAGGTCTTCAGCATCCCGGGGAGGCCGAGGTAGTGGTCGGCGTGGTAGTGCGTGAGGAAGATCTCGGCGAGCTCGACGAGCCCGACCGTCGAGCGTAGGAGCTGCCGCTGCGTCCCCTCGGCGCAGTCGAAGAGCAGCCGCTCGCCGCCGCGCCGCACGAGGAGCGCCGTCGGCGCGCGCTTCGCGGTCGGCATCGAGCCCGAGGTGCCGAGGAAGACGAGGTCGAGATCCACGCGGGCGATTCTAGGTTTGGGGGATCAAGGCGCTCGCGAGGGCTGCCGATACGGCGCGCGGAGATTCCCTTGCGAACGCGGGCGGCTACGCATTCTCGGCAAGGACCGGCGCTCGAGCGTTCGCTGACGCTGCTCCGAGTCTTCCTCGTCGCGAGTGCGGGGATCCTGCTCGTCGCCGGGCTCGTGCTCGGCGCGGAGCTCTCGCATGCGCTCAAGGCGCAGGCCCTCGACGACGCGAAGTCGAGCGTCGTCTCCTACGTGGACGGCGTCGTCGGCCCGAGCGTCGTCCGCGACGGGCAGGTGCAGGTTGCGCCGCGCGAGTCGTCGCGCCTGCTCGCCCAGGTCCACCGCCAGCCCGACCTCGTCACGGTGAAGGTCTGGCGCGCCGACGGCGTGCTCGCGTGGACGAGCCGCGACCCGAAGCGGATCGGCCGTCGCTTCGAGATCGAGGGCGACCTCGGCGAGACGCTCTCGACCGGCGAGGCCCACGGGTCGATCGACCAGCTCTCAAGCGACGAGGACAAGGTGGAGCGGAGCCTCGGCTTCGACCACATGCTCGAGGTCTATGCGCCGATCAAGGCCGGCGGCACGGGCCGCACGATCGGCGCCTACGAGATCTACGCCGACCCGAAGACGCTCGAGAGCCTGATCTCGTCCCGCCGGCACCGTCTATGGATGGCGCTCGCGGTCGTCTTCCTCGCGTTGTACGTCGCGCTCGCGCTCCTGGTGCGCGGCGCGTCGAAGCTCCTCCGCAGCCAGACGGAGCGGCTGCGACGGCGCTCGCGCGAGCTGCTCGAGTCGTACAACCGGCTCGAGCAGAGCTCGCTCGAGGCGATCGAGACGCTGAACGCGACCGTCGAGGCGAAGGACCCCTACACCGCCGGCCACTCGCAGCGCGTGCAGCAGATCGCGCTCGCCGTCGGCGAGGAGCTCGGCCTGGCGGGAGAGCGGCTGGACGCGCTTCGCTACGCCGGCCTCTTCCACGACATCGGCAAGCTCGCGGTGCCGGACGCGATCCTGACGAAGCCGTCGGCGCTCGATGCCGTGGAGTTCGAGGCGATCAAGCAGCACCCCGAGGACGGCGCCGCGATCGTCGGCAAGCTGGGCCGGCTGCGCGCCGCAGTGCCGCTCGTCCGCCACCACCACGAGCGCTGGGACGGCCGGGGCTATCCGGACGAGCTTGAGGGCGAGGCGGTGCCGCTCGAGGCCTACGTCGTCGGGCTCGCCGACGCTTGGGACGCGATGACGACCGACCGGCCGTACCAGCTCGCGCTGAGCTTCGACGAGGCGGCCGAGGAAATTCGGCGCGGGCGCGGGTCGCAGTTCGCGCCCGAGGTCGTCGACGCGTTCTTCGCCGTGTTGCGCCGCGGCGCGCTGCCGCGCGCGGGCCGCGACGTCGAGCTCGAGCGAGCGGCCGGCTAACACGGCATCGCTTGCGATGCCGCGTCAGGACGCGCGGTTCATCCGCGCGGCCGTCTGAACCGACCGGTCGACGCGTCGGCGATCTCACAGCCGCTTGAGCGGGATAGGCTCGGTCGCCATGGCCGAGCGGATGCAAGGCGGGAGGCTCGCCGCGCGGGCGATCGCGGCGCACGGCGTCGACACGATCTTCACGCTCTCGGGCGGCCACGTCATGCCGATCTACGAGGGCTGCCGCCTCGAAGGCGTGCGCGTCGTCGACGTGCGCCACGAGCAGGCGGCGGCGCACGCCGCCGAGGCGTGGGGCCGGATGCGGCGCGCGTGCGGAGTGGCGGTGGCGACGGCCGGACCGGGCGTCACGGGCACGGTCACCGCGGTCGCGAACTCGTTCGTGGCGCAGACGCCGCTCGTCGTGATCGGCGGCGCGCGGCCGCTCGCGCAGGCGGAGCAGCGGGCGCTCCAGGAGCTCGGCCAGCTCTCGCTCCTGCGACCGATCACGAAGTGGGCGGCGCTCTGCACCGACGCGGAGCGGATCCCGGAGTTCGTTGCGACGGCCTTTCGCAACGCGCTGGCGCAGCCGCGCGGGCCGGTCTACCTCGAGCTGCCGATGGACGTGTTGTTCGCCGAGGCGCCCGCGGGGGACGTCGCTCCGTCGCGGAGCAGCGCCCGCGCGTTCGGCGATCCCCGCGAGGTGATGAAGGCGGCCGAGCTGCTCGGCGGCGCCGAGCGACCTGCCGTCGTAGCCGGAAGTGGCATCTGGTGGGACGGCGCGTGGAGGCAGCTCGCGGCGTTCGCCGAGAACGGCCGGCTGCCGGTCTTCCTGAGCGGCTCCGCCCGCGGTGCGCTGCCGCCCGACCACGAGCTCTTCTTCCAGCACTCCCGCGGGGCGGCGCTTGGGGCGGCGGACGTCGTCTGCGTGATCGGCGCTCCGCTCGACTTCCGCCTCGGGTTCGGGCGCTTCACCCCGGACGCCAAGCTCGTCCACGTCCACGCCGACCCGGCCGAGCTCGGCCGCAACCGCGCGCCCGACGCCGGGATCGTGGGCGACTGCGCGGCGGTGCTGGGCATCCTGGCGGACGGGGTCAAGCGCGGCGGCGCCGGCGATCGCGAGGCGTGGCTCGCTCGGCTCCGCGAGGCGGAGACGGCCTGGTGGGACGAGCACCGCGGCGAGATCGAGTCCGACGCGGCGCCGGTCCACCACTACCGGCTCGGTGCGGAGCTCGACCGCGTCCTCGACCCGGGAACGGTCGTCATCGGCGACGGCGGCGACGTCGTGGCGGCGGTCTCGCGGGTGCTGCGCGTCCACCGCCCGGGCCACTGGCTCGACCCCGGGCCGTTCGGCTGTCTCGGCATCGGGCCGCCCTACGCGCTCGGCGTCAAGACCGCGTCGCCGACGAAGCAGGTCGTCGTGGTCGCGGGCGACGGCGCGCTCGGGCTGAACGGCTTCGAGCTCGACACGCTGGCGCGCTTCGACCTGCCGGTCGTGGTCGTGGTCGGGAACGACGGCGCGTGGGGCGAGATCCGCATCCCACAGGTCGGGATCTACGGCGCCGAGGCGGAGGTCGCGACCCGGCTCGCGCCCACGCCGTACCACCGCCTCGCGGACGTCTTCGGCGGTCATGCCGAGCATGTCGAGCGGCCCGCCGAGCTTGCGCCTGCGCTCGAGCGCGCCCTTGCTGCGGATCAGCTCGCGATCGTGAACGTCATGCTCGACCCGGACGCAATGAGCGGCCACCCGTATAGAGGTATGTGAGGTGTGAGGGCTACGGCGGCAGCACGAGCCTCTCCCCTGGTCTGAGGATCGTGCTGTGGAGGCCGTTCCGCTGCTCCAGCTTCCAGACGGCCGCGCGCGGGTCGCCCGCGTAGTGCGAGGCGGCGATCGACCAGAGCGTGTCGGTCGGGCGGACGACGTAGACATGCTCGCGGCCAGCGCCGCTCGAGGTGTGCGGCACGAGCGCCCAAGCTAGGGCGACGGCGGCGAGGACGGCTGAAAGCTTCCCGAACACGTGTTCCCCACTCTACAGAACAGGTGTTCGCACCGTCAAGACCCGAAGCGTCACGAAAGCGTGACGAGCTCCGGGCGGATCTCCCCCTCCTCCACCTCGAGGACGAGCATCGAGTGGACAGGTCCGCGGCGCCGCTCGGTCGGGCTGCCCGGGTTGAGGATCCACACGCCCTCCGGCCCGAGCCGCGCCACCTGCGGGATGTGCGTGTGCCCGTACACAACCGCGTCGCAGCCGGGGAACCGCGCCGCAAGCCGCGCCTCCCGGCCCGCCGCCGGCCCCGGGAGGTGGACGACGCCCACGCGCGCGCCTGCCACTTCCGCGACCCGCTCCTCGGGGAGCGATTCGCGGAGCGCCGGCTCGTCCATGTTCCCGTAGACGGCCTCGACCGGCGCCAACTCCCGCAGCTCCTCGAGCACCGAGAGCGTCACGAAGTCGCCGGCGTGCACGATCAGGTCGGCGCGCGTGAGCTCGACCACACAGGCGTCCGGCAGCCGCCGTGCGCCTCGCGGCAGGTGCGTGTCGGCGATGACGGCGACGCGGGCCGTCAGCCGACCTGGAACGGCGTCCCGACGAGAAGCGCCGTTCGCGACGGGTTCATCGAGGCGGCGAGCCGCACGGCGTACACGTACCAGCCGGGCGCGAGCGAGCGCGCCCCGAACACGACCCGCGACGGCCAGTACGCGCGCACGGCCCCGCCCGCCCGCGCCACGAGGCCGGGCGCCGGGCCGCTTGAGGCAAGCGCCGCGGCAATCGCACCGCGGTCGCTCTCCGTGAGCCCTCGGCCGCCCGCGCGGAAGATCCCGGCGCTGTAGCCAGCCGCCTCCTTCGCGCGCAGGCCGAACCCGAAGCGAGCGCCACGCCGGCCGGCCCCGAACTCCGCGGCGGCGCCCGCAACCGTCGCCGAGTGCTGCCACCACGTCTGGGTGCCGGAGCAGAGCCCGCCGGTCTCCGCGATCGCGCTCTTGACCGCGTCGTACGAGGGCCGGTGCGTCCCGTCGGCGCGCACGAGCCCGCTCTGGAAGCGGTCGAGGTCGGACTCGTCCACGAGGTGGAAAAGATCCAGAGCCGTCACGGACGGGTCACACTCGACGAAGCGGACGAGGTCGCCGTAGATGCGCGCCTGCATGGCCTCCGACACCGTCTTCGAGTTCTCGCGCCCCGTGTACGCGCTCCGCTCGCTCCGCGGGATCGTTGCCTGCCAGCCCGTCTCGTCGAGGAAGAGCGTGAGCGGCGGCGCGGCCGGCGGGGCCGGCGGCGCGAGCGACCAGCCCGTCTCCGCGAACGTCGGTTGCCCAGTCCCGGCGAACGCGTCCCAGACCGCCTGCTTGATGCGCGCGAAGTTCGGCACGCCCGCGTTCGGCCACTGGTAGCCCTTGAGCAGCGCGTCGTTCCCGGAGCTCGGGTTCGGGTACGGATGGAACGCGAGCTCGTCCATGATCGGCCGCACCCGGCCGCTCGCGCGGTAGGCGGCGCCGAGGTCGTGGATGAAGCGCACCGGCGAGGTGGACACGTTGCTGCGCGCGTGCGGGTCGTCGTTCCCGCGCGGGGAGAGCCCGAGCCCGATCACGTCGATCGTCGGGTCGACGGCCTTCAGAGCGTCGTACGAGAGCGCAAGCATCTGCTCGTACGCTGCCGCCGCGACCTCGCGCCCGCCCGCCGAGAACTGCGGTCGCCAGAAGCGCGGCTGGTTCGGCTCGTTCCCGATCACGAACTGCTTCACCTGCGGGTACGTGCGCGCGAGGTCGGCCGCGTAGCTCGCGAAGGCGAGCGCGCCGCCCGGCGTCGAGGTCACGTCCGTCGGGTGGAGCGGCTGGACGCTGAACACGATCTGGATGTGATTCGCCGTCGCGACAGGAAGCGAGCGGTCGAGGAACGCCTTCTCCTGGATCTCGGCCGGATGGGCCGCGTCCCAGAAGACTGTGATCCGGTTCTGGGTCATGCCCAGGTCCGTCAGTGTCGGGAAGAAGGTCGCGCCGCTGTCGTCGGCGTACTTGCCGGCGTCCTCGGTGACGCCGAAGCGGACGGCGCCGTGCGCGCTCGCGGCGAGGCCGAGCGCGAGCGCAAGCGGGAGCAGGAGGCAGAAAACGAGTCGCTTGATCATTGCAGGTGGCGGCGGACGCGGGACCCTCTCAGAACCGGCGAGGGATTTCAGCGTCTTCGGCCGCCGCCGGCTACGCCTTGAGCCCCTCCAAGACGGCGTCGAGGAGGCGACCGGCGCCGAAGCGAACCGGATCGTCCGCGGGAAGGCCCGTCTCTGCCTCCGCCTCGGCGACCGCCGCGCGCGCCGCCTCCTCGTGGGGGAGGGAGCGCGTGTTCACCGCCACCGCGACGACGCGCGCCGGCCGCACCGGCAACGAGATCCGCTCGTGCAGCTCGACGAGCTCGCGGAGTGGCGGGATCGGGTGGTGCCCGTCCACCTCGAGCTCCGTCAGCCCGGCCTCGTGGCAGAGGACGTACGCGTGCGGCATGGAGCCGTGCATGAGCCCGAGCGTGACGCCCGAGTAGAGCGGGTGGAGCAGCGCGCCTTGACCCTCGACCCAGAGCAGGTCGCCGCGCTGCCCGCCCTCGACGACGAGCCGCTCGGCGGCGCCGGCGAGGAAGTCGGAGACGACGGCGTCGACGGAGATCCCCCAGCCCGCGATCGCGATCCCAGTCTGTCCCGTCGGCACGAAGACTGAGCGGAGCCCGCGCCGCCGCGCCTCGAGGTCGAGCTCGCAGCAGACGGTCATCTTCCCGATCGCGCAGTCGGAGCCGACGGTGAGGACGATCCGCGCGTCGACGCGGAGGTTCTCGCCGGTGACGGTCGAGAGATCGGCCGGCGGGCGGCGCAGGTCGCGGAGCTCGGCATCGTGACGCCGCGCGAGCTCGACGAGCTCCAGGTCGTCGCCGAGGAAGACGTGGAGCCCGTTCTCGACGTCGAGGCCGCGCTCGACGCAGGCGCGGATCAGCTCGATCCACTCGGGCGGGAAGCGGCCGCCCTGCGTCGCGACGCCGACGAGGGCCGTCGTCGGGCCGAGCGGCAGCGCCTCCTCGACCGTGCCGACGACCGGCAGGCCCTGCTCGGTCTCGCCGGCACGGGTCGAGTCGAGGATCGCCACGGTGTCGTCGCGGCGGTAGCGCAGGACACCGCGCGCCGTCTTGCCGTAGTGCGGATCGCTCGAGAAGCCCTCAGCGAGGACGAGATAGCGCTTCGGCTGCAACCCCGAGACCGGGTTCGAGTGGCGGGAGCTGAACGCCGTCGACGAGCTCGACGCCGGGGCACGGATCCTCGGCGAGGAGCAGGTTGCCGTCGAGGTCGACGTGGTCGCAGAGGTTCGCGATCTGGGCTGCGGCCGAGATGCCGAGCCCCGACTCGACCATGCACCCGAGCATGACCCCGAGCCCGAGCGCGCGGGCCGCGTGCACCATGCGCACCGCCTCGCGGATCCCGCCCGACTTCGCGAGCTTGATGTTGATCCCGTCCGCTCGGGCCACGCAGGCCGCGACGTCGGCGAGCGTGTGGCAGTCCTCGTCGAGATAGACCGGGATCGGCGAGCGGCCCTTGAGGACGGCGGCCGCGCCGGCCGGAAGCGGCTGCTCGCAGTACTCGACGCCGAGGGCCGCGAGCTGCGGGAGGCTCTCGAGCGCCTCGGCCTCGTCCCAGGCCTCGTTGACGTCGACCTGGAGCGGCTGGTCCGCGACGCCGCGCACCGCGCGCACGCGCTCCACGTCGAGGCCGTCCCCCGCGCCGAGCTTCAGCTTCAGGCGGCGGAAGCGGTCGCCGACGCGCTCCGCCCGTCGGGCCATGTCGTCGGGGTCGCCGAGCCAGATCGTCCAGGAGGTCGGCGGCCCGGCGCGGCGGAGCCCGAGCAGGCGCCAGACCGGCTCGCCGGTGAGCCGGCCTTGGAGGTCGTGGAGCGCGGCGTCGAGCGCGGCGCGGGCGGCGTACTCGCTCGGTGGGAGCCGGTCGAAGATCTCGTCGAGCGCGAACGGGTCGTCGCCGAGGAGGTCGGCGTGCTCCTCGACGTACGCGAACGCCGACTGCGCCGACTCGTCGTAGCGCTCGATCGGCGCCGCCTCGCCGAACCCGCGGACGCCGTCGTGCTCGAGATCGACGTGGACGACCTCCGCGGTGTCCTGAGCCTCGCGCGAGATGACGAACGTCTCGGCGAGACGAAGCGTGACGACGCGGGCCGAGACGAGCACGGGGGTACACTACGCACCCCCTGCGCCCGTAGCTCAGGGGATAGAGCGCGCGCCTCCGGAGCGCGAGGTCGCAGGTTCGATTCCTGCCGGGCGCATCTCCCTCGGAAGTCCGTCCCCCTTCGGGGGACATGACGACTTCCTCGGGGCTTCTTCGGAGAGCGTCGGTGAGCCGCAGCCGCCATGTCGGCTGCGGCGGCCTTAGCACCTGCCTCTCATCGGCGTGGCCTCACGACGCAGCGTCGTCAGGCGAACACGTCGAGTCGATTGATTCCCAATTGGACCAGTCGATGTCGATGACGTGATCGGGCTTGAACTTGATCGTGTCGCCTGGGCTCAGGCGCGGAATGCCGATTCACGAGGACCCCAGTGAGATGGCGCTTCCCGACGTCCGACACGTTCACCCACATTCGTTCGCCCCAGCCGTCTTTCATCTCGAACATGAGCTTGACTAGCGCACCTGGCTCGACGCTAAGCCTTTCTTCCTCCGAGGGAATCCAGAACGTTTCCGGATAGGCCAGGTTCCGCTCGACCCCCGATCCGAGACGCCACCGGTGGATGACGCGTCCTGTGGCGGCCCAAAGAACTTGGTCCCGCACGCCTTCAAACAGCGCCACCTCAAGTTGTTCGAGCACCCAGAAGGGCCGCTCGAGTCGAGGCACTGCGTGAAGCTCCGCGAGCAACTCACGCCGCCGAGGATCGTCCGAGTGGAACGCGAGCACAATCAGTCTTAGGACCGCGCCGGGCGCAAAGCCGAAAACCAAAAGCGCGACGATGAATGCCGGCCATGCCTTCAACGCGACAAGCACCTATGCCAACCTCTCGACAAGCGCACTGAATCTCGAGTCGGTTTCGGCCTTACGGAGGATCCCGCCGAGCTGGGAAATCCCGTCCTCGGTTAGCACGTAGTAGCGGCGCGGAGGACGCCGCCCATTGAGTTCCGAACCATCTTCCCAGCCATCGCTGAGCCATCCTTCCTCGAGCATGCGGTGAAGGATCGGGTAGAGCACTCCGGATCTGACTCCCGATCGCCTCGATAGGTCGTAGCCCCAGTGGCGGCCCTGTGGATCGGCCATCAATCCGCCCGCGACCTGAACCAAGGCATAGGTAACCTTCATAGACCGTATTCTACATATGAAGCGTACGCTGAGCCAGACATCGGCTGCGGACGATCCTGGGCCCACTACTACGCTAGGCGGGAGCGCGCGAGGCGCTCCGCGGCTTCTTCGGTCGTTATCCCCTCGGCGTTGGCCCTCGAATAGATCTCCCATAGCGTGGCGCCGATTCCCGCGAGCCGCACCTCGATCTGCTCTCTCGTCCATCGGAGGTGTTCCGCGCCCAGCGAGTTGAGCACTCCGCCGGCGTTGATCACGAAGTCCGGCGCGTAAAGGATCCCGACGTCGCGGAGGCGCTCCGCATCCGCTGGCTCGGCGAGCTGGTTGTTCGCGGAGCCGGCGACGATTCGGCACCTCAGGCGCGGCACCGTCTCGGCGTTCAGCGTGCCACCGAGGGCGCACGGCGCGTACACGTCGCACTCGGTGCCGATCACCTCCTCGGCTGGGACGACTTCGGCGCCGAGGCTCTCGGCGCGGCCGGGCACCAGGTCGCTCGCAAGCACTTGGGCGCCCGCGGTCACAAGTTCCTCCGCGAGCGGGCCGCCGACGCTGCCGAGGCCCTGCACCAGCACCACGCGACCCTCCAACGAATCCGTGCCGAAGACGTGGCGGACGCTCGCGCGGATGCCGTGGAAGACGCCGCGGGCGGTGTACGGGCCGGGGTTGCCCGAGCCGCCGTGCTCCTCGCTCCGGCAGAAGACGTACGGGCAGCGCTCGCCGATCACGTCCATGTCCGCGACGGTCGTGTTCACGTCGGGGCCGGTGTGGAAGGTTCCGCGCAGCGAGGCGACGAGGTCGGCGTAGCGGAGCAGGAGGCCGCGGCGCCTATCGCCGTCCACGAGCTCGGGGACGGCCAGCACCGCCTTAGCCCCGCCGAAAGGCATGTCCACTGCGGCCATCTTGAGCGTCATCGCCGACGCCAGCCTCATGGCGTCTGCGAGCGCATCGGAGGGCTCTGCGTAGGTCTTCATCCGCGTGCCGCCGCCGGCCGGGCCGCGCGCGGTCGAGTGGATGCAGACGAAGATCCAGCTCCCGGTCGGCTCGTCGAAGCGGACGACCACCTCCTCGCCGTCCCACGCGCGGATCAGGTCCTCCAGCACGCGGGGAACGCTAGCCCGCGGCTGCGGCGATGCCGATCGGCAGCGTGAGCGTCGTGCCCGCGGCGGCGATCAGATCCGGGTCGTGCGAGGCGGCGACGACGGTCGTCCCCTCCCCCACCGCCTGCTCCAGCAGACGGATGACCAGCCTGCCCGAGAACTGGTCGAGGTGCGCGGTCGGCTCGTCGGCGAGCAGCACTCGCGGCGAAGGTGCGAGCGCTCGTGCCAGCGCGACGCGGCGTTGCTCGCCGCCCGAGAGCTGATCCGCGCGCCGCTCGGCGAGCTTCGCCAGGCCCACCCACTCGAGCCAGCGCTCCGCGCGCCTCCGGGCCTCGTCGCGCTCGAACCCTCGCAACCGCAGTCCGAGCTCGACGTTCTCCCGGGCGGAGAGGAAATCGACGAGCGTCGAGTGCTGCGACACGTAGCCGAGCACCCGCTGCCGCCAACGCGCCGCGTCGTCGGGGTTCAGGCCGTCGACGCGCTCGCCGCCGACCCACACTTGCCCCGCCTCCGGGTAGTCGAGAGCGGCGACGAGGTTCACGAGCGTCGTCTTTCCGCTCCCGGACGGCCCGGCGACGACGTGCAGGCGCTCCGGCTCGAACGTCCAGGACAGTTCCGAGAAGAGCCGCCGGGACCCGTACGACTTGGCCACGTGCGCGAGGGCCACGTCGGTCTCGTAGCGCTTCTCGCGCGGCGCGGGCGGTGCGACCGGCGCCGGAGCGGGCGCGGCCGGCTCGACGCTCTCCGCGAGCAGCTCGATCTTGCCCCAGCTCGCGCGGGCGCGCGCTCGCTCGTGGATTCCAGCTCGGTCGCGCAGGCCCTCCGGCAGCCGCAGCCAGCCCTGGGGATCGAGGATCAGGACGGGCCGCGTCGTCCCCTCCGCCGCGAGCCGGCCGTCGCGGATGTGGATCGTCCTCGAGGCCGCGGCGCTGACCGCCGGGTCGTGCGTGACGAGGAGCGCCGCCGCGCCCGCCTCCGCGGCGAGCGAGAGCAGCAGCTCGACGACCGTCTCGCTCGCCTTCGGGTCGAGCTCGCCCGTCGGCTCGTCGGCGAGGACGAGCCGTGGCTCCTTCGCGAGCGCGGCGCAGACGGCGACGCGCTGCTGCTCGCCGCCCGAGATTTCCGCCGGCTTCGCTCGCGCCCGCTCGGCGAGACCTGCCGCCCGGAGCAGGCTCGCGACGCGGCGGCGTGCCTCCCGCCCGCGCACACCGACGAGCCGGAGCGGCAGCGCGACGATCTCCTCCGCCGTGAGCTCTCGTGGCAGGGCGCGGTGGTAGTGCTGGCGGACGATGCCGATCGACCTCCGGCGGAGCCGCGGCAGCTCCTCGACCGGACGGTCGAGCACGGTGAGCTCGCCGCTCGCCGGGCGAGCGAAGCCGGCGAGGAGCGCAAGGAGCGTCGACTTGCCCGCCCCGCTCGGGCCGAGCACAGCGACGGCCTCGCCCTCCGCGACCTCGAGCGAGAGCCCGCGCAGCGCGGCGACGTCACCGTGCGACGCGCGGTAGAGGTAGAAGAGGTCGCTCGCCCGGACGGCGGCCATCAGGCGGTCAGCCTCCTCCCCGCCGGGCCGCGGAACGCCGCTCGCGCCAGCACGAGCGCGGCGGCGAGCGCGACCGCTCCGACCGCCGCGAGCAGGGCCGCCGCCGGCACCCACGCCGCGACCGCGACGATCGAGGGCAGCGGCGTCCCGCCACCCGCGGTGACGGCGACAAGCGCACCCACGAGCCGGACGGCGAGGAGGCCGCCGAAAAGCCCGGCGCCGATCCCGAGCGCCGAGAGCAGAAGGAGCCGGAGCTGGGTGCTCCGCACGAGCGTGCTCGGCGGCACGCCGAGCGCCTCGTGCTCGGCGGCGAGGATGCGCTCGGAGCCGAGCGCCGAGCGGACGCCGACGAGGAGCCCCAGGATCGCGACCGCGGCGGCGACGAGGGCGGTGACGTCGAGGACGTCGCGCGTTCCGCGCGCGAGCGGGTCGGTGAGGAGCTCCGCGCGAAGCGGGCCCGCCCCCACGACGTGCCGGCCGGCAGGTCGCGGGCCGCCGAAGAACAACGCCTCGGTCGGAGACGCGAAGCCGGGCCGATCGGCGTTCAGCGCCGCGAAGAGCGTGTCCTCGTCGAGGACGACGAAGTCGTCGGGGGCGCGAAGCACAGTCGGGAACCGGCTCGCCACGGCGGCGACGCGCAACCGGAGCTCCTTTCCCGCCACGCCGACCGTCAGCTCGCCGTCCACGGCCTGCGCCGCGACGGACGCGCTCACGAGCGCCGGCAGCGCCCTCGGCAAGCCGACCGCCGGCCGGACGAGCGGCGTCGCCGTGCCGTTCAGCGCGAGCTGAAGGCCGGCGCGGACGGGCGCGCCCGGCTCGAACGGCGCGACGGTGAGGAGGAAGCCGCCGCCGGAGTCGCCGGCCGCGGCGGTCCAGTCGCGGAGCGGCGGCAGCGCCGACCAGCCGCCGGGCCGGCGCTCCTCGAAGCGTCCCAGCTCGACCGAGCCGGAGAGGTCGAGGTCGCGGTTCAGGGGCACGAAGGTCGGCAGGAACTCGACGCCGACGAGCTGCGCGCCGCGGAGCGGCGGCGGGAGCGGGATCCGAAGGCGTTGCCAGCGCCGCCAGACGACGCCCGCACGGACGTGGGCGAAGGTGCGGTCGCGCCGGAGGAGGTGGAGCACGGCGATGCGCGGGTACTGCGTGTCGGCCGAGACCCATGCGCGAAGCGCGGTGGCGTCCGCCGCCGTCCTCGGCCCGCGGAGCTCGACGGGCCGCGGGCGCAGCCGGTGTGCGATCTCGCGGAGTCCGACCGGCGAGAAGCCCGCCCGCCAGCCGCGGAGCTCCGTGAGCCGCCATGCCGGCACCCCGAGCAGCGAGACCGGTAGGTCGGGAGACGAGGGGAGCGCCGCCGCCACGTCCGCTGCGAGCCGCAGCGACGGCGCGCCGGCGGGCACCGAGCGCGCGCCGACGACGCGCCAGGTCGCGCCGGCCGCGAAATCGGCCTGGTCGCGAGCGTTGCGGTCGAGCGTCGCCCGGTAGTCCAGGCTGAAGAGGGCGGCGCCGAGCGCGACGGCCAGGAACGTCGTCACGGCCGCCGCCTGACCGGGCCGCCGGGCGGCGCCGAGGGCGGCGAGGCGGAGGCCGGTTGAACCCGACCGCGCCGCGCGCTCGGCGAGCCGGAGCGCTCCCGGGAGCAGCCTGAGCAGCACGACCGCAGCGGCGAAGAACGCGAGCGCCGGCACGAGCACGAGGATCGGACTCGCCTGGTCTGCCGCCGCGATCTGCGCCGGGTCGAGGGAGCCCGTCGACGCCGCCTGCCAGACGACGACGCCGAGCGCGGCGAGCGCGCCCACCTCGAGGGGGCCGATCCCGAAGCGCGGGCGCGGCCGGCGAGGGGCTCCGGCGGCGACGAGAAGCAGCACGGCGGCGGCCGTGGTCGCGAGGATCGCAAGGGTCGTCCCGAGCGGCAGCGGGCCGGCAGCGCGGAGACCGACGAGTGCGGCGACGAGACCCGCCCCGCTCGGAACGAGCGCCTCGGCGAGCCGGGCGAGCAGGATCTGGCCGCGCGTCGCGCCGAGCGTCGCGAGCTGCTCCTCGAGCAGGGCGACCTCGCGGCGGCGGGCGGTCGCGGTGAACGCGGCGAACGCGAGGAGGAGCGCCGCTCCCTCGCTCGCCACGAGCAGCAGGCGGCGGCGTGCGACGTCCCCGCGGTCGGCGAGCGCGGTGAGGTACGGCAGCGGCGCGGTCGCCGTGACGCCGCCGATGGTGTCGCTCCGGTCGAGGCGGACGACGAGGCGTCGCAGGCCCTCGACGAGCGAACCCAGCCGCGCGGCCCGCACGCGCGCTGGATCGAGCGGCGCGGTCGCGACGACCGTGCTGCCGACCCGCGCATGTGCGAAGAGCCGGAGCGGCCGCGGCATCGAGTGCAGGAGCAGCGCACGGCTGCCGAGCAGCGACCGGTCCCCGAGGACCGTCGGCTCGAGCGTGCCGCGGCCCACCACGACGACCGTGACCGGCCCGAGTCGGACGCGCGCGCCGAGGCGCGGACGGCCTACAAGGGAGAGCGCCTCGCAGACGTCGCCCGCGCACGCGCCCGGAAAGCGTCCGGCCCTCAATGCGACGTCCCGGCGCGGCCGCGTCGAGACGACCACGCGCGTCCCGCGCTCGTCCTCCGGCGCGAGCGGATGCCAGATGCGGACGAGGCGAGGCGGTTCCGTCACGTCCTGGAGCCCCGCGAGCGCGCTCTGAACAGTGGCGGCGTCGCGATCCGCCTCGAGGGGCGGCGTCGTGTAGACGACCCGAACGGCGCGCTTCGCCGGCGGCTGCGCGCGGAGATGCAGGCGGACGTTCTGCTCCTGCGCGCTTGCGGCCGCGAGGCTGCTCCAGCCGATCAGCGCCGCGGCGCCGCCGACCGCGACCGCCGTGGCCGCAGCGACGAAGAGCCGCGCCCGCAGCCGGCGCAGCGCGAGGTGGAGAGGCGCGACCATCCCTCCCCATCTTCCCGCGAGAGGCGGGCGCTGCCTAGAGGATCGCGCGCGGTGAGGCCGAGGCCTTCTCGGCCAGGTCGGCGGCCTGCTCGAGGACCTCGAAAGCCTCCCCGGCCCGGCCCGCGTCACGAAGGACGTCCGACCAAGCCCGGCACGCCTGGACCGCCTCGCGCCAGTCGCCGCCCCGGCCGAGCAGCTCGACGGCCGTGCGGAACGTCCGGTCGGCCTCGTCGACCTCGCCGCGCAGTGCGTGCGCCTGCGCCAGCGCGAAGTAGGCGCTCCCGAGCGGCGCGTCGCCGGTCAGCTCGAGCGACTCCGTCGCGCGGCGCGTCGCCTCCTCCGCGTCCCCGAGGAGCGCCGCGCGCTTCGCCTGCTGCGCCCGCACCGCGCCGCGGTCGCGCGCGTCGCCGCCGAGGTCGAAGAGCCGCTCCGCCGCCTGGAGATGAGGCGCGGCCTCGTCGGCCTTGCCGTCCAGAACGAGGATCTCGCTCGAGAGCAGGTGCGCCCGCGCGAGGTGGAGCGTGTCCTCCGTCGCCTCGAGGAGGGCGATCGCGCGGCGGAGGTGGCGGAGCGCCATGCGACCGTGGCCCTCCATCGCGGCGAGCCGCGCGAGCGACCAGTAGAGCCTGATCCGCGCGTAGGGGTCGACGATCGCTCGCGCGCGCGAGGTTAGGTCGGAGAGCACCTCGCGCGCCTCGACAAAGCGCCCGAGGTTCGACAGCGCGTAGCTCAGGTGCGTGGCGAATCGCACCCGCGCGCTCGTGTCGTCCTGCTCCGGGTCGCCGAGCTCGTCGAGGCAGCGCTCATAGAGCTCGGCCGCCTGCTCGGGCCGGTCGAGGTCGAGGTACGTGTTGCCGAGCGTGATGTAGACGTCCGGGTGCGAGGTCGGCGTCACCCTCGGCGAGCGGATCGACCGCTCGAGGTGCTCGACCGCCTCTTCGTTCCGGCCTCCGCGCGCGGCGGCGAGGCCGAGGCCGAGCTCGGCACGGATCGCCGCGTCGAGGTCGCCCGCCTCGCTCGCCTCGCGCAGCACCTCGTGGAAGGCCGCCTCTGCGCCCGCGACCGACTCGTCGAGCCGCAGCCGGAGCTCCGCGTCGGAGAGCCGGATCTCGCGGTCCTCCTCGCTCGTCGTCATCGAGCCGGTCTCGAGGTACTGCGCCGAAACGCCGAGCTTGCGCGCGAGCACCCGGATCGCCCGCAGCGACGGACGGCGCTGCCCGCCCTCGATGCGCGAGACGTAGGCGTAGCTGACCCCGGGGCCTGCGAGCTCGCGCTGCGACAGCCCCTTCTCCAGGCGCAATCGCCGCAAGCGCTGCCCGATGGATTCACCCGCGCTCATGTCAGCAGCCGCATCTTGCTGCACGACCTGCATCCGCGTCAACCTGCTCCAGTCCGCTTGACAAGCGTGGTGCTTGACAACGGATGGCCGTCGATCGCTTGATGCCGCCCAGTAAAGCCCGGCACCCGCCGGGCGTTCAGGCATGCCTCGAAAGGAGGTGACTCATGCCTTCACGGATCTGGGCGCAGGCCCTTCTTCTGCTGCTCACGCTGGCTGCCCTCGCGGCAACCTGCGCGGAGCTGACAGTCGGCCCGTAAGTTGCGGCCGCGCGGGAGGGCGGGGACCTCCCCGCCCTCCCGTCTACGCAGAGGTCTAGGCGCAGGCCTTTCGGGGTAGGATGGCGAACATGGTGACGCGTGCGGACGACCCCCTCAGTACCGATGCCAAGCCTTCCCCGCATCAAGCGCACCCGGCCCCGCTCGGCGGCGGCCGAGGCGTCCGCGCGCGCCGAGCCGCGCCTCGCTGAGCTCCAGGCCGGCGACCTCACCTGGATCCACCTCGACGCGCCCACCTCCGACGAGGCGAACATGCTCGCGGAGCGGTTCGGCTGGCACCCGCTCGACATCGAGGACGTCCTCTCGAAGCGACAGCGGCCGAAGATCGACGAGTACCCGGAGGACGGCTATCTCTTCGGCGTCCTGCACTTCCCCGTCTACGACAAGGCGATCCAGCGGCTGAACGCCGGCGAGCTCGACTTCTTCCTCGGCTCCGACTACCTCGTCACGCTTCCAGCCGTCGAGCTGCTTCCGGTGACACGGCTCTTCCGGCGCTGCTACGAAGACAAAGAGCTCCGCGACCGGCTCTTCTCGAAGGGCTCCGGCCGCCTCTTCTACGAGGTGCTCGACGACCTCTTCGACTACTGCTTCCCGATCCTCGACAAGATCGCGCACAAGCTCGACTCGATCGAGGACGCGATGTTCGAGGAGCGCGCCGAGGACGTCGTCCGCGACATCTCGAACGTCAAGCAGGAGATCATCAGCTACCGCAAGATCATCAAGCCCGAGCGCTCGACGCTCCGTCTGCTCGAGCGGCGCGCGGCGCGGTTCCTGCCCGAGGAGCTCGAGCTCTACTTCGACGACATCGTCGACTCCGCGGAGCGGATCTGGGACCTCCTCGACAACTACAAGGAGGTCGTCGACGGGCTCGAGGACACGAACGAGTCGGTGATCTCGCACCGGCAGAACGACGTCCTCCGCATCCTCACCGTCTTCAGCGTCGTCCTCCTGCCGCTGACGCTCATCACGGGGATCTTCGGGATGAACGTCCACTTCCCCGGCTTCGACACGGCGGCGGCGTTCTGGGCGATCGTCGGCTTCATGGCCGCGATGGGCATCGCGCTCGTCGCGTTCTTCCGGTTCAAGCGCTGGCTCTGAAGCGGGGGCGTCGACCGGTCGGTTTTAGACGGATGCGCGGGCAAAGCCCGCACGTCCTGAGGTCGGCACCGCAAGCGGCGCCTCAAAGGCTGGCTCTGAACGCTAGGTCCGTCACCTTCACGGGTGCGGGCGTGAAGAGGTCGAACGAGCACAGGTGCTTGCCGAGCGGCCGCCGCGCCTTGGCGGGAATCTCGACCGTGTCGGCGAAGCCCGGACGTAGGCGGAGCCGGCCGTACGGTCTCTCGTTGCGGTGGAGGCTGACGGACATGGGCCGCGACGCGCTCAGCGTCATCCGCAGCGCGCCCCCGCGGCAGGCGTAGACGAAGACCTTCGCGTGCTGCTCGACGGTGCCGTCGAAGCGCACGTTCTGCGTCCACTGGCGGAGCCGGAACGGCGGGTCGAGCTGCCACAGGCTGATGCCGTTACCAGCGTCGGCGAGCCTCCGGCCGGCGAGGAGGAGCGAGTCGGAGGCGACGACGTATCGGACGTCCGGGCCGTGGCCGAACTTGTCCACGAGCCGGCCGTCCTCGTAGGGCCCGAGCGAGTCCTGCGGGATCCCGCCGGGAACGGCGGCGAGGAGGAGGTCGTAGACGCGGTCGAGCCGGCGGTTCCAGAAGAGGCTCTCCCAGACCGAGTTCCAGTAGACGTCGCCGGTGTAGAGGTACGCGACTGGGCCGGGCGCGGCGGCGTCGATCCAGCGCGGGTGGGGGCCGACCGTCCCCGGCTGGACGAGCGCCGCCTGTGCGGCGACGACGCGGCTCACGTTCACCGAGGCGCCGGCGAAGACGAGGAGGAGCGCAATCGGGAGGAGCCTCGGCGCGAAGACGAGCACGGCGGCCGCGAGCGCGACGACGACGAGGACGACGAGCCGCAGGTTCAGGCCCGATGCGTGGACGTGCAAGCGGTAGAAGGGGATGAGCGTGAGCGCGTCGGGGATCGTCGCGGCGTTCACGAGGCGCGAGGTCGGCAGATAGGCGACGAGCGCGAGCGGCCCCGCGACGGCCGCCGCCGTCGCGACCGGCGGCCGCGGGGCGCCGCGGTCGAGCCACAGCACGAGCGCGAGGAAGAGAATCGGCGCGAGCGCGAAGAGGTTCCGCTCCGCGAGGTGTCCCACGTGCCGCGACGCGAAGACGCCGACCTCAGCGACGAGCCAGACGGTCACGGACGCGGCCGTCGCGACGTAGGCGCGTGCCTCCGCGCCGGCGGGTCGCGTCACGAGCAGCACGACGAGCGCACAGACCGGCGCCACGCCGGTGAAGAGCACGACGTCCGCCGCGTGGTAGAGGCAGAAGCGGACGACGTCGCCGAGCGTGTAGTGCACCTCCCCGGCCGCCTGGTAGGCGCCGAAGAGCTTCGTCGCGGGGCCGCCGTTCCGGAGCTGGTAGCCCGCCCACCCCGCTCCGAGCACCGCGAAGCCGGCGACGGTCGGCCACAGGCGCGCGGCCCAGCGCAGCTCGCGGTCGAGGAGCGCCTTGACCCCGACCGCCGTCACCAAGGCGGGCGCAAGGACGACCGCCTGGAGCCGGGTTGCGGAAGCGAGGACGATCGCCGCGAGCAGGAGCCCCTGCCGCGCGAGCGTCGGCCGGACGAGCGTCGCCGCCATCGCCCACGCCGCGAGCACAAGCACCGGGTAGAGCGCCACGTCCGTGAGGATCAGGCCCGAGTACGCCAGGTCCGGAATCGCCAAGGCGAGCGCCGCCGCGGCGAGCGCCCAGCGCGCCGACACGAAGCTCCGCCCCCACAGGTAGACCGGCACCGCGGTCAGCGACACGAGCAGCGCCTGGATCGCCTTGAGCAGCGTGTAGCCGGCGTGGACGTTCGGCACGCTGAGCGGCCCGCCCGCGATCGCCGGGTAGACGAAGCTGAAGAAGCTCGTCGGCCGGCCTAGCAGATGCAGCGTCCCGTGCTCCCAGAGGCTGCGGGAGAGCTCCGCGTAGATGAGCTCGTCCGGCGCGATCCAGGGCGTCGAGATGCGCGTCGCCGCCCAGAAGCGCAGAAGCGTCGACACGCCCACGAGCAGGACGAGCCAGGGCAGCGCCGAGGCTGCGCGGAGGGTGCGCACCGCCGAATCTTGGTAGAAGACCCGGTCGTGACGAAGCCGCTATGGGCGCCGTGGCGCCTCGAGTACATCCAGGCGGCCGACGAGCAGGAGGGCTGCGTCTTCTGCCTCGCCGCCGAGGGCGACGACGAGGAGAAGCTCGTCGTGCACCGCGGGCGGCGCGCATTCGTGCTGCTGAACAAGTTCCCGTACTCGTCCGGGCACCTGATGGTGGCGCCGTTTCGGCACGGAGTGGAGCTCGGCGAGCTCGACGACGAGGAGGCGCTCGAGATCCACCGGCTCGCGGCGGAGGCGCTCGAGGCGCTCCGCGCGACCTACCGGCCCGACGGCTCGAATCTCGGCTGGAACCTGGGCCGCGTCGCGGGCGCGGGAATCGTCGACCACGTCCACCTCCACGTCGTCCCGCGCTGGTCGGGCGACACGAACTTCATGCCGGTCCTCGCCGACGTGAAGGTCATGCCGGAGCATCTGGTCGAGACGCGGCGGAAGCTCAGCGAGGCGTGGCCCAGCCGAGCCGTGTGACACGTCCCTCGCAGCGCGTGCTCCAGGTGAGGAGATACGGAGCGGCAGCCGCGAGGAACAGCGTGCCGAACGCGATGCCGACGGCCGCGTCGCCGCCGACTGCGAGCGCGCCGCCTCCGAGGAGCGAGCCGGCGAGGTAGCCGACGTGCGTGAGCGCGGCGCGAGCGGCGCCGACCTCGAGCTTGCGCTCCCCGCCGAGCGCGAAGCCGTACGTCGTGCCGACGACCGTGCGTGCGGCGACGATCGCCGCGGCGAGGCCGAAGAGAGCGACCGTCACGAGCAGGTTCGGCGTGACGAGCCACGTGAGGGCGACCGCCCCGGCGGCCGCGACGTTGCTCCACGCGAGCGCCCGCCGCGCGCAGGCACCGCGCATCCGCCCGCCGAGGATGTTGCCGGCGAGATACGCGGCCGCCACGGTCGCGAGCACGACCCCGGTCAGCCTGGCCGAGAGGTCGTACTCCTCCACGAAGAGCGCCCCGCTGAAGACAAGCGTCCCGGCCCACGCAGACATTGCGAAGAGCTCGCCGGTCGCCCACCAGCCTGCGCGCGGCGCACGCAGGAGGCCGAGCAGCGACGGAGCGGCCCGCGACTCGGCCTTCCCGCCGGGGATCGTGGCCAGCAGGCCCATCGTCGCGACGGCCGCCGGAAGCGGGACGGCGAGGAACGCGAGCCGCCAGTTCGTCTCGGCGACCCAGCCAATCGTCGGCATGCCGACGATCCAGGCCGCGGGCGCGCCGGCGAGCGACCGTGCGACGAGGCGCGTGCGCTCTTCCGGAGCGCTCCACGCTCCGGCGGCGCCGATCCCACCCGCGACGAGCGTGGCGACGCCGACCCAGAGCGGGATCTGCGCGATCGCCAGGGCCTGGAAGGAGGATGCGACCGCGCTCGCGACCGAGCCTGCGGCCACGAGGCTGGCGCCGCTTGCGAGGAGCAGGCGATACGGCAGCCTCGCCCCCGCTCTCGCGACGACGACCGCCACGAGGGCGGCAACGGGCGCGGCGACGATCCGCAGCTGGCCGGCTACCGCGGTCGAGACGTCGAAGTCGCGGGCGACGTCGACGAGGATCGGCGAGAGGACAAGGACTGCGGCCTGGCTCGTGAAGACGCACATGAGGAGGGCCGTCGACGGGGACGCGAGCAGGCTCCAGGTGAGGCGCCGCGGTACCGGAGGCGAGTCGACAGCGATCATCCCACCGGCACTCTCGTCTCCTCGGAGACATGGGACAAGGCGGCTGCCCCGCCGCGTGGGTACGGCAGGCCGTACCTCAGAGAGCGGCGTTCCAGTCGCCCCGGATCACGGCGTACATGACGTAGTCGTCCCGTCCCTCGGCGGCGGGCATGAAGCCGCGGAGCGTGCCCTCGTAGCCGAACCCGAGCTTCTCGAGCACGCGGCGCATCGCGACGTTGCCGGCCGCGGTCGATGCCTGCACGCGCTCAGCACCTTCCCGGGCGAAGAGCCGGTCGGTGAGCTGCCGCACCGCGTCGCCGCCGTAGCCGCGCCCGCGGTCGGCGTCGTCGTAGAGCTCGATCCCGACTTCGAAGACGCCAGGCGGGAAGGCGTTCGCCGGGCAGCGCGCGTCGATCTCGCCGACCAGCCGCCCCTCGACGTCGATCGCGAGCTTCAGGAAGCCGTCGTAGAGCCGCCCGGAGCGCTCGATCTGCCGCTGGATCGCGCGCTTCGCGCCGGGCGTGATCGGCGAGGTCGGGCTCGCGCGGAGCTTCCGCGCCTCCCAGACGAGCTCGAGCTCGTCGGCCCGGAACGGACGAAGCGTGATCACGGAAGCTCGACGCTACCGCTTCGCCCGCACGAGCTTCGCGGCTGCGAGTGTCCCGACGACGGTCAGCACGACCTTGATCGACTTCCGGCCCCGCAGCTTCGACACGCCACCCGCGCGGGCGGACATGTCCACCGGCACCTCCTCGAGCCGGAGGCCTGCCCTGGAGATCCGGATCAGCGCCTCGACCTCGGGCGCCTCGGTGCGGAAGGGCTCGGCGAGCAGCGGCAGCGCCTTCGCGTTGACGGCGTAGAGCCCGCTCGTCGCATCGGCGAAGGGCCTGCCGAGCACGCGGGCCATGGCCCGGCGGAGCACGGCCGTGCCGAGGCGCCGCGCTCGGCCCGGTGCGTAGCGATAGGCGGCGTAGCCGTCACCGGCGACGAAGCGCGAGCCGACGGCGACGTCGCAGCCGTCGGCCCGGACGAGCGCGAGGAGTCGCACGAGCTCCGGCACCGGATGCTGCCCGTCCGCGTCGACCCGCCCGCAGAAGCGGTAGCCGTGCTCGAGCGCCCACCGGTAGCCGGCCGCGATCCCGACCGGCAGCCCGCGATTCCGGCCGAGCGACAGCACCTCGGCACCGTGCTCACGGGCCACCTCGGCCGTGTGGTCGGTCGAGCCGTCGTCGACCACGAGCAGATCCGCCTCGGGAAGCCCGGCCTTCAGGTCGTCGAGGACAGCCGGGAGGCTCTGCTCCTCGTTCCAGGCCGGAATGAACACCAGGGTGTCGCTCACGAGGGCATCTGGGCGAGCTCCGCCCGGGCGGCCCGAAGCTGGCGTCTGCACGCCGTCGCGGCCCCGAGCTCCCAGAGGAGCGCCCGGACGCTCGGGGCAACCGGCGCGACGCGGAACTCCGTCTCGACGCCGTGCGCGCCGTAGAGCCGCGTGAAGAAGAAGCGCGTCCGGTAGAGGTGGAGCGGCGCGCAGACGACGAGCGCGCGCCGGATCCCCCGCTCGAGCAAGAGCGGCAGGGTGCGGCTCGCGTTCTCCGCCGTCACCGAGGCCGTCGGCTCGACGAGGAGCTCGACGTCCGGGCCGCGCCAGGCGGCCCGCATCTGCTCCGCCTCCGAGCGGGCGCCTCGCCGCGACCCGCCGCTGAGCACCACGACGTCGACGGGCGACTCCGCCGCGATGCGCTCGGCCTCCCGTACGAGGTCGAGGCACCGGTCGGGGCCGTGGTGCCCCGGCACGACGAGGGCGGTCCGCACCTGTTCAGCGTAATGAGGCGACGGCCACCAGCGAGCTCCCGAACGGCGTGCGAATGCGCCGCGTCAGCCAGTGGTCAGCGCAGCTCAGGTAGTAGAAGAGCCGGTTGATGGGAGCCGGCGGCGCCTTGACGAAGCGGCTGCGGCCGCCCTGCTCGAGCCGGAAGAACCGCTTGCGGAGGAGCAACGGCAGGACCGGCCAGGTGTAGACGTACCGCACGTCGAGCGGCTCGAGGCCCGCCCCGCGAAGCGCCGACCGTAGGCCCGCGCGGTCGTACCGGCGGTGGTGGCGGTTCAGCACGTCGAACTCGCTCCACAGCGACATGAGCGCAGGCACCGTGACGATCAGCCGCCCGGTGTCGGTCAGAAGCGACCGGGCGCGGAGGAGCGCCGCGTGGTCGTCGTCAATGTGCTCGAGCACGTCGAGCATGAGGACGAGGTCGTAGACGGCGGGTCGCGGCCGACCGTCGAGGAAATCGGCCACCTCGATCCGCGACCGCCACCGCGAGTCGGGATCGATCATCGCGCCGTCCGGCTCGATCCCCTCGACCTCGCCGATCTCATCGAGGCGGTCCCACATCAGCCCGTCGCCGGAGCCGACGTCGAGGATCCGCGGCCGCCCCGCGGCGGAGCGCGCCGCGCGGCGGACGTACTCGAGCGCGTTGCGCTCTCGCGCCTCCCACCACCAGTGGCCGCGATAGGTGTCGCCGTACTCCCGGCTGTAGTCCGGGTCCATCAGGTTAGGCGCCGAGCTCATGCAGCACCTCGGCCGCGTCCTCGGCGAGAGCCTGCCCCTCCGGGAAGAAGCCGTTTTCGGCGGTCCACCAGCTCGTGTACCGCTCGAGCTGGCGACGCGTGGACTCGAGCGGCCACGGATCGGCCGTGCCCAGTCGCTTCTTCAGGTCCTCGATCGCCCGACGGGCATCGGCGACCCGCTTCCCGCGACCCGCATACGACGCAAGGAGATGAAGCTCTGCCCGTGAGCCGCAGGCCCAGTATTCGTCGGGATTCTGCGCGCACGCCGCCTCGGCTGCGAAGAGCGCCGCGTCCCACTGCCATGAGTTCCCGATGGTGCCGTCGAGAACCGCTGCCAGCGAGAGCGCCTGGACGCCCAGCCAGTGGGCGGAGAGGTTGCTCTCGAATCCGGCCTCATACCAGCGACGGGCCTCCTCGAGCGCCTCACGCGATTCGCTGCTCCAGCGCTCTTGGTCGTCACCGAGCTGCGAGCGCTTGAAGAGCAGCTCCGCGAGCCGCTTGTACGCGCTCCCGATCAGGCCGCGGTTCTCGTCGAGCGCCGCCTTGCGACTCGCGTTCTCGGGTAGCCGAACCCAGCTCTCGAGGCTCGCGATCCGCGCTCGAAGCCGCTTCGCCACGGCGTCGTACGCCTGTGCGTTCGGCAGGTCCTCGGCGAGAGCCTGCGCCGTCCGAAGCGACGCCAGCTCCGCCTCGAGGCGTGCGTCGACGAGGCGATCGGCGTAGCCCTGCGGGAGCTGCACGTAGCCGACGAGGCTCATCCAGTCGTAGTACGTGTCGTCGCGCCTGTCGTGCACCGCCCGCCGAGCCTTATGGAGCGCGTCGCGAACGTCGTCTCCGGCGAAGAGCGCGTGGTAGAAGCTCTCGACGACGAGCGCCGAGCCGGTCTTGGTCAGCGGGAACTGCGAGCCGAGCACGACGGGCACTCCGGCCACGTGGAGTGCCTGGGCAAGGCTGGCCCCCGCGACGGAGGTGCTTCCGAGGTTTCCCGAGTCGCAGGCCGTGAGGGTGACGACGGCCGGCAGCGAGCGGCCGGCCGAGAGCACGGCGACGAGCTCGTCTGCCGTCGCGGCCTGCGCGCCGCCGCCTTGGCTCGCGTGGAGCTTGAGGCCCCACTTCTCGCGCCGGCCCTTGGCGACGGTGCAGCCGTGTGCGAGCAGGTGCACGTGGGTATACGGCTTGTCCTCCGTCGCGACGCAGGCGTCGCGGATCGAGTCGAGGCTCGCGTGCTCGAGGGCCGTCAGCACCTCGGCTTCGTCGAGCGCCGGTGCGAGCCAGGGCTCGAGCGCGTCGCGGAGCGGCTGCTCGTGCTCGGCGGCTGGAACGGCGTCCTCGGGACTCGCCGCGGCGAAGAGCACGCGCGGCCTCGCCGGCCAGCGCACCGCGTGATCCTCGAAGGCACCGCGAACGCGGCGCGTGATCACGACCGCGGGTTGGTCGCGGATCGTGAGCGGCCCGGCGCCGTTCGCAGCCTCCACCGCCTCGAACGGCGGTGCAAGCAGCTCTTGCGCGTTGAGCACGAGGTCGATCTGCGCATCGGTCACGGGAACGGACAGGCCGAGCATCTCCGTCACCACCTCGGTGACCTTCCCGAGCGCCTGCTCCTCCTCCGCCTCCGACGCCTCATGCGTGTATCGCAGGACGTCGAGCGCGTCCAGGAAGTCCACCTCGTCCAGCATCATCGGGAAGTCCCTTGCGGGCTCGCTGTCGCGGGCGACGAGGTAGAGGTCGCCCTTGCGCAGGATCCCGATGGTCCCGCCATGCCGGAGCAGCTGGACGAGGGTCGGCTGCCAGGCGGTCATCGCTAGACGTCGTCCTGGAGCTCAGCCGCACCGTCGAGCTCGACGCCGGCCTCGTCGTCGCCCTCGACTTCGCCGAGCAGCTCCGGCCGCCGCCGAAAGAAGGAGAGCTTGAAGAGCCGCAGCGCGAGGACGCCGTCTTGCCGACCGACTTGAAGCCGACCTCCGTCTCGTGCGAGACCGTGACGCCGGCCGTGACCTTGCCCAGGTCGAACATCTTCAGCGCGCTCGCCTGGCCGCTGAGCTCGAACTTCGCTCCTGCCGCGCGCGTCGTGACGACCGCGCACTCCTCGCCCGTGTACGTCCCGTAGACGACCCGGAACTTCCGCTCCCAGCCGGGCGCGTCGCGCAGCTTGCGGGCGACCTCGTTCAGGTTCTGGATCTGCGAGACCGTGATGTCTCCGGCCTTGACCAGGATCGAGCTCGCGTCCTTGAACCCGATCGACACCTTCGCCTCGATCGGCTCGTCTGGGAGGACGTCCACTTCGGCGCCGTCGGCCAGCCTCACGACGGTCGTGCCCGCAGACGAGAGATCGAGGCTCGTCGGCTCCCCGGCGGCCTGCGCGAACGTCACTCCGAACTCCGAGATGTTCCCCATCGAGACGAACACGCCGTCGCTGATCAGCCCGTAGTCGCCGAGCGCAAACGTGTTCGAGACCGGGAACCACGCTCCGTACGCGGTGAGCTCGTCGTGGAGCGCCTGGTTGAAGATCGCTGCAGTGCCCATCGTCCCGCCTCTTAGACGGTGCCGTGGTAGGTCTTGTCGATCTCCCGGGCGAGCTCGGAGAGCACCAGATCCGCGTCGGGCTCCGACATCCGGTCGAGCGGAGCCGCCCCTCCGACCGCCTGGAGCTCGCGCTCGGGGCCTGGCGGTTGCGCGCCGTCGATCGAGATCCAGAAGACACGTCCCGGGAGTTGCCGGCGGAGAAGCGGCAGCTCCCGTTGCTCGATGTAGCTGGAGTCGAGGAAGCTCCGACTGACGAAGAGCACGGCGACGCGCGCGCGGCTGATCGCATCCACGATCGCCGCGTTCCACAGACGCCCCGGCTTGACGTACGAGTCGTCCCACACCGACACGTCCGGATCGGCGATCAGCGAGCCGAGCTTCTCCCGCAGGCTCATGACCCAGCTCCGGTCCTCCCGCGCGTAGGAGAGGAAGACCGTCGCCGTGCGACTCCTCGCCATCCGGTCGAGATGTGTTTCGTAGCGCGACGTCGCCGTGTCCTCCGCGGCGTCGTCGTCGGCGTACGTCAGAGGCGGGATCGCCCCCTCTTCGCGCCTCTCCTCCGCTTCCGCCACGGCGGACCTCCCGGCGTCGATCAGCTGCTCGACCTGCGTCCTCGACAGGGTGAAGTCGAACGCGGAGACCTCCGTGCCGATCTCGTAGACGCTCACCTTCGGCATCCGCTCGAGGAGGAAGGTGTCCCGGCTGAGCACCGCGGCGGAGGCAACCGCGTTCAACCAGCCCGGGAGCCGGCGGCGGTCCTCGGTGCGCGCGCCGCGTGTCCGCAACACCGCGACCGGCAGGTCCTCTCTCTGGCCGGTCGCGAGCCAGACCGGCGTGTAGGACGCAAGCGACGCGTCGAAGATCTCGCGGCCCTCTCGATAGTGGGGTCTGTAGTACACCGGGACCGCCGTCGCGATCGAGAGCAGCTCGGCCAGTCGCATCTTCGGGTTCGCCGCAGTCGAGTAGACGAGCAAGCGCTGCTGCGCGACGTCGACGGCGGCCGTCGAGAGCGGGATCCGGAGGTCGCCGAGGGTCGGGTCCGAGTCGAGTCGCTGGTCCTCGAGGAGCTGGGAGAAGACGCGCGGGATGCCGGGGTCCGGGTACAGCGGGGACGGCGGCCACAGGAGTGCCCGGAGGCCGCGAATCCAGCGCCCACGGGAATCACCCGCGAGCCGGTGCAGGTCGAGCTCGAGTGCCGCCTCTCGCATCGATCCGGGCGACATGCCGCAGCAGTAGAGGGCGCCGACGAGCGTGCCGGCCGAGCAGGTCGAGACGGTTGCGACCTCGTAGCCCGAGCGCTCGAGCTGCTCGAGCGCGCCGATGTACGAGAGGCACCGGACGCCGCCGGCGCTCAAGAGCAGGTGGATGCGCTGGCGCTCGGACTCGGTCATCCGCCGGCGAAGTCGACGGAATCGCCGACGCCGTCCGGCTTCGTCCCGAACGGCGTCGCCACGAAGCAGAGCGGCCCTCTTCGATCCGGGCGGCTGCTCGTCGTATGCCACCAACGAACCCCTTGTCGCTGTCGCCTGATTGGCGGAGAATCGTCCGTTGGAACGACAGTCGCGCACAAGGCATGTCCGTGTCAACCGCAGAGTCGCGCCTCCTCGATCGGCGATGAACCCGCAGAGCCTCTTCCAGGGCATCGACGTCCTGCTCCAGCTGGGAACGCCGGACCCCGCCACCGGCGGCGTCGAGTGCTCGGCCTACACGGGGATCTCGACCTCTCCGGTGCGAATCCTGGTCGTGCCGGACAGCTCCGCCGAAGCCGTCGACGCGGCCGAGGCTCTGCACGACGGCGTGGCCTCGCTGCTCGAGAAGCTGACCGCGGCGGCAGCGCAGGTCACCCCTCCGTGCCGCGGCGTCCGCGTTTCGCCTCTCGGCTGCATGGCCACCGACGACGAGAACGTCCTCAACGTGCTCGTCTGGGTCGGAGCGACCGCGGCGACGCTGTCCGGTGACGCCTTCGTCTCGGGCTGGCTCGCCCAAGGTGACCGCTTCGGCGCAGTCGGGGCGGTGCGCGAAGACGCCGACCTCGACACGGTGCTGCCCGCCGGCCTGGCGCCGACACAGGCGCTGCGATGGCGCGACGATCCGGCCCAGACCGCGTCCGCCGTCCTCTCCGTGGCCCACGTCACGCCGGCCGAGAACCGCGTGTTCGTGAGCTATCGCCACGGCGAGGGCGACGCGCTGGCGGGCGAGCTCTTCCACCTGCTCGCCGAGGCGCGGTTCGACGTCTTCCTCGACCGGTTCGCAATCGAGCCCGGGACTGACTGGCTGGAGCGCCTCGAGGAGGAGCTGGCCGACAAGGCGTTCGTGCTCGTCGTCGAGACGGCCACGGTGCACTCGTCACGGTGGATCAAAGGCGAGATCGACTTCGCGCGAAAGCACCGGCTCGGGCTCGCAGGCATCGAGCACGGAGGCGAGGCGCCGGGGATCGGTGAGGCGCGCCGGCTGCGGTTGGGGCCGACGGATTGGCTTTCCACTCCACAGCCTCTCGTCTCCGGCCGGCCGTCGCACCTGCCGCAAGGTGTCGTGGACAGGATCCTCGACTTCGTCCAGGAGCGGCATGCGCGTGCGCTCGCGCGCCGCAGGCGCCTCCTCGACCTCTCGCTGCGCCGAGCGCTCGCTCGCGAGGGAGTCGCGCCGAACCGGATTCGGCGCGCGGTTGGGGGAATCGACGTCGCGAACGGCGCGGGGTGCGCGATCGCTCTCTCCGTGCGGCCTCCCCGGCTCGAGGAGTTTCACGCCGTCGATCGCCGTGCGGCGGCGATCGCGGCGAAGCCTGTGCTCGTCGGGCCGGACGCCGCAGGCGCCGCCCGGCGCGCCACGATCGACTGGCTCGCTGACCGGAGCAACGTTGCGCACTACAACGAGGGGCGCCTCCTCGAACTGGCGCGAACGATCGCCGCAGGAGCCTGCTCGTGAGGCCCTGGCACGAGCCCCTGAGGCGGACGCTGGCCGTCTCGGCACGCATTCCGTCCTGGCTCGAGGCCGAGGTCCTGACCGACCTCGAGGAGGCGTTGGTGAGCACGGCGCGGGCGGTCCTCGCAGCCGGCGGGACGCTTGCCCTCGCAGCCGATCCGGACGTCGGCTCCCTCGCGGCCTCGGTTGCGGCCGAGTATGCGCCTCCGCCCGCCGCGGAGACCCATCCGGAGCGCCGCTGGCAACCTCGCCTCCTCCTCTTCGGAGCCTTCACGCCCGACGAGCGCGAGGACGCGATCCTCGCTGCGTTCGCCAGGCGCGGCGTCGTGTCGCTCGAGCCGGGCTCGATCGACCGGCTGCTGGAGCTGGTCGACACGGTCGGCGCGCTCGTGGTCGGCCCGGTGGAGGAGGCCTTCGCCGATCTAGAGGCCTTTCGCGGCAGGGCGCGTCGCCTCGCGGCGATCGTCCCCGACGCGGAGCCGGGCCGGCTGGATCGCGCCGAGGTGTGGGACCTCGTCTCGGAGGCTCGCCGAGGAGAGGACGAGCGGCGACACGAAGAGCCGGAGCTTGTGACGCCCTATCCGTTCGCAGTCCAGCTGCTCGTCGCCGAATGGCTCGAAGAGGACAGCGACATCCTCGCCTGATCCGCGCGCTTTCTAGAGAGCGGACGACGGGGCTCGAACCCGCGACCCTCAGCTTGGGAAGCTGATGCTCTACCAACTGAGCTACGTCCGCGCTCGCGACACGATACCGCGCTCCGCCGCAGGTCAGCGGTGCGTGATGGTGACCGGCGTGCCGAGCGGGAGGATCCGTGCGAGCCGCAGGATCACGCGGTTCGTCATCCGGATGCACCCGTGGCTGACGTCGTGGCCCACGCCCGACGGCTCGTTCGTCCCGTGGAGGCCGATCCGGCCGTCGCCGCCGAACCCGAACTGGGTGAAGACGTTCGAGTGCGCCGAGAGGCCGAAGGCGAACGCGCCGTAGACGGAGCCCGGGTCGAGCGGCCGGATCCGGGAGACGACGAAGTACGTTCCGGCCGGTGTCGGGGTGACTGCGCGCCCCACGCCGACAGGAGCTCGCAGAACGGCGGCACCGGCGCGCCACACGCTGAGCCGGTGGGCGCGGAGGTCAATCGTCACGCGGTATGGCTCCCCGAACACCCGCACCTGTGAGCGGGGCACCCAACCGGTGCTTCCGTTGGGGCGTGTCGGCAGGTAGACGAGCGCGCGGCGCTGGTGCAGCGACCGCACGAGGAAGGAGAGCAGCGTGCCGTCGTCGGTCGGGTTGGCGAGCGTCTGCCGGACGCGGCTCGAGGACTCCGAGCCGTAGATCGACACGTGCGCGACGCGCGCATAGGCCACGAAGACCTTCGGCAGGACGCTCGGGCCTACGCCGGGCTGCGTGTGCGCCCCCGCGCTCGGCGCCGCGAGCAACGCCAGGGAGGCCGCTGCGACTGCGGAGGCCCGACGCAACTCAGCCGGTGAGGTTCGGCCTGCCGCGCGTGACGCGCAGGCCCGCGCCGCGGAGACCGGTCTTCTTGTGCTTCTTCTTGTGCTTGTGCTTCTTGTGCTTGTGCCCGGTCGTCGTCGTGTGCGTCGTCGTCGTGCGGCGCGTGCTCGTCGGGCTGGTGGTCGTCGAGGAGCTCGACGGCGTCGTCGTGGTCGTGCCCGTCGACTTGGAGGACGACGACGAGGAGCTCGTCGTGGTCGTCGACGGGGTCGTCGTGGTCGACGTCGACGAGGTGGAGTGGGTCGACGTGTGAGTCGTCGTGGACGTCGTCGTCGTGGTGGTCGTCGACGTCGTCGTGGTCGAGGCAGTCGAGGTCGAAGTCGAGCAGTACTGGTACTGCGCGGGGAGCGTGCAGTACTGGTAGCCGTACGTGTAGCCGAGCAGCCCGCGGCCGCTCGCGTAGCCGATCGCGGCCAGCGCGACCATCGCGACCACGACGAGCCCTGCCGCCAGCATGCGGCGAGGCCAGCCGGTGCCTTGCATCAGCCTGCGCACCACCTGTCGAAAATCGTACGGAGGCCTACGGACGGTTCATCACCCCTTTGGAGGTTCGTGCACGCTCGCCCGGCTCCTGCGCTACCGCGCCCGGCCCGCGAGGAGGTCGTCCCAGACGCGCTGGACGAGCGTCGGCTCCGCGACGACGAGCCGCAGCGGGTACGGGAGCCGGGTGCGCAGCTCCTCGACGACGTTCGGCGCCGGGTCGGCGACCGCGACGACGAGCTCGTCGCCGGCCATGCAGGTCGGCACGGCGCGGCAGCGCTGCCCGACCGCCGGGTCGAGGAGCGTCGCGTCGCGCGGGTCGAGATACGCCGTCTCGAGGTCGACGTACTCGAGCCCGTACTGGTGCGCGAGGGCCCGGGCGAGCTCCTGCTCGTAGATCCAGCCTTTCCGGAGGAGCACCTCGCCGACACGCTGGTGCGTCGCCTGCGCCTCGGCCAGCGCCTCCGTCAAGCGCGCCGAGTCGATCAGCCCGCGCTCGGCGAGGATCGTGCCGAGGAGCGGCCGCATGCCGAGTGGGACGGTCGGCGACGACGCCGGAGCATCGGAGTACGTCCCAATAGTCACAGCCGTCACGAAGATCGGCGTTCTCGGGGCCCGCCTCATCCCCGCAAAGGGGCACAGGATCGAGAAGATCGTGTGCCGGGTCCAGCCGAGAACGTTCCCACACCTGGCTGTGGAACGTGTGGAAAACCCACCTTCGACGGCTCGCCTAACTGCCCGCAAAGGCGAACCCTGGCCGCGCGGCGGAGTCTACGACGCAGGCCGCGAATGAGAAGGGGCGCGTGTCGAAAGTGGAACCAAACTGCGACTTTTTCGTGACTGGGGCCGCGACCGGCCGCGGCGCCGGGCACGATCGGCGAGATGCGTACACGCGCGCCCGTCTCCGCGCTGCTCGTCGCGGCCGCGCTCGCCGGCTGCCACGTGAGCCTGCACCAGGCGGGCCCCCCGCCCTCGCCGTACTGTCGCTCGGGTGATCCGCTCGCCGGCGTCTACCACCCGTCGCGGCTCGTCGTGAAGAGCCGCTGCCGGATCGCGTCCGGAACCGTGGAGGTCGTGCGCTTCGAGCCCTACGACGGCGACGTCCACATCGAGCTCCGGCTCGACCCGGGCCAGGACGGCCTCGTCTCGCGCGGGAACGAGCGCCTCGCCGGGAATCTGCTGCTCGAGATCGTCCCGACCGATCGCGCGCGCGTCCCGGTGCCGAAGGTCGGCACGCGCGTGAGCGTCGTCGGGCCGCTCGTCGACGACACCGCCCACGGCTGGCGCGAGATCCACCCCGCGTGGGCGATCAGCTCGGGAACGATCGTCCCGGCCTCCACCGAGGAGCTTCGGCGCCTCCGCCTGCTGCTCTCCGGGGTCGAAGGCGCGGGCGAAGAGGACGACGGCTAATAATTCGGGGCACAAACAAAGCTTCCGGAGGGTGGAAATGGCTGCAGCAGACCTCGAGTCGACCGCGCGCGCGCTGGTCGCCGACAACAAGGGGATCCTCGCCGCGGACGAGAGCGAGGGGACGATCAAGAAGCGCTTCGACTCGATCGGCGTCGAGTCGACGGAGGAGAATCGCCGCGCCTACCGCGACCTCCTCTTCACCACCGAGGGCGCCGAGGAGTACATCAGCGGCGTCATCCTCTTCGACGAGACGATCCGGCAGTCGTCCGCCGACGGCACGCCGTTCCCGAAGCTGCTCGAGCAGCGCGGGATCATCCCGGGGATCAAGGTCGACAAGGGCGCGAAGCCGCTCGCGAACGCGTCCGGCGAGACGATCACCGAGGGGCTGGACGGGCTGCGCGGACGGTTCGAGGAGTACCGCGAGCTCGGCGCGCGCTTCGCGAAGTGGCGCGCGACCTACTCGATCGGCGGCGGGACGCCGAGCGAGTACTGCGTCTGGACGAACGCGCACGCCCTCGCCCGCTACGCCGCGCTGTCGCAGGAGACGGGACTCGTCCCGATCGTGGAGCCCGAGGTGCTCATGGACGGCGACCACTCGATCGAGCGCAGCTTCGAGGCGACCTCGCGCGTCCTCCACGCCGTCTTCACGGAGCTCCGCGACCAGCGCGTCCACTTCGAGGGCATGCTCCTGAAGCCGAACATGGTGCTTTCGGGCTACGGGGCGCAGGAGCAGGCGTCGCACGACGAGGTCGCCGAGTGGACGGTCCGCTGCTTCCGGCGGCACGTCCCCGCGGCGGTGCCCGGGATCGTCTTCCTCTCGGGCGGCCAGTCGGACGAGGACGCGACCGCGAACCTGAACGCGCTGAACGCGCGCGGCCCGCACCCGTGGGAGCTCTCGTTCTCGTACGGGCGCGCGCTCCAAGCGCCGGCGCTCAAGGCGTGGGGCGGCGATCCGGGGAACGTCGAGGCGGCGAAGAAGGCCTTCTACCGGCGCGCGAAGTTCAACAGCGCCGCGCGGACCGGCTCCTACGCGCCGGAGATGGAGCGCGAGGCAGCGGCGGTTTAGGCGGCGCGCAGGCGGATTCATTCCGCCTGCGCTTACTGAGGCGAGGATCGATAGACGCCGGAATCGCACCGTGCGTCGCCGGCTCCTGAAACGTCAGCACCGAGCCGACGCCTGCAAGGAGGGGGCTCGCGGGGAACCAGGGGTTCCCCGCGCTTCTAGCGGTACTCGCGGCCGGTAAAGCGGGCCAGCTTCTCCAGCTGGTGCTGCCCCTCGATGCGACGTACGGTGCCGGAGCGTGAGCGCATGACGATCGAGTCCGTGTAGATCCGGTCCCCGTCTCGCCTCGGGCCGCGGAGCAGCGCGCCCGACGTGACGCCCGTCGCCGCGACGAACACGTCCTCACCGGCCACGAGGTCGTCGGTCGTCAGCACGCGGGCCGGGTCGAGTCCCACGTCGAGGAGCTTCTGCCGCTCCTCGTCGTCACGCGGCCAGAGGCGCCCCTGGATCCCGCCGCCGACGCACTTGAGCGCCGCCGCCGAGATCACGCCCTCGGGCGTGCCGCCGATCCCGTAGAGCATGTCGACGCCGGTCGCGAGCTGTGCGGCCGCGATCGCGGGAGCAACGTCTCCGTCGCGGATCAGGTTGACCTTCGCGCCCGCCTCCCGGAGCTCGGCGATCAGGTCGTCGTGCCGGTCGCGCTCGAGCACCACGACGGTGACGTCGCGCGGGCTGCAGCTCTTCGCCTCCGCGACCCGCTCGACGTTCTCGGTCGGCGAGCGCGTGATGTCGACCGCGTCGATGGCGTCGGGCCCGGTCGCGATCTTCTCCATGTAGACGGCCGCCCCGGGGAAGAACATCGTGCCCCGCTCGGCGACCGCGATCACGGCGATCGCGTTCGGCTGCCCGAGCGCGGTGAGCCGCGTCCCCTCGAGCGGGTCGACGGCGACGTCGACGCCGGGGCCGCTGCCGCTGCCGACCTCCTCGCCGTTGAAGAGCATCGGCGCCTCGTCCTTCTCCCCCTCGCCGATCACGACCACGCCGTCCATGGCCACGCTGTCGAGCATCAGGCGCATCGCGTCGACGGCTGCCTTGTCGGCCGCGTTCTTGTCGCCCCGCCCGACCCACCGCGCCGCCGCCATCGCCGCGGCCTCGGTCACGCGCACGAGCTCGAGCGCGAGGTTCCGGTCGGGCGCAACAGCCGGCGGGGTCGACCCCGCCGCGCGGGTGACCTGGCTCACGCCGCCATCCTACGGCTACATCCGCTCCGGTGCCTCGACGCCGATCAGGTCGAGGGAGCGCGCGATCACCGTCTGCGTCGCGCGGCACAGGTCGAGACGGAAGGCCTCCGCGTCGCTCCCGAGCACGCGGTGCTCGTGGTAGAAGCGGTGGAAGTCGTCGGCGACGCGAATCGCGTAGGTCGGCAGCGCGTGCGGGCCGCGCCGCTCGGTCGCCTCGGCCACGACGCCGGGAAGCTCGGCCAGCCGCTTCACGAGCTCCCGCTCCTCGCGCGCGAGCGGCCCGGCCGGCCGCGCGGCCCACTCCGCCCCACCCGCGTTCCGCAGGATGCCGGCGATCCGCGCGTGCGCGTACTGCACGTAGTAGACGGGGTTCTTCTGGCTCTTCTCGGCGGCGAGGTCGACGTCGATGTCGATCGTCTGGTCGGGGCCGCGCGAGACGAGGTACCAGCGCGCCGCGTCGACGCCGATCTCGTCCATGAACTCGTCGAGGAAGACGACGTCGCCGCGCCGCTTCGAGATCTTCGTCTGCGCGCCGCCGCGCGTCAGGTGGACGAGCTGGTACAGCAGCACCTCCACGCGGGACGGGTCGTAGCCGAGCATGGCCGCGACGGCCGCGTACCACTTGCGCGTGCCGTGGTGGTCGGCGCCGAGGACGTAGATCGCGCGGTCGAAGCCGCGGTCGAGCTTGTCGGCGAGGTAGACGACGTCCGCGCCGCGGTAGGTCGGCGTCCCGCCCTGGTCCGGTGAGCGGACGACGACCCGGTCCTCCTCGTCGCCGTGCGCCGACGACCTGGCCCAGATCGCCCCGTCCTGCTCATACGTGTCCAGGCGCGACAGGAGCTCGGGGAGCCGGTCCTCGAGCTCGCTCTGGCGCGCCCACGAGTCGAAGCGGATCCGGAAGCGCTCCAGCGTGCGCTCGATCTCCTCGAGCATGACCGGCACCGGATCGCCCTGGGCGCGCGCCAGCTCGTCGACGTACGCGCCCTGGTAGCCGTCCTCCGGCGGCTCCTCCCCGCGCCGGCGCGCCTCGACCGAGGCCCGGAAGCGGTCCATCTGCGCGCCGCGGTCGTTGTAGTAGTACTCGCGCTCGACCTCGTGGCCGGCGAAGGCGAGGAGCCGAGCCACCGAGTCGCCGTACGCGCCGTTCCGCGCCGACGCCACGGTAATCGGTCCGGTCGGGTTCGCCGAGACCATCTCGACCTGGATCCGCAGCGGCTCCGCAGCCGGCAGCGCACCGTACGTCTCGCCCGCGCCGAGGATCGCCTCGAGCGCGGACGCGTACCACTCGTCCGAGAGCCAGAGGTTGACGAACCCCGGTCCTGCGACCTCGGCGCGCTCGACGGCTGCGAGGCCCGCCGCCCGGCCCGCGAGCTCCTCCGCGAGCTCGCGCGGCGGCCGCCGCTCCGTCCGGGCGAGGCGCAGCGCGACGTTCGTCGCGTAGTCGCCGTGCTCGGCGCTCGCAGGCCGGTCGAGCTCGACCTCGGCGCCGGCGAGGCCGCTCAGCTCGGCCGCGAGGGAGGCGACGGGATCAGCCGGCAACGGCCTCGCGCGGGGCGAAGAAGTCCTCGAGCCGGCGGATCTCCTCCGCCGTGCCGACGCCGATTAGAACGTCACCCGCCTCGATCAGCTCCCCGGGGTCAGGCGTCGTGTCGAAGCGGCCGTCGGGCTTGCGGACGGCGACGATCATCGCGCCGGTCTCCTCGCGGACGCGCAGGTCGCGGAGCGTCCGCCCCGCCCGCGCGCACGTCTCCGTGACCTCGATCTCCTCGAGCCGGAAGTCGTCGCCCTCGGCCGTCATCACGGTGTCCAGGAAGGCCGTGACCTGCGGCTTCAGGACGAGGTTCGCCATCACGCGGCCCGCGGTCGCGTACGGCATGACGACGCGGTCGGCGCCCGCCAGCTTGAGCTTCCGCATCGCATCCTCGTCGGAGGCGCGCGCGACGATCCAAAGCTCCGGCCGCGCGGCTCGGGCGGAGAGCGTGATGTAGAGGTTGTCCGCGTCCGAGTCGGAGGAGGCGACGAGCCCGCGCGCCCGCTCGAGGCCCGCCTGCTCGAGATCCTCGTCCTCGACGCCGTTCCCCTCGATGAACAGGACGCCCGCCTCTTCCGCCTCCACGATCGCGTCCTCGCTGAAGTCGAGCACGACAAAGCGCACGTCGTTCGCGGCGAACTCGGCCGCCACCCGGCGCCCGACACGGCCGTAGCCGCAGATGATGAAGTGGTCTCGAAGCCGTTCGATCGCCCGTTGCCTCCTCCGTGCGGCGAGCGCGCCCGTGATGGCGTCGCCCGCGATGGCCTCGACGATAGCGGCGCCGACGTAGCCGATCAGGACGAGGCCGGCGAGGACGACCAGGATCGTGACGATGCGCGCCCCGTCCGTGCGCGGCACGGTGTCGAGGCCGGCGAGCGTGACCGTGACCATCGAGCGGTAGAACGCCTGGAGCCACGACTCGCGTAGGTAGTGGTGGTAGCCGAGCGTCCCGAAGACGAGGGTGGCGACGAGGCCGGCGGCCGCGTACGCGACCCGGCGCGCCTGGAAGGTGCCCGTCACGGCCGTAGTATCCTCGACGCGTGGACGGCGACGGCCAGGAGCGCCAGCTCAATCTCCAGGTCGACCCGGAGCAGATGGCCGGCGTCTACGCGAACTTCGTGAACGTCAGCTTCTCGGACTACGAGTTCACGATCACGTTCGCCCGCGTCGAGCACGAGGTCGAGGAGGGCGACCTGAACGGCGTCGTCGTGTCGCGCGTGAACGCGTCTCCCCGGCTCGTCGAGGATCTCCTGGAGGCGGTGCAGGAGGCATGGTCGCGCTGGTCGACCCGCGAGGGGATCCGGAACCTCCCGGAGAACCGCGAGCCGCCTAACGGCGATTAGCCTCGGCCATCTCGATCCGCTCTGAGGCACCGCTTGCGGTGCCGGCATCAGGACGTGCGGGTTTCCCGCACGTCCGTCTGAAATGACCCGGTCGACACGAGTGGATTCGTCGAGCTAGCGCCGTCGGGCACGCCAGGCCTCGGCCATCTCGATTCGCTGGAGCAGGGTCGGGTGGTCGTCGAGGAGGAGCTGCGACCAGCGCGGCGGGTTCGGCTGCTCCAGGTCGACACGGGCGAAGTTGACGAAGAGGCCGCGCGCGGCGGCCGGATCGCGGGTCGCTCGTAACGCGCTCCAGTCCGCCTCCGCCTCGTAGCGGCGGGCGATCGCTCCACCGACGGGAATCGAGACGAGCTGGATGCAGAACGCTGCGAGGAGCACCGCCGGAACAGCTTGCGGTTGCGCGAGGCCGCCGCGCCGCCCACCGGCCCAGGCGAGCACGAACGCGCACGGCAGCGCGAAGAGCGCGAACCACGCCACGCCCTTCCAGAGGTGGTGCCGCCGGTGGTGCGCCAGCTCGTGGCGCGCGACGAAGCGGAGCTCGGGCTCGGTGAACGGCGGCCGGAGGATCGTGTCCGTGAAGACGATCCGCCGGGTCGGCCCGATCCCGATCGCGTCGGCGTTCACGTCACGCGTCTTCGCCGCCACCCTCTCGACGCCGACGCGGATCCCCGAGCCGGCAAGCACCGCCTCGAGCTGCCGGTCACGCAGCGGATGCAGCGTCGGCCCGAGCAGCGGCTGGACGAGTGTGAGCACGAGCCCGAGCGCCGCGAGCGCCGGCCCGGCCGCGAGCCACCACCGCCGCCCCAGCCGGCGCGCCACGAGCATCCCCGCCGCGACGAGGACGAGCAGCGCCGCCGCCGATCCCGGCGAGGGCAGCCGCGCGAGGAGCCACGCGCCATAGCTCTGCCGCGAGATCCCGTACCGCCGCTCCCACCACTGCGCAGCGAGGCCGAACGGGAACCGCGCGACCCAGGAGACGACGAGCGCGAGGAGCGCCAGCTCGAGCCCGCGCAGCAGCGGCCGGCCCCATCCGCGCGGCGGCCGCAACGCGAGCCACAGGAGCGCTCCGAGCTGCGCCGCGCTCGCGAGCAGGAAGTCGATCCGCAGGAACCCGTCGTGCCGCGCCGTCCGCCGCAGGAGCGCGTCCGGGAAGACCTGGTGCGGGTCGAGCTGCGGCAGCTGCAGGTGCGCGGGCACCTGCGTCCGCCAGAGCAGCGAGGCCGCGTAGAGCCACGCCGCGGCGAGGACGGCGAGGGATGCGATCCTTGCCGCGACCCTCATGCGCATCGCAGTCGTCTCCGACATCCACGGCAATCTTCACGCGCTGCGCGCGGTGCTCGACGCCGTTGTCGCCGAGGAGGTGGACGCGCTCTGGTGCCTCGGCGACCTCGTCGGCTACGGGCCGCGGCCGAACGAGTGCTGCGCCGAGGTCGAGCGGGCCGCGTCGCTCTGCCTGGTCGGAAACCACGACCTCGGCGTGCTCGGCCGCATCCCGCTCGCCGAGTTCAGCGACGACGCCGCCGCGGCGGCGCGCTGGTCGCAGAGCGTCCTCGGCGCCGAAGCCCGCGCCTTCCTCGAGCGCCTGCCGAGCCAGGGCCTCGCCGAGGACGTCGAGCTTTTCCACGCGAGCCCGCGCGACCCGGTCTGGGAGTACGTGCTCAGCGACGAGGTCGCGCTCGCGGCCTTCCGGCTGACCTCCGCGCCCGTCGTCCTCGTCGGCCACAGCCACGTCGCCCTCGCCTTCGTGCTCGAGGACGGCGCCGTGGACGGCGCGGTCGTCCCCGGCGGAGCCGAGATCGACGTCGCCGAAGGGCGCTTCATCCTGAACCCCGGCTCCGTCGGCCAGCCGCGCGACGGCGACCCGCGCGCGGCCTACCTCGTGCTCGACCTCGACGCGAGGCGCGCGCTCCACCGCCGCGTCGCCTATCCGATCGAGCGCACACAGGAGGAGATCCGCGAGCGTGGCCTCCCCGAGGCGCTGGCTGATCGTCTCGCTCACGGCCTGTAGCCTCGCCGGCTGCGGGCACGCGAAGAAGCACGTGGCAGCGCCGCGCTTGCCGCCCGCCCTGGCGCAGCGGCTTGCGGGCGAAGCGGACGCCATCCATACACGCAAAGCTGCGCTCCGCCTTCAGCGCGACGTCATCGCGGCGATCAACGCCGGCCGCGTCCCCGCCGCCCTGCAGGAGGAGCTCCAAAGCCGTGCGAATGCGGTCGCCGAGCAGCCGCCGCGCGCCCGGAGCTTTGCGGCGTGGCTACGTCGTAACTAGAGCGGGCTTGGCCTCGGGAGCACCGATCGTGATGCCCTCGCGGGCGAGCGCGAGCTGGACTTCCTCCCGCGCCTTGTAGATCCGCCACTTCACGGTGGCGAGCGTGATCTCGAGCGAGTCCGCGATCTCCGTGTAGGAGAGCCCGACGACGTCCCGCAGGAGCAGCGCCATCTTCAGGTCGACGTTGAGGCATTCGACCGCACGCCAGACGGCGTCGATCGCCTCCAGTCGCTCGAACGGCGCGTCGACGAACTCGAGCGGGGGCACGTCCTCGAGCGCCACGACCGCGCGCGGCCGGCGCTCGACGGCACGCAGCTCGTCGAGGACGCGGTTCTTCGTCACCTGGAAGAGCCACGTCGTGAACTTCGACCGGAGCGAGAAGCGCGGCAGGCCCTGGAAGACCCGCAGGAAGACCTCCTGCGTCAGGTCCTCGGCGAGCGAGCGGTCGCCGACGAGCCGCAGGACGTAGTTGAAGACCGGAACCTCGTAGGCCCGGAGAATCAAAGAGAAAGCGCGCTCGTCCCCCTTTTGTGCCTTCCGAAGAACTCCGGGATCAGGCTGAGTCAGGGCCAAAGCCGGCGGAGTATAGCCCGGAAACGTCGCTGGAAATAACGTTGTTGCCGGTCATTTGCAAAGGCTGTGTAAGGCCGAGAAGCGCCAGGACGGTAGGTGCGAGATCGGCGATCTCGGCTCCGGAGGCGATCCTCAGATCGGGGGCGGTGACGATAAGCGGAACCGGATTGGAGGTATGAGCGGTGTGCGGGCTCGTGCCGTCTGCCTCGAGCATCTGCTCCGCGTTTCCGTGGTCGGCGGTGACGAGCGAGACCCCGCCGGCCTGCTCCACGGCGGCCACGACCTCGCCAAGGCATGTGTCGGTCGTCTCGACCGCCTTCGTCACGGCCGGGATCGACCCGGTGTGGCCGACCATGTCCGGATTGGCGAAGTTGACGACGCCGAAGCCGTAGCCATCGCCGATCTCGTCGCAGAACCGCCGCGACACCTCGCGCGCCGACATCTCCGGTGAGTGGTCGTAGCTCGGGACGTCGCGCGGCGAGGGCACGAGGATCCGCTTCTCCCCCGGCCACTCGTCCTCCTTCCCGCCGTTGAAGAAGTAGGTCACGTGGGCGTACTTCTCCGTCTCTGCGACGTGCAGCTGGCGGACGCCGTTCGCGCTGAGCACCTCGGCGAGCGTCTCGGGGACGTCCTGCTCCGCGAAGGCGACCGGTGTGTCGAGATCGTCGCGATAGCGCGTCATCGTCGTCACGTCGAAGCCGGCCTCCAGGAGCTTCTGCGTGAGCTGGCGCGCCCGGTCGGGGCGGAAGTTGAAGAAGATCGCGGTGTCGCCCGGCTCGAGCCGCGGTCGGCCGTCGACGACGACCGGCTCGACGAACTCGTCGGTGACTCCACGCTCGTAGCTTCGGCGGATCGCCTCGATCGGATCTGCGGCGTGCTCGCCCTCGCCCTGCACGATCGCGTCGAAGGCGCGCTGCGTCCGCTCCCAACGCTGGTCGCGGTCCATGGCGTAGTAGCGGCCGGCCACGGTCGCGATGCGGTCGGTCGGCAGCTCGGCGAGGTCGTGGACGGCGCTCGTCGGCGAGACGTCGCGGCCGTCGGTGAACGCGTGGATCCAGGTCTTCTCGGGCGCGAAGCGCAGGAGCGCGCGTAAGTGGTCGATGTGCGAGTGGACGCCGCCGTAGCTGACGAGCCCGAGCAGGTGCACCCGCCGGCCGCGCTCGAACGCCGCGCGGAGCGCAGGGTTCTCGAAGAACGACCCGTCCTCGATCGCCTTGTTCACGCGCATCAGGTCCTGGTAGAGCCGCCGGCCGGCGCCGATCGTCAGGTGCCCGACCTCGGAGTTCCCCATCTGGCCGGGCGGGAGGCCCGCCGCCTCGCCCGAGGCTTCGATCGTCGTGTGCGGGTAGCGGCGCCAGAGGTCGTCGAAGACGGGCGTGTCGGCCGCGTCGACCGCGTTCCCCAGCCCGGGCGGCGCGCAGCCCCAGCCGTCCAGGATGACGAGCGCTACGAGGGGATAGCGGCCCGGCAAATGGCCTCGAAGGAGTCGACCTCGAGCGACGCGCCGCCGACGAGGGCGCCGTCGACGGCGTCCTGCCCGAGCAGCTCAGCCGCGTTCTCCGGCTTCACCGAGCCGCCGTAGAGCACCGGCACGTCGAGGATGCGCTTCACGAAAGCGTGCGCCTCCGCGGCGAGCTCGGGCGTCGCGGTGCGGCCGGTGCCGATCGCCCAGATCGGCTCGTAGGCGAGGACGAGCCCCGAGTGCGCGCCGGCCGCGTCGGCGATCGCCTCGACCTGGAGTCGCAGGACGAGCTCGGTCTGGCCTGCCTCGCGCTCCTCCTCGGACTCCCCGACGCACGCGATCACGCCCAGGCCGGCCTCGAGCGCGGCGACGACGCGCCGCGCAACCGTCTCGTCGGTCTCGCCGAAGTACTGGCGCCGCTCGGAGTGCCCGACGATCGCGCCGGCGACGCCGAGGTCGAGGAGCATCGGCGCCGAGACCTCGCCGGTGAACGCGCCCTCGCGTGCCCAGTGGACGTTCTGCGCGTACGTCGTGAGCCCGCTCGCGACCGCGACCTCGAGCGAGATGTATGGCGGGCAGACGACCACGTCCACGCCCTCCGGCGGGCGGAAGGCGTCGCAGAACGCGCGCGTCTCGGCGCGCGTCTTGAACATCTTCCAGTTCGCCGCGACGAGCACGCCGCATCTTAGAGCCGCCTTGCCGGACGTTCCGTCCTGTCGACCGGTCATTTCAGACGGACGCCCGTGCCGAGCCCGGACGTCCTGATGGTCGGCGCCGCCAAGTCGGCGCCTTAAATGGCGGCTTGCTGGGAAGGAGGGCCGCCGTGGCCTCGGCGAGCAGGAAGACCGTGCTCGTCGCGGTGGCGGCGAACGCGACCATCGCGACGGTGAAGGGCGTGGCTGGCACGCTCAGCGGCTCGTCCGCGCTCCTCGCCGAGGCGGCGCACTCGGTCGCGGACACGACGAACCAGCTCCTCCTGCTCGTCTCGATCAGCTCGGCGAGCGCGAGCCCGACGAGGAGCACCCGTTCGGCTACGGCAAGGAGCGCTTCTTCTGGACGCTGCTCGCGGCGGTGCTGATCTTCCTCGCGGGCGCGGTCTTCTCGATCGGTGAGGGCGTGCTTCGCCTCCTGCGCCCGCCGACCAAGGAGGAGAGCTTCGTCCTCGCCTACGCGACGATCGCGTTCGCGTTCCTCGCCGAGGGCACGTCGTTCGTGCGCGCGATCCGGCAGACGCGGGCGGAGGCGCGCGAGGCCGGCGTGCCGCTCCTGAAGCACGTGCGGCAGAGCAAGGACCCGACCGTGAAGGCGGTGCTCTCGGAGGACGCGACCGACCTCGTCGGCCTGCTCTTCGCGCTCGGCGGCATCGGGCTCGCGCAAGCGACGGGCCACGACGCGTGGGACTCGGGCGCGGCGATCCTCGTCGGCTGCCTGCTCGTCGTCGTCGCCGTCCAGCTCGGGCGCGACACGAAGGGCCTGCTGCTCGGCGAGGCGGCGCCGCACGCCGAGCGGCAGCGCCTGCGGCAGACGATCGAGCGGCACCCGGAGGTGGTGGGCGTGCGCGAGCTGAAGACGATGTACGTCGGCCCGGAGTCGCTCGTCGTCGCCGCCCGCGTCGACCTCGACGACGGCGTCGCCGCCGGCCGCGTCGAGGAGCTCGCGGCGCAGATCGACCGCGAGCTGCGCGCCGCGGTGCCGACCGTGCGCGAGGTCTTCCTCGACCCGACCGGGCGCTAGGCAGCTGGGATCGCTGCGACTCCCGGGAGCTCCTTGCCCTCCAGGAGCTCGAGCGCGGCGCCGCCGCCGGTCGAGACCCAGGAGACGCGCTCCGTCAGCCCGAGCTCGGCGAGCGCACGCGCCGAGTCCGCGCCGCCGACGACGGAGTAGCCCTCCGAGGACGCGACCGCTTCGGCCACGGCCTTCGTCCCCTCCGCGAAGCGCGGCCACTCGAAGACGCCCATCGGGCCGTTCCAGAAGATCGTGCGCGCGCGCGCGAGGTGCTCGGCGAAGGCGCGTCGCGTCTCGGGGCCGATGTCGAGCCCGAGCCAGCCGGCCGGGAGCTCGTCGTACGGCGTCACGCGCGCCTCCGCGTCGGGCTCGAAGGCGGCCGCAGCGACGACGTCGACCGGCAGCTCGACCGGGAACCCGAGCGGGTTCTCCTCGCGGAGCTGCTCGGCCATCTTCCCGCCGACGAGCACCGTGTCCGCCCGGCCGCCGAGGTTCGCGAGCACGCCGAGCTTGTCCTCGACCTTCACGCCGCCGGAGACGAGGACGAACGGCAGCTCGACCTGGCCGAGGAGCTTCCCCAGCTCGGCGAGCTCCCGCAGCAGGAGGAGCCCCGCGTATGCGGGCAGGAGATGCGCGACCGCCTCCGTCGAGGCGTGCGCCCGGTGCGCCGAGCCGAACGCGTCGTTCACGTAGAGGTCGCAGCCGTCGGCAAGGCGCCGCGCCGTCTCCGGGTCGTTCTTCGTCTCCCCCGCGTCGAAGCGCGTGTTCTCGAGCACCGCGATCCGCTCGTCCGGGAGGAGCTCAGCGAGGCGCCGCCGCACCGGCTCCAGCTCGTAGGCCGGGTCGTGTCCCTTCGGGCGGCCGAGGTGTGAGCAGACGCGCACCTCCGCCGCGCCGCGCTCGAGCAGAAGCTGCAGCGTCGGCAGCGAGGCGCGGATGCGCGTGTCGTCGGCGACGCGCCCGTCGTCGAGCGGCACGTTCAGGTCGGAGCGGACGAGGACGCGCTTGCCCGCGACCTCGGCGCTCTCGACCGACCGGGGCAGCCGCACTCAGCCGCTCTGGGCGCCGACCGCCTCGGGAGCGAGCTTCCGCGCCATCAGCTCCACGAGGTCGGCGAGGCGGCAGCTGTAGCCCCACTCGTTGTCGTACCAGCCGATCACCTTCACCATGCGGCCGTTCGCCATCGTCGACTGCGCGTCGATGATGCACGAGTGCGAGTTCCCGATGATGTCGGACGAGACGAGCGCGTCCTCGGTGTACTCGAGGATCCCGTTCCAGCCGCCCTCGCCCGACGCGCGCCGGAACGCCTCGTTCACCTCGTCGACCGTCGCCTCGCGGCCGAGGACGCAGACGAGGTCGGTGACGCTGCCGTCGGGGACCGGCGCCCGGAGCGCCATCCCGTCGATCTTGCCCTTCAGCTCCGGGATGACGAGCGCGGTCGCCTTCGCGGCGCCGGTGGACGCGGGGACGATGTTCTGCGGGGCCGCGCGAATCCGGCGCAGGTCGACCTTGCCCTTGCGCGTCGTCGCGATCTGGTCCTGGAGCTGCTGCTCGGTCGTGTACGCGTGCACGGTCGTCATGAAGCCGGAGTCGATCCCGAACTCGTCCAGGAGGATCTTCGCCATCGGCGCGACGCAGTTCGTCGTGCACGAGGCGTTGGAGACGATCCGGTGCCCGGCCGCGTCGTACGTGTCGTCGTTGACGCCGAGGACGATCGTGACGTCGGGATCGGTGGCGGGCGCCGAGATGATCACCTTCTTCGCACCGGCCTCGAGGTGCTTTGAAGCACCTTCCCGGTCGGTGAAGAGCCCCGTCGACTCGACGACGAGGTCGACCCCGAGCTCCCCCCACGGCAGCTGCGCCGGATCGCGCTCCGAGAGCACCTCGAAGCTCTCACCGTTCACAGAGATGGAGCCCTCCGAAGCCGAGATCTCGCCATCCAGCACCCCGTGGGTCGAGTCGTACTTGAGCACGTGCGCGAGCACCTCGGGATCGGCGAGATCGTTGACCGCGACGATCTGAAAGTCCGGCCGCCGCTTCAGGTAAGCCCGATAGAAGTTCCGTCCAATCCGGCCGAATCCGTTGATGCCAACCTTGGTCGCCACCTCATCCCCTCTCGTCGCTCTGGACCCCGATCTTAAAGAGCGCCGCGAGTGCGGGCTTTGCCCGTGCTCGCTCACAAACGCGCTCCGATAGCGGCTCCGCCCGAAGTCGTCATGGTGCCGCCGCAGGCGGCGCCGGACTTCGGGCGGGTAGGCGGGCCGGAGGGGAAGCTCCGAGGACGACCTCCCCCTCCGGTTGAACCACGCTCAGGACCTTGGCGTCGGACGGGGTCTGAATCCGGCGCCGGACGAGCACGGACCCGCCGAGACTGAGTATGACTGATTCGTGCGATTCTGCGAACTGATCCGGTTGTCCTATTTGGCAATCTAAAGACGGGCGAGTCGGACGAGCTGCTGGAGCCGTCGGTGGGCGGCAGATTTCGTCGCCGGTGGATCGCACCGGAGGGCGAGCTCGCGCAGCGAGAGGGTCGGGTGGCGGAGCCGCAGGTCGGCGATCTCGCGCAACTTCGGCGGCAGCGTGTCGAGGTCGAGGCGGCGGACCGCGCGGAGCTGCGCGTGGGCGGCGCGGCTCGTGCGGACGAGGTTCGCGTGGTCGGCGTTCGCGAGCCGGTTCGCCGACGCGCGCGTCGAGCCGAGGACGGCCCGCTCCTCGAAGACGAGCACCGCGTCGCTCGCGCCCGCCGCGGCGAGCAGTCCCGCGATCGCCTCGGCGCCCTTCGCGTACGCGACGGCGTGGCGGCCTCGATCCGCCACCTTCAACGGCACGTCCTCGGCCTCAGCGAGCCCCGCGAGGAACTCAGCGCCCTCGAGGCTCGCGGCCCGCAGCTCGAGGTGCGGCGAGCGCGGCCCGCTCAGCGAGCCGGCGCCGAGGAGGGCGCCGCGCAGGTAGGCCGACCGGCAGCACGAGCGCGCGACGACGCGCTTCGGTGGCCGCTCGAGCGGCGCGAGCCCGGCCGTGAGCACGCCCGCCTCGTGGAGCACCTGCACGGCGTGCGGCCCGCCGGCGACGTGGAGCTGGTAGCGCGTCTCACGCTCGAACGCGCGCCGCCGGTAGGTGCGGATCTCCGACTCGACGCCGAAGCCTCGCAGCAGGCTGAACGCGCGCCGGGCGACGGCCGAGCTCGCGAGGTCGAGGTGGACGGCGACCTCGCCGCGCCCACGCAGGTGCACCGTGCCGGCGGCGTGGAAGAGACCGGAGAGCTCGGCGAGCCGGTCGCACTCCTGCCGCGGCGCGATCCCGGCGAGCTCGTTGCGGAGGTCGTCAGAGAGCGACATCCTCGAGCGCGAGCAGCCGCCGCTTGTACTCGACTCCCTGCGAGCCGTACGAGCCGATCCCCGCGGCGGAGACGACGCGGTGGCACGGCACGACGACGGGGAAGCGGTTGTGGGCGCAGAACGTCCCGGCGGCGCGCTGCGCGCCGGGGTAGCCGGCGAGCGCGGCCAGCTCGCCGTAGGTGACGACCTCGCCGCGCGGGACTCCGCGCAGAGTCTCCGCGACCGCGAGCTGGAACGGCGTGCACCACTCGAAGTCGAGCTCGATGTCCTGGAACGAGACCGGCTCGCCGGCGAAGAAGGCGCGCAGCCGCCCCCCGAGCGGATGGCCGTCGTCGCCGTCCGCGCCGGCTCGTGGAAGCTCGTGCCAGAGCAGCCGCTCGCCGTCGAGCCAGAGCTCGCCCGAGCCCCAGCCGTCGGCCTGGTAGACGACTCGCCGTGCTCTCACGCCTCGCAGTTTCTACAATCGCCCCGTGAGCGCGTCCGGAATCTCCACGCTGCCGGAGCCGAGGAACGAGCCGATCCGCGACTACGGGCCCGGCTCGCCGGAGCGGGAGGAGCTCCAGCGGCGGCTTCGCGACATGCAGAGCGAGCGGATCGAGATCCCGCTCGTCATCGGCGGCGAGGAGGTCCGCACCGGAGACACGTTCCAGGCGGTCATGCCGCACGACAAGGCCCACGTCCTCGCCGACGTGCACAAGGGCGGGCCCGAGCACGTGGAGCAGGCGATCGACGCCGCGCGCGAGGCCTGGCACGACTGGTCGCGGACGTCGTGGGAGGACCGCGCCGCCGTCCTCCTGCGCGCCGCCGAGCTCCTCGCCGGCCCCTGGCGCGCGACCGTCAACGCGGCGACGATGCTGAACCAGTCGAAGACGGCGCACCAGGCCGAGATCGACGCCGCGTGCGAGGTGATCGACTTCTGGCGCTTCAACCCCACCTTCATGCGCCGGATCTACGAGGAGCAGCCGATCTCCTCGCCCGGGGTCTGGAACCGCATGGAGTACCGGCCGCTCGAGGGCTTCGTCTTCGCCGTCAGCCCGTTCAACTTCACGGCGATCGGCGCCAACCTCTCGACCTCGCCCGCGTTGATGGGGAACACGGTCGTCTGGAAGCCGGCTTCGACCGCGGCCTATTCCGCCTACTACGTCATGCGCGTGCTCCAAGAGGCGGGCCTGCCGCCGGGCGTGATCAACCTCGTCTACGGCTCGGGCGCGACGATCGGCGACGCGGCGCTCGCGAGCCCGGAGCTCGCCGGCGTCCACTTCACCGGCTCGACCGGCGTCTTCCAGGGCATGTGGCGGACGATCGGCGGGAACATCGAGCGCTACCGCAGCTACCCGCGCATCGTCGGCGAGACGGGCGGCAAGGACTTCATCGTCGCGCACCCCTCGGCGGACGTCGAGGAGGTCGCCGCCGCGATCGTGCGCGGCTCGTTCGAGTACCAGGGCCAGAAGTGCTCCGCCGCCTCGCGCGTGTTCGCGCCCCAGAACCTCTGGCCCGAGCTCCGCGAGCGGCTCGTGGAGGAGGTCAAGGAGATCAAGATGGGCGACGTCGCCGACTTCTCGAACTTCATGGGCGCCGTCATCGACGGGAGCTCCTTCCGGACGCAGAAGGAGGCGATCGAGGAGGCGCAGGGGAACGGCGCGCGCGTCCTCGTCGGCGGCGGCGTCGACGACTCCGAGGGCTATTTCGTCGAGCCGACCGTGATCGAGACCGACGACCCGGACTTCCGGCTCCTCCGCGACGAGCTCTTCGGACCCATCGTGACCGCGTACGTCTACCCGGAGCGCGAGTGGTCGCAGACGCTCGAGCTCGTCGACCGCGGCGCGCCCTACGGGCTCACGGGCGCCGTGTTCGCACGCGAGCGGGCGGCGATCGACGAGGCCGGTGACAAGCTCCGCTACGCGGCCGGCAACTTCTACGTCAACGACAAGCCGACCGGCGCCGTCGTCGGCCAGCAGCCGTTCGGCGGCGCGCGCGCGTCGGGCACGAACGACAAGGCGGGGTCGATGTGGAACCTGATCCGCTGGGTCAGCCCGCGGACGATCAAGGAGACCTTCGTCTCGCCGCGCGACTACCGCTACCCGTTCATGGATCCGGACGGGGGGCCTGGCGGGCCGGGCGGCAGTCGCTGAGGCTCGCGCTCGGGGTCCTCGCGGCGGCGGTGCTCGCGGTCGCCGCCTCGTCGCCGGCTTCGGCGGCTCGTCTTCGCGGGACCGCGCGCGGCGACCGGATCCAGGCGTGGAACGGGGTCCGCGACACCGTCTCCTGCGGCCGTGGCCGGGACATCGTCACCGCCGACCCGTCCGACCGCGTCGCGCGCGACTGCGAGGTCGTGAGCCGCGCGATCTCCCGCGACCCGTACCGGAACCCGCAGAGCCAGCACGAGACGCAGGTCGAGCCCGACTCGTTCGGGGTCGGCTCGTCGGTTTTGGCCGTGTTCCAGAGCGGGCGGATCTTCGGCGGCGGCGCCTCGAACATCGGCTTCTCGTTCTCGCGCAACCGCGGCGCGACGTGGACGCGCGGCTTTCTGCCCTCGACGACGGCGAACTCGACGCCGGCCGGACCGTGGCCGATCGTGAGCGACCCGAGCGTCGCCTACGACGCCCAGCACGGCGTCTGGCTGGTCGCCTCGCTCGCGGTCGCGGCCGACGAGTCGGCCGTCCTCGTCCACCGCTCGAGCGACGGCGTGCACTGGGGCGCGCCGGTGTCGGCCACGGTCGCGCCGACGCTCGGGCCGCTCCTCCTCGACAAGGAGTGGATCGTCTGCGACAACGGCGCCGCGAGCCCGTTCCGCGGGCACTGCTACGTCAGCTACAGCGACTTCCGCACGAACGAGATCTCGACGCAGGCCTCGTCCGACGGCGGCTTGACCTGGGGGCTGCCGACTGGCTCTCCCGACACCGCCGGGCGCCCGTCGATCCTCGGCAACTTCTCGCCCGGAGTGCAGCCGGTCGTGCGGCCCGACGGCATGGTCGTGATCCCGTACTACGACGAGAATCGGGTGGCCGCGATCCGCTCGACCGACGGCGGCGCGACCTACTCGACGGCCGCGGCGATCGGGTCCGCCCGCTACCGCGGCGTGGCGGGCCTCCGCGTCTCGCCGCTCCCGGTCGCGGAGGTCGGCGCCGACGGCACGGCCTACGTCGCCTGGGCGGACTGCGCGCCCTCGCCGGGGTGCGCCCGGAACTCGATCCTCCTCTCCTCGTCGCGGGACGGCGTCACCTGGAGCACGCCGGCGCGGGTGCCGACCGGAAGCGCGGACGCCGAGATCCCCGGGCTCGCTGCCGACCCGGTCGCCGCGGGGCGGCTCGCGCTCGCCTACTACACGCTCAGCGACGGGCGCCTGGACGTGTGGTACGTCGCGTCGCGGACCGGCGGCTCGAGCTGGACGAAGCCGCAGCGGCTGAGCACGCGGTCGATCCCGCAGGGCTGGATCGCGGCGACGAGCGACGGCTCCATGGTCGGCGACTACATCTCGACCTCCTTCGCAGGCGGCCGCGCCGTGCCGGTCTTCGTGCTCGCCCGCGGGCCGAAGGGGAGCCGGCTCCATGAGGCGGCGTTCGCCGCTTCCCTGGCCGGCCCCTAGGCGCGCCCGGCCTTGTGCAGCTGGGCGTAGATCGAGCGCGCCGTTTTGGCCGGCACGCCGGGGACGCCCTCGAGCTCCTCCTGGGAGGCGGCGAGGAAGCGCTCGGCCGAGCCGAAGTGCTGGAGGATCGCGCGCCGCCGCGCCGGGCCGACGCCTTCCAGGTCGTCGAAGATGGAGCCGAACGAGCGCGTATCGCGGCGCTGGCGGTGGAAGCCGATCGCGAACCGGTGCGCCTCGTCGCGGATCCGCTGGAGGAGCTGGAGCCCCGGCGAGTGCGGGTCGAGCACCACGGGCTCCGAGCGGCCCGGCAGGAACACCTCCTCGATCCGCTTCGCGAGCGCGATCACCGCGACGCGCGGCAGGTCGAACGCCTGCATGGCCGCGAGCGCGGCCGAGAGCTGCCCTTTCCCGCCGTCGATGACGACGAGATTGGGCGTGGCCGCGAAGGACTCGTCCCAGTCGTCGCCGGTGCCGTCGTCGGCGAGCCGCGCGAACCGGCGCGAGACGACTTCGGCCATCGCGGCGAAGTCGTCCTGCCCGTCCAGCGACCGCACGCCGAACTTGCGGTAGTGGGCCTTCTTCGGCACGGCGTCCTGGAACACGACCATCGAGCCGACCGAGGACTCGCCCTGAATGGTCGAGACGTCGAAGCATTCGATGCGGATCGGCAGGCTCTCGAGGTTGAGCGCCTCTCGGAGCTCCTCGAGCGCCTCGACCCTCCGCAGCCGCGTCCTCTCTGCCAGCACCGCCTCCGACTCGAGCGCGAGCCGCGCGTTCTGCTCCGCGAGCTCCTGGAGCCGCCGCTTCTCGCCCCGCTCGGCCGCCCGCACCTCGACCCGCGAGCCGCGCCGCTCCGACAGGAACTCCTCCAGAGCGGACGTGTCCCCCGCGTCTCTCGGCACGACGATCTGGGGCGGGACGCTCGGGGACGAGCCGTAGTACTCGAGGCAGAAGGTCTCGAGCAGGGCGGCCCTGTCCTGGCCGGCCACGTTCTCGAGGTGGAACGAGTAGCGGTCGATGAGCTTGCCGTCGCGAAGCGGGAACACCTGCACCGTCGCCCGGGCCTCCTCGACCGCGAGCCCGAGGACGTCGATCGTCCCGACCGCGCGCTTGTCCGCCGCCTGCCGCTCCGCGAGGTGCTGCACCGAGAAGAGGCGGTTCCGGTACCGCGCCGCCTCCTCGAACCGCTCCCCGGCGGCCGCCTCGCGCATCTTCGCCTCGAGCCGGCGCAGGATCGGCCTCGTCTCCCCGGAGAGGAACTCGATCACCTGGTCGATGATCGCGCCGTAGTCCTCCCTGGACACGTACCCCACGCACGGGGCGAGGCAGCGGTCGATGTGGAAGTCCAGGCACGGAATCCCGGAGTGGCGGCCCGGCTTCGGCCCCTCGCACGGCCGGTACGGGAAGACGCGGTTCAGGACGTCGAGGGTCTCGCGCACCTTCTTCGCGTTCGCGTACGGGCCGAAGTAGACGACCCCGCGCCGGTGCCGCTCGCGCGTGAACATGACCCGCGGGTACTCGTCCTCGACGGTGACGGCGATGTACGGAAAGGACTTGTCGTCGCGGAGCCGGACGTTGAACGGCGGCCGGTGCCGCTTGACGAGGTTCTGCTCCAGGTGGAGCGCCTCGACCTCGCTCCCGGTGACGATCACCTCGACGTCGGCGACGCGCTCGGGGAGCTGCCGGATCGTCACCCGCCCCGGCCCCGCCTGCTGGAAGTAGCTCCGCACGCGCGGCCGCAGCGACTTCGCCTTGCCGATGTAGAGGACCTCGCCGCGGTCGTCGCGAAAGAGGTACACGCCCGGCTTCGCGGGCAGCTTCCGGAGCTGATTCTCCAGCCTTTCGTTCACAGTTTCCTAGCCTAGCCTCGGTACTCTCAGCCGATGTTCAAACGGGTCCTGGCCGTTGCAATCGTGGCTCTGGCAGCCGCTCCGAGCGCCCTCGCGGGCGGCCCGACGATGACGATGGGCGCGACCGAGGACATCGTGAAGCAGCCCACGCTCGTCGCGGCCAAGGCCCAGATGGACAGGCTGAAGCTGGCCGGCCTGCGCGGCGTCCGGATGACGCAGGAGTGGGCGCCGGGCCAGACGGAGCCGGGCGGCGACGACTTCGACGCGCTGAAGAACGCCGTCGCGGCCGCGCAGCTCGACGGGGTGCAGGTGATCCTCTCGGTGACGAATCACGGCAGCCGGACGACGCCTCTCTCCGACCGGGACCAGTCCGACTTCGCCACGTACGCGGCGAACGTGGCCAGCGCGCTCCCGTACGTGCGGGCGTACATCGTCGGCAACGAGCCGAACCTGAACCGCTACTGGCTGCCGCAGTTCGGCCTGGACGGAAGCGACGTGGCCGCGCCCGCGTACGAGTCGCTCCTCGCCAAGACGTACGACGCCCTGAAAGCCGTGTCCCCGAAGATCACCGTCCTCGGCGGCGCCGTCTCGCCCCGCGGGATCGACCGGCCGAACACGGGTCGCGACACGCACTCCCCGACCGCGTTCATCACGGACATGGGCGCGGCGTACAAGGCGAGCGGCCGGACGAAGCCGATCATGGACGAGTTCGCCTTCCACCCGTACGGCGACAACTCGAGCCAGGCGCCCGACTTCCAGCACCCGAGCTCGACCTCGATCGGGCTCGGCGACTACGGCAAGCTCGTCGCGCTCCTCGGCGCCGCCTTCGACGGCACGGCGCAGGCGGGGTCGACGCTCCCGATCGTCTACGACGAGTACGGCGTCGAGACGCAGATCCCGGCCGACAAGGCGAAGCTCTACACGGGCCGCGAGCCGACGACGACGAAGCCGACCGACCCGGCGACGCAGGGCGCCTACTACGCGCAGGCGATCGCGCTCGTGTTCTGCCAGCCGAACGTGCGCGGCATCTTCATCTTCCACAGCGTCGACGAGACCGACCTCGACCGCTGGCAGTCGGGCCTCTACTACGCCGACGGGACGCCGAAGCCGAGCCTCGCGCCGACGCGTGCAGCCGTGCTGGAGGCGCGGCGCGGCGTGATCGCGCACTGCACCGGCCTCAAGCTGCCGGTCAAGGCGAAGCTCGACCGGCCGTCCGCCCGGAACCCCCGCTTCAGCTTCCGTCTGAGCTGCGACCTCGACTGCACGTACCGCGCGCGGCTCGAGCGGCTGCCGATCCACTCGACGGTCATGGTCACGCGAGGCGTGGCCGTCGGCGGCAAGCCGCTGCGCGTCGCCTTCGCCCCGCGCAAGCTCGCGCCCGGCCGCTACCGCTTCACGGTTCGCGTCACCGCATCCGTGAACCCGGGGCCGCCGCGCTCGCTCTTCGGCGCCGCCTTCCGCATCCTCTGAGCGGCTGAGCAGCCCGGAGCTTGACTTCGGGCGAGGACGGTGCTTTCGTCGTGGTGATGCTGGATCTGCCGGCGCTCGACGTGGCGATCGGCCTCGTCTTCGTCTACTTCATCCTGGCGCTCGTCTGCTCCGTCGTGAACGAGGGCATCGCGAGCCTCCTGCGCTGGCGCGCGAAGGACCTCGAGCGGGGGATCGGGCAGCTGCTCGGAGCCGACCTCGGGCGGTTTCGCGAGCATCCGCTGATCGCCGGCCAGATCGATCCGAAGCGCGGGTGGCCCTCCTACCTCTCGTCGCGGAGCTTCGCCACCGCCCTCCTGGGCCTGGGGTACGACGACTCCCAGCTGGCCGGCGCCGAGCGGACGATCGAGCAGTCGATCGCGGCCATCCAGGACCCGGAGCTCAAGAAGACGCTGACCGCGCTCTACAACAGCGCCCAGCGAGATGCGCAACGGTTCAGGCAGAACGTCGAGCGCTGGTACGACGACGCAATGGAGCGCGTGTCGGGGTGGTACCGGCGCCGCGTCCAGAAGGTGCTGCTCGTGCTCTCACTCCTCGTCGCGCTCGTACTGAACGCGGACACGCTCCAGATCGCCCGCGGCCTCTGGAACGACCCGTCGGTGCGCTCGTCGCTCGTCAAGCAGGCCGAGCACCAGACGAATGCGACCCCGAACGCGACGGACACCCGGAAGGAGTTCGACTCCCTCCCGGTGCCGCTCGGCTGGCACTGGACGAACAAGAGCTCCGACCCGCAGAGCTTCCCCTTCTGGCGGACGTTCGACTTCTTCTCGAAGCTGATCGGCCTTCTGCTCACCGCCGGCGCGCTCACCCTCGGGGCGCCCTTCTGGTTCGACACGCTGAGCAAGCTCGCGCGGCTGCGGAATAGCGGCGCACCGCCGCCGGCGAGCGACGCCGTCAGGCACGGCGAAGGCGAAGAGGCTCGGCGTGGATCGGGCACGATCCTCGTGCAGGCTGCTCCAGCCGCGCCGCCGCCGTCGGCACCTCCCGGGGCGACCACGACCTAGGCGGACGCTTCGGGGTGGCCTAGGCTGAGTCCATGGCCGGCGCCGACGTCATCCGCCACCGGCTCGCCGACATCTCGCCGAAGGCGTGGCAGCACCCGGCCGACCGCGCGGCGACCGCGGCGCTCCAGCGGATCCCGAAGCTCGACCTCGTCGTCCGCCGGCTGATCGAGTTCCAGTACGAGCGCGCGCTGCGGCAGAGCTTCCTCGCGAGCTCCGTCAAGCTCGGCCCGAAGCAGCTGCCGGAGGTCTGGAACCGGTACGAGAACGTGCTGGCGACGCTCGACATGCCCGACCGCTACGACGTCTATCTCACTCAGTACCCGCTGACGAACGCGGTCACGATCGGCTCGAAGCAGCCGATCATCGTCCTGGCGTCGTCGGCCGTGTCACTTCTCGACGAGGCCGAGGTGGAGACGGTGCTCGCGCACGAGGCGGGCCACATCCTGTCCGACCACGTCATGTACATCACGGCGCTCCAGCTCCTCCTCCGGCTCAGCGTCCCGCGCCTCGGCATCACGGCGCTGCCGTTCCTCGCCCTCCAGACGGCGCTCCTCGAGTGGTACCGGGCCACGGAGCTGAGCTGCGACCGCGCCGCGACGCTCGTGAACCGCGACCCGCTCGTCACGAGCCGGACGCTGATGGTCATGGCCGGCGGGGCCGCGTCCCGCAAGCTGAACCTCGACGCCTTCCTCGCCCAGGCGGCGGAGTACGAGGAGTGGGACTCGGGCTGGGACCGCCTCTCCCGCTTCTTCGTCGAGCTCCGGCTGACCCACGACTTCCCGGTGCGGCGCGTCCACGAGCTGACGAAGTGGGTCCACTCGGGCGAGTACGACCGGATCATCGGCGGCGACTACCCGAAGCGCGGCGACGACGTCGACCCGCGCGTGGCCGCGAGCGACGCCGTCGACCACTACACGCGCCGGTTCAAGCGGCTCGCGGAAGCGGCGCAGGAAGAGGTCGAGAAGGCGAGCGGTCGCCTCTCCGACTGGCTTCGCTACGGTTCGTCGTAGCGTGGAGCAGGGCCAGTACGTCGCGTATACGTTCTACAAGGTCGACCCGGCCTGGCGGCGTCTGCCGGTCGAGGAGCGACAGGCCGGCAAGGACGCGTTCGCGGAGGTGATCGAGGACTGGGCGGACCGGATGGCGACGCTTCGCGCCTATTCGACGGCGGGAGTGCGCCCGGACTGCGACTTCTTCCTCTGGAAGATCACGGATCGCTACGCAGACCTCGGCGAGGTCGGCGCCGCCCTCAACGGCACCCCGCTCGCAGGCTGGCTCTCAACGCCGTACTCGTACCTCGCGACGACGAAGGCCTCCCAGTACACGAAGGCGCGCCGGCCGCGGCGGGTCGTCCCGCGCGGCTCGCCGTACCTCGTCGTCTACCCGTTCGTGAAGGTGCGGCCGTGGTACGCGCTGCCCGCCGAAGAGCGCCAGCGCGCGATGGACGAGCACATGCGGATCGGCGCCGAGTTCGAGACGATTCACAACCACACCACGTACTCGTTCGGCATCGACGACCAGGAGTTCATGACCGTCTTCGAGTGCGAGGAGCCCGCCGACTTCATGCACCTGATGCTCACCCTGCGTGAGACGGAGGCGAGCCGCTATACCGAGCGCGACACGCCGATCTTCGTCGGGCAGTCGGTGGGGATCCGGGAGGCGCTCGACGCCCTCGACGGCGTTCAGCGGCCGGCTCTCGCCGAGCGGGCGAGCGCGAGCCCGTACCAGAGCGAGGCGTAGACGACGGCGGCGACGGCCGCCGCGACCGCGAGAGCTCGCGGTTGAGCCGTTCGTCCCGCTCTTCGGGCCACCGCGGCGTCAGGTGTACGAGTGCTCGTCGCGCCAGATCCGCCACATCGCGAATCCGCTGAGGCCGAGCACGAGGACGAACGCGAGCGCGTTCAGGCCGCTCCCGAGGCCGCGGACGATCCACACTCCCACGTCGGCCACGATCAGCAGCGCCGCTCCGTAGAAGACGGTCTTCGCGCGGCCCGACCACGTGTCGATGTCGCTCCGCCGCTCGCGCCACATGAGGAAGACGAAGAACGCGATCGCGAGGAAGAACGCGATCCGCAGGATGATCGACAGTGCGACGAGCGTCGCCTCGAGCTGGAGCACGACCACGACGAGCGCGATCAGCCCGATGATCAGGAAGCCGCGGAGCGTCGGGTTGATGCGGGAGAAGGCGTCTCTCACGACGAGGTCAGGTAGGCGCGCACGGCGAGGGCCGCAGCGACAAGGGTAGCTCCGCCGAACCAGGCGAGCCGGCGGCGAGGCTCCTCCGGCGCGTAGAGCCACGGCGCCAGGACGGCGGCGAGCGCGAGCGTCCCGTACGCGTAGTGCAGCTTGTGCGTCGCGCGCCGGTGGTCGGAGAGGAGGAGCAGTCCGAGCCCGACCTGCGCCACGAGGACGATCTGCGCGAGCGCGAGCAGGTGCGCGAGGAGCTGGCTCGCAGGCCGCCGCCGCAGGTAGACGAACCAGGCCCAGAGCGCCGCGATCGTCGTGACGGCGAGCACGGCGACGGCGACCACGCGGTGCGCGACTAGCATGCCGGGGCACCCTAGTCCGGGGAGGGTCCGCTTGTCCGGCTTCTTGATCTCTTCTACGGGCGCAGGGTCAGGGGACCTAATGTCGTAGCGGTGGCCTGCTCGTGGAGACGATCACGCTTCGAAGACGTCCGGCCATGCGCGCTCTGTGGCGTGGCGGCGAATCCAGAAGGAGCGTCTCGCTATGCGCCTATTGCCTGAGAAGACCTCGATAGTGAACGTCATCTCATCGTGATTGGTCCAATGATTCGTGGGGGCGATGAGGCTCCACGTTCCTCCGCGAAGGAACAGCTTCTCTTCGAGCAGCGCGTATTCGATGCCATAAGGCGGGATGTCGACCGTGATGGGCCTCCCGGGACGCAGAATCGCCAACGGATAAGGCAACCCGCGGCCGCCCGGAGGAGCCGGTGGGTCAGTCTCCACCATTCGAACGAGGACATCACGAGCGAAGCCGCCTCGGATCTCCTGGATCTTCAGAAGACTCGCGTACACAGACTCGAGATCGTCATTCGTGTCGGCGGCGGAGTCGCGGTGAATTTCTTCTGCTACGAGGCGGTGCCGGAACTCGTCCGTGTTGCCGCAGATGATGGTCAGGCCCGGTCGCCGTAGCCACCGCAGGACAGCGCGCGTGGTGGCGAAGATGAAGCCCAACAAAGCGATGGTCCCGGCAACCAGCGCTGCAACTTGGCTCGATTGAGTGAGAGAGGAAGCATCGCCTGACGCTAGCCGCAAACTCGGATGCCTCCTGGCCAGTCGGAGCGTTCGCTCCGCACCTTCTATGAGCCCTCGCCGGTAGGCTTCGCCCATGCTCCGAGAAGGCGAGCCAGCTCCCGATTTCGAACTGACGAACGACGAAGGCGAGACCGTGACGCTCTCCGCCCTACGCGGCAAGCCGGTCGTCCTTTACTTCTATCCGAAGGACGACACGCCCGGCTGCACGACCGAGGCGTGCGAGTTCCGTGACGCCTACGACCGCTTCCGCGAGCAGGGCGTCGAGATCCTCGGCGTGAGCCCGGACACGGAGGCCTCGCACCAGAAGTTCAAGTCGAAGTACGAGCTGCCGTTCACCCTGCTGGCCGATCCCGACCACCAGACCGCCGAGGCCTACGGCGTGTGGAAGGAGAAGAAGAACTACGGCAAGACGTACATGGGCATCGAGCGCTCGACGTTCGTGATCGACGCGGACGGCAAGGTGGCGCGCGCGATGCGCGGGATCAGGCCCGCGGGCCACGCGGCCAAGGTGCTGGAGACGCTCGGCTGAACGTGCTAGGGTGCGAACGTGCGTTCGTACCCGAGGTCGGGCCGCTGGCTCCGAGGCGAAGAGATCGAGCTCGTCGTGCTCGAGGCGCTCGAGCGGCTGGACGGCGCCGCCTCGGTGGACGTCGAGCGCGAGACGCGCGAGACGATGGTGCGGATCGGGTTGCCGGCCGAGGGCGCGCCGCCGATCGTGTTCAGCCTGCTCCGGTCGTACGCGGCAGCGGATCCGCCGCTCGTCCACTCACCGGGCTGGAACCCGGACGTCGTGCGCCTGCACCGCCTGACGGACGAGGGGCGACGCCACCTCGAGCGCCTTCGCGGGACCGAGCGGCCTGCGCGGCGCGCCAGCTGAGCGCCCGCGCGGCACATTGAGCCTCATCTCGGCAAGGGCGGTGGCGCAAGCCTCTCGGCAGCGGCACAGTTCGGCGATGGTTGCTCTGCGTGCTCGCTTCCATTTCCGTGTCCGCGGACTCCTTGTTGAGCCCGAACTGCTGGGTACGCGCCACACACTGACGCGCGAGGGACGGACACTGACGGTGATCTTTCCGGTCCGCGACGCGGACCTCGACTCGGAGGCGCTGGCTGAGACGGAACTGTTGAAGCCCGACTTGTTCGCGCCCGACGATCCGCGTCCCGCTCCGCCGCGAGCCCGCGCGGAAATGAGCATCGAGTCGGCGTCGGACATGCTCGCGGAAGTTGATGTTGTCCGCGTGGACGTCGAAACCAAGTCAGCAGCGTCTACATCCGGCACCGGCAGCCCCGGCGATGAGGCGTTGCCCGATATGTCCGAGTTGCTTCCCGAGCTGCACGAGCTGGCGCGTGACGCGCTGAGTGAGCTGCTTGAGTGGGTGCGCGTCCGCGGGCGCCAGCACTGGTTAGGCGTCGGCGTAGAGGCGCCGCCTGGGCTCGGCTACGCGGAGATCGTCGATCTAGATGCCAACAAGATGCTGCCCGTCAGGCTCAGGCTGAGGCCTTACCTCGTCCGGCGCGTCGCCGAAGACCAGGTCCTCAGCGCCGAGCGGTTCGAAGCGCTCCTGCGAAGCGCGTCTGAGTCGCCGCGGCCTCCTCTTGCCGACATGCTCCTCGCAGACGCGGCGTACTACGCGCTTCACGCCAAGCCGACGGATCTACCGCGCGGGCTCCTCATCGCTGCCGTCGCATGCGAGGTCAAGATCAAGCACACGCTGCGCGAGATCGTTCGCCCGGAGTCGAGCGCGATGCTGGAACTGCTGCTCGACAACCCGCGCGATTACTCGCTAGCCGCGAACGCACTCTTCGACAAGGCCGCAAAAGCGGTCACCGGCCGCTCCCTGCGAGAGGAGGATCGCCCGCTATTCAACCGTATGAGCAAGCTCTTCTCGCGCCGAAATAAGGTCGCTCACCATGGCGAGCTACCAAGCGATGAAGAGGCGCTTGACAGCATCTTCGCCGCGGGCGAGGTCTTCCACTGGCTCCGTAAGCTGGTCGAAGACACCGCCCAGTAGAAGCGCAAGAGCGTGGCCATCTACGCGCGTCCTAGCTATGCGGATGAGAGGACTTGAACCTCCACGGGGTTTCCCCCACACGGACCTGAACCGTGCGCGTCTACCAATTCCGCCACATCCGCGGGCGCGCGCATTGTAGCCCCGGCGCTGCGGCCGACCTACGTACGATGACGGGCCTTGCTGCGCGTCGCCCCTCTGCTGCTTGCGGCCCTCGCCGCGCTCCTCGCGACCTCCCCCGCCGCCGCTCGGACACGCACCGATCCGCCGCATATGACCGAGGTCGTCGTCACGCTCAAGGCTCCGCCGCTCGCTGAAGCGAGCGCCGCAGGCCGCGACCTCTACGCGCACCGGAACCGGCTCGACCTGCGCGCGCCTGCGAGCGTCTCCTACCTCGCGCGGCTCGCCGCGACACAGCGGCAGGTGCAGGCGCGGATCACCCGCGCCGTCCCCGAGGCCTTCGTCCGCTGGAGCTACCAGGTCGTCGTCGATGGGGTCGCACTCGTCGTGCCGGCAGACGAGACGGCGCGCGTCGCTCGCCTTCCGGGCGTCGCGGCGGTCTACCCGAGCCTCCGCTACCACCCCACCCTCGACCGCAGCCCGCAGCAGATCGGCGCGCCGGCGCTCTGGGGGCCCGGCCTCGCGACCGCGGGCCACGGCGTCAAGATCGGGATCCTCGACGACGGGATCGACCAGACGCACCCCTTCTTCGACCCCACGGGGTTCACGATGCCCGCCGGGTTCCCGAAGGGACAGCGCAGCTACACGACTGCCAAGGTGATCGCGGCGCGCGCGTTCGCGCCGCCGTACCTCTCGTACCGTGGCGCGCGGCTGCCGTTCGACCCGAGCCTGTCCTTCCACGGCACCCACGTGGCGGGGATCGCGGCGGGCGACCCGCAGACCGTGGCCCGCGGCTTCACCGGCAGCCCGCACCTGAACGGGATCGCGCCGGAGGCGTACCTCGGCAACTACAAGGTGCTCGGCACGCCGACGCCGCAGTTCGGCGCCGACGGGAACTCGCCCGAGATCGTCGCGGGGATCGAGGCGGCGGTGCGTGACGGCATGGACGTCCTGAACATGTCCTTCGGGGAGCCGGAGATCGCACCGGGCCGCGACATCGTCGTGAAGGCGATCGACGCCGCGGCGAAGGCGGGCGTCGTCTCGGCGATCTCGGCGGGGAACGACTTCGACGAGTTCGGGAACGGCACCGTCTCGTCGCCCGCGAACGCGCCCGCGGCGATCACGGCGGCGGCGGTCACAACGTCGCGGAGCGGCACGCCCGACGTGATCGGCGACTTCTCCTCCGCCGGCCCGACGCCGGTCTCGTTGAAGTTCAAGCCGGATGTGTCCTCGCCGGGCGTGAACATCCTCTCGGCCCAGCCACGGGGCCGCTGGGCGATCTTCAGCGGCACGAGCATGGCCGCGCCGCACGTGGCCGGCGCGGCCGCACTCCTCCGCGAGCGCCACCCGACGTGGACGGTGGCCCAGATCAAGTCCGCGCTCGTCCTCACGGGCGACCCGGCCTTCACCGGCGAGAGCCGGACGACAGAGGCCTCGACGATGCGCGAGGGCGGCGGCGTGATCGACCTGCCGAAGGCGGACGACCCGGAGCTCTTCGCGTCGCCGACCGACCTCTCGTTCGGCCTGCTCCGCCGCGGCCGGAGTGCCTCCCGGAAGGTGACGCTCGCCGACGCGGGCGGCGGAGCGGGCGCCTGGACGGCCGCCGTCTCGCAGCAGTCGCAGGAGGCCGGGGTGACGATCGGCGTTCCGGCCTCCGTGACCGCGCCGGGCACGTTCACGATCCGCGCGGCCGCCGGGCCGAAGGCGTCCGAGCGGGACATGACCGGCTTCGTCGTCCTCACCCGCGGCACGGTGCGGCGCCGCATCCCGTACTGGTTCCGCGTCGAGGCGCCGCGGCTCGCGGGCGAGCGGCACCGCCTCCTCCGCCGTCCCGGCACCTTCCGCGACGACGCGCGCCGCGGCGCGTCCAGGGTCGTCGCCTACCGCTATCCCGACGATCCTTCCGCGCTCGACTTGCCGACCCGGCTCCTCGGGCCTGAGGTCGTCTACCGCGTGCGGATCGCGAAGCCCGTGGCGAACTTCGGCGTCGCCGTCGTCGACCAGGCGAGCGGTTCAAGGGTGATGCCGCGGATCGTCGTCGCGGGCGACGAGAACCGCCTCGTCGGCGAGACGGCCCTGCCGCTCGACCTGAACCCGTACCTCGACTCGTTCCAGCACGTCGACCCGGTGGCCGGAGTCGTCCTGCCCGCCCTCGGGTCGTACGACGTCGTCTTCGACACGCCGAGCCGCGCCCGTGCCGGGCGTTTCCGCTTCCGCTACTGGGTGAACGACACGACCCGGCCGACCGTAAGGCTGTTGCGCCGCCGCCCCTCCGGGCTGCTCGTGCTCGCCGTCGCCGACCGCGGATCCGGCGTCGATCCGCGCCTCATGAGCCTCAAGGTCGACGGCCGCGCGCAACCCTTCACGTGGGACCCCGCGCACGGACGCGTCGACGTCACGCTCACGGGCCTCGCCGCCGGGAAGCACCGGCTCGTCGCGACCGTCTCCGACTACCAGGAGGCGAAGAACATGGAGGACGTGCACCGCATCCTCCCGAACACGCGCGTACTCAGAGCGACGTTCAAGGTCTCATAGGCTGCCAGTCGGGCGCGCCGTCGTCGTAGCGGTCGCGGGTGAGGCGGCGCAGGCCCGTGCCGTCGGCGCGCACCGAGTAGAGCTGGCCGCGCACGCCGCGTAGCGACGTGAAGGCGATCCTCGTGCCGTCCGGCGACCAGGCGGGCTCGAAGGCGTGCCCCAGGTGCGTGATCGTCGTCAGGTCGGAGCCGTCGGCGTTCATCACCGCGATGTCGGCTCGCTGGGCCGAGGTGGTGACGAAGGCGATGCGCGCGCCGTCCGGTGACCACGAGGGCTCGCCGTCGTCGCCGGGTGTGTGCGTCAGCCGCACCTGGTTCGAGCCGTCCGCGTCCATGACGTAGATCTCGTACGCGACGCCCTTCGGGTCGTCGCGGTTACTCGAGAACGCGATCCGGCTGCCGTCCGGCGACCATGCCGGGTCGAGGTCGCTGGCCGGGTTGTTCGTCAGGTCGACCGCGCCCTCGCCGTCGACGCCTACGGAGCCGATCTCGTCGTTCTCGCCGAAGCTCGCATACGCGATGTGCAGCCCGTCCGGCGCCCAGCTCGGGTCGCTCTCGTCCGCGGGCGCGTGCGTCACCCGCCGCAGCCCCTTTCCGCTCGAGCTCATCACGTAGACGTCTTCGTTGCCCCCGCGCTTGCGGCCGAAGGCGATGCGCTTGCCGTCGGCCGAGAAGGACGCGTACTCGTCGAGGCCCCTCCAGCGCGTCAGCCGGACGATCCTGCCGCGTGCGGTGCGCAGGTAGAGGTCGACGTTTCCCTGGTGGACGCGGTTGAAGACGATCATCCCGTTCCGGCCCGGGAAGGAGCCGCCGACGGCGCTCGCGCTCGCCGCGGCGAGGAGCGCGATCGCGGCTACGGCGAGGATCCGCCTCAGGACCGGTTCTCGTGCTCTTCGATCGTGGGCAGGGAGCGGAGGTCGCGCTCGACGCTCGCGGCGAACTCCTCGCTCTCGGTCTTCGGCGTCAGGAGCCGGAAGCTCGCCTTGCGCCGCGCGCGCTGGCGGCGCCGCCTCGCATCGAGCCCGAATCGTTCCGTGAGCCGCGGCCACTCGGCGCCAACCAGGACGGCGACCGCGCAGGCGAGCAGCACCACGAACAGCCAGCTCACAGTCGCTGATTCTAGCGACCAAGGTCTAAACCGCAGCCGGGTCGCAGCCGAAGAAGGAGGCATGGGCATGCCGATGCTGCCGACGTCGCTCCTCCTCCCCTACCTCGTCCTCTGGGCGGCGTTGATCCGTGCGCTCTTCGTGAAGGCGAACATCGCGCCCCGGACCTGCGGGCGCTGTGGGCGCCTCTTCGAGCGGCGCCAGCTGGGCGAGACGATCTGCTCCTGCTCGCGCTAGCGACTACCAATTCGGCTGGCTAGGCACGGCCGGCGGCGGCAGCGGCACCGAGGCCGGGTGGATCACGTAGACGATCCCGCCCGTCGCGTGCAGCCACGCCTTCTCGAACTCGGCGCGGTCGTAGACGTGGCGGACGGTTGCGTCGCTCGTCGAGGCCGGGTCGTTCGAGATCACGTTCCCGGCGGCGTCGAAGCCGACGATCGTCAGCAGGTGCCCGTCGGTGCCGCGGAAGAGGAAGCCGCCGAGCTTGTTGGGCTCGAAGGCGATCGAGGCGACAAGCGGGATGCCGGCCTTGATGAACTGCTCCGCCTCGTTCAGCGAGCGAAGCTGCGTCACCTCGGCCTCGAGGCCGTAGCTCGCGGCATACGCCGTGTTGAAGGGCCAGTTGCCGGCGCCGTCGTAGTGGTAGTCGAAGGTGGAGCGCGCCGCGAAGTCGACCCACGGGTCGACGACGTTCGGGTAGTCGCTCTGCACGTACGCGTAGTCGGCCGGCGAAGGCCCGCGGTTCCAGTAGGCGAGGATCATCGACGTCGAGGTCGGGCTGCACCACGCCTCGCCGCCGCCGTCGAACTGCGGGTACTCGCCGGTGTGGATCTCCTGCGAGAAGCGCGGCACGGCGAGCTCGATCCCCTCGGCGCCGCCGAGCGGGCTCGGCACGAGCGGGTTCGCGTTCGGCATGTCCGAGGCGACGGCGCCGACCGAGAACACCGTCGGCGCGGTGGAGTGCGGCAGCTCGAAGAGCGTCACCCGGAGCCGGTAGCCGGTGAACGGGTGGTCCTTGGCGAAGAAGGTGTCGATCGCGACGTAGCCGTCGGCGTCGCCCTGGCCGCCGACCGAGTGGCGGTGGATGTCGCCGTCGCCGGAGGCCCAGCGGCCCATGACGTACCACTTCGTCGCGGTCGCGCCGCCGTCGCGGGTCGCCTGCATCTCGACCTGGATCCAGGTGCCGGCGGGCGTGGTCGCGTTCCAGGACGACACGAGCTCCGTGAAGCCCAAGCCGGTCTGGAACCACGGTGAGCTCCAGCGGGCGTACGAGTACGTGCGCGCGGGCGAGCCGTAGGCGTCGGAGTAGGCGAGCGTGCCCGCCGCCGAGCCAAACGTGATCGCGCCGCCCGCCTTCGTCAGGCGCGCGCCCTCGAAGCTCGAGCCCGGTGCCGTGAAGTCGGCCGAGGTCGTGTAGGCGTGGAAGCTGACCGGCAGCGGCTGCCCCGCGTGCGCGGGCGCGGCGGCGGCGAGCAGGAGCGCGGCTGCGGCGGCTACGACGGTGCCTCGGATCACCGCCTCCGATGGTAGACCCTAGGATGGAATCGTGAAAGAGGTCGTCCCGGACATCGAGCGCTGGCGTGCGCGCGGCGAGCGGTTCGCACTCGCGACCGTGGTGGCGACGAGGCGGTCCGCTCCGCGCCCGATCGGCTCGAAGCTCGCCGTCTCGGAGAGCGGTGAGCTCGCCGGCTCGGTCTCCGGCGGCTGCGTCGAGAACGAGGTGTACGGGGCGGCACGGGAGGTGCTCGCCGGCGCGCCGCCGCAGCTCCTCTCGTACGGCATCTCAGACGACCAGGCGCTCTCCGTCGGGCTGCCATGCGGCGGCGAGATCGACGTCTACGTGCAGGTGCCCGAGCCGGAGGTGGTCGAGCGGGTGCTCGGGGCGTTAGCGACCGAAGAGCGCGCGGTCGTGCTGACGGAGCTCGAGACGGGCGAGCAGCGGCTCGTGCGCGACCCGGAGCTCGAGCGCGGCCGGAGCCGGCTCGTCGAGCTCGACGGGCGGCGGGTCTTCGCCGATGTCTACGGGCCGCCGCCGCGCCTGCTCATCTTCGGCGCGGTCGACACGGCCGAGGCGCTGTGCCGCGCTGCGAAGGCGGTCGGCTGGCGGACGATCGTCGCCGACGCGCGCGCGAAGTTCGCGACACGGGAACGGCTCCCGAGCGCGGACGAGCTCGTCGTCGCCTGGCCCGACGAGGTGCTGGCGCGCGTCGAGCCCGACCACGCGACCGCGGTCGTCGTCCTGACCCACGACGACCGCTTCGACCTGCCGGCGCTCCAGGGCGCGCTCGCGGGCGAGGCGTTCTACGTCGGCGCGCTCGGCTCCCGGCGGAACCAGGCCCGCCGGCGCGAGCGGCTGCTGGAGGAGGGAGTGCCCGAGGAGTCGGTCGATCGGATCTCCGGCCCCGCGGGCCTCGACATCGGCGCCGACACGCCCGCCGAGACGGCGCTGTCGATCCTCGCGGAGATCCTGGCCGTCCGGGCCGGCCGTGGGGGCGGTGCGCTGAAGGACGCGCCCGGGCGCATCCACACCGAGCTCGTCGGCTGACATTTTTGCCATGAGGCGCTTCACGCGGTAAGCTGCGCAGATCCGCCGAGGAGGAGTGTGATGCGAAAGCTGCTGGCTCTGACCGCGGTCACCGGCGGGCTCTCGCTCGCCGCGCTGATCGTCCCCGCCGCGGCACTCGCGTGCGACACCTCCTTCTGGAACGTCGGCTGCCAGTACTACTCCGTCGGCGAATCCCATTCGGCCTACCCCGGCGCCACGCCCCACAACATCACGATTCGCCTGTCCGCCGAGTCGGCAAAGTGGGTCCCGGGAAAGACACGGGAATTCGTCAGCACCTCGAGCGGAAGCTGGGTCCAAACGAACTACACGCTGGCTGCAGACGACACCTGGCTCACGTACGTGGGCTTCAGCAACTCGCGGGGCGGTTGCGTGAACTCCACATCCGAAAACGGGACGATTTGGATCAACTGCGCGACGCACCTTTGGGGTTAGAGAAGGAGCGACCGTGAGGATCAAACTGCTCCTCGCCACGTGTCTTGGACTCGCTGCGCTCGTCGGCGCCGCCTACGCACTCGCGGCGACCCACGGTGGACACAGCCGAACCGCCTCTCCGGTCGAGGCGGGAATCGGGCCATGGCAGGATCTCGACGCTGCCGGCCTCGGGGCTCGGGCACTCGGGCTGGCTCACGCGGCCGGTGCCAGTCGGGCAGCCGAAGTCGCCGGCATCCGCGCCGCGGATGGGTCCTACGTCGGCATCGTACGCGACTCTACCGCCGGACTTCACTTTGCGGCGGTGACCGCCAACTCACAGGACGGCGGTGCGAGTGCGCACCTGTTGCGCAGTCCGGGCGAGATCCCGTTCATCGACGACTCGCTCGGCCTGCTCGCCCTCCAGCAGACGGCTGCGCCGGATGGAAGCGTCGGACGGATCTGCGGCGCAGGCATCGTCAAGGCACCGGCGACGCGTGCAAGGCTCGAGCTCCTCGACGGTTCAACTGTGCCACTGCCGCTCGTCGACCTCTCCGCTGGATTCCGTGGATACGCCTTCGTCGCGGCCGAGCCAAAGCAGTTCCCGAAGGCAATCCAGGGACTGGATGCCGCAGGCAAGGTCGTTGCGGAGTTCGCGTTCGACCCGAACGACCACCCGTAGTCCGCCGGTCTAGGCGAGGTCTCGGCGCGCCGCCACGAACCCACACCGCTCTAGGCGATGTAGATCGGCGTGTGAAGCGGCACGAGGGGGTACAGCTCCTCGACGTCGGGGATCGACATGCGGATGCAGCCGTGCGAGGCCGCGGTGCCGAGTGAGCCGATGTCGTCGGTGCCGTGGATCCCGGCGCCGTTGTAGAAGCCGAGCCAGCGCGCCTTGATCGGGTCGGCGGGCCCGGGCGGGATGATCTGCCCGGCGAGCGAGCCCGCCCACGGCGAGTTCGGGACGTGCCAGGACGGGTTCACCTGCCTGTCGTTGATCTCGTACTCGCCGGCGGGCGTCTCGAGGCCCTGCCGGCCGACGGCAATCCGGTACGACTTGTAGAAGCGCAGGTCGCGGAACAGGCGGAGCGTGAAGGTCGACCGGTCGATCGTGATGAAGGCCGGGTACTGCTTAGCCAGGTCGGTCGTGGACACGTCCGGGTGGACGACGCGCGTCGGCAGCTCGACCACCCGGCGCCGGCCGGTGTGGACGAGGCGGTCCTCGAGAACGCGCACGAGGCCGCGGCGGTAGACGGCGAGCCCGTTCCGCGAGTGGACGGTGACGAGCTTCGTCGTCGAGGGGATCACCTTCGCCGAGACGGCGGGCCGGTCGATAGAGCGGGCGATCCGGGCGACGAAGGCTTGAACGGCGGCGTCCGAGTAGCTGACGCGGAGCCGGACCCGCGTCTCGACGCGCGCGCCTGTGGCCTCGCGGTAGACCCGCGCGACGAAGTTGCCGCTGCGGCTCTCGTCGAGCGCCGCCCGGACCATTCCGGCCGTGTCCACGCGGAGACGCGCCTCCGCCGGCGTGAGCGTGTACCGGCGCGAGCCGTGCACGACGACGAGCGGCCGGCTCAGGCGTTTCACGATCCGGCCGTGGATGAGGGCCTGAGCCTCCCCCACGCTCAGGCCGCCGACGTCGACGCCCGCGATGCGGGTCCCGCGGGCGAGGGTGTCCGAGTGCGCGCGGTCGATCGCGTACGCGGCCGCTCCTCCGCCGACCACGAGGACGACGACGACGGCCACGAGGACTGCGGCCCAGCGCCTCTTCTTCACCCTGTACACGTACCCTCGAACGAAGAATACGCAGCTAAACGGCAGTTTGGTCCGGGTAGATCCGCATCGGCAGGCCCGCGAGCGGCTCTCCGCCTGCGGGTGTCACGAGCCAGGTGTCCTGCATGTACAGGCACGAGCGACCGTCCGGACCGATCGCGTGCGGGTGCATCGAGAAGACCATGTTCTCGCGCAGCTCGGTCTCGACGCCCTCGCCGATCTTCGGGTGCTCGATCATCGTCATGCCGATCGAGTGGCCGGTGACGTGGCCGAGGTCGTAGCCGCGTGCGCGGAAGCCGCGCGAGACGGCCGCGTGGACGTCGTGCGCGCTCGCGCCGGGGCGCATCGCCTCGCGCGCGGCCTCGAAGTACTCGACGTAGGCCTCGAGCATGCGCTCCTCCTCGGGGCCAGGCCTGCCGAGCGCGCGCGAGACCTCGACCCAGTGGCCGCCGGGACCGGCGACCTCGAGCGAGGGGACGCAGAAGTCGCCGAGGACGGTCTCCGCCCGCGCGATCGCGAACTCCGGGCCGACGAGGACCATGTTCATCGTCAGCCGGCCGCAGCCGCGCTCGACGAAGAGCTCCTCGGCCGGCGCGAGCGCCTGCGCAGCCGTGCGGCCGGGCGCGTAGGCGGCGTGGAAGGCGTGGAAGCCGTCGACGTTGATGGCGACGCTCTCGCGCACGGAGGCGAGTTCCTCGTCGCTCTTCACAGCGCGGGCGAGGTCGAGCTCGACGTCGAAGGGCTCGAGCGCGACGCGGCCGGCGAGGGCGTCGTGGTCGCGGACCGTCATCACGTAGTCGAGGCCGTACACGCCGACGCGCTGCCCGGCCAGGCGGTCGGCGAGCCACGCGCCGGGGAGGTCGGCGAAGACCTGCTCCTCGATCCAGGTCGTGCCGTGCTCGCCCACGTAGCGCGCCTCGGTCGGGAAGACGATCGCCGGGTCGCCCTCGCGCGGGAGGAGCACGTACGCGTACCGGTGGACGATCTGGAAGCCGGACATGTACGTCACGGCTCCCTCGAAGCCGGTGTACTCGCTGCCGCAGACGATCACGGCGTCGAGGCTCGCCTCGTCGAGCGCAGCGCGGACGTTCGCGTAGCGCCGCTCACGCTCTTGCGCGGTTACGTCGGTCACGCCCACGCGCGTTCGACCCCTTTCACGAGCGCGAGTATCGCCTCGTTGAGCGGCGTCGGCACGTCGTGCTCTCGTCCGAAGCGGACGATGCCGCCGTTCAGGTAGTCGACCTCGGTCGCGCGGTGGGCCTCGACGTCCTGGAGCATGCTCGCCTTGTGGTCGTACGCGACGTCGGGGCGCGCTGCGTGGTCGATCAGCTCCTCGGGGTCGGCGTCGAGCTCGATGCTTTGGGCGGCGGCGACGGCCTTGCCCTCGTCGACCAGGCCGGTGACGAGGCGGCGAAGCGCCGGGTTCTCGCAGACGCGGCCGTGCGTCAGGCCGGTCAGCGCGCCGACCGGGTTCGTGGCCGCGTTGAAGATCACCTTCCGCCACTGCGGGCCGCGCGCGTCGGGGACGGCTTTCGTCGGGAGGCCGGCTCGGGTGCAGGCGTCGGCGAGGGCGGCGACGGCGTCGGTGGGGGCGGGGCTCGGCTCGAACGGGCCGAAGGTCGTGTCGCCCTTCACCTCCCAGCGGACGTGGCCAGGCGCGACGAGCTGGCCGGCGGGGAAGGTCGTCCCGCGGATGACGCGCTCGACGTGGCGTGCGATCGTCTCCTCGTTCCCGACGCCGTTCTGGACGGAAGCGACGGTGCCTTGGGCGAAGGCCGAAGCGGTCGCCGCGACCGCCGAGTCGGTGTGCATCGCCTTGGTCGCGACGATCCCGAAGTCGCAGGCCGGGAGGTCGGCGGCGTCGGTGGTCGCGCGCACCGGCCCGACGACGTCCTCGGCCCCCGAGAGCCGGAGCCCGTCGCGGTTGATCGCGTCGACGTGGTCGCGATCGAGGTCGTAGGCCCAGACCTCGACGCCCTCGAGCCGCGCGAGGTTAGCGGCGAAGAGCGACCCGACCGCGCCGCATCCGACGATGCACACCCTCAAGACGCGTCCCTTCGAGCCACTGCCGGGGTCTGACCCCAGACACGGCCCGCGCGGACGCGTCCGCGGCAGACGCCATTTGGCTCAGGAACCGGCCTCGCGCTCTCGGACGGGACGCTTTCGACACAAAGTCGCCGTCTCTTCCAGCCGTGACCGGGGTCAGACCCCGGGTGTACGGAGCGGACATGGCTCATGTGTACGACGCTTCGCGGGCTTTGACCAGGCGGTACAGCGCTCGATGGAGCGGCGCGTCCACGCCCACGCGCTCAGCTTCGCGGACCAGCGCGCCTGTGATCAGGTCGACCTCGGTAGGGCGTCGCGCCTCGACGTCCTCCAGCATCGACGGGTAGTGCGCGCTGCCGCGCTGCGTGGCGAGGACGTTCATCTCCCACGGGTCGTCGTGCAGCGGCACGCCGGCCGCGGCCGCGACGGCCTTGCCCTCGTCCACCAGGTCGTGGACGAGATGTCCGAGATCCGTCACCCGCTCCCGCGCGGCGAAGTGTGGGTCGTGCGGAAGACCGGTGAGCGCCGAGACCGAGTTCACCGTCGCGTTGAAGATCAGCTTCGACCACTGCGCCGGCCGCAGATCGGGGAACGCGGCCGCCCGTAAGCCGCCGGCGACCACCAGCTCCGCCACCTCGCGCGCGAGCTCGAAGGGCGTGTCGCCGTAGGGCCCGAGCCACGTCTCCGTGTCGAGGATGTACTCGACGTGCGTGTCCGAATGGCGCGTGCCGCTCATGAACGTGACCGCCGAGAGCAAAGGCCAGTCGCCGTAGCGCCGGACGATCTCCTCCACGCCGAGGCCGTTCTGGACGGTCATCACCGCCGCGCGCCCGAAGCGCCCCTCGAGCCGCGCCGCCGCCGCGTCCACCTCCGTTCCCTTCGTGGCCACGAGAACCAGGTCGACCTCGCCGATCTCGTCCGGATCGGACGCGCCCGTCACCCGCGCGACGAAGTCACCCCGCCCCGAGACGCGCAGCCCGTCGTCCCGGAGCGCCCGCGCGTGCTCCGTGCGCCGGGTCAGCACCGCAACCTCCGCGACGCGTGCCAGATGCGCCGCGAAGAGGCTCCCGATCGCGCCGGCGCCGACGACGCAGACGCGCCGGATCACGAGACGGCGACCCCGGCGACCTCGCCGAGCTTCCCCTTCAGGTAGCGGACGTACGGCTCCGGGTCGATCGCCGCGCCGGCCGCACGCTCGAGCGTCTCCCGCGGCGTGAACTTGCGCCCGTGCCGGTGGAGGTGCTCGCGCAGCCACTCCCGCAGGTCGCCGAAGTCGCCGCGCTCGATCCGGCCGTCGAGGTCGCCGAGGTCACCGCACGCCTTCTCCCAGATCTGCACGGACATGACGTTCCCGAGCGAGTACGTGGGGAAGTAGCCGAACCCGGCGTCGGCCCAGTGGATGTCCTGGAGGACGCCGGCGCGATGATCCGGCACCTCGAGCCCGAGGTAGCCGAGCATCCGCTCGTCGAAGGCCTCCGGCAGGTCTCGCACCTCAAGCCGCCCCGAGAGGAGCTCCCGCTCGAGCTCGAAGCGCAGGACGATGTGCAGGTTGTACGTGATCTCGTCCGCGTCGACGCGCGTGAGCGAGGGCCGGATCCGGTTGACGGCGCCGAAGAACCGGTCGAGCTCGACGTCCGCGAGCGCCTCCGGGAGCGCAGCGCGCAGGTCGTCGAAGGCGAACCGCCAGAAGGCCCGGCTGCGGCCGACGAGGTTCTCCCACATCCGACTCTGCGACTCGTGGAGCGCCGCCGAGGCGCCGCCCGCGAGCGGCGTCCGCGCGAGCGACGGCGAGATCTGGCGCTCGTAGAGGCCGTGCCCGAGCTCGTGGATCGCGGCGAAGATCCCGCCCAGATGCTCCTCCTTGAAGTGGGATGTCAGCCGGATGTCCGTGATCCCGATGCTCGCCGTGAAGGGATGCTCGCTGTGGTCGAGGCGCCACGAGCGCCGGTCCGATCCGAGCCGCTCCAGCAGGTCGAGCGAGAACGCCCGCTGCCCCTCGACCGCGAACGGCCCCTCGAGCACGGGCCCATCCGCATCACGCGCCGCCTCCACGAGCGGGACGAGCTCCCGCTTCAGGTGCTCGAGCACGTTCTCCGTCTCCGGGGTGGTGAAGCCGCGCTCGTAGTCGTCGAGGAGGACGTCGTACGGCTCGTCCGTGGGGTCGAAGCAGTCGATGTAGCGCCGCCGGAGCTCGAGCAGCTGCTCGAAGTGCGGGCGCAGCACCTCGAAGTCGCGCCGCTCGCGCGCCTCGAGCCAGGCGCCGAGGCCGAGCGCGCCCGCGCGCAGGATCTCCGCCCGCAGCTCGGTCGGCACCCGGGATGCCTTCTCGTGGTCACGGCGCGCGACGCGGATCAGGCTCGCCTCGTCGGACTCGTACGGCAGCGACTCCTCCTCGCCGCGCAGCTCCTCGAGCAGCTTCCCGAGCTCGTCCGAGACGAGCCGCTCGTGCGCGGCGCGGCCGATCGTCGCCCGCTGCTCGGCCCGGGTCGCGGCGCCGTCCGGCGGCATCGTCGTCTCCTGGTCCCATGCGAGCAGGAAGCCGACCCGCTCGAGGTCGTAGATCTCCCCGAGAAGAACCCGCAACCTCTCGAACGTTTGGCTCACGCGCCCACCATGCTGAATCCTCCGTCACAGAGGACGAAGTTGCCGGTCATGTGCGCGGAGTCGTCGCTCGCGAGGAAGACGACGACGCCCACGAGCTCCTCCGGCTTCGGGATGCGCCCGAGCGGCGTCTCCGCCAGGACGGCCTCGCGGCGGCCGGAGCGCCAGTCCTCGCGGATGATCGTCGACTCGGTCTCCATGAACCCCGGCCCGAGCGCGTTCACCCGTACGTGCGGCGCGTACGCGCGCGCGTACGACTTCGTCAGGCCGAGCACACCGTACTTGGAGGCAGCGTACTGCGGCGCGCGTGGGCTTCCTGTGACAACCACGTTCGAGCACACGTTCACGATCGTGCCGCCGCTCTCCTGCTCCAGCATGCGGCTCCCGACCTCGTGCGTCACGAGCAGCGTCCCCTTCACGTCGACCGCGAGGACGCGGTCGATCAGCTCCTCGGACACGTCTCGCCAGGACATCTGCTCGGGGGCTACGTCGCCGACGTTGTTCACGAGCACGTCGACCCGGCCGAAGCGCTCGAAGACCTCCTCGGCGAGCCGGCGGATGTCGTCCCAGCTCCGCAGGTCGGCCTGCACCTCGAAGGCGTCGCGCCCGAGGTCGCGGATCTCCGCGACGGCCTCGAGCGCGCCATCCCGCGAGGTGGCGTAGTGGACGGCGACGTTCGCCCCTTCGCGCGCGAGGCCGGGCGCGAGCGCGCGCCCGAAGCCCCGGCCCGCGCCGGTGACGAGCACGTTCCGGCCCTCGAGCCGGCTCACGCCGTCCTCCCGCGCAGGAAGCGGACGATCGCCTCGTCGGGCTCCTCGCGGCCGACGATCCCCTCGGGACGCGCGTACATGACGAGGAGGATCATGAGCACCAGGACGAGCTGGGTCAGCCCGGTCAGGCGGTGGAACGTGATCACGCCGAGGTGGAGGCTCGAGTCCTCGTACCCGCGCACCTGCTCCTGGACGAGCGTGACGAGCGCCGCGCCGACGACCGCGCCCGCCACCGTGCCCTTGCCGCCGACGATGAACATGACGATCAGCGCGAAGGTCGGCGCGAGGAAGAAGTCGGTCGGCGAGATCGTGCCGATCCACCAGGCGAAGAGCGCACCGGCCGCGCCAGCGATCACCCCGGAGAGCACCCACGCGCGCACGCGGTAGGCGCGCACCGCGACGCCGACCGAGGCCGCCGAGAAGGCGTCCTCGCGGCTCGCGCGCAGGAGGAGCCCGGTCTTCGAGTCCTTGAACACCCGCGCGACCACGACCGCGGCGAGCGCGAAGGCGAGAGCGCGGGTCATCGTCACCTCCGGCGGCAGGCCGATCAGCCCGGCGCCGCCGCGCGTCACGCCGGTCCACGCGCCGAAGACGACGTCTGCGATCAGGAGCAGCGCGAGGATCGCGATCACGGCGCTCGCGCCGTCGAGCCGCAGGATCGGCACGCCGGAGAGCAGGGCGAGCGCGCCGCCGGCGGCCGCGGCGAGCGCGAGCGCGATCCACCAGCGCGGGTTCGCGTCCTGGAGGAAGTGCGGCAGGCTCGGCAGGTACGTGGACTTGAGGGCCGGGTCGAGCGTGAGGATCCCGGCCACGTACGCGCCAGCCCCGAACAGGGCCATGTGCCCGAAGGACAGGATGCCGGAGTTCCCGGAGAAGGACTGGAGCGCGACCACGATCGTCACGTTGATGAAGAAGTGCGTCAGCTTCGAGTGGTCGCCGCCGCTTGCCCAGCCCCACGCCGCGACGACAACGAGGCCCGCGCAGACGAGCGCGGCGCCCACCGCCGAGCGGAGCGGCCACCACATCAGGCGAGCTCCTGTCGCCGGCCGACGAGGCCCTGCGGCCGGAGCAGTAGGAGGCCGATCAGGATCGCGAGCACGACCGCGTCGTGGAACTGGAGGATCGTGCCCGAGTGCACCGCGGCGAGGATCTGGTCGGCGAACCCGAGCACGTAGCCGCCGACGACCGCGCCGGTCAGGTTCCCGAGCCCACCCAGTACGACGGCGATGAAGGCGGCGACGACCGGCGCCGTGCCGCTCGTCGGGCTCACCGAGCCGGCGGAGGCGAAGAGGAGAAGCGCCGCGATCCCCGCGAGCAGCCCGGAGAGTGCGAAGGCCGCGACGACGACGCGCCCGGCCGAGATCCCCATCAGCCGCACGACGCCGAAGTCCTCGGCGGCGGCGCGGATCGAGACGCCGAGCAGCGTCCGGCGCAGGAAGACGACGAGCGCGACGAGCACCGCGAACGTGACCGCCGTCGTGATGATCTGGATCAGCCCGACCGTGTAGGGGCCGACGGAGTAGCCGCGGTCCGACCAGCCGGTGTGCGCGATCGGCTCCGGCTCGGCGCTCACCCCGATCTGGAGCACGGTCTGGATGAAGAACGCGAGCGCGAACGACGTCACGAGCAGCGTCTCGATCGACGCGCCGCGGAGCGGCCGGAACGCGATCCGCTCCATCGCCACCGCGGCAAGCGTGGTCGCGAGGAGCGTCGCCGGCACGACGAGGATCCAGCTCACGTCGTGGTGGAGCATCGTCCACATGACGTAGCCGCCGATCGTGAGCAGCTCGCCGTGCGCGAAGTTGATCAGGCCCATGATCGAGAAGAGCATCGCGAGCCCCAGCGAGAGGAGCGCGTAGGTCGAGCCGAGCGAGAGCCCGTTGATGCACTGCTGGACGAACTCGTGCAGCGTCATTCGCTCACTCCGGCACGCCGAGGTAGGCGGCCTGCACGCGGCGGTCGCGGCGGAGCTCGTCCGGGGTGCCCTCCGCCTCGATCCCGCCCACGCGCATGAGGTACGCGCGGTCGCTGACGCGGAGCGCCTGGTGGACGTTCTGCTCCACGAGCAGGATCGTCACGCCTTCCTCGTCGCGGAGCCGCACGACCAGGTCGAAGACGAGCCGGACGAGCTTCGGCGCGAGGCCGAGCGTCGGCTCGTCGAGGAGCAGCAGCCTCGGGCCGGGCATGAGCGCCCGCGCGATCGCGAGCTGCTGCTGCTCGCCGCCCGAGAGCGAGGCGGCCGGCAGGCGCAGCCGCTCGCGGAGCGCCGGGAAGAGCTCGAGCAGGCGCTCGCGGCGCGCGTCTTCGGCGCGGCCGCGGCCCGCGGCGGCGGCGCCGAGGCGCAGGTTCTCCGCCACCGTGAGGCTGGCGAAGATCCGCCGGCCCTCGGGCGCGAGCCCGACGCCGCGGCGGACGACGCGCTCCGGCGGCAGGCCGCCGATCTCCTCCCCGTCGAGCGCGATCGTCCCCGTCCGCGCCCGGTGCAGGCCGACGATCGACATGAGCGTCGTCGTCTTGCCCGCGCCGTTTGCGCCGAGGAGCGCGACGATCTCCCCCTCGCCGACCCGCAGAGACACGTCCCGCACGGCCACGACCGGCCCGTAGCGCGCGGTCAGGCCGCGCACCTCCAAGAGCGCTCGGGGCCCATCGCGGGCCCCGAGGTCGTCCTTCGTCGCCGTCGCCTCTATGGCGCCGGCACCTTCTTCGGAACGTTCTTCAGCACCTTCACGAACTTGCCGCCCTTGATCTGGTCGACGGCGACGACGTTCGTCGGGTTGTGCTGGCCGTGGCCGAGGTACCGCACCGGCCCGAGGGCCCCGTGGATGATCATCCCTCGGGAGAGCACGGCCTGGATCTTCTTCGGATCGGTGCTGCCGGCTTTCAGCACCGCCGCCTCGAGCACCTTGATCGTGTCGTAGCCGAGCGCCGGATACGTCCCGTCGGGGGAGGCGCCGAAGCGCTTCCTAAACTGGGCGTAGAAGCGCGCCGTCGCCGTGCCCCTGTCCGGGGAGCCGAACGTGCTGAACCCGTAGCCGTTCACGGCCGAGCCTCCGACCTGGAGGTTGACCCCGGTGTCCATGCCGTCCGAGCCGATGACCGGGATGTTCACGCCCTGCGACTTCAGCTGCCGCGCGAGGAAGTCCACGAACGGCGAGAAGAGGCCGGTCATGATCGCGTTCGGCTTCGTCTTCAAGTTCTTGATCTTCGTCACGATCGCGGCGTAGCTCTCCGGGGTGCCACCGAAGCCGGTGGCGCCGAACGGGATCGAGTCGGTGCCGACGATCGAGATCCCTCGCGAGGGCGCCGCCTTTTCGAAGTACTTGGCCATCAGGTGCACGTACAGAAAGGTCGAGTCGAGGACGTAGACGCGCTTGTACTTGCGGAGCTTCGCGTAGTTCGCGAGCTGGGTCATCTGCGCGTTCCCGGCCATGCCGACGGGCCAGTAGACAGGGAACTTCTTCGCCACCGTCGGGTCGCCGTTGCAGGGCGAGAGCGTGAACTGCTTCTTCCGCTGCGCGACGGACGCCATCGCGACCTGGTAGTCGGTGTTGCAGGGCAGGACGAGCACGCCGACGTGCTTGCCGATCAGGTCGTTCGCGACCTGCACCGACACCGCCGGGTCGCTCTTCACGTCCTCGAGGGTGAGCGCGATCTTCACCTTGCCGCCGATGCCGCCCTTGCCGTTGATCTGCTCCACGGCGAGCCTCGCGCCGTTCGAGATCAGCTTGTCGTGGACGGCCAGGAAGCCGGTCAGGTTGTTGCCGTAGCCGACCTTGATCGTCCCCTTGCTCAGGCCCGTGCGGCTCGCCGACCCGGTCGCCACCGCGACCGCGGCCGCCGCCACGCCGACCACGATGACGGCGAGAGCCGTCGTCCTGCCGAACCGTCTCATTCCGCTCCTCCGTTCGTCGCGTTGCCGGTGTCCTCCGTACCGATGTATGCGGCCACGACCGCCGGATCGGATCGCACCTCTCCGGGTGATCCCGACGCGATCACCTCCCCCTCGTTGAGCACGACCACGTGGTCGCAGATCCGCATGATCAGGCGGAGGTCGTGCTCCACGACGAGCACGCCGCAGCCGTGCTCCTTGCGAATGCCCTGCACCGCTCCGCCGAGCTCCGCGGATTCGGCCTCGTTCATCCCCGCCGCCGGCTCGTCGAGGAGCAGGAAGCGCGGCTGGGCCGCGAGCGCCCGCGCGATCTCGAGGCGCCGCTGGTCGCCGTAGGAGAGCGTGCCCGCGTAGCGGTCGGCGAGCCGCTCGATGCCGAGCTTCGCGAGGGTCTCGCGCGCCTGGCGGTCGGAGCTGCCGCGGCGCGCGCGCCCGGCTCCGAGCGCGCCGACCTCGACGTTCTGGAGCGCCGTCAGCCAGCCGAAGAGGCGGATGTTCTGGAACGTGCGCACGACCCCGCGGCGGGCGATGGTGTGGCCGCGGCGCGGGATCGGCCGCCCGTCGAGCGCGACCCGGCCCGTGGTCGGAGGGAAGACCCCCGAGAGGCAGTTGAGGAACGTCGTCTTGCCGGACCCGTTCGGCCCGATCAGGCCGACGACGTCTCCCTCCCGCAGCCGCAGCGAGACGTTCCGCAGCGCGTGGACCCCGCCGAAGCGCTTGCCCACCTCGACCGCCTCGAGCACGGCGCTCACCCGGGCGAGTCTACGCCCAGCGCGGCGCCGCTTGCGGTGCCGCCGTCTGCAATGACCGGTCGAGAGCCTCCGATTCCTCGCAACCGATATATGCAATGCAGTCGATCTCGACGAGCATGTCCGGCTTCGCGAGGCCGACGATGAGGAGCGTGGACGCGTAGGAGCGCTCCTCGAGGAGCTTCGGCGCGTGGCGGGCGAGCCACCCGTCGCGCGCGGCGTAGAACTCCCGCTCCAGCGCGCGGTCGGTCAGGTACCAGACGAGCTTCACCACGTCGTCGAGCCGCGCGCCGGCCTCGGTCAGGCGTTCCTCGATCCGGTCGAGGGCGAGCTCAATCTGGGCCGCGATCCCTTCGACCGGCTCATCGGTGTCGTCGGCGCGCGCCTCAGCGCCGGAGAGGAAGACGAACCCTCCCGCGACGGCGCCCTTGCCCCAGACCATCTCGCGCCCCGCGTGGACGACCTTGCCGAGGCCGTGCTTCTCAGGCACGCGACGCGAGCTCCCGGAGCTCGTCGTCGGTGACGAGACGCCGCTCGCGCGCGCCGAGCTCCTTCACCCGCTCGAGGAGGCGCGGCTCCGCGTCGGCAGGCACGTCGAGACCGAGCTCGGCCAGCTTGATCCGGATCGAGTCGAGGCCGCTCTTCTTGCCGAGCACGATCCGCCGCTCTGCGCCGACGAGCTCGGACGAGTACGGCTCGATCGCCGGCGGGTCGTGGAACTGGCTCGCGACGGCGCCGCTCTCGCGGGTGAAGAGGTTCTCGCCGACGAGCGGCTTCCACGGCTCGAGCTCGTAGCCGGCGAGGGCCCGGACGCGCGTGGAGACCTCGCGGACGCGCTCGAGCCGCAGCCCGCTCTCGATCCCGTACAGGCCTCGCAGCGCGAGCGCCACCTCGGCGAGGTCGGCGTTCCCCGCCCGCTCGCCCATGCCGTTGATCGTCCCGTGGATCCAGCTCGCGCCGGCGCGGACCGCGGCGAGCGCCGCGGCGGTCGCGACCCCGAAGTCGTCGTGCCCGTGGAAGTGGACCGGCACGCCGAGCCGCTCCCGCGTCCGGCCGACGAGCTCGGCGACGGCCTCCGGCGCCGCGATGCCGAGCGTGTCGACGACGACCACCTCGCGCGCACCTGCCTCGACGGCCGCGTCGTACGCCGTGTCGAAGAAGCCCGGGTCGGCGCGGGTGCCGTCGACGCCGAAGTAGGCGACCGTGACGCCGCGCTCGGCGGCGAAGGCGACGGCGCGGCGGATCCGGTCGAGCATCTGCTCGCGCGAGACGCCGAGCGCGTCGAGCTTCAGGTCGGAGATCGGCGACTCGATCACGCTCGCGCGGAGGCCGAGCTCGACGAGCGCCTCGACGTCCGCCTGCACCGCGCGCGAGAAGCCCCAGACCTCGGCGCGCAGACCGGCGTCGCGGATGAGCTCGATCGCGCGCCGGTCCTCGTCCGACACGCGCGGAAAGCCCGCCTCGATCCGCTCGATCCCGAGCTCGGCGAGCGCGCGGGCGATCTCGAGCTTCTGTTCCGCGTCGAGGACGACGCCGACGGTCTGCTCGCCGTCGCGAAGCGTCGTGTCGTAGAAGCCGACCTGCGCGGCGAACGCGAACGGCTCGTTGATCGCGCCGGTCCAGAAGGTCATCGGAAGTCGTCGGGCCACGAGGAGAGCTTCTGCGGCGCGCCGTCGGTGACGAGGTAGTCGTCCTCGAGGCGGAGCCCGCCGCCGCCCTCCCAGTAGATCCCGGGCTCGATCGCGAGCACCATCCCCGCCTCCATCGGCCGCTCGTCGGCCTGGTGGGCATACGGCGGCTCGTGCGCGCGCGCGCCGACGCCGTGCGCGATCGGGTGCGACGGCTGTCCGGGGTAGCCGCCCTCGGCGATGCGGGCACGGACGAGCCGGTCGAGCTCGGCGAGGCTCGCGCCAGCGCGGCAGAACGCGACCGCCTCGTCGTAGATGCCGAGCAGCAGCTCGAGCAGCTCGACGTAGCGGCCGTCGAGCGCGCCCGGGCACATGTTCTTCGTGAGGTCGCTCCAGTAGCCGTCGGCGCAGACCCAGATCTCGAAGAGCGTCGGCTCGTGCTCCTGGATCGGGCCGTCGCCGGTGGCGGTGAACGTGCGGATGCCAGGGCCGGACCAGACGAGCGCGAACCCGCGCGCCATCTCCACGCGGTTTTGGTACCCGACGCCGATCGCGTGCACCGCGCCCTCCCACAGGGCGGCCACCTCGGACTCCTTCATGCCGGGACGGAGCCGCTCGTGGACGTGTGCGAGCGCGGCGTCGGCGATCGCGTTCGCGAGGCGCATGCGCTCCAGCTCTTGGTCGGTCTTGAGGGCTCGGCAGGCGTTGAGCAGGGGCGTCGCGTCGGCGGCGCGGTCGAAGGCGTCGAAGAAGGCCTTCGTGTAGGTCGTGGGCTCGCCGACCATCCGGTCGGCGGCCTGGGTGCCGAGCGAGAGCTCGAGGCCGACGCGGCCATAGCCTTGTTGGTGCACGACCTCTTGGGCGCGCGCGAGCGCACGTGCCGCCGGCGGCCGCGGGTCGGCGGGGTCGTAGCCGAGGACGACGCGGTGGTCGGCCGTCCAGGCGTTGCGCTCCGCGTCGTCGACGGACGGCTCCATGACGACGAGGGTCGGGTCGCCCTCGCGCGGGAAGATCGCGACCTCGTAGCCCTTCATGCCCCAGTAGTTCGTGAGGTAGAGGACGTTGTCGGGCGCGCGGACGACGAGCGCGTCGAGGTCGTGGTCGGCGAGCGCGGCGCGAACGCGGTCGAGCTTCGCGTCGTCGCGCGGCCAGCTCACGGCCTGCGCCTTTCGGCGCCGAATCGGCACAGATCCGCGCGGAGGCGCGCGCTACCCTCGGCCACATCCCCAGGGTGGGTGGGGGTTAGGGATGGGACCGCCTCGCGCCGCGCGCAGCTCACCAGCGCGCCCTCGCGGGCGGCGGCGCGCCGTGCGCCTCCTGCCACGACACGACCGGGTTCCGCAACACGCCGATCCTCTCGATCTCCGCCTCGACGACGTCGCCGGGCCGCAGGTAGAGCGACGCGGCGTCCTCGCTGAACCCCGCCACCCCGCTCACGGTGCCCGTGGACACCACGTCGCCCGCGCTGTACCCGAGCGGCGAGTAGTGCGCGAGGATCTCCGGGATCGTCGGAGACATGTTCCGCGTGGACGAGGTCTGCCGCACCTCGCCGTTCACGCGCAGCTCCATCGCGAGGTCGTGCGGGTCGCCCACCTCGTCGGGCGTCACGATCCACGGCCCCAGTGGACAGAACGTGTCGATCGCCTTGCAGAACGAGAAGACGCCCGAGCGCATCTCGCGCCGCTGGATGTCCCGCGCGGTCACGTCGTTGAAGATCACGTACCCGCCGATGTAGTCCGCCGCCTCCTCCGGCCCGAACCACTTGCCCGCCCGGCCGATCACGACCGCGAGCTCGAGCTCGTAGTCGAGCTCCTCCGTCAGGTGCTCCGGGTACACGATCGGCTCGTCCGGCCCGACGATCGCGTCCACGTTCTGGAAGAACACGATCCACGGCGCGATCTCGTGCGACCACGCGACGCGCTTCGACTCCTCCTCGTGCTCGCGGAAGTTCCCGGCGGTGTGGAAGAACTTGCGCGGAACGATCGGCGCCCGCAGCCGCACCTCAGACAACCCCACCCCTCGCCCCGTCGCGCGCGGCACCTCGCCGCGCTCGAAGTACTCGCGCATCGAGGACACGTCCAATTCAGCCACGACGTCGCCCCGGACCTCGCCGACGAGCCCGTCGTCGAACGTGACGAGCTTCACGCCGCCACTCCACAGACCCGCGTTGCCACGAGCGCGTAGACCTTCGCGACGCGCACGAGCCCCTCGATGTCGAGGTTCTCGCCGAGCACCGGGTCGGGCAGCCCGCTCGACGTGCCGTAGTTCACGCTCTCGATCCCGTAGCGCGTCAGCGTCGACGCGTCCGAGAACCAGCGCACGGTGTCGCGCTCGGGCCGCGAGCCGAACACCGCCGAGTGCCCCTCGTCGATCGCGGCCACGAGCGGATGGGACTCGTCGATCTCCGACCCGGGCGCGGTGACGTAGACCTCCCAGTCGATCCCGTGCCCGGGAAACCGCTCCCGCAGCGAGCGAACGAAGTCGCCGAGCTCCGCCCGCGCCCGCGCCATCGGCAGCGTCGGCGGCACGCGGACGTCGAGGAAGAGGTCGGTCCGGTGCGGCGTCCGCGAAACGCGCCACGCGAAGCCGCCGTTGATCGCGCCGATCCCGACGATCCCGCGGTGCCCGCGGTACGCCGTCTGCTCCTCCCAGCCCGGGATCCAATCGCGCACGGCGGCCAGCACGTCCTGCATGCGGACGATCGAGTTCTCCTCCATGCGCCCGTCGAAGAACGCGGTGTGGACGAACGGGCCCTTCGTCGAGATCCGCGCCCAGAGCGCGCCGTAGTGGCCGAGTACGACCTTTTGCTCCGTCGGCTCGCCCAGCAGGCACATGTCCGCGACGGCCCCGTGCGAGGTGAGGAACCGCGAGCCGGCCGCGTAGCCCCGGTACTCGCGCCCCACGAAGTCCGGGTGCCACTGTGTCTTTTCGATCTCACCGGACACGGCCGCAACCAACACGTCCCCGCGCAGGCGGACGCCTGCGTCCTGAAGCGCACGCACCGCCTCGACGTAGCAGGCGAGCGCGCCCTTCATGTTCGAGATCCCGAGGCCGTAGATCCGCCCGTCGCGCACGAACCCTTCCGGCTGGAAGCCCGGGATCCCGGCGAGCCACGGCTCGCGGCCCGAGTACGACGTGTCCATGTGCCCGTTGAGCATCAGCGACGGGCCGCCGCCCGCGCCCTCCCAGAGCCCGACGACGTTCGGCCGGCCGTCCTCGACCTGCTGCCACTGCACCTGGAGCCCCATCTGCTGGAGCTCGTCGCGCACGCGCTCGCCCATCGCCTGCTCCTCGCCGGTCGGACTCGAGATCGACACGAGGTCGACGGCGAGCGAGACGAGCCGGCCCTCGTCGACGGCGGCGAGGATCCGCTCGTCGCTCACGCCGACCCCTCGAGCTCGAAGGCGATGTCGACGGCCGCAGAGATCTCCGCCGTTCCCGGGTGCAGCTCCGCCGAGAAGTCGAGGGCTGCAAACCTCGGGCCGCGCGGCTCTTCGCCGAGATCGGTCGCACCGACCTCGACGGCGCGGACGACCTCCGCGCGCCTGAGCCCAAGCGCCTCGGCGAAGACGGTCGCACGGCGCTCCGCGTCCGCGGCCGCGAGGCGGCAGGCCTCGAGCCGCGCCGGATCGTCGGCGCGCACGCGCCACGACGGACCGCCGAGGACCCGAGCCTCAACATGCTCGACCGCCTCGCGCAGGAGCCTTGCCGCGACCTCGGGATCACGCAGACGCACCGTCGTCGAGTAGGACGCTCGCCACGAGACCGGCTCGTCCGGCTGCTCGCGGTACTCGTGGACGCTCGTGCCCGTCGTCGTCCGCTCCTCCGCCGCGATCCCGAGGCGCTCGCACAGCCCGTCCAGCCCAGCGTTCCGGATCTCGGCTTCGGCAAACGCCTCGGCCGCGGTCGCCCGAACGGCCGCGACCTCGAGCGTCAGCACCGCCTCCGTCGGCCGGGCCGATGCGACGCCGCGTCCTCTCACGGTGATCGTCCTGGTCATGGCCGGAAGTGCGGCAGCACCTCCTCTCCGAAGAGCCGGATCTGCTCGTGCCGCCGGTCGCCCCAGAGCTCGAGCATCACGTGCGTGCAGCCGGCGTCGCGGTACTCCTCGATCGCGGCGATGCAGTCGGCGGGCGTGCCGGCGATCGGCCTGCACTTGTCGAGGATCGCGTCCGTCACCTCGGCCTTGGCCGCGAGCCGCCCACCCCGCTCCATCGCCTCGGCGACGGGCCGGATCTCGTCCTGCTCCAGGCCCGCGAGCTCGAGCAGCGTGTCGGCGGCGCCTTTGATGTTCTGGACCTTGTTCGCGAGGTACATGGCCGCGATCTCGCGCGCACCGTCGCGGCCCTCGTCGCGGTCGCGGCCGATCGAGGCGACGACCGTGCAGCCGACGTCGATCTCCGGCCCGACGTTCCCCCGCGTGTAGCGGACGAACGCCGGCGTCGTGATCGACGGCGTGAGGCACCCTTCGGCGAGCTCGCCCGCGAGCGCCTGCATCTTGGGGGCCGTCGCGGCCACGTACACCGGCGGCACGTCGCGCGGGGACTCGGCCGTGTCCGACAAGCCCGGAACCGACGCGCTCCACGTCTCGCCCTCGTACTCGAACGGCCCGCCGCCGAGGACGCCGCGCACGATCGCGACGGCGTCCCGCATCGGGCCGAGCGTTCGCCGCCCGTCGAGCTTCGCGTTGTTGAGAAAGATCTTCGACGTCCCGAGCCCGAGCAGGAACCGCCCCGGCCCGGCCGCCTCCTGGACGACCCGCGCGTCCATCGCGATCTGCACCGGGTGCCGCGTGAACGGCGAGATGATCCCCCAGCCGACCGTGAGCCGCTCCGTCGCGCGCGCCACGAGCGCCGACACGACCGTCGAGGAGCGCGCCTCCATGCCGTGCTTGCGCCACCAGGGATAGGCCTCCGCGAGCCAGATCGTGTCCATTCCGGCCTCGTCCATGGCGCGCGCCGAGGCCAGCATCTCGTCGAGCGGCTCCATCGTGAGCTGCATCACGCCGATGCGAAACGGCGGCGTCATCGAGCCGATCCTCTCATCCGCCGAAGCCCGGCGAGGTGGTCGTCGCGCCGGGGTCGAAGCCCTCCCTCCGCGCGTAGAGCGAGGCCAGCGTGGTCGCGCTCTGCACGCGCTCCTCGACGCCCTGGCGCTCGAGCCACGCGTTCGACTCGTCGGCGCTCAGGGGCAGGAACTCGATGTTTGCGGCGCTCCTCCCCGGTCGCGCCACGGCCGGGTGGAGGCGGCGGATCTCCTCGTTCGTCGTCACGAGGACGAGCACCTTGAGGCCCTGTCCGATCAGGCCGTCGACGACGTTCAGAAACCGGGACAAGCCCTGCCCCACGCGCACGCGTGCGTCCGCCGCGAGCAGCTCGCCCGTGTCCTCGAGGAGCAGGACGCGCCACTTCGAGGCCGATCCCTCCCGCTCGTCGTCCTCCTCGTCGTCGCCCACGCTCACCACGCCGTACGACGTCCAGCCGCGGCTGATGAGCCCGTGCGGCGACGGCATCGACTCGACGACGTACTCCGGCTGGAGCAGGACGCCCATCAGGTAGTCGGCGTGCTCGCCGAAGAACGTGTCCGGGTCGACGACGTAGTGGAAGTCGCACCACTCGCGCCACTCCCAGGCGAGCGCGCGCAGGCCGAACGTCTTGCCCGTCCCCGCGACACCGTGCCAGAGGATCAGCTGGCCGCCGTGCGCCGGCCGGAAGCCGGTCATGAGCCGCTCGAGCTCGGCTCGGGTCGCCGCCGGATAGTTCTCGCGGATGTCCTCCCACGCGGGGACGACGATCGACCGCCACGACGGCGCCGGCCCGTGCGGCCCGTACGTCCAGAAGGTCACGGTCACCTCGTGCGCCGAGCTCGGATCGGGCGCCGGAAGGAGCTGGCGGAGCCGGCCCACGACCTCGGCGATGCTCTCCGTGTCGCGCGCGGCCGCGGAGACCCAGACCCGCCCTCCGTAGAGCCCGACCTCGACGAGGACGTCGTCGAGCACGAGCAGCCTCGTCACGCTTCCGACCCTCGAGACCTCGACGACGAGGCTGCCGAGCTCGGGCAGCTCGAGCGCGGAGGTCGACCAGCCCTCGGAGCGCACGTGGACGAGCCCGTCGCCGAGCATGCGCTCGACGAAGAGGGCCGAGGGCGTGCCTTCGACCTGCTCGAGCCCGTGCGTGAGTCGGAGCCGCGAGGCCGCCCCTTCAGGGTTCTCGCTCAGTCTTCCGTCGAGGTCGTCGGGCCCTCCGGCTCGGGCTCGTACGACTCGGGCGCCAGCGGACTGAGGCCCTCCTCGGCGCCGCTCGTCCCCTTCGATCCGCCCGCGCCCGCGGCCTCCTGCACCTGCCGTTCGAGCGCGGAGAGCACGTGGGTCACCTGCTGGTTCACGATCGGCTGGAGGACGCGCTGCCCCATGGAGCCGACCGGGCCTGCGATCCGCACGTCGGCCTCCCAGCGCATCGAGGTCCCGCCGCCGTCCGCGTCGCTCAGGTGGAAGGACGTGTCCATGTTCATGATCGCGCCGACGCCGTCGCCCTTCGCGTGCAGCTTCGCGAACTCCGGCTCGCGCTCCTCGGTCTTCTCGAAGCTCACGCTCATGCGCAGCCCGCCGAGCCCGAGCGGGATCTTCACGTGCGCCTTCCAGTGCCGGTCGTCGGCGACGTCGAAGCTCTCGACGCCCGGCATCGTCTGCGCCATCGCGGTCGGGTCGTTCAACACCTGCCACACCGTGCTCCGCGCTGCGTCGAAGCGCCGCTCCCCCGAGAGGTTCATCGGCTCTGAACCGTAACGCTCCGGTCCTCGCCTTGCAGCAGCTCCCACACGCGGTGGTAGGGGTTGCAGCTGCGGGTGATCGTCTTGCCGAGCGCGTCGGAGAGCGCGGCGCAGACGGCGTGGATCCCCGCGCCGCCGCCCTCGCCCATGCCCTTCGCGCCGAGCGGCGTGAACGGCGACTCCGACTCGACGTAGCCGGTCTTGAGCGGCGGCATGTCGAGCGCATGCGGCACGTGGTAGTCGTAGAAGTTGGGCGTCAGCAGGTTCCCGTCCTCGTCGTAGGCGAAGATCTCGTGCGTCGCCGCGCCGAGCGCCTGCGCCGTCGCGCCGTGCACCTGGCCCTCGACGATCTGCGGGTGGATGCGCTTGCCGCAGTCGTCCACGGCGGCGTAGTCGACGATCTCGTAGCCGCCCGTCTCCGGGTCGACCTCGACGAGACACGCGTGGATCTGCGTCGCGTAGGTCAGCGTCAGGTTCCCGTACTTCCGCTCCTTGTCGGGGAGCTCGAACGGCGGCCGGTACATGTAGCGCGCGTTCAGCGAGATGTCGACGTCGGTCGGCAGGCCCGCGTTGTTCGCGTTCAGGATCGCGCCGAGCGCCATGAACGGCAGCGCCGCCTCCGGGTTGCCCTTGATCCGCGCCTGGCTCTCGGCGAGCTCGATGTCGTCCTCGGAGCAGCCGAGCACCATCGAGGCGAGCAGCCTCATCTCGCCCGCGAGCTTCTCCGTCGCTCCCTTCACCGCGCCGAGCCCCGTCACCGCGAACTGGCTCGCGTAGGTGCCCGAGAGCCCCGCGTGCGAGTTCCAGTACGAGTCGTGTCCCGGCCGCACGTTCACGTCGTCGGGCGTGCAGCCGAGGATGTCGGCGACGACCTGCGCCGCCGTCGTCTCGTGGCCCTGCCCCTGCGGGACGGTGCCGAGGGTGACGACGATCTCGCCGAAGATGTCGAGCTTCACCGTCGCGACCTCGTTGTTCCCGGAGAACTGGAGCTCCGGGTTCAGGAGCGTCGACTGGCCGAAGTTGTTCGTTCCGGAGTCGAGCGTCGAGCCGATCCCGAAGCCGAGCAGCTTGCCGCGCGCCTCCGCGTCGCGCCGCCGCTCCTCGAGCCGGTCGTAGCCGACGAGGTCGAGGGCGATGTCGAGGCAGCGTGCGTAGTCGCCGGAGTCGTAGACGCAGCCGTTCGGAGTCGTGTACGGCATCTCCTCGCGCTTCACGTAGTTCCGCTTCCGCACCTCGACCGGGTCGAGCCCGAGCTGCCGCGCGACGACGTCCATGATCCGCTCGGTCAGCCAGAGGTGCTGCATCCGCGAGTAGCCGCGGTTCGGCGAGACCGGCGACTTGTTCGTCACGACCTGCGTGAAGTCGACGCGGATGTTCCGCCAGCGGTAGCACCCCGGCGTGACCTGCGCCCAGATGATGCAGCCGAGCGGCTCGTAGCGCGGGAACGCGCCGCAGTCGTCGATCGCGCGGACGGAGAAGCCGAGCATCGTCCCGTCCGAGCGCACCGGCACCTCGACGTCGAGGAAGGTGCGCTCGTTCCCGTGCGCGTTCGCCGTGTGCTGGTCGGTGCGCCACTCCGTCCACTGGATCGGCCGGTTGAGCTTCCGCGCGAGCAGGCAGCAGGCGACGAACTGCGGGTGCAGGCAGATCTTGTTGCCGAAGGCGCCGCCGATGTCCTGCGTGACGAAGCGGAGCTTGTCGATCCCGACCCGTAGCGCCGGCGCCATCCAGATCGCCCCGACGCCCGGCATCTGGTGGTTGCAGTACATCGTCCACTGCCCGGTGCCGCGGTTGTACTCGACGAGGCAGCCCGCACACTCGAGCGGCGTCGAGGAGAAGCGGTCGAAGTGCAGCCGCTCGATGCGGATCACGTGGTCGGCCTCGGCCTTCGCCGCCTCGAAGTCGCCCCAGTCGAAGAGGCCCGACCAGACGACGTTCGAGCCCGCATCCTCGTGCAGGATCGGCGCGGTCTCCGCGAGCGCGGCCTCCCCGTCGACGATCGCCGGCAGCGGCTCGTACTCGACCTCGACGAGCTCGGCCGCGTCGCGCGCGAGCTCGCGGCTCGACGCGACGACCGCGGCGACGGGCTCGCCCACGTGCCTCACCTTCCCGACCGCGAGCGCGTAGTCCTTGATGTGCGCCCCCGGCGGCGTCGAGAGCTCGAAGAACGGGTCGGTGAGGATCGCGACCTCATCGCCGGTGAGCGTCCCGTACACGCCGCCGACCTCGAGCGCGCGCGACACGTCGATCGACTTGATCTTCGCGTGCCCGTACGGCGAGCGGACGAAGTGGACGTAGCCCATCCCGTGCCGCTTCACGTCGTCGAAGAAGACGCCCTGGCCCTGGACGAGCCGCCTGTCCTCCTTGCGCGGCACGTTCTGGCCGACGAAGCCCGGCCTGGTCTCGGTCTCCTCGACGACGAGCGGCCGCTCGGGAGTGACTGTCGTCTCGGTCATTCACTCACCTCCTGCCCCGAAGCCGCTTGGATCGCGCGCACGATGTTCACGTACCCCGTGCAGCGGCAGATGTTGCCCTGGATCGCGCGCCGGATCTCCTCCTCGCTCGGCCGCGCGTTCCGCTCCAGGAGCCAGGTCGCGCTCATCAGCATCCCCGGCGTGCAGTAGCCGCACTGGAGGGCGTGGTGATCCGAGAACGCCTGCTGGAGCGCGTCGAGCTCGCCGTCGGAGCCGAGGCCCTCGACGGTCCGGATCGACGCGCCGTCGGCCTGCACGGCGAGCAGCATGCAGCTCTTCAGCAGGACGCCGTCGACGAGGACGGAGCACGCGCCGCAGTTGCCGGTGTCGCAGCCGACGTGGCTCCCGGTCAGGTCGAGGTCGTCGCGGAGGAAGTGGATGAGGAGCTTGCGCGCCTCGACCTCGCGCTCGTACGAGGTGCCGTTCACCTCGACGGTGATCGTGCGCGAGGTCTCCGGCGTCACGACGAGCGCTCCCTCGCCGCCCGCACCGCTCGCATAGCGAGCACCTCAGCCAGGTGGCGGCGGTACTCGGCCGAGGCGTGGACGTCGTCGGGCGGCTGGAGGCCCGCCGCGCGCACGGCCCCGCGCACCGCCTCGTCCTCGGTCGACTCGGGCCGCACGAGGACCGGCACCGCGTCGACGCAGCCGATCGCGACGCGGAGCGCGCCGCCGTCCAGGCTCGCGGCCGCGTTCACGATGCAGGTGCCGTCGCGGCCGATCGGAAGCGACGCGAAGCCGTCGCCCTTGCCGGCCGGGATCGTCAGCTTCGTCAGCAGCTCGCCGGGCCCCGCCGCGGTCATGTAGACGCCGAGGAAGAACTCCTCCGCCGGGACGCTGCGCTCGCCGTCGGATCCGAGGATCGTCATCGTCGCGCCGAGCGCGACCACGAGCGGCGGCAGGTGGTTCGACGGGTCGTTGGAGCAGACGTTGCCGCCGATCGTGCCGCGGTTCCGCACCTGGATGTCGGCGATCTGCGCGCACACCTCGCCGAGAATAGGCCGCGCCCGTGCCTCAGCGGACTCGACGATCTCGGTGTACGTGGTCATCGCGCCGATCTCGAGCGTCCCGTCCGGCCCGAGCTCGATCCCCTTCAGCTCGTCGAGCCCGTTCAGGTCGACGAGCACGTCGGGCGACGCGGCGCGCGCCTTCATGACGTTCACGAGCGTCTGCCCGCCCGCGAGCGCACGCGCTCCGTCGTGCTCCGCGAGCAGGCGCACGGCGTCCCCCACGCTCGCCGGGCGAGCGTATTCGACCTCCCGCAGGAGCATGGCGCGATTTACGCCACAGGGTCAGGCGGCTGTCAAGAAAGAGCCGTCGGCGACGAGTCGCAGGCGCGGGTCTCCATCAGGAACGGATCCCGCGCGAAAGCGTGAGCGTTCGCGCGGCTAACTCCCCGGGTTGGACTCGAACCAACAACCCTCCGGTTAACAGCCGGATGCTCTGCCAATTGAGCTACCGGGGAATGGCGCCTTTCGGCGCGCGTAGTGTAGCCGCGCTATCGTCACGTCAGGCCGCGTCAGGCCAGCTCGAGGAAGGCGCTCCGCACCTTCGCGAGCGCCTGCTGGAGGTCGAGCAACCGCTCCCCTTCGGCAGCCGCGAGCTCACGCCTGAGGTGGCGCTCGCGGAGCCGGAGCAGGAGCTCTCTCGCCGTTGGCTCGTCGATGCCGTCCGCCGCTGCGCGCGCGTCGAGCTCCGCAAGCAGCGGCCCGGCGCGCTCGCGGTTCTCGTCGCCGTCGAGGAGCAGCTCCCGGAGCTCCCGGTGGAGCGGCGAGTCGAAGTGCTCCGGCCCGAGATCCGCGAGGATCGGCCGAAGCTCGGGGTACGCGAGGACACCGGCGAGCGCGTCCCGCTCCCGGCGCTCGTCCGCGTCGATCACCCGCACGGAGACAGCCGCGCGGCCCGGCTCGGCGGCGTGCGTTCGCGGGGCGAGCCCCGCCTGGAGATCCCGCGGGAGGCCGAGCAGGTCGGTCGCGACCGCCTTGGCCTCCTCGCGCTGGATCGAGTCCGGGCAGCGTGCGAGGAACTCCTGCACGGCCACGAACGCGCTCTGGCGGTCAGCGGCGCGGGCGACCTCGACGCGTACGCGATACGTCATGAAGCTCTCGGCCTCCGCGAGCCGCTGCTCGAAGCCGTCCGCGAGATCGGCGGGATCCGTGCCGGGCGGAAGCGTCAGCACCTGGACGTCGAACCCCGCCCGAACGGCGAGCTCCATCCCGCGCAACGTGGCCGCCTCGCCGGCAGCATCGCCGTCGAAGCAGAGCCAGAGCCGCTTCGTCAGCCGCCCGAGCTCCTTCAGCTGGCCCTCGGTCAGCGCCGTTCCCATCGCCGCCACGACCGGCTCGAGCCCGGCCTGGCGCAGCGCGAGCACGTCGGGGTTCCCTTCGACCACGAGCGCCCGGTCCTCGCGCGCGATCGCCGAGCGCGCCCGGTCGAGTCCGTAGAGGAGGTCGCCCTTCCGGAAGAGCTCACCCTCCGGGGAGTTCACGTACTTGGCGTGCAGCGGGTCGTCGTCGTAGAGCTTGCGCGCCTGGAAGCCGACGACCCGTCCCCGCGCATCGGCGAGCGGGAAGAGCAGGCGGCGTGAGAAGTAGTCGTTGCCCCGCCGGTTCGCGAGGCCGGCGGCAGAGAGCTCGGCCGGCGTGAAGTGCTTCTCGCGCGCCTTGCGCGTGAGCGTCCGGCCGCCGGGCGCGAGACCGAGCCGGTACTCGCGGCAGACCTCCTCGCCGAGGCCGCGCCCGGCGAGGTACTCGCGCGCGAGGGCGCCGGCGGGCGAGTCCCAGAGGTAGCGCTCGTAGTAGCGCGCCGCCGCGTCGAGGAGCTCGAGCAGCCGCTCGCGCCGACGGCGCCGCGCGTCCTGCTCCGGCGAGATCTCCTCGTACTCGAGCGGCACGTTGAAGCGGTCGGCGAGCCACTCGATCGCACCGACGAAGTCCAGGTGCTCCGTCTCGCGCACGAACGTGATCAGGTCGCCCTTGGCGCCACAGCCGAAGCAGTAGTAGAGCTTGTCGGTCGCGTTCACCGAGAAGCTCGGCGTCCGCTCGTCGTGGAACGGACAGCGCCCGAGGTAGCGCGATCCCACTCGGCGCAGCTGCGTCCGCGCCGAGACGACGGCGGCCATGTCGGCGGCAGCCTTGACCTGCTCGACCGACGAGTCCTTGATGCGACCGCCGCCGCCGCCCTCCGGCCGGGCCGGCCGAAGAGCGGATGACGGCCGCGGTCGCGGCTGAGCGGCCTGGGTCAACCGCATAGTCATGACGTCTTCGGCGCGGCGCCGCAACGGTGTGGATAACACCCCTGCGAACGGGCCCGGTCACCTCCATTTGCACGCACGACGAAACTCATGTTCGCACCCACCCCGGACACCCCCTGTTGATGAAAATCTCGCTCGGAGCGGGAGGAACGTTGCGAAATCCTCAGGTTGTGCCTGACCTGTGGATCAGATGCGCGCCGCGAACTCGAGCGCGAAGCGGTCGGTCATGCCCGAGACGAAGTCGACGATCTCGTCCGCGCCGTCGCCGCGCCCGGCGAGGTGGCCGAAGATCCGTTGCACGACCTCGCGCGCGCGTGCGTGCTCCGCTTGGGCGTGCGTCGCCAGATAGACGTGCTCGAACATGAACGAGCGGAGGGCGAGCATCGCGCTGCCGATCTCCTCGCTCTGGGCGACGTCCCCCTCGCGCTCGGAAGTCTCGACGAGGTCCTGCACGAGCGTGTCGATCCGCCGCGAGCCCGTCTCGCCGAGGAGCCCCACCTCGCGCCGAGGCAGGTCCTCGGCCGCAAGCGTCCCGAAGCGGATCGCGTCGTCGATGTCGTGGTTGATGTAAGCGACGCGGTCGACGAGCCGGACGAGCTTCCCCTCCAGCGTCTCGGGCGCCTGCGGCCCCGTGTGGGTGAGGATGCCGTCACATACCTCCGCCGTCAGGTTCAGCGACCGCGCGATCCGAAGCGACTGCTCGTTGTGGCGGAAGCGCCGGCCGAAGCTCGAGGCGAGCGCGGCGTCCAGCGCGTCCTCGCCGGCGTGGCCGAAGGGCGGATGCCCCATGTCGTGCCCGAGCCCGATCGCCTCGACGAGGTCCTCGTTCAGGCGCAGGGCACGCGCGACGACACGTGCGATCGCAGTCGTCTCGAGCGTGTGCGTCATGCGCGTCCGGAAGTGGTCGCCCGCGGGGTCGATGAACACCTGCGTCTTCCCCTTCAGGCGGCGGAAAGGCTTCGAGTGGAGGATCCGGTCGCGGTCGCGCTGAAACGGCGTCCGAAGCCGCGACTCGGGCTCCGACCGCTCCCGGCCGCGCGTCTCGTACGAGCGGACGGCGAGCGGCGAGAGCCAGCGCTCCTCGTGCTGGCGGACCCGAGCCTCGAAGCCTTTGGCGACCGTTCCTGCGACCTCTCGCACCACGTCAAGCGTAGTTGGCACCGCGGGCGTCGCCTTCCGGCTACGCCGCGCGGGAAGTGCAGCGCCGCCGTTCCGGAGCCGGTGCGGCTTGTCTCTGGGCGTGCCGGGGCGGGACCCGTCCCCAACCCCCGCCCTCCCTTGGGGCTTGGGCTGGGATTCTCAGGCTACCCCGCGCCCCAACGGCGCGGGTGACACGAGAGTGCCGATTTCGTGCCGAAACGCAGCCGTCGCCACCGCGGTTTTACGCCCCCACGAGGCATGGCTGTCGCCCGCATCAGATGATGATCGGAACCGTTCCGCCGTCGGCGCTCCATGCAGCACCCGTGACGTACCGAGCCCGCTCCGAGCAGAGGAAGGCGACGACGGCCGCGATCTCGTCCGGCTCCGCGAGGCGGCCAAGAGGACGGCCTTTCCCCACCGCGTCCAGCACCTCCTCCTTCGTCTTGCCGCTCGTCGCCGCCTGCTGGTCGGCTAGGCCGCCGTCGCCGAGCCAGGCGTCCGTCGCAGTCGGGCCCGGCGTAACGGCGTTGCAGCGTACGCCGTCCTTCGCGTACAGGTCGGCGACGAGCCGTGAGACCGAGAGAACGGCGGCTTTCGTCACGGAATAGTTCGGCATCCCCGTGGAGGGTCGCTTCCCGGCCGTCGACGAGACGTTCACGATCACTCCGCCACCCCCGTCTCGCATGGCCGGCAGCACCGCTCGGATCGCCCGCACGAAGGCCATGACGTTCAGCTGCCACATCTCGTCCCACTGACGATCCGTCAGCTCCTCGAATCGAGCCTGGTATGCGATGCCGACGTTGTTGACGAGGCATCGGACGGGCCCGAGCGTGACCGCGGCCTCTGCGACGAGCGCGTCCGGGCCGCCCGCGTCGGCGAGGTCGCACACGACTCCCAGCTCGGCCCCCGCCTCGCGCCGCGCCCGCTCGACCCGCCCCCGCTCGCGTCCACACACGACCACCCGCGCTCCCTCGTCCGCAAGCAAGCGCGCGGTCGCCAAGCCGATCCCGCTCGTCGAGCCGGTCACGAGACACACGCGATCGCGCAGGCCGAGATCCACGCCGGCTAGCGTAGACGGCCCGCCTACCGGCCTCCTCGCCCAGAGGCGCGAAAACGCGCTCGTTAGACTGACTTCGGTGGAGGACTACACGAGCAAGTACAAGGGCGAGCAGGTCGAGGTGGCCCTCTTCGGCGGCGAGTACCAGGAGGGCGTCCTCACCGCTTACTGCTACGTGGAGGACGTGGCCCACATCGAGCTCAACGGGCACATCCTCGTCCCGCTCCAGAACATCGCCTCGCTCCACTGCTCAAGTCGCTGCGACGCCCCGGAGCCGGACTGGCCTCCGCGCGGACTCGCCGAGGACGACCGCGACGAAGACACCTGAGCGCCGCGCCACGCCGATGCGACGAAGCGTTCTTCCGGTTCTCGCCAACGTTCTGAAGGCATGGGCGCTCGTCCTCGGGACGTGCGCGTTCCTGGGCGCCATCGGCTTCGCCGCTGGCGGCTACCGGCTTCTCTCGATCCTCGTGTTCTGCGCCCTCCTGCTCGCCGGCGGTGCGTACTGGTACTCGGATCGCGTGGCGCTCGGGCTCGTCGGCGCGCGCGAGCTGCCGCTCGGCGAGGCGCCGGTCTTGCATTCGACGGTCGAGCGGCTCGCGGCCGTCGCCGGTGTGATGAAGCCGCGTCTGTACCTGCTTCCGGACGGGCATCCGCGCGCGCTCGCGGCGGGTCGCGGCCCACGCGCGTCAGCCCTCGCCGTCAGCGCCGGGCTCGTCTCCGCGCTGACCCCGGCGGAGTTCGAGGGCGTGATCGCGCATGAGCTCGCCCACGTCCGAAACCGGGACGTCGTCGTCCAGACCTCGGCCGTCGTGATCGCGGCCGCCTTGGTCGAGACGAGCCGGCTCGGCGGATGGCTCGCCCGGGTGCTCCTCTTCGTGCTCGGGCCGGTGGCTGCCGCGTTCGTACACCTGCTGCTCTCGCCGAAGCGCGAGTTCGCTGCCGACGCCGCCGCGGCGCAGCTGTGTGGCTCTCCGCACGGCCTCGCGGATGCGCTCGTGCGCCTCGAGCAGGCAAACGAGCTCGTCCACTTCGAGGGCAGCCCGGCCACGGAGCCGCTGTACACGATCAACCCGTTCGCCGAGGAGGGCCTCGCGGCGCTCTTTGCTACGCATCCGCCCGTCTCGGAGCGGGTGCGGCGCCTCCGTGCGCTCGATCCGAGCTGGCGCGAGAAGCTCCGCGCCGCCTAAGAGCTCCTTTCGTAATGAAGGGACCCGCTCGCTGACGACGAACGCCGTCGGTATCCGTCGTCAAGCTGGGAGGGGTGCCGATGGCCGTCGCGCCGTGGATCGTTTCGGACGAGTTGTGGGAGCTGGTCGAGCCGCTGTTGCCGGTGAGGGAGCGGCGCTTCCGCTACCCGGGGCGGAAGCGGTTGCCCGATCGGCGGGCGCTGCAGGGGATCTTGTTCGTGCTGCACACCGGGATCTCGTGGACGCATCTGCCGGCCGAGCTCGGCTTCGGCTCCGGGGTGACCTGCTGGCGGCGCCTCGACGAGTGGCAGAAGGCGGGCGTGTGGGAGCGGCTGCACCAGTTGCTGCTCGCCCGCTTGCGCGCCGCCGGTGAGATCGAGTGGTCGCGAGCCGTTGTCGACGCCAGCCATGTGCAGGCGAAAAGGGGGGCTCCGAGACGGGCCCGAGCCCGGTTGATAGAGCCAGAAACGGCTCCAAGCACCACCTCCTCGTCGAGGGCGGTGGGATCCCGCTCGCCTGGGCGCTCACCGGCGGCAACCGCCACGACAGCACCCAGCTGATCCCGCTTATCGACCGCGTCCCGCCGGTGCGCGGCAAGGTCGGCCGGCCACGTCGGCGGCCCGACCGCGTCAGCGGCGATCGCGCCTACGACTACCCGAGCCGTCGCCGCGAGCTCCGCCAGCGCGGCATCAAAGCCGAGATCGCACGACGCAACAGCGAGCACGGCTCCGGACTCGGCCGCTACCGCTGGGTCGTCGAACGCACCTTCGCCTGGCTGCACCAATTCAAACGACTGCTCGTCCGCTACGACCGCCGCGCCGACATCCACGCAGCCTTCCTCACGATCGGCTGCTGCCTCGTCTGCTACCGCCGACTCAGGAACACCTCATTGTGAAAGGAGCTCTAAAAGGAAGAGCCGCTTTCGCGGCCCTTCGAATGTAATTGGCGGCTGCCTACTCTCCCGGGAGGTTGCCCTCCGAGTACCATCGGCGCAAGTGGGCTTAACTTCTCTGTTCGGAATGGGAAGAGGTGTATCCCCACCGCTATGGCCGCCAAATTGTCGAGGCGCATGACGCGCACCCTCAAAACTCCATAGCAGCTTCCGCGTGTTCTAAATCAAGACCTCGGGCAATTAGTACGGGTCCGCTGAACACATTGCTGTGCTTACACGTCCCGCCTATCGACGTGGTGGTCTCCCACGGCCCTTACTCCCTCGAGGGGATGGGAAGCCTCATCTCGAGGTGGGCTTCCCGCTTAGATGCTTTCAGCGGTTATCCCATCCGGACGTAGCTAATCAGCAGCGCCGTTGGCACGACGACTGATACACCAGAGGTCCGTTCGTCTCGGTCCTCTCGTACTGGAGACGACTCCTCTCAAGCTTCCAGCGCCCATGGTGGATAGGGACCGAACTGTCTCGCGACGTTCTGAACCCAGCTCGCGTACCGCTTTAATGGGCGAACAGCCCAACCCTTGGGACCTGCTACAGCCCCAGGATGCGACGAGCCGACATCGAGGTGCCAAACCCTTCCGTCGATGTGGACTCTTGGGAAGGATAAGCCTGTTATCCCCGGAGTACCTTTTATCCGTTGAGCGACGGCAATTCCACTCTTAACCGCCGGATCACTAAGGCCTGCTTTCGCACCTGCTCGACTTGTCAGTCTCGCAGTCAAGCTCCCTTATGCCTTTGCGCTCTTCGTACGATTTCCAACCGTACTGAGGGAACCTTTGCGCGCCTCCGTTACGCTTTAGGAGGCGACCGCCCCAGTCAAACTACCCACCTGACGCTGTTCCCAAGCCGGATCACGGCCTCGGGTTAGAAGCCCAGAACACGAAGGGTGGTATCCCAAGGGTGGCTCCACGAGGACTGGCGTCCCCGCTTCACAGCCTCCCACCTATCCTGGACGACGTATCCCAGACTCCAACGTCAAGCTGTAGTAAAGGTTCACGGGGTCTTTCCGTCCAACCACGGGTACTCGGCATCTTCACCGAGACTACAGTTTCACCGGATCCCTCGTTGAGACAGCGCCCAAGTCGTTACGCCATTCGTGCAGGTCGGAACTTACCCGACAAGGAATTTCGCTACCTTAGGACCGTTATAGTTACGGCCGCCGTTTACCGGGGCTTGGATTCAAGGCTTCGCCCCGAAGGGCTAACCTCTCCTCGTGACCTTCCGGCACCGGGCAGGCGTCAGCCCCTATACGTCGTCTTTCGACTTCGCAGAGACCTGTGTTTTTGGTAAACAGTCGCTTGGGCCGATTCACTGCGGCCCCCTCGAGCTCCGCCCGAAAGGGCTTCACTCTACCGGGGCGTCCCTTCTCCCGAAGTTACGGGACCATTTTGCCGAGTTCCTTAACGAGGGTTCTTCCGATCGCCTTGGTATTCTCTACCTGCCCACCTGTGTCGGTTTAGGTACGGGCACGTCCCACCTCCCTAGACGCTTTTCTCGGAGGCATGGCTTCAGGGACTTCGATCCTTGCGGATCTCGGCTTCCCGTCTCAGGCTTGATGGCCGGCGGATTTCCCTACCGGCCGCCCTACGCGGTTACCCCAGGACGACCATCGCCTGGGCTCCCCTAGCCTACCCCGTCCCGCCATCGGTGATAGCGGTGGGGACGTGGTACAGGAATATCAACCTGTTGTCCATCGCCTACGCCTTACGGCCTCGGCTTAGGTCCCGACTAACCCTGAGAAGATTAGCTTTACTCAGGAACCCTTGGGCATTCGGCGGAGGAGTTTCCCACTCCTCTTTCGTTACTCGTGCCAGCATTCTCACTTCCCAGGCCTCCACGACTGGCTTCCGCCGCCGCTTCGCCGGCCTGGGAACGCTCCCCTACCACTTCACGCAAGCGTGAAGTCCGTGGCTTCGGCTTCCAACTTGAGCCCCGTTACATTGTCCGCGCCCGACCACTTGACCAGTGAGCTGTTACGCACTCTTTGAATGGTGGCTGCTTCTAAGCCAACATCCTGGTTGTCTCTGCAATCGGACATCGTTTCCCACTTAGCTGGAAATTAGGGGCCTTAGCCGACGGTCTGGGCTGTTTCCCTTTCGAGCACGAAGCTTATCCCCCGCACTCTGACTGCCATGCTCTAAAGCGTCGGCATTCGGAGTTTGCCTGAGTTCGGTAAGCTGGTAGGCCCCCTAGCCCAAACAGTGCTCTACAACCGGCGCTGAACGCATGACGCTATACCTAAATATATTTCGGGGAGAACCAGATATCTCTGAGTTTGATTAGCCTTTCACTCCGACCCACAGGTCATCCGCTCAGTTTTCAACCTAAGTCGGTTCGGTCCTCCACGGGGTCTTACCCCCGCTTCAACCTGCCCATGGGTAGATCACTCAGTTTCGGGTCTACCTCCAACGACTGAACGCCCTATTCAGACTCGCTTTCGCTACGGCTCCGTTTCCTTAACCTTGCCGTTGAAGAGTAACTCGCTGGCTCGTTATGCAAAAAGCACGCCGTCACGGCACAAAGCCGCTCCGACCGCTTGTAAGCACACGGTTTCAGGTACTATTTCACTCCCCTTCTGGGGTACTTTTCACCTTTCCCTCACGGTACTAGTTCGCTATCGGTCGCCAAGGAGTACTTAGCCTTGCGGGGTGGTCCCCGCGGGTTCCGACCGGGTTTCCCGTGCCCGGCCGTACTCAGGAACCTGCCAAGGAAGGCCGTGCGTTTTCGTCTACGGGACTATTACCCCCTGTGGTGTGGCTTTCCATCCACTTCGACTAACGCACGACTTTGTAACTTCCCGACCCGCCGGCAGACGGATCAAAACAGGCCCTACAACCCCCGCGCGACAACGGCTGCCGCCTGTCACGTCGCACGGGTTTGGGCTCATCCCCTTTCGCTCGCCACTACTCAGGGAGTCGAGGTTTCTTTCCTTTCCTCCGGTTACTAAGATGTTTCAGTTCACCGGCTTGCCACCTCCTGCCCTATAGATTCAGGCAGGGGCACGCGCGCATTACCACGCGTAGGTTTCCCCATTCGGAGATCCCGGGATCAAAGGTCGGTCAGCACCTCCCCCGGGCTTATCGCAGCCGCCCACGTCCTTCTTCGGCTCTTGGCGCCAAGGCATCCACCGTGTGCTCTTGTTCTCTTGATCAGAAAGAACACGCGTGTTGCCGCTATGGAGTTTTCAAGGTGCGCGCCGACCGCCCGGTGGACGGTCTCTCAAAACTCAACAGCGTACGTCACCCCGAGGTCGACGTTGTTCCAGGCGAGCCGAGGACTCGGACGGCCCGAAGGCCATCGACGAGCTCGACGCCTGCGGGAGTAAGAGCTCCCGCATTCCCTAGAAAGGAGGTGATCCAGCCGCAGCTTCCGCTACGGCTACCTTGTTACGACTTCACCCCAATCATCGACCCCACCTTCGACGGCTCCCTCCCTTGCGGGTTGGGCCACCGGCTTCGGGTGTTGCCGACTTTCGTGGTGTGACGGGCGGTGTGTACAAGGCCCGGGAACATATTCACCGCGGCGTTGCTGATCCGCGATTACTAGCAACTCCGCCTTCATGGAGGCGAGTTTCAGCCTCCAATCCGAACCGGGACCGGCTTTTTGGGATTCGCTC